>DGYMR06203__coassemble_1505_pt1 | contig 14290 bp, 14 predicted proteins | sample DGYMR06203__metabat2_high_PE_052 | metagenome-assembled genome bin DGYMR06203
AAGCAGGAGACAAAAATCGAAGATATGGGTTTCGATCGAGACGGCCGCATCGTTATCAAGCGTCGGCCGCCTGCCGACATGAGTAACGCCATAATATGTCTGACGATCCAATAAAATTTTAGCTGCATATACGCCCGTTTCCGGCAGCGCTGAGTTTTCACCTGCTTCTATATTGGCGGTGGGCGTCCCTACGAGCTTTCCTATTCCCCGGCCATGTACAACGGTTCCCGTTATTGTATAAATCGGTTTTACATTCGTTTCTTTCATATCTGTCCTCATATCATTCCATTCATCGCTAAGATGATCAAAACGCAGGTAACGATAAGCAGGACCGCAAGCAGCGTCATCCCGTTTCGTTTTTGTCTCCTGCTTTCTTTTTCCGGCATTGCGGCATAACCGCCCTTTCTTAAAGCCGTAATTACAGGCTTATACAGCACAAATGTAAGCGCTGCATTTAATACGCTTTTTAACAAATTGAAGGGAAGAAATACCGGGAGCAATAATTCTGCAACCGCTTCTCTTGAGTATCCCATATAAAGCGGCGTAATCAGATAATTCCACAGCATCATTAATAAAACCGAGGTGATACACCCGGCAGACAATCCAATTACAGCGCCGGACATGGTCCGTTTTTTTCGGTAAATCGCAGAAGCAGTACAAGCAAAGGAAACTGTCTGAACAATATTCATAATACAGCCTAAAATTCCCGTGCTGCTGACAGTGACCATTTCAACCGAAGCCACAACGACCGATACAATACAAGAAGTCATTGGCCCCCAAATCAGCCCTCCCAAGGTAACGATAACGTCCGACGGGTCATACTTTAAAAACATCACGACTGGAATCCGCCCCACAGCCATAATTACATAAGTAACCGCGCACAGCATACCGATCGTTGTGATTTTTCTCGTTTGATTATTCATCAAAGTTCCTCCATCGCGTAAAAACAGCTTCTATGCAGTCATTCCTATCAAGAATACCTCTTATATCAGATGCCTGCAATCGTTCACGCAGATTTCGGAAATATTTCGGAAACAAGCTCCCGCCGGGCCATCCGACGATCCACCTTCGGCGCCTCGCCGGATGCGGGGCTTTCGCCCCATAAATCGAAAGGCGGGGCCTGCTGTATCCGTGAATAAATTCCCGCTACAGCTGGCTTAATCCACGCCGAGTCTCCCTTCAATACCGGCTCCCGCCGGGCCATCCGCCGATCCACCTTCGGCGGCTCGCCGGATGCGTGGCTTTCGCCCCATAAATCGGAAGGCGGGGCCTGCTGTATCCGTGAATAAATTCCCGCTACAGCTGGCCCCGCCTTCCGATTTGCCCGGCTCAATGCGAAAGCATATTTTCAATAAATATCCCGTAGCCTTTGGTGGGGTCCTGGATGAAGACGTGGGTGACGGCGCCGATGAGTTTACCATCCTGTATAATGGGGCTGCCGCTCATGCCTTGAACGATGCCGCCGGTGAGTTCTAATAGCTCGGGATCAGTTACTTTTAGAATCATTCCCTTATTTTTCTGCAGGCTGGTATAATCGACTTTCTGGATCTCGATCTTATAGTCTTTTAGTTCCCCCGATACAGAGCTGCGAATATAAGCGGTTCCTTCGTGGACGTCCTGGCGGAAGCCAACGGGAACGGCCGCTTCTTCCATCTGTTCCAGAAACCGGCTGTTTACAGTGCCGAAAATCCCAGAGTCTGTGTTCTCCGTCACTTCTCCCAGTTTCGTGCTTTTCCCATAGTAAATAACGCCGGACATGACACCGGGGTTTCCGGACGCTCCCTTTTCGATTCCCATGATCTGGGTATCGTACAGCTCGCCGCCGCCAATATGGACCAGCATTCCCGTATCGCTGTCGCTGATCCCGTGGCCCAGCGCACCAAAGGATCCGTTGGCGTCCACATAGGTCATGGTTCCGATTCCCTGAGTATCGTCCCGCACCCAGGCCCCCAGCTTATAGCTTCCGTCCTCCGCCAAAACCGGCCTGACGTCCACGTCCACCAGCTCCCCGCCGCGGCGGACGGAAAGCCGAACGGTTTTACCGTCGGAAGCATTTACGGCTTCGATCAGCTCGTCCTTATCCTCCAGCGCTTCTCCGTTGACCTCCTCAATGTAATCTCCCGATTTTAATACCCCGTAAGCCGGCTCCACCACATTTCCTGCCTCATTGGTGATCTGCCCGGTTCCAATTACCATGACCCCGTCGGACCGTAAGTATATCCCCACCGGCATTCCGCAGGGAACCGCGTACATATCCTCCACAACATCCACCTGGATCTCTTTCATGGGAAAGATTCCCAGAAATTTCATGCCGATGCGGTAGCTCCCCTCACTGGCCCCGTACATGGAAACCGACTCCGCTTTCTGCTCCTGGATCCGTACCTGTCCTTCGGGAATATTGGATCCGTTTCCCAGCACCACCTCCTCGCTTTCGCTCTCAAAACTGAATCCCGGGGGCAGTGAAAAATGGAAAATCTCTTCTTCCTCCGCCACCAGGTTCAGCTGATCGGGAACCGCATATTTTACGTAAATCCAGGTAAATGCGGCCGTAAATGCCAGCGAAACCCAGAATACCCACAAAAGGACGCGGCGCAGCTTCTCCTTTCTCGTCACAGCAAAACCTCCTTTCTCATGATTCTGCCCCGATTCCTTTTTTGTCAAACCGTTTTCCCTTGCCAGATCCGGCGAAAATCGCTCCGCATTCTCCGCCGGTTCCAGCAGAATCGATTCACATTCTCCTTCACCGGTTCCAGCGAAATCGCTCCGCATTTTCTATCACCACATCCAGCGAAAATCAAACGCGCAAAAAAAGAGAGGGCATTGATCTGCTCCTCTCCTAGTATGTGATGGTGACTCATTTTCAGCCTGTCAGTTTTTAGCTGGTATTTTTCCCTTTTCCTTCGCCAGCGCCGCCAGCCGCTTCATCTCCCGGGCATTTTCCCGAACGGTCTCCGTGATCTCGGCTCCGCTTAAAAGCCTTGCCAGTTCATCGATCTGCTCCGCTTCCTTTAAGCGCCGGATCCTGGTAACGGTTTTTTCGTCCTCCACTTCCTTTTTGATTTCAAAATGCGTGTCCGCCATAGCGGCGATCTGCGGAAGATGGGTAATACAGAGAACCTGGTGCCTGGAGGCGATATAGGAAAGCCGCTCCGATACCTTCTGGGCCGTCCGCCCGCTGATCCCTGTATCGATCTCATCAAAAATCAGCGTGGGAATCTTATCCGTATCCGCCAGCACCGTTTTGATCGCCAGCATGATCCTGGAAAGCTCGCCGCCGGACGCCACCTCACCCAGCGGTCTCGGCGGAATGCTGCCTGGATTGGTGGAAATCAAAAATTCCACCTCGTCAAAGCCCTGCTCCGTAAACCGGTCCAGCTTCCGCACCTGGATGCGAAAATCCACATGAAGGAAGTTCAAGTCCAAAAGCTCCTCCCGGATCCGTTTCTCCAGTCCCGCGGCCGCTTCCTTTCTGGCCGCCGACAGCTGTTGGCAGGCCCGCTCCAGCGCCATTTTCGCCTCTTCATATTCCTTTTTTGCTTCCCCCGCCAGCTCCTCAAAATTTTCCAGCTCCGAAAGCCGTTCCTTTTTCTGCTTTAGGCTCTCTAAAACCGCCTCTTCCGTCCCGCCGTATTTGGCCGTCAGCCCCCGGATCGTATCAAGCCGGTTTTCCGCGGTGCGAAGCTCCGCCTCGGAAAAATCCATCCCGTTGAGATAATCAGAAATCGACCTGGAAAGATCGCTTAAAATGCTCTCCGCGTCCCGAAGGCCCTCTACAATCCCCGAGATTCCCTCGTCATACGCCAAAACACTTTCCGCCTGCCTTAGCGCCCGGCTGATCCGATCGCCGTCCACCGCCTGATAGGCGTCCGTAAGACTTTCCATGATCCTTTGGCTGTGGGAAAATTTCCGGCACACGGCCGCAAGCGTCTCTTCTTCCCCTGGTTTCAGTCCGGCGTTTTCAATCTCCCCGATCTCAAACCGCAGAAAGTCCATTTCCCGTTTTCTGGACTCCTCATCCATGGAAAAATGCTCCAGCTTCTGTTCCAGCTCCCGATAGTTCGCGTAACAGGCCGCCGTATCTATTTTCAGTTTTTCCGTTTCATTTCTTGAATATTCATCGAGAATTTCCAGATGCTTCTGTTTATGCAGAAGCGATTGATGCTCATGCTGTCCGTGCATGTCCAAAAGCAGACCTGTGACTGCCCGCAGCTTTGCCGTCGTAACAGTTTCATCGTTGATGCGGCTGACGCTGCGCGCCTGAGTGATTTTTTTAGAAATGATCACGAGCCCTTCCTCATCCGGAACAACCGAGAGCGCTTTTAACGCCTGTCTCCGTTCTTCCTCCTCCACCGAAAAAACCAGCTCGATCGAAGCGCTTTCCTCGCCGTTTCGGATCATGTCCTTTGACGCCTTCGCGCCAAGGGCCAAGCCGATGGAGCCGATAATAATTGATTTTCCGGCTCCGGTTTCTCCCGTCAGGATATTTAAGCCTTCGGTGAACTCAACCCCAGCCTCCTCGATCAAAGCCAGGTTTTTCACCCGCAAACCAAGCAGCATGCCGTCACCTCCCATTTTGCCTGCCGCCGCGGTTCTCCTTTATTCCGCCAGCAGCTTTTTCAGTTTATCCATCAAAATAATCGTATCGTCTACTGTCCGTACCGCGCAGAAGATCGTGTTGTCTCCGGCCACGCAGCCCACCAGCTCATGAAAACCGATCACGTCCAGAGCCTCCGCCACGGCCATCGCCATTCCGGAAACCGTTTTAATGATCAAAAGATTCTGGGCCATATCCATGGACACATAGCAGTCGCGGAAAATCCGCAGATATTTTTCGCTGAAATCCCGCTGGGGCTGCATCACGGCATAACGCTGGCGTCCATTTTCGCCCTGCACCTTGGTCAGCTTCAGCTCCCGGATATCTCTGGAAACCGTCGCCTGGGTTACCTTATAACCGTCCCGCTTTAAATACTCCGCCAGTTCCTCCTGCGTCTCGATCTGGTACTTTCCGATCAGCTCCACGATCTTGCTGTGTCTGTCCACCTTCATGTCCGGTCTTCTCCTTTCCGTCCTGCGCTCCGCTCTCATCGAAGCGTTTTTTATCCAAACAAACGTGATCCTAACATCACGCCTCGTACATTTTATCCTTTAAAATATCAAGAAACGACCGGTTATCCAGGCGAAGCACCCGCACAGCGGTTTCCGCCCGCGTGATCTCCAGATAGTCTCCCCCGGACAGCTTTACCACCAGGTCCCCGTCAAAAGCCGCCGTCTGGCCGCCTTCGGCCGTTTCCGGGATCTCAATGCGGATCCGGCTCTCCGGGCCAAATACGATGGCCCGCGAGGTTAGCGTATGGGGGCAGACCGGCGTTAGGATCATCAGCTGCCCGTCCGGCTGGGCGATGGGCCCTCCCGCCGAAAGATTATAGGCGGTGGAACCGGTAGGCGTAGAAACGATCATGCCGTCGGCGCTGTATTCATTCAAAAACCGGCCGTCCACATAAATCCGCAGCTTTAAGATCCGAAGCCGCCCTTCTCTGCTGACCACGATATCATTCAAAGCCGCGCTTTCCGCCACCTTTTTTCCATTTTTATAAACAGTTCCCTTTAACATCATCCGGTCCTGGACCTCAAACCGGTTCTCGCAGAGGGCGTCCAGAAGCTCCTCCACATTGCCGCCCCGGCCCACCTGGGTCAGATATCCCAGGCCGCCCAGGTTGATCCCCACCAGCGGGATCCGTTTCCCATCCAGGCTTCTGGCCGCCCGGATCAAGGTCCCGTCTCCTCCCAGCGTAACGATGCACTCCGTTCCATCCGGTACGCCGTCCTCCGGGATCCGGTCGGAAAGCCGCGCCGAGCATCCCCGTTTCCTCAGCACGTCCTGGATCCGCTTTCCCAGCGCCCCGGCATTTTCTTTATCTTCATTTACTACGATATAAAAGTTTTTCATATGCCTATCCCGTTATTGTCTGGCCCGTGATTATCTGACCATTTTGTCCCGCGTTTTAATGATCCAGTGTTTCATGGGCTTTCCTTACCGTTTCTTTATCCGGAATGCCGCTGTTGTCATAAAAGCCGCCGGGATGGTTCTTTAAATGGAGCAGATATTCAATGTTCCCCTCCGGGCCCTTGATCGGAGAAAAGTCAAGATGCAGCGCTTCTAATCCGATGGAACCGGCAAAGGACGCCACCATTTGGATCACCTCAAGATGAACCGCAGGGTCCCGCACAACCCCCTTTTTCCCGACTTTCTCCCGTCCGGCCTCGAACTGGGGCTTGATCAGGCACACCACATCCCCCTCCGGTTCCATCAGCGCCTGCACCGGTCCCAAAACCTTCGTAAGGGAAATAAAGGAAACGTCGATGGAAACAAACTGGACCCGCTCCGGAATCTCCTCCGGCGTCACATACCGGATATTGGTTTTTTCCATGCAGACCACCCGTTCGTCGTTGCGCAGCTTCCATGCCAGCTGTCCGTGTCCCACATCGACCGAATAGACCTTTTTCGCTCCATTCTGGAGCATGCAGTCCGTAAATCCTCCTGTAGACGCTCCCACGTCCATGCAGACCTTTCCGGACAGCCCGACTCCAAACCGTTCCATGGCCTTTTCTAGCTTCAGCCCGCCCCGGCTCACGTATTTCAACGTGCTGCCGCGGACCTCCACCAGGGCGGTATCCTCAAACATGGAACCGGCCTTGTCCTCCTTCTGGCCGTCCACATAGACGATTCCCGACATAATAACCGCCTTCGCCTTTTCCCTGGATTCCGCCAGATTTTTCTTTACCAGCAAAACGTCCAGCCGCTCCTTCATGAATCCAGCCGCTCCTTTCCAAAATATTCCCGCTCCAGCCGCCGGATCACCGAGTCGCTGTCGATTCCCAGCATCTCCCGCAGAAGAGACACGTTTCCATGCTCTACGTAAGCGTCGGGCAGAGCCACCTGGATTACCCTAACCTGGGGATAGTGTTCATGGATGTAGCGGGTCGCGCACATGCCCAAGCCGCCCCGCAGGACATTTTCCTCCATCGTAACGATCAGATCATGGTTCCGGCACAGCCGGTCCAGCATATCCGTATCCATGGGCTTGGCGAACCTGGCGTTCACCAAGGTGCAGGAATAGCCTCTGGCCTTTAATTTTTCCCGTACATGCTCCCCGGTGCTGACCATGCTTCCCAAAGCGAACAAAGCGATCCCGCTTTCCTCATAAAGCATCTCCGCTTTTCCGTATTCCATCGGGGCCGCAAACTCCGAAAGGCCGCGGTACGCCTCTCCCCTGGGATACCGGATCGCCAGCGGGCCTTCAAAATTCACGCCGAACTCCAGCATCGCCTCCAGCTCCCAGCGGTTTTTCGGCGCCATGATGGTCATTCCCGGCACCAGGCTCAAAAACGAAATATCGAAAATTCCCTGGTGCGTCTCGCCGTCGCTTCCCACAAGCCCCGCCCGGTCGATCGCAAACAAAACCGGCAGCTTCTGGAGACAGACGTCGTGAAGGATCTGGTCATAGCCTCTCTGAAGGAAAGAGGAATAAACCGCCACCACCGGCTTTAGCCCCGCCGACGCCATCCCGGCGGCCGAAGTGACCGCATGAGCCTCCGCGATCCCCACATCGAAAAACCGATCCGGGAATTTCTTTGAAAACCGGGTCAGCCCGGTTCCGTCCGGCATGGCCGCCGTCACCGCTACGATTTTCCGGTTCTCCCCGGCCAGCTCGCAGATTTTTTTAGAAAATACCTCCGTATAGCTGGGATACTGCTTCTTTTTTAACGGCTGGCCCGTCGCGATATCAAAGGGATCTACCCCATGGAACCGGGCGGGATTTTTCTCCGCCGGCGCATAGCCCTTTCCCTTTTTCGTGATCACATGGACCAGCACCGCGTGGCGGACCCGCTTGGCTTCCTTTAAGGTGCGCACCAGCTCCGGCACGTTATGTCCGTCCACCGGGCCCAGGTAGGTAATTCCCATATCTTCAAAAAGCATCCCCGGAACGAAAAACTGCTTTACGCCGTTTTTCGCCAGATACAGCCCGTACGACAGGCTTTTTCCTACCACCGGGATCGCGCTTAAAGCGCGGTCCACGCCCTTTTTCAGCTCCGCGTAGCTTTCCTTTGTCCGGACGCTGCTCAAGTACCGGGACATGCCGCCCACGTTCTCCGAAATGGACATCTTATTATCGTTTAAAACAATGATAAAATTCTTTTTCATCTGGGCCGCGTTGTTTAGCGCCTCGTACGCCATTCCGCCCGTCAGCGCCCCGTCGCCGATCACGGAAATAACCGAATAGTCCTCTCCCTGGATTTCCCTGGCCTGAGCGATTCCAAGACCGGCGGAAATCGAAGTCGAGCTGTGGCCCGTATCGAAGGCGTCGTAAGGGCTCTCCGCCCGTTTGGGGAAGCCGCTCATGCCTCCGAACTGGCGCAGCTCGTCAAAACCGGCCTTCCTTCCGCTTAAAAGCTTATGGGTATAGGCCTGATGGCCCACATCCCAGATAATTTTATCCTTCGGCAGGTCAAAGGCCAGATGGAGCGCCATCGTTAGCTCCACGACTCCAAGGTTTGAGGCCAAATGGCCGCCGGTATGGCTGATCTTTTCGATCAAAAACTGCCGGATCTCCTGCGCCAGCACAGGATAATCTTCCTCCGTCAGCTTTTTTATATCTGAAGATTGTTTTATCTGATCAAGCAGCATAACGCCGGATCACTCCCTTTTGCCTTAGTTTTCCCGGTCAACCAGCATGGCGATGATTTCTCCAAGAAATTCCTTTTCGCCCGGAAGCGTCATCAAACGCTCCTTTGCCCGTTCCGAGATCCGTGCCACATCATCCTTCGCTTTCTCAAGCCCCTCTAGCGTCACATACGTCGTCTTTTGATTCTTTTCATCGCTTAATACCGGCTTTCCCAGCATTTCCTCCGTGCTGGTAACATCCAGGATATCGTCCTGGATCTGGAAGGCGAAGCCCACGTCGGCCGCGATCTGCTCCATCGCCGAAAGGCGCTCCTCATCCGCCCCGGCAAGAACCGCGCCGATCATGAGGGACGCCTCCAAAAGCGCTCCCGTCTTTAACCGGTAAATAAAATCCAGCTTTTCCTTTGGAACTGGCTTTCCCGTCAGCTCCACATCCACGGTCTGGCCGCCGATCATTCCGTAAATCCCGGTCTTCTGCGCCAGGATTTCCAGAGCGCGCCCGGCCCTCGCCGGATCCCCGTTCATGGAAAACGCCTTGGCCGCCGTTTCAAAGGCATAGATCATCAGGGCGTCCCCGGCAAGGACCGCCATGTCATAGCCATACGCTTTCCAGGTGGTCGGTTTGCCCCGTCTGAATTCATCGTTATCCATACAGGGCAGGTCGTCATGGATCAAGGAGGAGGTATGGATCATCTCCATCGCCGCCATAAACGGCTCGATCTCCTTTCCCCTCCCGCCGAACATCCGGTAGGCCTCCCGCATCAAAAGCGGCCGCAGCCGTTTCCCTCCGGCTTTTACGCTGTAGTTCATGGCGGAAAAAATCGTTTTCTGATATCCCTCTTCCGCCGGCAGATATTCATATACGACCGCCTCAGTTTCCTTTACCGCCTTCTGCAGCCGGTCCTTAAAATCGCAGCTCATTCTCCTGTTCCTCCGCGCCGGCCCCATTTCCGGCTTCTTCCCCGCTTAACACAAGAATCTTCTTTTCGATCCGCTCAATCTTTTCATTGCAGCTTTTCACCAGCTTCATGCCTTCCTCATAACGGCGGAACGCATCCTCTAAGGAGCCGTCCCCGGATTCCAGCTCATCGATCAGCCGGTCCAGAGCCTCAAAGGTTTCCTCCACCGTCATTTTCTGTCTTGCTTCCTCATCCATGGCTTTCCTCCTGATTCTCCCGGACGCAGGCCACAAGCCGCCCGTCCGTCACATGCACCGTGATCGCCGAGCCCACTGGAGCCTGGCGCACCGACTGCAGCCGTTTTCCCTTTTCATCCGTCGCAAACGCATAGCCCCGGCTTAACTGCTTCAAGGGCGAAAGTCCCCAAAGCCGCTCGCTTTTCACCGCCAGGCGGCGCTTGTCCGCTTCCAGGCGGCGCTCCATGAGCGCTTCCAGCCGCTCCGCCCGAAGCCGCCCTTTTTCCGCGTCTTTCCTGGCCCGTTCCGTTATCTGAGAGAGAAGCCGCTCTTCCAGATCCGCCAAACGGTGCCGCTTCTCCAACAGCTGATGCCTGGGATGATGAGTCTTTAGGGAAAGCTCCGCCTGCTTTAACTTCGCTCTGGACTGGGATAGATGAAAGCTCATCTCCCGGTACAGCTTCTGCTTTCTGGCCGTCAGCTCCGACTGGAACTGAAAATAGTCGAATACCGCCAGCTCCGCCGCCGCTGACGGCGTGGGAGCCCGAAGATCCGCCACATAGTCCGAGATCGTCACGTCCGTTTCATGGCCCACCGCCGAGATCACCGGCGTCCGGCAGGCAAAGATCGCCCGGGCCACCGCCTCCTCGTTAAAAGCCCATAAATCCTCAATGGATCCGCCGCCCCGGCCTACGATCAAAACGTCCAGGCCCATGGCGTCTAACGTGCGGATTCCCCTTACGATGCTCTCCTTCGCCCCCGCTCCCTGGACCAGCGCCGGATATAAGATCAGCTGCACATAGGGATTCCGCCTTGCCGAGATATTCATAATGTCCCGGATCGCCGCCCCCGTGGGCGCCGTCACGATCCCCACGGTCTTGGCGTACCGGGGGATCGGCTTTTTATACTGGGCCGCGAACATCCCCATCTCTTCCAGCTCCCGCAGAAGCTTTTCAAACCGAAGATAAAGATCGCCCCGTCCGGAAAGCTCGATTTCCGACGCGTAAAGCTGGTACTTTCCGTCCCGTTCGTAAACGTCCACCGTTCCCTTTACGACCACCTGCTGCCCCTCGGAAAGCCGGAACGAAAGGCCACGCCGCTGCCCGGCGAACATTACCGCGGAAAGCGTACCGCCGCTGTCCTTCAAGGTAAAATAAATATGGCCGGAACTGTGATATTTACAGTTGGAAACTTCCCCCTTTACCGCGATCCGGCGAAGAAGGAAGTCCTGGGTAAACATATTTTTAATATACGAATTGACTTGAGTAACTGAATATACTCCCGCCATAATTTCTATTCCTTGTCCACAAGTCTGGCAAGAATCCCGTTGACAAAAGAGGGAGCGTCCTTTCCGCCGAACTTTTTAGCCAGCTCCACCGCCTCGTTGATCGCCACCTTTTCCGGGATCTGCTCGTCTTCCTTCATCTCGAATACCGCAAGACGCAGGATCGTAAGCTCAACTTTTCCCATCCGCCGGGTCTTCCAGCCTTCGGCCACCGCATCGATTTTTGAATCGATCTCCGGAATACGGGCCATAATCCGCTCCACCCGCTCTTCCAGCATCTTCCGGTCTTCCTCTCCCATCTCTACCTGGTGGAGGATTTCCTCTTTCCCCGTCTCGCCGCTCTCTTCCTCCTCGGGAGCCTCAAAATACTGCTCCAGCTGCGCTTCCTTTTCCTCCGCCGGATAAAAATCCTGACAGAACAGCATCTTAAAGCAATGCTCTCTCGCTTCTCTCCTGGTCACTCCCATACCTCCGTATTTCCTACACTACTCTGTTTTTAGATTATACATGAAAATGCATACTTTCTCAAGTATAAAATCTCCGCGCAAAAACAGAGGCCGCGAAAAATGCGCAGCGTCCGCATCTCCCACAGCCTGTTTTCTCCTGCTCCAACCGGCATCCCGCGCCTATTTTTCCTCCAGCGCGACGCCCGCAATTTTAATATTGACGTCAAGCACCGTAAGCCCGGTCATATTTTCAATCGCATTTTTTACTTTTTCCTGAACCGTCTCGCATACCGCCGGAATGCTGTAGCCGTACTTAATATTGAGGGACAGCGCCACGCTTACATGTTCCTCTGTAACCTCGACCTTGACTCCCTTGGAAAGATTCTTCATCCCCAGGCGGCTCACCAGCTCATTGGTCACGTTTCCGGCCATAGAATCCACGCCTTCCACCTCGGTCGCCGCAAGTCCCGCGATGATCGCCACAACCTCGTCCGCGATCTGCACCTCGCCGATCGTATCTTTTTCATATACCTTATGACTGGTTCTCTCTATCTCTGCTGCCACGTCCGCACCTCCTGCAATTCCAAATTATTAGGATCAAACGATATTCTTATCTTACCATAAATCGGCCTATTATACAATCCCGCAATGCAGGCGCGCGCTTATTTTTTACTTACTCAGCCAGATCCAAAAGCGTGATCACGATCCCCTCTGCTCCAACCTCTGTTTTTCTTTTTACAATATCTTCAATCTGGGCCCGCTCCTGGTCCGTGATCGAAACCGCGTTGACCACCACGTCCACCTGTCCGTCGGTAATGCTGACCACCGGATCCACAAATCCCTTGGCCTTTAAGAGCGTTTCCGCGGCATTTTCTTTTTCGGAAATTTCCGTCAGCTGGATCATGTTCTGAACGGCCGTCTGTTTTTCCGCCTCCGAAACCTGATCGCTGTTGATCAACTGCATTAACGTCTCCTTATTCTTTGCCCGGATCTGCTCCCTGTTTAACTGAACCCCGGCTATGTATTCCGAAACGCTGGTGCCGCCGGTAAGAACCGCTTCTCCGGGGTTTTCCATCCCTGTTTCCGCCATTCCTCCGGCGTTTTCCCCCGCGTCCGCCAACTCCGTTCCGCTCCCGGCCTGTGAATCTGTCAGCTCCGTCCCTCCAGCGCCTCCGTTTTCCGTACCTGCCCCGGCTTGCGCATTCGCTCCGGCTTCCACACCCGTCCCGGCTTGCGCGTTCGCTCCCGCTTCCACACCTGCCCCGGCTTCTGCGCCGTCCGGCAAAAGCTCCTCGCCGTCTCCGTCAAGACTTGCGATCTCCGTCAGGCTCCCGTCGTCCGATGCCATTCCGGCCTGATTTTCCGCAAGGATATCTTCGTCTGAAATTTCCATCATTCCCGCCTCATAAACGTCTCCGTCCCCCGCCTCCATTTTCGCGGAATAATTTAAATATCCGGCAGCGGCGATCATCACTGCCAGCGTCGTAATGATAATCTGGTTTCTCCTAAAGATACGTTTCATTCCTCAGACTCCTTCTTTTACCCTCTTTAATACTTTTATCTTATGCTGCGGAAGTCCGAATAATGCTTCCATGGCCTCTGAAACTTCCGCCCTGACGACGGCGCTGCCTCCGCCCTCCGCGCTGATCACGATTCCCGAAATTTCGGGCCGAAGCTCCTTTTCTACGACCGGCTCCTGATCCTGGCCCGCTAAGACCGTGCTTTCAGAAAGCTCCTGCCTTTTTTCTCCCTGGGAAGCTTCATTCCCGTCCAGCTGGGAAACCATCTGGTTCTGATCCACCCGATACACCCGTTCCTCAGAAGATTTTAACACCACCATTACGTCGGCCTCGCCCACGCCCTCTACCTGTGAGAGGAGCCGCCCGATCCGCGCCTCCAACTCCTGCTCATAAGACAGTGAAACGCCCAAACCGCCGTCCTGTCCTTCCCTCCCGCCAACGCCGCTCCGCGTCCTTCCCATATCCGAGGCGCTGTCCCTAGCAGAGCTTCCCCAGCTCGTTCCGATCCAGTCTGCTCCTGCCCCGTCCGCTTCTGCCCCGCCCAAGCCTATCCCGGCTGCTCCTGCCTCGCTCCCATCCGCTCCCGCGCCGTTTCCCTCTGCCGGGAGGGAAACAAGAAACAAAAGCATGCCCGCGCAGAAAAGGAAAATCAGTTTTTCCTTATTCAGCTTCCAGATTGATTTCAATTTGTCTTTCTTCCAATCCATAATATTCCCCAATCCTCTCCCTTAGCTCTTCGATCTCCCGGTTCGCAAGATACCGGCGCTCTTGCAAAGCCTCCCTGCTGATCCCGCTGGTATCGGAGGCCAGGCCGACGGTCATTCGGACCGCCTTGATGCTGCCGAACGATTCGCTGTCTTCCTCCCGGTCAAAAACCGCCTCCGCCGTCCTGCATTCCAGCGTCCCGGTGTCCGCCATCACCCGCAGATCATTTTCCACCGCCGATTGATATCCGTCCATCATCCGCCCGATCCGTTCTCCATCCACACTCTGCAGCTCCTTCCTTAAAAGCTGCACTTCATTCTGAAAGGTCAGGCGTTCAAATAACCCGGCGATCCGCTCCTGCGCCCCCAAAAGTCCGGTAAACGGCTGAAAAAACAGGAGGAGGAACACGACCCCCGTAAACAGCCGGAGATAATTTTCATATTTTTTATCCGGAAGCAGGTTCATGAGCATGGTCATAAGAATCAGATAAAATACAAGGCTTCGGATCCACTGATA
>DGYMR06203__coassemble_1554_pt1 | contig 13991 bp, 14 predicted proteins | sample DGYMR06203__metabat2_high_PE_052 | metagenome-assembled genome bin DGYMR06203
CTCGCGCAGATTCCCTCGCCAGGCATTTAATCAAAAGAAATTCCTTTGAACCGCACCCAAACGCCGCTGAACTTTCAAAAACATTTTTATGGCTCTATTCAGAGATCGACTACTGTTTCTTCCGGTTCTGGACCTCTAATATGTTGCGATGCGATTTCAGCACAAACGAGATTCTATTTTGTTATGCCGCGACAATTTACATATGGGCGGCCGTCAACTGCCACGGCAGCCCGATTCGATGTCTTTTAAAAGGCGGTTTCTGGACGGGATTTCCCTATATAACATTGGCTTCTCTCTTTCTTGGATTCCAGCCGATCAACCAGCTTGCCATTCAGCTTTTTGACGTTCAGCCAACGAACCAGCTTGCTCCAGGCGGCGTCGCTGCCGCCCTCATATATTTTGGGATCTTCCAGTTAGAAATCCTGATCAATTCTTCCCTACGGCTTTACCTGGGTCAAAAGAAGAACAGATAAACCGGCAGAACGCCACGCCCACTGCCGTACTCACCACCGTCGCCAAAAGGGCTGGTCCGGCGATCGCCGCCGGGTTCACGCTTCCGTACTGGCTGCGGTACGCGATCATATTGATCGGTATCAGCTGGAGAGAGGAAATATTGACAATCAAAAATGTACACATCTCACTGCTGGCGGTTCCCCGGGGAACCGCCAGCTTTTTTGTCTTGCTCCCGCACCTCTGCGTCCTCCGCTCCTCCTCCAGCTTCTCCAGCTCCTCCATGGCCTTCAATCCGGCAGGCGTTGCCGCCCATCCCAGTCCCAGGACGTTGGCGATCATATTCGCAGCGATATGCTTTGCCGCCGGATGATCCGCCGGAAGCCTTGGAAAGAGGAGTCGGATTACCGGGCGCATTTTCTGTGAAAGCCTGCCGATCAGTCCGGCCTCTTCTCCTATCTTTAAAATTCCGCACCAGAAAGACATGATCCCCAGCATAGTAATGCTTAGGGAAACGGCTTCCTTGGCCGAATCCAGGACGCCGTTGGTTACCGCCTCCATCGTTCCGCTTAGCGCCGCCCATAAAATCCCGATGCCTAACATCCCGGCCCACAGATAATTCAGCATAAAAATCCCGCCTTTCTGCCAGAGTTTATGACAGAAAGACGGGATTTATGAGCGCTACATTCATTTTTCGCTGCTATCGCTGCTTTCCATTGCAAGATCGGTGAGTTCACGCAGCTTACTTTGCAGCAGCTTTTTATCAGGTAAATGCAAAGTATAATCGGACACCAAAGTAGGAGATATACTGCGGCTGAGCGCATATTCCACCACAGCGTCATCTTTTCCTGCACAAAGAATAACCCCAACGCTCGGATTTTCATTCGGCCTTTTCACATCACGGTCAAGTGCTTCCAGATAGAAATTAATTTGACCGATATGTTCCGGCTTGAATTTTCCAATTTTTAATTCAATCGGTACCAGACAAGACAGCGCACGGTTGTAGAACAGAAGATCAATATAAAAATCCTGTCCACCCACTTGAACACGGTATTCTTCTCCGATAAAAGTGAAATCTCTTCCAAATACTGCCGCGCACATCCTGAGAAACGGATTCGGGCATTGATTTTTTAGAGGAAAGCATATAACGCTCATAGTACGCACTATCCATCTGGCGTTCCAATTCGCGCTTGGAATAATGCTCTTTCACACACAGATCCATATAGAAGTGTCGTTCTTCTGCAGACTTTGATCCGGACATAATAAGCAAATGATTCGTCCAGCTGATTTGTGTCACCAGTGGTGACACAAATTCATCATCCTTATAAGTTTCATAAAACTACTTCATGCGGTACAGCCCGCGGCGATTGAAGCCCTTGATACCGGGATTTGACTTTGCAATATATGCCGCAACTTCATCGATAACTTTGTCGCCAAAGCCAGAACCGGCACACAATCCGGAAAGATATTCTCCGACATTCCAGTACATTTGAATCAACTCGGCATTGACTGCTTTCAATGCACGGGTGCGGGCGCTGTCGATGATAGAAATAATCTCGTCGAACTGTCCCGGTTCGGGAATTAATTTCTTGCTCATGTTTTCACCTCCACAAGCGTTTGCGACAGAAATTACCTGCCTTGCGGCTCATTGCAGCGAGCAAAGATTTTTAAATACCATTCACGCGCCTTCTCCGCAAAGCTCCTTCATAACGTCCTCCACCGTCTCGATCTTCTCGCAGCGGTACGCGTTGCTTCCGCAAAACAGCAGCGCGTCGTCGATCCGGCCCTCGGCCGCGTTGATCAACGCCTTTGTGATGCAGTAAGGGACCTGCGCCGGATTGCAGTGCTCCAGGCACTGGAAGCACCATTCCACCTTTAACGGCCCTTTGGAAACCTGCTCCAAAAACTTATTCTTTATCGCCCGCCCCGGCATTCCTACCGGGCTTTTTACGATCACGATATCCTCCTGGCCGGCGTCTAAGTAAGCCTTCTTATACGCCATAGGCGCGTCGCATTCCTCCGTGGTCACAAAACGGGTTCCCACCTGAACTCCGTCCGCCCCCAGCGCCAGATGATGAAGCACATCTTTATGATCAAACACGCCTCCGGCGGAAATGACCGGGATCTTTTTTCCGTATTTTTCCGCGAAGCTTTTCACCAGATCGATAATTCCGCGGATCTCGCTGTCATATTTTCCCTCGTCATAGGTCTCGGCCACATGGTCCGTATCCGCTCCGTATTCCGTCAGCTGCTCTCTGGAAAAACCAAGATGGCCTCCGGCGCGGGGCCCTTCGACAACCACAAAATCCGGCGCCGTCTGATACTTCCGGTCCCACATCCGGCAGATCACCATGGCGGATTTCACGGAAGATACGATCGGCGCGATCATCGTCCTCCGGCTGGAGCAGTCCTCCCGTCCCTCCGCTTCCTTAACAAATTTGGGCATATCGATGGGAAGCCCAGCTCCGGAAATGATCACATCCGCTCCCGCCTTGACCGCTTCCTTTACATACTTCGCGTATTCCTTCGTCGCAACCATGATGTTAAAGCCCAGGATCCCCTCCGGAGCGATTTTTCTGGCCTTCTCAAGCTCCGTATGGATCGCTTTCAGATTGGCTTCCATGGGATTCTTTTTAAAATCCGGACGGGAAAATCCGATCTGCGCCGTAGAAATGATCCCGATTCCTCCGGCCTTTGCCGCGGCTCCCGCAAGAGAGGACAGGCTGATGCCGACTCCCATGCCTCCCTGGATTACCGGACGAACCGCCTTCAGTTTTCCAATTACAAGTGGTCTCAATCCTGCCTGCTTTCCCTCCATGCCGCTCTCTCCCTTCTCCTAAAACCGGCGGAACCGTTCATACCGCTTCTCAGCCAGCTCGTCTTTATCCATAGAACTCCATGTCTTTAAAAATTCTCCAATGGCCCCGTCCATAAGCTCTGCGATGGCCGGCAGCGTCTCCGGACCGGCCGGTTCCTTTTCCGGGATCACCCGATCGACGATCCCCAGCTCCTTAAGCTCCGCCGCCGTCACCTTCATCACTCTGGCCGCTTCGTCAGCCCGCTTGCTGTCCTTCCAAAGGATCGAAGCAAAGCCCTCCGGCGACAGGACGGAATAAATGGCATTCTCCATCATCCAGACCTCGTTGCCGACAGCCATGGCCAGGGCGCCGCCGCTTCCGCCTTCCCCAATTACAATAGACAAAACCGGAACCTTTAAGCTGGACATCTCAAATAAATTTCTTGCGATAGCCTCCCCCTGGCCCCGCTCCTCGGCTTCAATGCCGCAGAACGCGCCGGGCGTATCCACAAAACAGATCACCGGACGCCCAAAGCACTCCGCCTGCTTCATCAGCCGCAGCGCCTTCCGGTAGCCCTCCGGCGACGGCATACCGAAATTCCTGCGGATATTTTCTTTTGTGCTGCGGCCCTTTTCCTGGCCGATCACCGTTACGGGAATTCCATGGAAAAAGGCGATTCCGCCTACCACCGCGCCGTCGTCCTTAAAATACCGGTCCCCATGAAGCTCCACAAACCCGTCGAACAGCGCGTCGATATAATCGGTGGCCACCGGCCGGTCGGACTTTCTGGAAAGCAAAACCGAGTCCCAGGCGCTGCGGATCAAGGCTCCCGCGGAAGAAAGCGAGCTCAGCGAACCCAGCGCGTTTGTCCGTGTATGGCGGACATTCTGCTTCTCTTTAAAGGACTCTTCCGGCTCCCATGCCTCCGATGCCTCTGTAGACGATGCGTCCGTCCTGTTCTCGTGAAGCCGCAAAAGATGCGCCAGGGTTTCCTTCATTTCCTCCCGCTTTACGATCTTATCTACAAATCCATGCTCCAGAAGAAATTCCGATCTCTGGAAGCCCTCGGGAAGCTTCTGGCCAATGGTCTGCTCGATCACTCTGGGGCCCGCGAAACCGATTAACGCCCCCGGCTCCGCCAAAATAATATCCCCCAGCATGGCAAAGCTGGCAGTCACCCCTCCGGTCGTAGGATCCGTCAAAACGCTGATAAACAGCTGACCGGCCTCATGATGGCGCTTTAAGGCCGCCGCCGTTTTCGCCATCTGCATCAGAGAAACCATTCCCTCCTGCATCCTGGCTCCGCCGGAGCAGGCAAACAGGATCACCGGCAGCTTCTCCTTTGTGGCCCGTTCCACCGCCCGGGTAATTTTTTCCCCTACGTTATGGCCCATGCTGCTCATAAGGAATCTTGCGTCGCAGACGCCGATGACCGTCTCGCATCCGCCGATGGAGCATTTTCCCGTAACGATGGCCTCATTTAACTTCGTCTTTTCCTGGGCCGCCGCCAGCTTCTTCTCATATCCGGGAAAGCTTAACGGATTGGATACCGGCATTTCCTTGTCCCATTCCTCAAAGGTTCCCTCATCCGCCGTAATCTCAATTCTCCGATAGGCGTGGACGCGGAAGTATCCGCCGCATTTCGGGCAGATATAGTAGTTATTCCGCACATCCTCCACATAAATCGGCCTTCCGCATTTATTGCATTTGCGCCACAGACCTGCAGGCACCGCCGGAGAGGCTTCGCCTCCCTTTTCCGCCGGCCGTTCGCCGGAGATCCGCTTCGTATCGATCATCGTATAGGTTTTTTTAAACATATCTCTCAGCATGTTAAAAATCCCTCATTCCTTCTGCTGAAACAAACCCAAACAGGCCGCCGGCATTTCTGCCGCATCCTGACGCCTACTTCACATAATCGGGAAAATGGGACGGAATAAAATCCGTATCCACGTTTCCTTCTTCAAAATCCTTATTATTGATAATATCATACTGGAAATCCAGGTTCGTGTTGATCCCTTCGATCACCAGCTCGCCCAGGGCGCTCCGCATCTTCGCGATAGCGGCCGGCCGGTCCTTGCCGCGGACGATCAGCTTTAAGATCATGGAATCATAGTTGGGCGGGATCCGGTAATTATTGTACACCGCCGTATCCACCCGCACGCCCCGGCCTCCGGGAAGGTGAATATCCGTGATCATCCCCGGACAAGGCATGAAGTTCTTCTCCGGATTTTCCGCGTTGATCCGGCATTCGATGGCATGACCGGAAATTTTTACATCCTCCTGCTTTAGGGAGAGCGGTTCTCCGGCCGCAATCCGGATCTGTTCCTTTACCAGATCCAGGTCCGTAACCTCCTCTGTGATCGGATGCTCCACCTGGATCCTGGTATTCATTTCCATAAAATAAAAGTTTTTCTCTTTATCCAAAAGAAATTCAATGGTACCGGCATTTTCATAGCCGACGGCCTTGGCCGCCCGCACCGCCGTCTCGCCCATCCGTTTTCTTAACTCGTCGGAGATGGCGATGGAAGGCGATTCCTCCAGCACCTTCTGATGCCGTCTCTGGATGGAGCAGTCCCGCTCACCGAGATGGATCACGTTTCCAAAGCGGTCCGCCAGGATCTGAAATTCAATATGCCTGGGCCGCTCCACAAACCGCTCGATATACATGGTATTATCGGAAAAGCCCTTAATGGACTCCATCTGGGCGCTCTGGAAATTCACCTCGAAATCTTCCTCGGAGCGGGAAATCCGCATTCCCTTTCCGCCGCCGCCGCTGGAGGCCTTGATCATAACGGGAAAACCGATTTCCTTCGCGGTTTTAAGGCCCTCTTCCACCGTAAATACCGGTTCCCGGCTTCCCGGAACCACCGGAACTCCGGCCTCGATCATGGTCTTTCTGGCTTCGGATTTATTGCCCATTTTGCTGATCACCGCCGCAGAGGGGCCGATAAAACGGATCCTGCACTTTTCACAAAGCTCGGCGAATCTGGCGTTCTCAGATAAAAATCCAAAGCCCGGATGAATGGCGTCCGCCTTCATGGATACGCAGGCGGATAAAATCCGTTCCATATCCAGATAGCTTTCCGATGATGGAGCCGGTCCGATACAGATCGCCTCGTCCGCCAGCAGTGTATGAAGGGCGTCCCGATCCGCCTCGGAATATACCGCCACCGTCTTGATCCCCATTTCCCGGCAGGCGCGGATGATCCGCACCGCGATCTCTCCCCGGTTTGCAATCAAAATTTTCTGAAACATTGTTTCACCAGCCTAACCAATCATAAAGGTAAGCTCGGCCGTAACCGCGACCTTCCCGTCTACGGTCGCCACGGCGCTGCCGACGCCCACCGGTCCCTTTTGCTTAATAATCTGGCATTCCAGGCGCAGCTTATCGCCGGGAACCACCTTTTTCTTAAATTTCACATGATTCATGCCGCCGAAATACGCGGTCTTTCCCCGGTTTTCCTCTACGCTTAAAATCGCGACGGCTCCCGTCTGGGCCAGGGCCTCGACGATCAGAACCCCCGGCATGACCGGCTCTCCCGGAAAATGTCCCGCGAAATACGGCTCGTTATAGGTAACCGACTTGCAGCCCACGGCGCGCACTCCCGGCTCCAGCTCCTCAACGCAGTCGATCAGAAGAAACGGATGCCGGTGGGGAATGATCTCCTGGATTTCCTTAATTCCCAACATAATTTTGCCTCCTGTCATGAAGTGACCTTACAAAGTAACTTCCCATGATTTAATGGATCCGAAACAGCGGCTGTCCGTACTCGACCGTTTCTCCATCCTTGACAAGAATCGCTTCTACCACGCCGTCGTAATCGCTCTCGATCTCGTTCATCAGCTTCATGGCCTCAACGATTCCCAATACCTGGCCCTTCTTTACGGTATCTCCTACCTTTACAAAATCCTCCGCGTCCGGAGAGGGCGCGGAATAGAAGGTGCCTACCAGCGGACAGGTCACTACCTGATCGGAAGAAACGCCGGACGCTTCCATGGAAGCCGGATTTGCCGCCAAATTTCCGGCATTTTGTCCGTACACTGCGGACATTCCGCTGGACGCCGCCGAAAGGATCCCGGAAGCGGCCGCGGACTGAGCTCCTGCCTCAGCCGCCGGCACTGCCGCGGAAACCAGCTTCTTTTCCCGCTTCATGGAAAGCTTCCAGTCTCCCTCCTCCAGTTCAAAGCTGGTGAGGCCGTTTTTTGCCGCGGCCTCCATCAGCTGAATAATATCCTTGATCTCCATTCCTGTCTCCTTATTCCTCGAACCTCTTAACTAAAAGGCTGGCGTTATGGCCGCCGAAGCCAAGAGAATTACTGATGGCGCACCGAACCTCCATGGGGATTCCATCGCCTTTTACATAATCCAGATCGCATTCCGGATCATCCACCAGAAGTCCCGCCGTCGCATGAACAAAGCCGTCTTCGATCGACTTTACGCAGGCGATAAATTCCACGCCTCCGGCCGCTCCCAACAGATGGCCCACCATGGATTTCGTCGAGCTGATCTTTACCTGGCGCGCGTGATCGCCCAGAGCCGTCTTAATGGCCAGCGTCTCGAACAGGTCGTTATGATGGGTTCCCGTCCCATGGGCGTTGATATAGTCGATCTCCTCCGGCTTTACGCCCGCGTCGTCCATGGCAAACTTCATCGCCATGGCGGCGCCGCTGCCGTCCTCCGCCGGAGACGTAATATGGAACGCGTCGCTGGTGGCTCCATAGCCGGCCAGCTCGGCGTAAATCTTCGCGCCCCGCGCCTTCGCGTGTTCTAAGGATTCCAGCACGACAACCCCCGCGCCTTCGCCCATAACGAATCCGCTCCGTTCCTTATCAAAGGGGATGGAAGCGCGCATCGGATCCTCCGAAGCGGATAACGCCGTCAGCGCCGTAAATCCGGCGACTCCGATGGGAGTAATGCTGCTTTCCGCTCCTCCCGCCACCATAACCTCCGCCTCGCCATGCTGGATCGACCGCATGGCCTCGCCGATGGAATGGGTTCCTGTGGCGCAGGCGGTCACCACGTTAATGCTTTTTCCTTTCAGTCCAAACTGAATGGACACATTTCCCGCCGCCATATTGCTGATCATCAAGGGCACCAGCAGCGGATTTACCCGTCCCGGCCCTTTCTCCAGAAGCTTTTTATACTCCCGCTCCACAGCCTGAAGGCTTCCGATCCCGGAACTTACGCAAACGCCGACCCGGTAGGGATCCTCCTTGGTCATGTCGATCCCCGCGTCCTCCAGGGCCTGCTTGGCCGCCGCCACCGCGTACTGGGAGAAAGTTTCCATTCTCCGGGCCGCCTTGGGATCCATGTACTGCTTGGGATCAAACTCTTTTACCTGAGCCGCCAGCTTCGCCTTATACTCCGCCGTATCAAAATATGTGATCGGGCCGATGCCCACTTTTTTCTCCTTCAATCCGTTCCAGAAGGACTCCACGTCGTTCCCGATGGGAGTAATGGCCCCCATGCCCGTTACAACAACTCTGTTCATGATCTAACTCCTTATTGAAACATCCTACATCGCCATGCCGCCGTCTACGGAAAGAACCTGGCCCGTAATATAGGACGCGCAGTCCGACGCTAAAAAGGCCGCCGCCTCCGCCACGTCCGACGTCTCTCCAAACCGTTTCAAGGGGATCTGCTCGCCCATGGCCTTCTTTACGTCCTCAGGCAGCACCTCCGTCATCTCCGTCTTAATAAAGCCCGGGGCAATGGCGTTGCAGGTGATCCCGCGGCTTCCCAGCTCCCTGGCCACCGATTTGGTAAGGCCGATGATCCCGGCCTTGGAGGCGCAGTAGTTGGCCTGTCCCGCGTTTCCCATAACGCCGGATACGGAAGAAATATTGATGATCCGGCCGCCGCGCTGCTTTAACATCTGCCTGGACACATGCTTAATGCAGTTGAAGGCGCCCTTTAAGTTGGTGTCGATCACCGCGTCAAAGTCCTCCTCCGACATCTTCATGATCAGGTTATCCCGAGTTACGCCCGCGTTGTTGACGAGAATATCCAGACGTCCGTATTTCTTTATGATCTCCTGGATCATGGCTCCGGATTTCTCAAAATCCGATACGCTGCACTGGATTGCCTCGGCGCTTCCGCCAGCCTGTGTAATTTCTTCCACAACTTCCTTGGCCTTCGCCTCGGAGCCGTTATAATTTACGATCACAGCCGCTCCGTATCCTGCCAGAGTCAGCGCAATCTGCCGCCCGATCCCGCGGCTTGCCCCCGTCACAAGGGCGACTTTTCCACTCAGATTCATGTTTTTTCTCCTGTTATCCACAAAACAGAGGACTTATGCACCCAGTTTTTCCAGATCTTCCAGCTTTTCCACGTTTAAAACCGTCACCTGCCGGTTGATTTTTTTCACAAATCCGGAAAGCGTTTTCCCCGGCCCGATTTCTACAAAACGATCCACGCCGTCCGCGATCATCGCTTCTACGCTCTGCTGCCAGCGGACCGAAGAGGAAACCTGGCGGATCAGAAGAGGCTTCACCTCTGCCGCTTCCGTCACATACTGAGCCGTTACATTGGCCACATAAGGGATCTGGGGACGGCAAATTTCAATCTGATCCAGAAAACTGCCCAGCTTTCTCCCCGCTTCCTCCAAAAGATAGGAATGGAACGGCCCGCTGACGTTTAGCGGAATGACCCTTCTGGCCCCGGCTTCCTTTAATTTTTCAGACGCTTCCTCAACCGCTTCCTTTAAGCCTGAGATCACGATCTGTCCCGGACAGTTATAATTTGCCACCTGGACGTTGGCGATGGGATCCACAACCGCGTTGATCTCCTCCGCGTTCATTCCAAGAACCGCGCTCATGCCGCCGACCCCAGCCGGAACCGCCTCCTGCATCAGGATCCCTCTTTCGCGGACCGTACGGATCGCGTCCTCATCGGACATAACGCCCGCCGCCGCCAAAGCGCAGTATTCGCCAAGGCTTAAGCCCGCGGCCACATCCGCGCGGTATCCCTGCTCCTCCATCACCCGAAGCATGGCAACGCTGGTGGTTACCATAGCCGCCTGGGTGTACTCCGTAATGTCCAGCCGGTCATTTTTTTCAAAGCAAAGCTCCGGCATGGAAAATCCAAGGAGCCCGCTGGCCCGGTCGAAGATTTCTCTTCCTGTTTTTGTCTGCTCATAAAAATCCTGACCCATGCCGCAGACCTGCGCGCCCTGGCCCGGAAAAATAAATGCTGTTTTTCCCATCTTCCGCCTCGTTTCCGTCCTGTCCTAATTTCTTCCCAGAAGCGTTTCCGCCTGGGCCATCATTTCCTCGATCATTTCCTTGCAGGTCTGCTCCTTAGAGATCAGTCCCGCGATCTGCCCGGCCATAACGGTTCCGTTTACTACGTCGCCCTCCATGACCGCTTTCCGCAAACTGCCAAGCGTCAGATACTCCAGCTCCTCGAAGCTCTTTCCTTCGGCTTCCAGACGGTTATACTCCCGCGTCATCTGATTTCTCAGACAGCGGACCGGATGGCCATGGCTTCTTCCCGTAACCGCGGAATCGATATCCTTGGCTTTAATGATCCGCTCTTTGTACTTCTCATTTACGATGGATTCCTTCGCCACCACAAACCGGGTGCCGATCTGAACCGCCTCGGCGCCCAGCATAAACGCGGCCGCGATCCCGCGGCCGTCGCCGATCCCTCCGGCTGCGATCACCGGAATCGAAACGGCGTCCGCCACCTGCGGGACAAGGGTCATCGTCGTCGATTCTCCGATATGTCCTCCGGACTCGGTTCCCTCGGCCACCACCGCGTCGGCGCCGCCCCGCTCCATTAGCTTCGCTAAAGCCACGGAGGCAACCACCGGGATCACGATGATCCCCGCCTCCTTCCACATTTTCATGTATTTTGCCGGATTTCCCGCGCCGGTCGTTACAACCTTTACGCCTTCCTCCACGACAACCTTCGCCACATCATCCGCGTGAGGGCTCATCAACATCACGTTAACGCCGAAAGGCTTCTTTGTCAGCTCCTTCGCTTTGCGGATCTCCTCCCGGACAACCTCTCCCGGGGCGCTGGCGCCGCCGATCAGTCCCAGGCCGCCCGCTTCCGACACGGCCGCCGCCAGATGGTGCTCCGCCACCCAGGCCATTCCGCCCTGGATGATCGGATATTCAATTCCCAACATTTCCGTGATTCTTGTCTTCATACTGTCTGCTCTTTCTCCTGTCTTTTCCGGCAGAGGCGTTCTTATTCCTCGACGCCCTTGCCCTTTAAATAATTGATAACGTCGCCGACGGTGGCCATCTGCTGAAGATCATCTGCCGGAATCTCTACGGAATACTCATCCTCAAGAGCCATTACCAACTCAAATAAATCAAGGGAATCCGCTCCCAGATCATCCTTAAAAGAGGTCGCCTCCGTAATGGTATCCGCGTCTACGCTCAACTGATCCGCAATAATTTCCTTCATCTTCTCTAACATGTCTGTGTTCTCCTTTTCATTTCAATTTTTTGTTTTTTGGATTTCCTATGCTCCCAGGGTCCACTCCATCAAAACAGCGCCCCAGGTCATTCCGGCTCCAAAGCCGGATAAGAGGATCTTGTCTCCCGGTTTCAGCATATCCTGCCGCACCATATCGTCTAACAGGAGCGGAATCGAAGCCGTGGACGTATTCCCATACTTTCCGATGGTCATCGGAAATTTGGACATGGGCTCTTTCAGCCTCCTGGCCGCCGCCTCTACGATCCGCTCGTTGGCCTGGTGAAGAACATAATATTTGATCTCCTCCCGGCTGGTCCCGGTTTTTTCCAGAAGATACTCCACGCTTTCCGGGATCTTCCGCACCGCGAAGCTGAATACCTCCCGACCGTCCATGGTCATAAAACCCAGCTCGGGCTTTGTTCCCGTAAGGAAATTTCCCAGCGTTCTGGAAGTACAGGCCAATGCGCTTCCCTTCGTTCCGTCGGAACCCATGGTCATATCGATCACGCCCGTCTCCGCCGCCTGCAGAACAGCGGCCCCGGCTCCGTCTCCGAATAGCACGCAGGTTCCTCTGTCGCTCCAGTCCGTCACCTTGCTTAAGGTTTCCGCTCCGATAATAAGAGCTGTTTTGTAAATCCCGGCCGCAAAGAAGCCTTGAACGATATTCAGCGCAAAAATAAAGCCGGCGCAGGCCGCCGAAATGTCAAACGCCACCGCGTTGACCGCCCCGATCGCCGCCTGAACCGTACAAGCGTCGCTGGGATAATTGCAGTCCGGCGAAGAGGTTCCCAAGATAATGATATCCAGCTCCTCCGGCCTTACCCCTGCATTGGCAAGCGCCTTTCTCGCCGCTTTTGCCGCCAGATCGCTGGTCCCTTCCTGAGTGGAAATCCTCCGCTCCCGGATTCCCGTCCGGCTGCGGATCCACTCGTCGCTCGTTTCCACGATCTTTGACAGATCCTCATTGGTAACAATAGTTTCCGGCGCGTAAGCGCCGATTCCGATAATCCTGGCTGTCATGTCCCTTCCCTTTTCAGGATGCGCCGTTTTTGCTATAAAAGCCTCAAAGCCCTCCCGCCGCTCCTGTATTTTACTTGCTTTCCCTGTTTTTCGTCCCGACACATGGCCGGTTTTTATGTACAGAGCAGCCTTTTTGCAAAAATACTTTGATATTCAAAGTTATTTACGAATATGGTATAACCTAAGGTTCATTTTGTCAAGCTGATTTTATCAACAAAATTCCCCTTTTTATTTTTCAAGCGCTTTCGGCACAGAAAACCAGCGTTTTAGATCCCCAGCCATTTTTTCCAGCTCCATTCAAAGCCCTTCCTAACCGCCTCCGCTTTGACTAGCTCGTACGAGTCCCCCGGATACCGCAAAAGCCACGCCTGCCTCAGCGCCTCGTTGAAGTCCTGGCTGATGCTGTATTCCAGTTCATAAACCGCAGGCGTCAAATAGGCGACGATCCACATTTTGTACGTATCCTTCATAAGCGCCTTTGAATGGAATCCGCGCCGGATCATGGGCTTATCCAATTCCGCCTGCGCCCCGTCCAGCACCATCTCGCAGGCTTCCTTTAAAATCTCCTCCGTCCGCTCCGGATCCGCAAAACATGCCTGCTGGAGCTTCCGAAACGGTTCTCTTATTTCCTCCACGTACCGCTCATATGATTCCTGATACCGTTTCCGGTTAAAATCCTTTAGATCATGCCCCGCCAGGATCGACGAAAACTCCGGCGGAATTTTCCCGCGGCCCGCATCCGCCGCCAACCCCTGTTTTTTCTCCATACCCGTTCTCCTCTTACAGCCGAAGCCCTTTAATATCCTTGATCCTCGACAGGATCATATTGCAGCTGCTGTCGATCACCCCGGGAAGCGGATCGATGACCTCCCGCATTAACGCTTCCATCTCCTCCGCGCTGGCCGCCACCGCATGGACATGGAGCTTATTTTTTCCGGTCACGCGGTAAATTTGGGTGATGGTATCGTTTTCCCTTAAAATCGCCGTAACCTCCGGCAGCGCCTTCGGCGTCGTCTCGATCTCGAAATAGCAGGACACCGCGCCGCCGATCTTCTGCGGATTCACGATCGTCGTATATTCCTCGATGATCCCCTTCTGTTCCATGGCCTGCACCCGCATCTTAACCGCCACCCGGGAGATCCCCACCTGCTTTCCGATATCCGAATAGGACATCCGCGCGTTCTGAATCAAAAGCAAAAGAATTTTCTGATCAAGAAGATCCAAACCCTCCAAAAACATAATCGTCTCCATTTCTCCGTACATTCGCCGGCATCGCAGCATTTTCCTTATTC
>DGYMR06203__coassemble_1563_pt1 | contig 13899 bp, 16 predicted proteins | sample DGYMR06203__metabat2_high_PE_052 | metagenome-assembled genome bin DGYMR06203
TAAATCTTGCTGCTGCCAGTCAGACAAAATATCGACCACTTTCTTTTCTCCTAGTGATAAATATTTTAAATTCTTTATAAACCATTCTCGAATTGCATATTCTCCAAAATGTCCAAACGGAGGATTTCCAATATCGTGCACTAACCCCGCACATAAAAGCACATCCGAAAACTCTTTTTCTGTATGTTCTGCAAACCATTTATCCCTCCTATTTTTTTACCAATAGCTGAAACCTCCAGCGAATGTGTCAGACGTGTCCGCACATAGTCATCATCGTCTAGCGGAAAAACCTGCGCTTTATCCTGCAGCCTTCGGAACAAGGTACTGCAAATGATTGTGTCATAATCATTTTCATATAGAATGCCTTCTTCCGGTTTTGCATAAAAATGTTTTTCCGACAACAGCTCATTCCACTGCATAATCATCAACTCCTGTAGATCAACATTTTAGAGAAAAGAACATTCTAACACTTCCTTTTATGATTGGCAAGTATTGAAAATAGAAAATCCCAGAATCGCCGTTCCGACCGCCAGCAAAGCGATCTGCGCCGCGGCCAGCGGCTTTTATAACGCGTATGTCGAAAAAAGTAGAATAATATCAGAAAATATCCGGATGACATGTGGTATCGGTTGACAAAAACTTTGCCCGTTGGCTATAATGAGGTTGCGGCACCTGGGCCGGGGTATAGAGCGCGGCTTTCCGGTGCAGAATAGAAGAAAACGAAAGAAAAAGAAGAACATGAGCGAGAAGAAGGCTGTAAAAGAGAAGAATACAAAAGAGAAGGTCAAAAAAGAGAAGGCTGCAAAAGAGAAGAGCACGAAAGGGAAGGCTGCGAAAGAGATGCTGGATAGGCAGCTGGAAGAGAAAAGAAGCCTTGCGGGAGAGATCATCCGGCGGTTGGAATTGGAGTATCCGGACGCGGGATGTACGCTGGATTACAATCAGGCCTGGAAGCTTCTGGTCAGCGTGCGGCTGGCGGCCCAGTGTACCGACGCCAGGGTGAACGTCGTCGTACAGGAGCTTTATAAAAAGTTTCCGGACGTCCAGGCGCTGGCGCAGGCGGATGTGGATGAGATCGAGGAGATCGTCCGTCCCTGCGGACTTGGAAGAAGCAAGGCGAGGGATATCAGTGCCTGCATGAAGATTCTCTGGGAGGAGTACGGCGGAAATGTGCCGGACGATTTCGAGCTTCTTTTAAAGCTGCCGGGCGTAGGAAGAAAAAGCGCCAATCTGATCATGGGAGATGTATTTGGGAAACCGGCGATCGTAACGGATACCCACTGCATCCGCCTTGTGAACCGGATGGGGCTAGTGGATCAGATCAAGGAACCTAAGAAAGTAGAGATGGAATTGTGGAAGATCATTCCGCCGGAAAAAGGAAGCGATTTCTGTCACCGGCTGGTTTATCATGGGAGAGAAGTCTGCACAGCCAGGACCAAGCCATTCTGCGACCGGTGCTGTCTGGCGGATATCTGCCGGAAAATCGGCGTATAGGAGGAAAAGACGCAGGCGGAACCGGGACCGAAGGGAGAAGTGCATTGAAGGACTGCAAGGAGAAGGAAACGCGCGATTCTTTAACGGGGTTGTATCGGCTGGAGTACGGCAGAGAGCTGGTGGGAGTGTGCCTTTCCAGGCGGGATCCGTACACATCCTGCGGGATGCTGGCGGTCAATGTGGACGATTTTAAGAGGATCAACGAAAGATACGGCCGTCCGGCCGGCGACCGGGTGCTGATCGGGCTGGCTGGATTTTCGCTGGATTGCGTGAGAGAGAATGGAGTTGTGATCCGCGCGGAAGGAGACGAATTCCTGATTTTTATTAAAAGCATTCCCCATCAGGAGATGGTCCGCCGGATGGTTTTATTTATGGAGGGGATCCGCTCCTTAAAATTTGCCGGTGTTGCGGAGCCGGTTACCTGCAGCATAGGGGTCTGCTTCCTGCCGGAAAATATTCCCGGCTATTCCTGTGAATACATGGAGGAAAACGCCAGGTGGGCGCTGCGTCAGGCCAAGAGGAAAGGGAAGAATCAATTCGTATTCTGCGATTTTCTCCGCCAGGGCGGAACGACGGAAACGCAGAATAGAAAAGAACGGAAACGGGAGATTGAGCCCCGGTATTTCCAGGGCAGCGTGGTTTCCGTGGCCTTTGAGATTTTTGAAAAAGCCAGAAGCTTCCAGGAAGCAATGGAGCTTCTTTTAGAAATTGTGGGATTTCGTTATCAGCTGGACCGGATCACGGTGATCCGTACGAATATCCGGGAAAAAACGGCGGAGCGGGTATATCAGTGGCTGGGAAGTGGAGTTCCGGAGGCGCTCATGGCGCCGGGAGACTTCTCCAAGGAGGATTTCCTGACACTGTTTCATGGTTACGACAGCCATGGAACGATCGTTCTTCACGAAGACGGGATGGAAGCGTATTCGCGGCAGGCGGTCCGCCTTTTGATGCAGGGAGACGCGAAGACAGTCCTGTACGTGGCAATGTACACCGACGGCCAGTACACGGGCGCGATTTCCTTCGTAAGCTGTAAGGAAAAGCGGGAATGGACGAAGGAGGAGCGGAGCCAATTAGGCGAGCTGACAAAAATCGTTTCAGCGCACCTGGCCAGAAATCTGGCGGTCAACGCGTCTCATTTAAGACTCACGGTCCAGCCTGGATTTGATCCGGTCACAGGACTGATCTCGTTTACAAGATTTAAGGAAGAGACGGAGCGGCTGATCTTGGGCGGCTACGGGGCCAGCTATGGAATGGCCTATATTGATTTTGAGGATTTTAAGCATTTTAACCGAAAATTCGGGTATTCAGCCGGAGATGAGCTGTTAAAGAATTACTGTGGCTTTATGACCGGACGGCTGGCGGGGAAGCTGGAGGTCCATTTTTCCCGGGTCGTGGCGGATCAGTTTGTTTTGTTTCTGCCCTGCCCGAAGCCGGAGGAGACGGCAAAATGGCTGGAAGAGGCGCATGAGCGGTTTGCCGCGGAGCAGTATGGCCGTATGCGGGGGCTCCGCCTTCGGATCCGCGCCGGACTTTATCCGATTTCTCCAAACTGTGTCAGCGCTTCCGCTGCCATCGACGCGGCCAATTTCGCCAGAAAGGAGCTTCCGAAGGCTGGTCCGTCGGTGAAGCTTTATGACGCACAGCTGGATCAGAAGCAGGAGCTGGAGCGGGAAGTCCAGAGCAGCTTAGAGGAAGGCAAGGAAACGGAACGGTTCCAGGTTTATCTTCAGCCGAAATTTTCCGTGAACGATAACCGGGTGACGGGGGCGGAGGCCCTGGTGCGCTGGAAACGGAAGGATGGAACCATGGCGGCGCCCAATCTGTTCCTTCCGGCATTGGAAAAAACGGGAAGGATCGTAGATCTGGATTTTTATGTTTTTGAAAAGGTGGCGGAGTTCCTTCAAAAAAACCAGCGGCTTCACAGGAGGCAGGTGCCGGTTTCCATTAACGCCTCCGCGCTCCATGCTTTGGAGGAGGACGCCGCCAGCCATTATTTAAGTATTTTGAACCGATACGGGGTCGATCCGTCTCTGGTGGAGATCGAGCTTACGGAAACGGCGGCGGTTTCGGATTATGACAGCGCGAGAAAGTTGTTCGGCGCTTTAAGAAACGCGGGGATCCATACCTCTATGGATGATTTTGGCGCTGGATATTCGGTTTTAAATATGATCACCGATATTCCTGTGGACACGGTTAAGATCGACGGGCTCCTGATCAAGAACTGTGAGCAGGGAGAACGGGGGATCTATTTCTTAAAGTCCTTGATCGGGCTGGTAAAAGGCCTGGGGTATCATGTGATCTGCGAAGGCGTGGAATATACGGAGCAGGTGAGGATCTTAAAGGAGATCGGCTGCGACGAGGCCCAGGGCTTCTGGTTTTCGCCGCCGGTGCCTCTTGCTCAGTACGAGGAGCAGATGTACGGAGCAGGCGCGTGAGAGACTGGGACGCCGCCACTTGCCAAAACCGGCTTTATCAAAAGGCTGTGCTGACCGGGAGGCTGCGCTGACCGGGCGAAAAAAAGGGGGCTGTCGGGAAATTTCCCGACAGCCCCTCTTTCTATAAACGATAAAGTCGATCACCGGCAGATTCGATCACCGGCAGATCCGATATCAGCCTTTGGTTTCCGCCTCGAATTTTTCAATGTATTTTTCCTGGAGCAGCTTTACCAACTCCGGAGCTTTTCCGCCGATGGGCGTTCCGTTCATTTCGCAGGCGGGCGCGCAGAATTTGGTGGAGCTGGATACGATGACTTCGTCGGCGTCCATCAATTCCTGCATGGTAAACGGCGTTTCGTCTACCGGGATCCCGTTGTCCTTGCAGAGCTGGATCAGATGCATTCTGGTGATTCCGGGAAGAATGTAGTGGTCGGCGGGATGGGTCTTGAAGACGCCGTCTTTGATGATGGAAACATTGCTGTGGGCGCATTCGGTGACGATATCTCCGCGGTGGAAGACGCATTCGCCGCAGCCGGCTTCCTCCGCTTTTTCCGCGGCCATTACGTTTACAAGAAGATTTAAGGTCTTAATATTGCAGTGCATAAACCGGGTGTCTTCCATATCGGTCAATTTTAACCGTTTGTCCGTGCCGCCGTGCTTTCCGGGCTTCATAAAGATCCAGAAATTGGCCTTTGTTCCTTTTTCCGGGAACTGATGCTGACGGATTCCGGTTCCTCTGGTTAACTGCCAGTAAATGAAGATCTCGTTATCGTCCATTTTCGCCAGCATGTCGTAAAGGATGGACGCGATCTCTTCTTTTGTATAGGGAACGTCAATCTTGATGAGTCCTGCGCTGTTGAAAAAGCGGTCCAAATGCTCCTTGAGGGCAAAGATCTTTCCGTTCTTTGCCAGAGTGGCCTCATAGACGCCGTCGCCGAAATAGCAGGCGCGGTCGTTCATAGGAACGGTCATCTCCTCCAAGGGTCCGAATTTTCCATTGTAATAGCCAAGTGTTTTCATGATTTTTACCCCTCCCAGGCATGAATCTAAGACTACTGTTATCATAGCATGGTTTCTGCGGCTTGTAAAGCCGCGGAGGAACCGTAATAGAAAATTAAGGTTTGCGGCATTGCAGGAAGCGGCCGGTTCCGTTATACTATAACAAATGGCAGAGCGGCCCGGCGTTTTTGCGCCGAAAAATAAATGCGAGGTGTGTACCAATGAATATTGGGATGAATCCCAACGGCGAACTGGTCCAGTCCGCCGTCAATGCCCCCAACGTGATCGAGATCCCGGACAGCTTCCTTAATGAGGCGGCGCGCTTTCGGGAAATGATGATGATGTATATGTGCGCGATCCGGGAGGTTAAGACGAAGCTGGAGGTTTTAAATGACGACCTGGCGATCAAGAATCAGAGGAATCCGATCCAGATGATCAAGTCCAGGGTGAAAAAGCCGGCCAGTATTGTAGAGAAGTTAAAGCGGCGAGGGCATCCTGTGTCCGTAAACTCGATCGTGGAGCATCTGGACGATGTGGCCGGGGTGCGGGTGATCTGCTCCTTTGTGGATGATATCTATACGATCGCGGAGATGCTGGCGCGGCAGGATGACGTAAACGTCCTGATAGTGAAGGACTATATCCGCAGCCCGAAGGTCAACGGCTACCGCAGCTATCACATGATCATCGAGATCCCGGTATTCTTTTCCGACCGGAAGCAGAAGATCCGGGTGGAGGTCCAGATCCGGACCATCGCCATGGATTTCTGGGCGAGCCTGGATCATCAAATGAAATATAAGAAAAATCTGGACGATTCCGGCGAGATCAGCGAAGAGCTGAAGGAATGCGCGGAGGTCATTGCCCAGACGGATATGCGGATGTTGAATATCCGGAGAAAAATCGAAGAAAAGGAATGCCCCGATAAGCTTTTACGGTTTGACAGGGACTGACGGCCGGTACAGCCAGGCGGACAGGGTTTCGGTAATGCGGAACCCTGTTTTTTCATAAAGCCGGAGGGCGGCGGTGTTGCCGGAGGAAACCTGCAGCCGGATGGGAAGAGGCTCCCTTTTGGCAAGATCATCCAGCACAAAGGAAAGCAGGACGCTTCCGTATCCCTTCCTTCGCAGCTCCTTTCGGATCTCAAGATCATAAAGATAGTACCAGCCGGGATAGACGGCGATCCGGACGGAGCCTGCCTTGGAGGTATAAGTCAGCACGCCGGTTTCTTCGCAGAAGCTGCGGGAAGGCTCTAGGCCGCCGGAGGGTTTTAAGCGACAGCGGGAAGGCTCCGAGACGCAGCGGGAAGGTTCTGAGCTCCCGGCAGGATCCGCTGGCAAAAAGGCCGTCCCGGGAAGCAGATCCCGGAGGGAACGCTCCATCATATGCTCATCGGAATCCCATTTGGCGCCGAGAGCCGAAAGGACGGAGCTTGCGTCCTTACAGCGGCCGTCGGTGAAAAATAAAAGGGAGGAATCCGGCGGAAGCTTGGAAAGCCCGGCGCTTAAAAGACGGGAAAACAGCCCGCGCCCGCGAAGATCGGGGCTGACAAACGCGCAGCATTCAAAGGTCTGTTCTCCCAGATCCGTAAAGGCGGCCGCGGCTGGAATACCGGCGTCCTCCTTGAAAAACGCGTAGAAAGAGGCGTCTGAATAGGGAAAGGAGAGGCGGATGCCTTCGGCCTCGCGGCAGAGACGGACGAGGGATTCAATTTTCTTTTTTCGGGAAGGATAAAGGGAAGAAACAACGGTCAGGCGCAAGGTGCTTTTCTCCTTTCGGGAATGTCTGCCGGCACAGAGGGGATTTTTCGGCGCAGAGGAGATCTTTTTGCGCAGAGGCAATATGCCGGATATACATGGAATACGCCCAAAGTATAGTATAAAAATGTGTGTGTTTTCAAGGGAAAATTGTGCTTATTTTTCTATTGCCGCAGGCGGGCTCCGGTGCTAAAATGAGATGATGCTTTAAGAAGAGGAGACGGGCGGATGAAATACGTGAAAGAGATGGTGATCATATTTGGAATTACCCTGGCGGGAGAGGTGCTAAACCAGCTGATTCCGCTGCCGGTCCCGGCCGGCGTGTATGGGCTGTTCCTTTTGCTGGGACTGTTGTGCTCCGGGATCGTTTCGCTGCCGGATGTGGAGCATGTAGGCGGACTGCTTTTGGACTTGATGCCGCTTATGTTCATTCCCGCGGCGGTGGGGATCATCGAACAGGTGGAGGAGCTGCAAAGCGTCCTGATCCCGGTGCTTTTTATTACCGCCGCCACAACCTTTATCGTGATGGCGGTCACCGGGAAAGTGACAGAGCTTGTACTGAAGAGAGAGAAGGGGAGGAAGGAATAGATGCCGCTGTATTTTGGAATATTTATCAGCCTGGCCGCATATTTTATTGGGATGCAGCTTAAGAAAAAGCTGGGATGGGCGGTCTTGAATCCTCTTTTGATCTCTGTGATCCTGGTGATCGCGTTTTTAAAGGGAAGCGGGATCAGCTATGGAGCGTATAATGAGGGCGCTTCCTACTTAAGCTATTTCCTGACGCCGGCGACGGTCTGCCTAGCGATCCCGCTTTACCGGCAGTTAGCGCTTTTAAAGAAGAACGCGGCGGCGATCTTTTTAGGGATCACCTCGGGCGTTTTGGGGAGCGTCATCAGCGTATATCTTCTGGCGCTTGTATTCCGTCTGGAAAATGTCCATTATGTGTCCCTTCTGCCAAAATCCATTACGACGGCCATTGGGATGGGCGTTTCGGAGGAGGCCGGCGGGATCGTGACCCTGACGGTGGTCAGCATTATCCTGACGGGAATTATCGGAAACATCGCGGCGGACTTTTGGTTTAAGGTGATCCGGGTCAAGAATCCCATCGCGAAAGGACTGGCCTTAGGGACGGCGGCCCATGCCATCGGTACGGCCAGAGCCTTGGAAATGGGCGAGATCGAGGGGGCAATGAGCAGTCTTTCCATCGCGGTGGCAGGCTTGATGACGGTTGTGATCGTGCCGCTTATGTCGGGATTGATCTAAGCGGCGGACTGGACAGTGAGGGGAATCTGATATGAGTAGTTATGAAGGGATTTTTATTCGCAGATCCGTCCGGAAATACCGGATGGAACAGCTTGATACAGGACTTTTGGAAGCGCTGAAACGGTTCCTTAAGAACGCCGCGCCTTTGGATTCCCAGAGCCGCGTGTCCTTTGAGATCATTGATAATCTGAAACAAAAGGAAAAGGTGAAAGGGCTTTGGAAGGCGGAGGCTCCTTACTATCTGGCGGTCTACTGCGAAAGCGGGAGCGCCGCCTGCCGCAACGCCGGGTATCTTTCGGAACAGGCGGTTTTGTACCTTACGTCCCGGGAGGTGGCTACCTGCTATCTGGGAGAAACGAAGGTGGGAGAACCCCAGAAGGACGGCCTAAAGCGGCTGCTGGTGATTGCCTTCGGCCGGGCGGAAGGAAAGAACGGGACGGAAAAGCCGGCGAAGCGGCTGCCCCTTTCCAGCCTCTGTGTGTATAAGGACGAGCCTGGCGAACCGGTGAAGGCGATCCTCCGGGCGGCCAGGCTGGCGCCCTCCTCCTTTAATTCCCAGCCGTGGCGGTTTGTGGTCTATTCCGACCGGATCTATATTTTCGCGAAAAAAAGCGCCGTTTCACCGGTGAAGGCTTTAAGCTCTATGCGGGATTTTAATATGGGGATCATGTTGTCCCATATCATGCTGGCGGCGGAGGAGCTGTGGATGAATATGGAAACGGTGACGGAAGAGCAGTTTTTAAAGAAAACCTATAAAAACGGGGAATATATCTGTACGATTGTATTCCACAGCTGAGAAAACTGTTTTGCTTTCGCCCTTTTGCAGGGGATTTTTCCGAATTTTTCCGGCTCCCGGTTTTTGTCTTGCAACTGGGATGCGGTTATGCTAGAATTGATAAGAATAAGGTGTTGTAAGCCACGAACAGGAGGAAAAAAATGATCAGTCAGCTTATTGAAAAGATCCAGAAAACGAAAGCGCCCATCTGCGTCGGCCTTGATCCAATGCTGGGATATATCCCGTCCCATATTGTGGAAAAGGCGTTCCAGGAATACGGAGAGACGATGGAGGGCGCCGCGGAGGCCGTCTGGCAGTTTAACAAGGAGATCGTTGATCATACCTGTGATCTGATCCCTTCCGTAAAGCCGCAGATCGCAATGTACGAGCAGTTTGGCATCGAGGGCTTAAAGGCTTATGCAAAGACGGTAGACTACTGTCAGAAAAAGGGACTGATCGTGATCGGAGACGTTAAGAGAGGGGATATCGGTTCCACCTCCGCCGCCTATGCCGCGGGCCATCTGGGCCGGGTAAAGGTTGGAAATACCATGTGCTCCGGATTCCATACCGATTTTATTACGGTAAATCCTTACCTGGGCACCGACGGGGTGAAGCCCTTTGTGGATGTGTGCCGGGAAGAGGATAAGGGAATCTTTGTTCTTGTAAAAACCTCCAATCCTTCCAGCGGAGAGTTCCAGGACCGCCTCATCGACGGCCGCCCTCTTTACGAGCTGGTAGCGGAGAAGGTCGTAGAGTGGGGAAACGCCAGCATGGACGGAACGTACAGCAATGTGGGCGCGGTCGTAGGCGCCACCTATCCGGAAATGAGCCGGATCTTAAGAAAGCTGATGCCCCATACCTACTTCCTGGTTCCGGGCTACGGCGCCCAGGGCGGAACGGCGGCAGACTTAAAGCACTGCTTTAACGAGGACGGACTGGGAGCCGTCGTCAATTCCTCCCGGGGAATCATTGCCGCTTACAAGCAGGAGAAGTACGCCAAGTTCGGACCGGAGCATTTTGCCGAGGCGTCGAGACAGGCAGTGCTGGATATGATCGCAGATATCAATAGCGTTTTATAATCGCGTTTTATAAAGGAGAAGGACCATGACACAAAAGAAGATCAAGGCGGCGGTGTACAGCCAGGTCCAGCTTGCGGAGGGAATCTTCAGCATGTGGCTTGGAGCTGGTGAGATGGCCAAGGCGGCCGTTCCCGGACAGTTTATTGCCGTATATCCAAATGACAGCGCGCGGCTTCTGCCCCGTCCCATCAGTATCTGTGAGACGGATCCGGAAAAAGAGCTTTTAAGGATCGTGTACCGGGTGGCCGGAGAAGGAACGAAGGAGTTGTCCTCGTGCCGGGCCGGGGATACCCTTAGTATCATGGGCCCTCTGGGAAACGGGTTCCCGTTAAAGGATAAGAAGGCTCTTTTGATCGGCGGCGGAATTGGGATCCCGCCGATGCTGGAGTTGGCGAAAGCGCTTTCCTGTGAGAAGACAGCGGTTCTCGGATACCGGGATTCTCAGACCTTCCTGGCGGAGGAGATCGGGAAGTACGCCGGACTGGCGGTCGCCACGGAGGATGGAAGCGTGGGAACGAAAGGAACGGTTCTGGACGCGATCAAGGCCCAGGGCCTTAAGGCGGATATTATTTATGCCTGCGGGCCGACGCCGATGCTCCGGGCCCTTAAGGAGTACGCGGCGAAGGAGGGCATCGAGTGCTGGATCTCCTTGGAGGAGCGGATGGCCTGCGGCGTCGGCGCGTGCCTTGGCTGCGTCTGCCACAGCAAGGACGTGGACGAGCACAGCAATGTCCGCAATAAGCGGGTCTGTAAGGACGGTCCGGTCTTTTTGGCGGATGAAGTGGAGCTGTTATCCACCGAGGAGCAGAGAGAGCGGATCCAGAGCGGCTGTATGTGCGGTACGGCCGGAAAGGAGGATTAAGCATGAATACGAAGGTAACCCTTGCCGGAGTTACGCTTAAGAATCCGGTAATGACCTGTTCCGGCACCTTTGGCTCCGGAATGGAATATGGAGAAATGATCGATCTGAACCGTCTGGGCGCGGTGGTGACAAAAGGAATCGCCAATGTTCCGTGGCCGGGCAACCCGACGCCCCGGGTCGCCGAGGTGTACGGGGGAATGTTAAACGCCATCGGCCTTCAGGGGCCGGGCGTGGACGTGTTCTTAAAGCGGGACGTTCCTTTTTTAAAACAGTATGATACGAAGATCATCGTCAACGTCTGCGGAAAATCGGAAGCGGATTACGTGGACGTGGTGGAGCGGCTGGCGGACGCGGACGTGGATATGCTGGAGATCAACATTTCCTGCCCCAACGTAAAGGAGGGCGGAATTGCCTTCGGACAGGATCCCAAGTGCGCGGAGCAGATCACGAAGGCAGTAAAGAAAGTGGCCAGACAGCCGGTGATCATGAAGCTTTCCCCCAATGTGACGGATATCGCGGAGATGGCCCGTGCCGTGGAGGCCGGCGGCGCCGATGTGGTTTCCCTGATCAATACGCTGACGGGAATGAAGATCGACGTCCAGAAGCGGGCGTTTGTCCTGGCCAATAAGACCGGAGGACTTTCCGGCCCGGCCATTAAGCCGGTGGCGGTCCGGATGGTTTATCAGACGGCGAACGCTGTAAAGATCCCGGTGATCGGAATGGGCGGGATCATGACGGCGGAGGACGCGCTGGAGTTTATCCTGGCGGGAGCCACGGCGGTGGCGGTTGGAACCGCCAACTTTATCGATCCGGAAACGACGGTCAAGGTCGCCGAAGGGATCGAGGAGTATATGCGAAAGAATCATGTAGAGGATATTAATGAGCTCGTCGGAGCGGTCCGCTAGGACAAAAGTAAGCTGCGGCGGAAAGGATAAAAGATGGAACAGTATAAGCAGGAATTTATTGAGTTTATGGTTGATTGCGGCGTTTTAAAATTTGGTGATTTCGTGACCAAGAGCGGAAGAAAGACCCCGTTTTTCGTCAATACCGGGTTCTACCGCACCGGTTCCCAGCTGCGCCGTCTGGGCGAATATTATGCGAAAGCGATCCATGATAATTTCGGAACGGATTTTGACGTTCTGTTCGGACCGGCCTATAAGGGGATCCCGCTGACCGTGGCGGCTAGCATGGCTTTAAGCGAGCACTTCGGGGCGGATATCCGCTACTGCTCCAACCGGAAGGAAGTAAAGGATCACGGCGATAAAGGAATTCTTTTGGGAAGCCCCATCGCGGACGGCGATAAGGTTATGATCATCGAGGACGTAACGACCGCCGGAACCTCCATCGAGGAGACGCTGCCGATCATTAAAGCCCAGGGAAACGTAGAGGTTCTCGGCCTGGTGGTATCCGTAGACCGCTGTGAGAGAGGACAGGGCGAAAAGTCCGCGCTTACGGAAATCCATGAGAAATATGGATTCAAGACGGCGGCTATCGTTACCATGAAGGAAGTGGTAGAGCACCTGTATAACCGGGAATACAAAGGAAAGATCATCATCGACGACGCGCTGAAGGCGGCCATCGATGCGTACTATGAGCAGTATGGCGTGAAGTAAGGAGTTCTGGATTATGGAGAAGATCTATAAGACTATGAGAAATACCGGCGCCGCCTGTGTGGCGGTGGGGATCGTAGTTGCCTCCGTAGGCCTGGCGGCGGGGATTGTCGCCATCGTCAGTGGGGCGGTGCTTCTGAAGAGAAAAACGGAAATTACGTTTTAATTTCCGTCGGAAATTGGCGTCGATGCGGGAGGAAGGGCCGGACAACCGGTCCGTATCCTTTGCGCAGCGGCGCCAAATTATTCCCCGGAAGAACCCGCTCCGTGGGGAGGAAGGCGGTAATGGAGAGTGAGTAAAGATGAAAAAAGCAGGCATCGGATCCTGGGTCTTATTTTGTTTGTCCTCTATCTGATCCTGCTGATCTATTTTCTTTTTTTCGCGGAAGAGATGGGAAGAAATCCGCAGATGCGGGAAGGCTATTCCTATAATCTGACGCTGTTTAAGGAGATCCGCCGGTTTTATGAGCACCGGGAGATCCTTGGATACCGGGCGCTGTTTTTAAATATTTTCGGCAACGTGCTGGCGTTTATGCCCTTCGGCTTTTTTCTGCCGATGATCTGGAAGCGGACAGACCGTCTTTTTCTTACGGCTGTTTCCAGCTTTCTTATGAGCCTTTGCGTCGAGACGGTGCAGCTGGTGAGCCGGGTGGGAAGCTTCGATGTGGATGATCTGCTTTTAAATACCATAGGAGGCGTTCTGGGCTTTTTGGCTTACCGGCTGTTAAGAGGAGTGTGGATACGGTATTATGGAACGAATCGGAAATAAGGTATCGTATATCAGGAAACCCCTGGCAAAGTACAGCTTTGTATCGGCGGGCTTAGGGACCGCGGCTCTGCTTTTTGGCTGCATTGCCATCGGCGCCGCCTATTATTTCCAGGGGGACGCGCCCTTATCCGCGGCGGCGGTGGGCTTTTGCAGTATCCTGACGGCGGTTTCGGCTGTCGTTTACGGCGTGCTTTCTTTCTTCGAGAAGGAGAAAAATTATATTCTGGCGAAGATCAGTCTGGGAATTTCCGGAACGCTGCTGTTTTTATGGCTGGCGGTGTTCTTTATTTCATAGAAAACTTTGTTCTTCATAGAGGAGGCGGCAGCAATGGATATGGAAGTGATGAAGGAGCGCTATGAGCTTTCTATGGCGCGGATCAAAGCTTTTCAGACGGAGGAAACCGTAGGGGAGCCTTACCGGGACTATTTTTGTCATGTTTCCCGGTTTATCGGTCTTTGCGGCCAGGTTCTGGACGCGGTTTTGGACGGAAGCTTTGAGGGATGGGATAAGGAAAAATTAAAGCGCGTGAATCAGGAGCTTTATTCGGATATTCTTCCCGGCGCTTATGAAAGCAGCTATGGGAATCCGGCTTACGCCGCGTCCCGGTTCGGGATGGAGATGGGCCGGCTTTTGTGCTTCCTTTACGGGGAGATCCGGGGCGATATCCTGTATGCGTTTGAGGGCCGGATCTCGGATCTGGTCATCTACAATGAGGCGCTGATCGAGATTTATAACCTGTTTGAGGAGGAGATGCCGGAACCGGAGACGGTGCGGGACGTGCTGTATTGGTGCGTCAGCGATTACTGCGACCAGACCCTTTCCTACCGGGTGCGGGAGGGCGTGGATCCGTCCATAGACGGT
>DGYMR06203__coassemble_1572_pt1 | contig 13776 bp, 12 predicted proteins | sample DGYMR06203__metabat2_high_PE_052 | metagenome-assembled genome bin DGYMR06203
AGCGAGCTGCGGCTGGATCATGACAAGCCCCATCGGAAGTCGGCGAGGATCGTCGGCGATACCATGGGTAAATATCATCCCCACGGAGACAGCTCGATTTATGAGACGTTGGTGGTGCTGTCCCAGGAATTTAAAAAGGGAATGCCTTTAGTGGACGGACACGGAAATTTCGGCTCCATCGAGGGGGACGGAGCGGCCGCCATGCGGTACACGGAAGCGAGGCTTAAGAAATTCGCGGAGGAGGTTTATTTAAAGGACCTGGATAAGACCGTGGATTTTGTTTCCAACTATGATGAAACGGAAAAGGAGCCGGAAGTCCTTCCGGTACGGATCCCCAACCTTCTGGTAAACGGAGCCGAGGGAATCGCCGTGGGAATGAGCACCAGCATCCCCACCCATAACCTGGGCGAGGTGATCGACGCGGTCAAGGCGTATATCGACAACCGCCTTTTGACGGTCCAGGAGCTGATGGAATATCTCCCGGGGCCGGACTTCCCCACCGGCGGCATCATCGCTAATCAGAGCGAGCTGCTTTCCCTTTATGAAACCGGCGTCGGGAAATTAAAGCTTCGGGGAAAGATCGAAGTGGAGCTGGGAAGGCGCAAGTCGGACCGGGATAAGTTAGTGATCACGGAAATTCCTTATACGATGATCGGGGCCGGGATCAATAAATTCCTGACGGATGTGGCGGAGTTGGTGGAAAGCCGGAAGCTTCCGGATGTGGTGGATATTTCCAACCAGTCCAGCAAAGAGGGGATCCGGATCGTCCTGGAACTGCGCAAGGACGCCGACATCGGCCAGATCAAGGGAATTCTATATAAACGGACAAAGCTAGAGGATACCTATGGCGTCAACATGCTGGCCATCGACGACGGCCGGCCGGAGACCATGAATCTGAAACAGATCCTAAATACGTTCCTGGAATTCCAGTACCGCAACCTGACGAAAAAGTACAATGTACTGCTGGAAAAGGAGCTGGAGAAGAAAGAGATCCAGGAGGGACTGATCGAGGCCTGCGACATCATTGACCTGATCATCGCCGTACTGCGGGGATCGAAAAACATGAAGGACGCGAAGGAGTGCCTGATGACCGGAAATACGGAGCGGATCCAGTTTCGGGTTCCCGGCTTTGAGGAGGACGCCAAATCCCTGCACTTTACGGAGAAGCAGGCGACGGCGATCCTCGATATGCGTCTTTACCGGCTGATCGGGCTGGAGATCATCGCTCTGCAGAAGGCCTATAAGGAGACGCTAAAGAAAATCCGCGAATACCGCCATATTCTCTCCAGCCAGAAAAATATGGATCAGGTGATCAAAGAGGATCTGGACGCCATCAAAGCGGAGTTTGCGGTTCCCAGAAAAACGCTTCTTGAGGACGGCGGAGAGATCGTACTGGAGGAAAAGAAGGAAGAGGAGCGGGAAATGGTGTTTGCCATGGACCGGTTCGGCTACTGCAAGCTTCTGGAGAAGAATCTGTTTGAAAAGAATCAGGAGGCGGTTTGCTCGGAGCATGTATGGATCCTTCCGGTGATGACCGGAGATAAGGTCTGCTTCTTTGCCGACAGCGGAGTCCTTTATCAGGTGAAGGCGTCGGAGCTTCCAACCTTAAAGCTGAAGGAAAAGGGGATCCCGTTAGATAATGTGAGCCGGTTTGACGGCACGAAGGAACGGGTGCTTCTGGTCCTTCCCGCCGCTTCGCTAAAGGAATCGCCCCTTTTATTCGCGACGGAGCAGGGAATGATCAAGACCGTTTTGGGAACGGAATTTTTAACGGCCAACCGGATGGTGGCGGCGACAAAGCTGGCGGAGGGCGACAAGCTGGCACAGGTGCGGCCGGTTCCGGGCGAGGACGAACTGGTTCTTTCCACCTCCAGCGGAATGGTAATTAAGTTCCCGCTGGCGGAGGTGCCGGAGCTTAAGAAAAACAGCCGGGGCGTCCGGGGCATGAAGCTTGAGGACGGCGACCGTCTGGAGCATGTGTATTTTGCTGTTTTCGATAAGACGATGGAATACCGGGGCAAAGAAGTTGCCCTTGGAAGGCTGAAGCTTTCCAAGCGGGACGGGAAGGGAACAAAAATCCGCCTGGACCGCTCATGAGACGCGGGGACGAGGAGCAGCCGTTTTATGCGGGCGGCAGAACAGCGGAAAAAATAATACTGTGTAAGAATACTGTGAAATAGAGGAGAAATATTATGGAAAAGAAATTGAGAGTGGGCGTCCTTGGGGCGACCGGGATGGTAGGACAGAGATTCATTTCACTTTTAGAGGAGCATCCCTGGTTTGAGGTGACGACTGTGGCGGCAAGCCCGCGTTCCGCGGGGAAGACCTATGAGGAGGCGGTGGGCGGCCGCTGGAAGCTAGAGACGCCCATGCCGGAAAGAGTAAAGAGCCTGACGGTGATGAACGTCAACGAGGTGGAGAAGGTGGCTTCCTCGGTGGATTTCGTTTTCAGCGCCGTTGATATGACTAAGGAGGAGATCCGCGCCATCGAGGAGGCTTACGCCAAGGCGGAAACGCCGGTGGTATCCAACAACAGCGCCCACCGCTGGACGCCGGATGTTCCTATGGTGATCCCGGAGATCAATCCGGAGCATTTTGAAGTGATCCCGTTCCAGAGAAAGCGTCTGAACACGGAGCGGGGATTTATTGCCGTAAAGCCCAACTGCTCGATCCAGAGCTATACGCCGGCGCTTTCCGCCTGGAAGGAGTTTGAGCCTTACGAGGTGGTGGCCACTACGTACCAGGCGATTTCCGGCGCGGGAAAGACCTTTCAGGATTGGCCGGAAATGGTGGGAAACGTGATTCCCTATATCGGCGGCGAGGAAGAAAAAAGCGAGCAGGAGCCGCTTCGGATCTGGGGCCGGCTGGAGGGCGGCGTGATCGTTAGGGCGAAGGAGCCGGTGATCACCTGCCAGTGTATCCGGATCCCCGTTTTAAACGGCCATACGGCCGCCGTCTTTGTGAAATTCCGCAAATGCCCCTCTAAGGAGCAGTTGATCGAGCGGCTTACGCAGTACCGCGGACTTCCCCAGGAGCTTGCGCTCCCCAGCGCGCCGAAGCAGTTTATCCGGTACCTGGAGGAGAACGACAGACCCCAGGTAACGCTGGATGTGGACTATGAAAACGGAATGGGAGTGTCCATCGGACGGCTGAGAGAGGATACGGTTTATGACTGGAAGTTTGTGGGCCTGTCCCACAATACGCTGCGGGGAGCGGCCGGCGGCGCCGTCCTCTGCGCGGAGCTTTTAACGAAACAGGGATATATTTCCGCAAAATAAAATGTTTCCGCGGGATCGATGCGGATGAAAAAAGGGGGATGAATTTATGGCGGTTATAAAAACGAAATTTGGCCAGATGCCGGACGGCAGAGAAATCAGCCTTTATCAGATGACGAATCAAAAGGGCGTCCAGGCGTCGGTGACGGACTTGGGAGCAATCTGGGTCGGACTTCTCGCCCCGGACCGGGAGGGAAAGTTTTCGGACGTACTGCTGGGATACGACGATGCGTCCGGATATTTAAAAAACGGCCCCCATTTCGGTTCGGTCGTGGGACGTATCGCCAACCGGACGGCAAAGGCCAGATTTTCCCTTCATGGAAAAACTTATGCCCTTACGGTAAACAACGGCGAAAACAATCTGCACAGCGGCCTGGATTATTATGACAAGCGGCTTTGGGACGCCCGGATCGATGAGGAGAAAAACGCGGTGGAATTTTCCCTTTTCAGCCCGGACGGGGATCAGGGATTTCCCGGCAATCTGCGGCTTTCGGTGACCTATGAGCTGACGGAGGATTCCATGGTTTCCATCACCTACCGGGCGGTCTGCGATCAGGATACGCCGTTAAACCTCACAAACCACGCGTATTTTAACCTGGCGGGCCATGACGGCGGCTTGGTCCTTTCCCAGAAGGCGCGGATCTTGGCGGATTTTTACACTCCGTCGGCCGCGGATTCCATTCCCACCGGAGAGGTTTTAAAGACGGCGGGGACGCCCATGGATTTTAGCGCCTTTAAAACGATGGGAAAAGAGATCGGCGCGGAATTTGACCAGCTTTTACAGGCCGGAGGCTATGACCATAACTGGTGTTTGAAGCATGAGCGGGGCGCGTTTTCCCTGGCCGCGGAGGCGAAGGATGAGGCGAGCGGACGGCATCTTTCCGTTTATACGGACCAGCCCGGCGTCCAGTTCTATACGGCCAACGGATTAAAGGAAGAAAATGGGAAAAACGGAGCGGCTTACGGACCCAGGGAGGCCTTCTGCTTTGAGACGCAGAACTGGCCGGACGCTGTGAACCAGCCCCATTTCCCCTCGCCGGTTCTTAAGGCGGGAGAGGAATTTGTTTCCAGAACAGGATACCGCTTTGATACGGAGGATGAGGCAGAGTGAGCGAGAAGAAGCAGGAGCGGGAAGCAGGGACCGGCGTCCGGTTTTTGGCCGCGCTGGGATTGATCGTGACCACCATGGTCTGGGGCGGCTCCTTTGTAGCCATGAAAACTTCTGTGGAGCAGGTGCCGCCCACATGGCTTTTGGCATTCCGCTTTACGCTGGCGGCGTTTTTAATGGGGCTTTTGTTTGTAAAACAGATCCGCAGCGCGTCTCGCGGCGCATGGGCCGCCGGAGGGATTGCCGGCGTGTTCATGGAGCTGGCCTATCTGTTCCAGACTTACGGATTAAAATATACGACCGCCAGTAAAAACGCGTTTATTACGACGCTTTATGTGGTGTTTGTTCCGTTCCTGCTGTGGCTCTTTTTTAGAAAACGGCCCCAGCTTAACCAGGCTGCCGCCGCGGTCCTGGCGGTGGTTGGCCTGGCCCTTTTATCTTTAAAGGGAGATCGGGGCGTCAATCTGGGAGACGGCCTGACGGTGTTAAGCGGCGTCTGCTTTGCCGCCCACATGATCTTGATCGACCGGTTTACAAAGCGGCATGACCCGTTTTTCCTGACGTTCGTTCAGACCGGGACCATGGCGGTTTTATCCTGGTGCCTGGCGCCGGTTTTGGACGGCGGCATGGATCCCGCGCCGGTTTTCACAGCGGACTTTGCGGGCAGCATCCTTTATCTTGCCGTGCTGGCCACCACCGGCGGCTTTGTGCTGCAGAATCTGGGCCAGAAGTATCTAAGCGCCAATACGGCGTCGATCCTGCTGTCTTTGGAGTCGGTGTTCGGCGCGCTGTTTTCGGTCTGGCTGCTGCATGAACGGATGACCGGGCGGATGGTCCTTGGCTGCGGCCTGATGTTCGCCGCGGTACTTTTAGCGGAGGTGAAGTTTGAGCAAGTCGTTGTTTATTGCAGAAAAGCCCAGCGTAGCTAGGGAATTTGCCAAGGCGCTCAAGGTATCGGGCACAGGCAGGGACGGCTATATCGAATCGGAGTCGGCGATCGTGACCTGGTGCGTGGGTCATCTGGTTACCATGAGCTATCCCGAGGCGTATGACCCCTCCCTTAAGCGCTGGAGCATGGATACGCTTCCGTTTCTTCCCAAGGAATTTAAGTATCAGCTGATCGAGGATACAAAAAAGCAGTTCCAGATCGTAAGCGGGCTTTTAAACCGGAAGGATGTGGAGACCATCTATGTCTGCACCGACTCCGGGCGGGAGGGCGAATATATTTACCGGCTGGTGGAGCAGATGGCCGGAGTAAAAGGAAAAGCGCGCCGCCGGGTCTGGATCGATTCCCAGACGGAGGAGGAGATCCTTAGGGGCGTCCGGGAGGCAAAGGATCTTTCGGAATATGACAATCTGGCGGCCTCCGCCTATCTGCGGGCCAAAGAGGACTACCTGATGGGAATCAATTTTTCCCGCGCCCTTACGTTAAAATACGGGCCGCCGGTAGCTTCCTATCTGGGAGAGCGGCGGGCGGTGCTTTCGGTGGGCCGGGTCATGACTTGCGTCCTTGGAATGGTCGTCCGAAGAGAGCGGGAAATCCGGGAATTCGTGAAAACGCCCTTTTACCGGGTGATCGCGTCCTTCGGGCTGGAGGATCAAAAAACGGGACAGGCCCTTACGCTGGAGGCGGAATGGAGGGCCGCAGAAGGTTCCCGCTATTTTAACACGACCGCTCTTTACAAGGAAAACGGCTTTAAAGAGGAGAAAACGGCCAAGGAGCTCATTGAATTTTTGTCCCAGGCGCCCATGGAGGGAAAAATCGCGTCCCTTGAGAAGAAAAAGGAGACCCGTTACGCGCCCCTGCTTTTTAATCTGGCGGAGCTGCAGAATGAATGCTCCCGGCTGTTTAAGATAAGCCCCGACGAAACGCTGAAAGTCGTGCAGGAATTGTATGAAAAAAAACTGGTGACCTACCCAAGGACGGACGCCAGGGTCCTTTCCAGCGCGGTGGCAAAGGAGATCCGGAAAAATATCGCGGGTTTGTCCGGCTTTGGGCCTCTTTCAGAGGCGGCGTCCGCCGTTTTGGAAAGCGGCTCCTACAAAAAGATCGCCTCCAGCCGCTATGTGAACGATAAGCAGATCACGGACCATTACGCCATTATCCCCACGGGACAGGGGCTTTCGGCCTTAAGGTCTTTAAACAGTCAGTCCCTTAAGATCTATGAAGTGATCAGCCGGAGATTTCTTTGTATTTTTTATCCTCCGGCCGTCTATCAGAAGCTGTCTCTGAATATGGAAAAACAAGGGGAGCATTTCTTTTCCAGCTTTAAGGCGCCGGTTGAGGAGGGCTATTTAAAGATCGCTTCTCCGGACTGGCTCAAGGCCGGAAGCGAGAAGGAGACGGACGAGAAAGAACTGAACCTGCCGGGAAATCGGAATGGGGCGGCTTTGCTTTCAGCCCTTTCCCATTTGAAAAAGGGGGATTCGCTTCCGGTTCTGGGCTTTTCGGTAAAAGAGGGGGAAACGTCCCCGCCGAAGCGCTACACCTCCGGTTCCATGATCTTAGCCATGGAAAACGCCGGCCAGCTGATCGAGGACGAGGATCTCAGGGCTCAGATCAAGGGCAGCGGCATCGGCACCAGCGCCACCCGGGCGGAAATCCTAAAAAAGCTCTGTACGATCAAATATCTGTCGCTGGCGAAAAAGACCCAGATCATTACGCCGACGCTGTTTGGGGAAATGGTCTACGACGTATGTCTCTGCTCCCTGCGTCAGCTTTTGAATCCGGAGCTGACGGCCAGCTGGGAAAAAGGGCTCACCTATGTGGCCGAGGGCAGCATTACGCCGGAAGAGTACATGGAGAAGCTGGAGCGGTTTGTGACCTTACGGACCAACGGCGTCAAACAGGGCAGCTTTCAAACCGCGCTGCGCCCGTATTTTGACGCGGCCGCGAAAGATTATGGAAACGGCAGGGATCAAAAAAGTATCAGGAGGAAATCATCGGTATGAAAAAAGCGGAAACTGTGATAAACTGTCTTTATGATCTTAGCCACTCTTTGGCAGGAAGCTATTTAAAAGAGCTTACTTATCCCTGGGAGGCACTTCCCCATATTAAAGAATGGATCGAAGCCATCGGCGCCGCCCTTCCCGAGGAGGAATACGAGCGCAGAGGGGAAACCGTTTGGGTCCATAAAACGGCAAAGGTATTCCCAAGCGCCCATTTGGGAGATCATATTATTATCGGAAAAGACGCCGAGGTCCGCCACTGCGCGTTTTTAAGAGCCAACGCCCTGGTGGGCGAGGGCGCCGTGGTGGGAAATTCCACAGAATTAAAAAATGTAATTTTGTTTGATAAAGTTCAAGTTCCCCATTATAATTATGTGGGAGACTCGATCCTTGGATACAAGGCCCATATGGGGGCCGGTTCCATTACCTCCAACGTAAAATCCGATAAGCTCCTTGTTAAGGTGCATACGGAGGAGGGAGATCTGGAGACCGGGCTGAAAAAATTCGGCGCCATGGTCGGGGATATGGTAGAAGTGGGATGCGGATCGATCCTAAATCCCGGCGTGGTCGTTGGAAGAAACTGCAATATTTATCCCCTTTCCAGCGTGCGCGGCTGCGTGGATGAAAATTCCATCTATAAGCGCCAGGGAGAAATCGTCGGGAAAACGCTATGACATTTTTGGAAATTGAAGCTTTTTTGAATATTGTCCAGCATGGGAGCTTTTCCGCGGCCGCGGAGAAGCTGTACGTCACGCAGCCGGCGTTAGGACGCCGGATCCGGGCGCTGGAGGAGGAATTGGGTTATACCCTGTTTGTGCGGAACAAAGGCGTCCGCCATGTGGAATTAACGAAACAGGGACAGGCGTTTATCGGCCTTGCCCACCGCTGGCAGGCCCTTTGGAACGAGACGCAGGAAGCTGCGCTTCTAAGCAATGAAAAAAGCCTTTACGTGGCGAGCGTGGGAAGCCTTGCGGCCTTCCTGCTGCCGACGGTGTTCCAGACCTTTATGCGGGAGCATCCGGAATGCTGCCTTCATATGACGACGCTCCATTCCGCCGACGCCTATTCCTATGTCAGCAGCCAGGCGGCGGATCTGGCGTTTATTACGGATCCCATGTATTCTTCCCAGGTAAAGACGACCATCCTGTTTCGGGAGGAGCTTTGCCTGGTGGTGGGAAAGGACCTGAACCTTCCTAAAACATTAAAGCTTCGGGAACTGGATCCCCGGCAGGAAATCCGGACCCGGTGGGACCGGAATTTCGACGCGTGGCACCGGTACTATTTTGGAAGCTCCGCCGTGCCGCGGGTGTATCTGGATGAAATGGGCTTTCTGCAGTATTTCGCGCAGAACGGCGATAACTGGGCGTTTATGCCCCGTTCCATCGCGAAGAGCATGGTGGCCAGCAGCCCGGTTTCCATCCACGAGCTGGACGTCAAGATTCCCCAGCGGACGCTTTATTATCTTTATCGGTTGGAGGACGCGTCCCCGTACCAGGAAAAGCTTTTAACCCTATGCCGCGAGAAACTTCGGGGCGAGGATGGGATCTACCTGGTGGAGGAGGACGGCGGGCCGTTTTTTGAAGGGAACCGGCCCAGCAAAGCGGAAAGCGGCAAGAGAACGCGCGCGATGAAAGAGTAAGGATAAAACCGATCAAGCAAGAATGGAAAGAATAAGAAAGAAAAGAGGAAGCAGAAAATGAAACAGGTAATTTTAACGGGGGACCGGCCCACCGGCCGCCTTCATGTGGGACATTATGTGGGGTCGTTAAAGGAGCGGGTGGAGCTGCAGAACTCCGGCCAGTACGATGAGATCTATATCATGATCGCCGACGCCCAGGCCTTAACGGACAACGCGGAGCATCCGGAGAAGGTGCGCCAGAATATTGTGCAGGTGGCGCTGGACTACCTGGCCTGCGGCATCGATCCCAATAAATCCACGATCCTGATCCAGTCCATGATCCCGGAATTAACGGAGCTGACTTTTTACTATATGAACCTGGTAACCGTCTCCAGAGTACAGCGGAATCCAACCGTGAAGGCGGAGATCCAGATGAGGAATTTCGAGGCCAGCATCCCTGTGGGATTTTTCTGCTATCCCATCAGCCAGGCGGCCGATATCACCGCCTTCCATGCCACGGCGGTTCCCGTAGGCGAGGATCAGATGCCGATGCTGGAGCAGTGCAAGGAGATCGTGCATAAATTCAACGCCACCTATGGGGAAACCTTGACGGAGCCCCAGATCGTCCTTCCGAAGAATCAGGCATGCCTCAGGCTCCCGGGTATCGACGGCAAGGCGAAAATGAGCAAATCCCTGGGAAACTGCATCTATCTTTCCGATGAGGCGGAGGATGTGCGCAAAAAGATCATGTCCATGTTTACCGATCCCAACCATCTCCGGGTGGAGGATCCGGGAAAGGTGGAAGGAAATCCGGTGTTTATTTATCTTGACGCCTTCTGCCGTCCGGAATATTTCGCGGAATTTCTTCCCGAGTACAGCGGGCTGGACGAATTAAAGGCCCACTATGAGCGGGGCGGCTTAGGCGACGTAAAGGTAAAGAAATTCTTGAACAATGTCATGCAGGCGGAGCTTTCGCCGATCCGGGAACGGAGAAAATACTGGGAGGCAAGGCTGCCGGAGGTCTATGAGATCTTAAAGGAGGGCAGCGCGAAGGCGAAGAAGACGGCGGAAAAGACGCTGGCGGAGGTTCGTCACGCCATGCAGATCGATTATTTCGCGGACGGACGGATGGAGATCTAAATACGGCCACAGAGGGCTTTAAAAGTCCGGCTTCCAGCGGATGCGGGGCTGTCAAGAAAAAATACTTGACAGCCGCCTTTGTTTATAGTATGATGTCCCAGGTGACCTGATATGGAAAAAATTGTGACACAGGGTCTTTTGTATGATTTTTACGGAGAACTGCTGACGGAACACCAGAAACGGATCTATGAGGACGTGGTGTTCAACGACATGTCCCTAAGCGAGATCGCGGAGGAACAGGGGATCAGCAGGCAGGGAGTACACGACCTGATCAAACGCTGCGACCGGCTTCTTGAGGGTTATGAAACGAAGCTTAAGCTGGTGGAAAAGTTCAATCAGACCAAGGCGATGGTAAAGGAAATCCAGGAGCTGACGGGACAATATAAAAAGAGCGGCGATCAGGCCCTGATCGATAAGATTGAGGAAATCTCTGAGAAAATCGGACAGCTTTAACCATAGAGGGAGAGATGGAATGGCATTTGAAAGTTTAGCCGACAAGCTTCAAAACGTATTTAAAAACTTAAGAGGCAAGGGCCGGCTGACGGAGGCCGATGTAAAGGCGGCTTTAAAGGAAGTAAAGATGGCCCTTCTCGAGGCCGACGTAAACTTTAAAGTCGTAAAGCAGTTTGTAAACTCTGTCCAGGAGCGGGCCGTCGGTCAGGATGTGCTTACCAGCCTGACGCCGGGACAGATGGTGGTAAAGATCGTCAATGAGGAGCTTATCAAGCTTATGGGCTCCGAAACGACGGAGCTGGCCCTAAAGCCGCAGAACGAGATCACGGTTATTATGATGATCGGTCTCCAGGGCTCCGGTAAGACGACGACAACCGCCAAGCTGGCAGGGAAATTTAAAGCCAAGGGAAGAAAGCCTCTCCTTGTGGCCTGCGACGTTTACCGGCCGGCTGCCATCAAACAGCTGCAGATCAACGGCGAAAAGGTGGGAGTTCCCGTCTTTTCCATGGGCGAGAACCAAAACCCGGTGGATATCGCGAAAGCGGCCATCGAGCACGCGAAAAAGGAAGGCTTGAATCTGGTATTCCTGGATACGGCCGGCCGGCTCCAGATCGACGAAGCGATGATGGAAGAGCTGGTGAATATCAAGAACGCCATTTCCGTGGACCAGTCCATTCTGGTGGTGGACGCTATGACCGGTCAGGACGCGGTCAACGTGGCCGGAAGCTTTAATGAGAAGATCGGCGTCGACGGCGTGATCCTTACGAAGCTGGACGGCGATACAAGAGGCGGCGCGGCGCTTTCAATCCGCGCGGTTACAGGACGGCCGATCCTTTATGTAGGTATGGGAGAAAAGCTTTCCGACCTGGAGCAGTTTTATCCGGAGCGGATGGCGTCCCGGATCCTGGGAATGGGAGATATCCTTTCCCTGATCGAAAAGGCGGAGCTTGACGTCAGCGAGGAAAAGGCGAAGGAAATGAGCCAGAAGCTGCGAAAGGCCGAGTTTGACTTCAACGATTTCCTGGAGCAGATGCGCCAGATCAAGAAGATGGGCGGCATGAACAGCATCTTAAGCATGATGCCGGGAATGAGCCAGATGAAGGGAAACCTTGAGATCGACGAGAAGTCTATGGACCGGGTGGAGGCGATCATCCTGTCCATGACGAAGGCGGAGCGTTCCAACCCGTCCTTATTGAATCCGTCGAGAAAGCAGCGGATCGCCAAGGGCGCCGGAGTGGATATCGCGGAGGTAAACCGGATCGTCAAGCAGTTTGAACAGTCGAAAAAGCTGATGAAGCAGCTTCCCGGAATGATGGGAGGCGGAAAACGCCGGGGCGGTCTTGGGGCCTTAGGCGGAATGATGGGAAAATTCAAGCTCCCGTTTTAATGAATGAAAGCAGGAGGCGGCCATACGGCGGCCCTGGCTGATAGATAGAACAGTTTAAGGAGGTGAAATGAAATGGCAGTAAAGATGAGACTTAGAAGAATGGGTCAGAAGAAGGCTCCTTTCTATAGAATTGTCGTTGCGGATTCCCGCGCTCCGAGAGACGGAAGATTCATCGAGGAAATCGGCTACTACGATCCCAACACGGATCCCAGCACGATCAAGTTCAATGAGGAAGCCGCAAAGAAATGGTTAGCAACAGGTGCACAGCCGACGGAAACGGTTGGCAAGCTTTTAAAGATTGCCGGCATCACCCAGTAATGCGAGGTGTTTCAAATGAAAGAATTGGTTGAAGTTATCGCCAAGGCACTGGTTGATAATCCAGAGGAAGTGGTCGTTACAGAGTCGGAAAAGGAGGACGAGATCGTCATCGAGCTGAAGGTGGCCGCCTCTGACGTAGGAAAGGTTATCGGAAAGCAGGGCCGGATCGCGAAAGCAATCCGCTCCGTTGTTAAGGCAGCGTCTTCCAAGACGGAAAAGAAAGTAGTTGTTGAGATTCAGTAGCGAACTCGGGACTGTGATCAGAGTAACATCCGATTATGGTCCCTTTTTGAATGGAGAAAGAATGGAAAATTATCTGCGAGTAGGCGTGATCACATCCCCCCACGGCGTCCATGGGGAAGTCAAGGTATTTCCGACGACGGACGATCCCAGCCGGTTTTTGGAGCTGGAAATGGTGCTCCTGGATTTGGGCGGGGGAAATGAAAGGAAAGAGCTGACCATTCGCCAGGTCCGTTTTTTTAAAAATCTGGTGATCCTTGGATTTGAAGGGATCACAAGCCGCGATCAGGTGGAGGGCTGGCGCCAGAAGGAGCTTTGGATTACCCGCGATCAGGCGGTGGAGCTTTCGGAGGATGAAAATTTTATCGCGGATCTTATCGGGCTTTCCGTGCGGACCGACGAGGGCTGCGCGCTTGGGACGGTAACGGATGTGATCCAGACCGGCGCCAACGATGTTTACTGCGTATCAGGAGAGGACGGAAAGGAAATCCTTCTTCCGGCGATCAAGGACTGTATTTTAAAGGTAGATCTTGAGAAGCAGGAAATGCTGGTCCATGTGCTTCCCGGCCTTCTGGATCTGTAAGGAGGGAGCTTCATGAATTTTCACGTGCTGACGCTGTTTCCGGAAATGATCGAAAACGGATTGAATACCAGCATCTTAGGCCGCGCGGCGGCGAAGGGGCTTTTGTCCTTCGAGGCGATCAATATCCGGGATTATACCCTGGAACGTCACGGCCAGGCGGACGATTATCCTTACGGCGGAGGGGCCGGAATGGTCATGCAGGCCGAGCCGATCTACCGGGCCTATGAGGCGCTGACAGAACGGATCGGAAGCCGTCCCAGGGTCGTTTACCTGACGCCCCAGGGTCGCGTATTTAATCAGTCCATCGCGAGGGAGCTGGCGGCGGAAAAGGAGCTGGTGTTCCTCTGCGGCCATTACGAGGGCGTGGACGAGCGGGTGCTGGAGATGATCGTTACCGATGAGCTTTCTGCCGGGGACTATGTGCTGACCGGCGGCGAGCTTCCGGCGATGATGATGATCGACTGTATTTCCCGGCTGATCCCCGGGGTTTTGAATAATCAGGACTCCGCGGAATTCGAGTCCTTTCATGACAATCTTTTGGAGTATCCCCAATATACCCGCCCGGAGGTATTCATGGGAAAACGGGTTCCGGAAATTCTCCTTTCCGGCCATCACGCCAATATCGAAAAGTGGCGGCGGGAGCAGTCGATCCTAAGGACGTTTAAAAAGCGCCCCGAGCTTTTGGAACGGGCGGCGCTATCGGAA
>DGYMR06203__coassemble_1575_pt1 | contig 13727 bp, 16 predicted proteins | sample DGYMR06203__metabat2_high_PE_052 | metagenome-assembled genome bin DGYMR06203
GGACATTTCAAATACCTCCTAAAAGTGATATCCACGTTTTACACTCTTAGTATGGCTGATTTTCATCCCATTATACGGCACGGCAGATTTTTCCAGTACCGCCTTCTATGTTCCGCCGCCACTTTTTATTCCGCTCCTGTTTTTTTATTCCGCTCCCGCTTTTTATTCCGCCCCTACTTTTCTATTCTCCGCCGCCATTTTTCAATCCCGCCTCCGCTTTCAGCCGCTTCAAACAGTGAAAGAACGCCGGAACCAAAAACAGATCCGCGCAGATCCATGCCAGAGGGCTGGCGAAGCAGGCCGGAAGGAAGCCAAAGACCGGCACCAGGAAAAAGCCCACAAACGTCCGCGCGAACATCTCGCAGACGCCCGCTAAGATCGCAAAGCCGCTGAAACCCATGCCCTGGATCGCAAACCGCAGCACGTTCACCAACGTCAGCGGAATATAAAACATGCTGTTTCCGATCAGGAACTGGGAAACCCGGCTGATGATCTCGGTTTCTCCCGGATCCAGGAATAAAAGGGCGATATACTTTCCGCCAAACAGCAGCACAAGAAACGCGGCCAGGGAATAAGCGAAGCCCAAAAGACTGGCCGTCAAGGCTCCCTGCCGCACCCGGTCAAACTTTTCCGCTCCCACGTTCTGCCCGGCCCAAGTCGCCATGGTGCCGCCTAAAGCGTCAAAAGGACAGCAGAAAAACATGCTGACCTTGTTCCCAGTAGAAACCGCCGCCACCGCCATGGAGCCCAGGGAGTTTACCGCCGTCTGCAGCACCACGCTTCCGATGGCCGTAATAGAATACTGGAGTCCCATGGGAACCCCCATGCCGCAGAGAATTTTCATCAGGCCCCAGTCCGGCTTCCGTTCCTCGGCGGACATCCTTAAGATCGGGAAGCGGCGGAACATATAAAAGAAGCATAGAACCGCAGAGACGCCCTGGGAAAACACCGTCGCCAGCGCCGGGCCGTCTACGCCCATCCCAAGGCCCAGGATCGAATAAAAATCCAGCACCACATTTAACACGGAGGACAGGAGAAGGAAATAAACCGGGGTCCGGCTGTCCCCCAGGCTGCGGATAATCCCGGCCAAAAGATTATAGAGATAAGTCACCGGGATCCCCATGAAAATAATAAAAATATAGTCGTAGGCCCCCTGGATAATATCCTCCGGCGTATCCATCCACCGCAGGATATCCATGCAGAGGACGCCCACCAAAACCGTCATGACAACTGAAAAGATAAGCGCCAGCCAGGCGGCGTTGGCCGCAAACCGGCGGAGTCCCCGCCCGTCTCCCGCGCCGAATCTCTGGGCCACCGGGATCGAAAACCCGCTGCACACACCGATGCAGAATCCGTTGATCATGAAATTAATGGAGCTGGTGGAGCCGACGGAGGCCAGCGCCGAGACTCCCAGGCACTTCCCCACCACGATCGTATCTACCATATTATAAAACTGCTGAAACAAATATCCCAAAAGCATGGGAACCGCAAACCCTAAGATCAGTTTTAGGGGCTTCCCTGCCGTCAAGTCCTTTCCCGCGCTGTCCGTCATGATGTTCTCCTTTCAATCCGCTTCTTAACAACTGTGCATTATAAAACGGTTTTTTTCAAATGTACAGATGGGAAAAACGGCGAATTTTGACCGTCCTTTTCCTTTACTTTCGTATATTTCCATGATATGATAAAAATGGAGGACAGAAAGGATCTGTCTTCTGCGATGCAGAGTAGAACCATGTGCGTCAAGTGCCTTCCGGACGGGGAGTTGCCGGAGGGACGAAAGGGCGTTTCCCCTGCGGTACATGGATCGCATCCCGCTGCAACAGCAGATAGCCGTTTTATCTCCTGCTGCGGTTTCATTTTCTGCGAAGGAGGTATTTTTATGCGAAATCTGCTGTCTCCCATCACCAAATCCCGTCAAGAACTGAAAAAGGTCAGTACCATCACTGCCTGCGCCATGTTCGGCGCCCTTTCCGTCGTACTCAGCTATTATTCGATCCGGGTCACGCCCAACCTGAAGGTGGGCTTAGGCGCTCTGCCCAACGAGCTGGTGGATTACCTGTTCGGCCCCTTCGTCGGCCCGCTTTTCGGCGGCGCCATGGATATTATTAAATACATGCTGCAGCCGGACGGCGGCTTTATGCCCGGCTTTACCTTCAACGCCATGCTGGCGGCCTTTATTTACGGCATGTTCCTGTACCAAAAGCCCCTTTCACTTAAGCGGATGCTGATCGCCAAGCTGATCGTCGTCGTCCTCTGCAATATCATTCTTGGAACCTGGTGGCTTTCCATGATCAACGGACGGGCATGGATCGCCCTTCTTCCGGCCCGCGCCATTAAAAATCTGATCCAATGGCCGGTGGATTCCATCCTGTTTTTCCTTGTGGCCCGCGCCTTGGAGCAGGCCGGAGCCTTCCGCATCCTTGGGAAAGGAAAACATAAATAAGGGGCCGCAGCGCAGCCCCTTTCGTCTTTCTTTCATTCTTTCAATCGTATTCTCTCAATCTTACAATCTTATTTTCAATCGCCAGATTTTGAATTGTCAAGCTTTCAATCTCCAAGCTCTTAATCGCCAAGCACATTTACAATCCGCGCCGGGTTTCTGTAATTCCAAACCGACGTCCGGATCCCGTTGCGCTCATTGGAAGCATGTACAATCTGACCATCCCCGATATAAATCGCCACATGGTTGACGCGGCCGCCGCTGCTGTAGCAAATCAAATCGCCCGGCCGCATCTCCTCCGCGCTGACCGCCCGGCCGCAGCCCGACTGAGCCGCTGAGGAATGGGGAAGCTCAACTCCCGCTATGCTGCGCATAATGTAGGAAGTAAAACCGGAACAATCCGCGCCGGTATGAGGATCCGAGCCGCCGTACACGTAACGGCCGCCTACAAACTGCAGCGCGTAGTTGACGATCTCCTCCCGCAGCTGCTCGGACGGATCCACTTCCACCACATTGGCCGTTTCCATCACCGTCGCCGCAGCCTGAACCGTATTTAAATATCCTTCCACGTCTCCGGCTTCGATTTTCATCCAGCCGTCATCCGCCAGTTCCAGGATCGTATAAGTCTGTCCGTTTTCCGCCTCCCCGACGACCTCCGATTCCGAATGCGGCTCCTCATATAAAGTCGTATTCATATCGTCCACCCGGACTAGCATCGTCGTGCTGGTCTGGTATTCCGCCGCCGTATCTGCGTACGCCTGCTTCGGCATCAGCGCAAGCACCGCAAAACAAAAACTCAGAAGGCCAAAAAACCGGATTCCTCTTTTCACCATCAACTCTCCCGTCTCACTTGATTGTTACAATTTTGTCCATATTTATTACAAAATTATTAAAACTTGTTACGGGAAAATTATATTTCTTCCACGGGTTTTTGTCAACCTTTTGAGGAAAAGTTCATACTCTTTTAATAATTTAGCAGCGAAGCTTTACCGCCTCAGGCTCTTAATAAACCAGTACAAAAACAGGATCAAAAGAATCGGTCCCGCGAGCTGAATTAACAGAGCGAAAATTCCGCTGACGATGCCAAAAACCAGGACGATCAGCAAAATGGCAATCGCACCGAACAGAAGCTTCCAGTACCATTTATTCAGATCGATATAGTGGATATTATGGGACTGGAACCACCGTTTTCTGGGATCCTCCTCGTAGGAGCCATAGGCGCTGCCCCTGCGGGAGCCGCCGTCATAGCCGTTCCCATAGCCGTTCCGGCCGCTGTCATAGCTGCCATAGCCGCTATTTCCGTAGTCGTCCCGGGACGAGCGGTCCTCATAGGCCCCGTAATCCCCGGCCTCTGCGGCCGCGTCGGTGGAATCGATGATCGTCCGGGCAACGATCCTGGGCTCGCCGATCTCTTCTATGATCTCCTCCATCGTCCGGCCTTTGGCCAGCTCCTGGGAGAGATAGGAGGAATAATAATTCAAATTATCCCGCACCACCGAAGCCGGTACTTCTCCCGCCAGGGCCTCCTCCAGGCCGCGCAAAAATTCTTCTCTGCTCATTCTGTTCTCCTGTCTGTCAATCCAGTTTCTCTTTTATAATGCCGCCCCGGTACGCGGCCACCAGTTCCTTCAGATCCGCGATCTTTTCCGCCAGCATTTTTCCGGTATCCGTATCCGCCACCATGACCCGCTTCTGCATCTTCTCCACAATGGTCACCTTGGGCGTATTTTCATGGTTCCGGTCGAAGGGCTTATGCTCCGCCAGCGCCAGATGCCTGGAATTGAAAATCAGCGTATAGCCGGCGATTCCTGTCTTGGGCTGGTAAGACTTAGATAAGCCGCCGTCGATAACATAAAGCTTTCCATTGCCTTTTATGGGGCTTTCGCCGTCCTTTAACTTCACCGGCACGTGGCCGTTGATAATATGGGAGCCTTCCAGGGGCAGGCCGAATTCCTTCAAGATCTTATCGCAGAATTCTTCCTTTTCACTCAGCTTATAATAAGGATTCATGTTCTCCTTGGCCACCGCCTTATCGGCTACAAAGTAGCCCTCGAAGGTCGCCATATTGTCCTTCCCGTAAACCGGAGATTTGGGGCCGCACCACAGATACCACATGAAATCCTGATACCATTCCTTGGAGGCGTCGTCCTCCGGAAGGAAGTAGGCCATTTTCACCGCGTCCTCGATATAGTCCAGAAGACGCTTTCCGGAATAAATAATACCGTTTAAATTCAGCTCGTCAAATTCCCCGTTCTCCTTCATGGGAATGCAGCCATGGTACAGGAGATTGGAGTTGCAGCATTTATACATCCCGCCGTGGGAATAGATAAACCGGATATGGCGGTGGAGCGTACTGCTGTGCTTAAAGGACATACAGAGGTTATGAACCAGCTCCTCCTCTTCCTTCGTAAGCTTTAACGGATCCTTGGGATCCACCGTCGGCAGGTCCATATCCAGCATCTTGTAATCCTTACCGCGGATGGACACCGTCCCCTTCTCGAAATCGATGGCCGTAATGTGGGTCCGCTCATCCATATGGAACTCCGGACGGCGCTTAACAATCTGCCCCTCCACCTTAAACTGGATCACGGCGATGGCCTTGTGCATCTTCGCCGCCAGCCCCGGATCCACGGCGTCATAGATATTCTCATCCAGAATCTTGGGCAAAAACCGGGTACAGGGATCGTCCTTATAAACCCGGGCCGCGAACATGGACAGGGGGCGCAGGTTAATCCCGTAGCCGTCCTCCAAAAGATCGAAGCCGTTGTAGCGGATCGCGATCCGCAGCACGTTGCAGATGCAGGCCAGATTGCCGGTGGCCGCTCCCATCCAGGAAACGTCATGATTCCCCCACTGGATATCCACGTCATGGAACTGCATCAGCTCGTCCATAATAAAATCTGCCCGGGGACCCCGGTCGAAGATATCTCCGATGATATGGAGATTATCGATGGTCAGGTTCTGGATCAGGTAGCAGAGCGCTTTAATAAACTCCGTTCCCATTCCGATCTCGATAATGGAGTGGATGATCTCGTCGTAGTAAACCTTTTTATTTTCGTCATTATAGTCCACATGCAGAAGCTCGTCAATAATATAGGCGAAGTCCGGCGGCATCTTTTTACGCACCTTGGACCGGGTATATTTTGAGGACGCCTCCTTGCAGATCCGAACCAGCCGGTAGATCATCACCTTCTGCCAGTCCTCGTTTAATTTCCCCTCTTTTCGGGCCAGCATCAGATTCTTTTCCGGATAGTAGATCAAATTGGCAAGGGCGATCTCCTCCTCATCCGAAATCACATAGCCGAAGGTTTCCGAAATCTTTTCCCGGATGATTCCGGAAGCACTCCGCAAAAGATGGATAAACGCCTCGTATTCCCCATGAAGATCGCTGAAAAAATATTCCGTCCCCTTGGGCAGACCGCGGATCGCCATCAGGTTGATAATTTCGCTGGAAGCCGCCTTCACCGTCGGATATTCCCTGGCTAACAGCTTCAAATACGCCAGATCTCTCATATGTTCCCCTCCCTGGTGCCCGGCGTCAGCAGGGATTCCCCATTTTTTCCCTGCTCCGGGAATTGCTTTTCTTTCCATTTTATAGTAACATAATCGTATTTAAATGACAACAAACGAAATGTTATAAGGGGGACTTTTTCATGGATCGAGAGCTTCTCTATGTTTTCGGAACGGGGAACGCCACCGTTACAAACCTCTATAATACCTGCTTCGCTTTAAGGGACAGCGGCGAATACTTTATGGTGGACGCCGGAGGCGGAAACCAGATCTTAAAAATCTTAGACAATATGCAGGTGCCGCTGGAACGGATCCATCATCTGTTCGTGACCCATGCCCATACGGACCATATCCTGGGCGTCGTCTGGCTGATCCGCATGATCGCCACAAAAATACGCCGGGACGAATATCCAGGAAACGCCCATATCTACTGCCATGAAGAGCTGGTGGACACCATAAAGACTCTATGCCGCTTAACGATCCAGGATAAGTTTTACCGTCTTTTCGACGACCGGATCCTCTTTGAGCCGGTGAGGGACGGAGAAAAGCGTCATATTTTAAGCTACGACGTCACCTTCTTCGATATCCATTCCACAAAGCTCAAGCAGTTCGGCTTCAGCCTTGTCCTTAATAATGGAAAGAAGCTGACCTTCCTGGGGGACGAGCCCTACAAGCCGGAATGCGAGCGCTACGTCCGGGACGCCGACTGGCTCCTTTCCGAGGCCTTTTGCCTTTACGCGGAGCGGGACATCTGGAAGCCCTATGAAAAGCACCACAGCACGGTGAAGGACGCCTGTGAGCTGGCGCAGGCCATGGGCATCCCCAACCTGGTGCTCTGGCACACGGAGGACAGCAATGTGGCGGGCCGCGAGCGGCTTTATAAAAGCGAAGGCAAACGCGTCTACAGCGGAAATATCTTCGTCCCCGACGACGAAAGCCTGATCGCGCTGTAAAAACGGCAGCGCGCGGCCAACCCAAATCAAAACAGAATCGGAGTGACAGCATGAACAAACGCGAAATTTCTGAGATCAAAAAGCAATTTAAAAAGGACAACAACGCCATTACCCGGATCTGTGGCTGCTACGTGGACGCGGAAAAGCAGATCCAGACAAAACTAAAAGAGGCGTTCTTTGCCCTTTCGGAAGAAGAAATCTTTAAATATTATGAGATCTTTAAAAAGACGCTGTCCGGCAGCCTGGGAAAAAATCTCCACAACCTGGAATATTCCATCCACGATGAAGGGCCGGAGAGCGCCCACGCGCTTTTAATGAAGCTGCGGGAAGAAAAACTGGCGGACGACGAGACCGTCGACGCCTTCTTTGAAAAGGTCATCGAAACGTACGACCATGGGGAAAATTATTATATTATCCTGATCCACAGCGCCTACGATATTCCGGGAAAGGCGGCGGACGGCGAAGAGCTGTTTGACGCCTCCGAGGAAGTTTATCAGCATCTCCTCTGCTGCATCTGTCCCGTCAAGCTTTCCGAACCGGGACTTTCCTATAATGAGATGACAAACGCCATCGAAGAGCGGCCAAGAGACTGGTGGGTACAGGCCCCCATGACCGGCTTCCTGTTCCCGGCCTTCAATGACCGCGGCACCGACATCCACGGCCTTCTGTACTATTCCAAAAACCCGGAAGCGCTCCACAGCGAATTTATCGAGGCCTGCTTAGGCGCGCCCACTCCCGTTTCCTTTAAAGCTCAAAAGGAGGCCTTCCAGGAAATCCTCACCGGCACCTTGGGGGAGGAGTGCGAATACGAGATCGTCCGCCAGATCCATGAAAACCTGACCGAAATGGCAGAGGAGCATAAAGAAGATACCGAACCATTGACCCTGGGAAAATCCCAGGTACGGGAGCTTTTGGAAAAAAGCGGCGTCGAGCCGGAGCGGATGGAACGCTTCGATCAGGTCTATGAAGAGACCGCCGGAGAAAATACCGCGATCCTGGTTCCCGCCATCGCCGGAACCGGCAAATTCGCAGTCAAAACCCCCGATGTGGACATCCGGGTCAATCCCGACCGGCTGGATCTAGTGGAAACCCGGCTGGTCGAAGGAAGAAAATGCCTGGTGATCGCCGTAGAAGACAACATCGAAGTCAACGGCGTCCCCGTAACAATTTGGGCGGACAAGAATGGCCATTAGGCCTTCTGTCCGCCCTCTTTTATTCGTTCTGTCGAATAATTCTTGTCCCGCTAAGTTTCTTTCTTATCGAATTTTAGTTTTTCGTTTCTTTATTTTAAGCGTTCTCATGTCAATTTGCTGTGCCGAGGCCTTCTGCGCGCTCCAGCCCGCCGGCGGCGCCCTCATCCGGTACTACCTCCATCACATCCTCCACCGGACAATTTAAGATCGTGCATAATACCTCGATGGTATGGGTTGAAACATACATATTTTTCTTAAGCCGGCTGATCTGCCCGGTGCTTAATCCATAATGCTTGATCAGGCGATACTGGCTGATATTCTTCTGTTTCATCGTCTCCCATAATCTTGTGTACCTTACCATAATGGTTCCCCCTCACATTACATAATGATATTGTCTCACACCACCATTAAACACGCATTATCCGATTTTGTATATTGTCCATTTTTATATATTGTTCACATATTAACAACATTTAAAAAATAGCTCAGATTATATCGATATTTTTCGACGTTTTATCACCTTTAAACGACAAATTCCGTTTAATTTTAGTAAAATACACCCGTTTTGCATTTCTCTTTCGGCCATCCTCAAGTAGAACAAATACATTAACTTCATCTCTGACTGGGGGGATGCCCGTGATAATATTAAAACATTACCGCATCGTAAACCGAAACGGCATTTTCTATGTCATTTCCAAAAAAACCCACCGCTGCCCCTGCTGTCAGGGCCCGCTAAAAGTACGCGACAGCAGGCCCCGCCAGCTGATCCTTTCCGACGAAACCATGACCTTCCAGCTGCGCAGGCTGAAATGCCAAAACTGCGGAGCGCTTCACCTTGAAATCCCCGATCTGATTCTTCCGCACAAGCACTATTCCAGAGAAGTCATTGAAAACGCCCTCCACGGCAACCTCCTCAGCTGTCCCGCGGAGAACTCCACCATCTACCGATGGAGCAAGGAGCTGAAGGAGCCGGAAACAGAAACCTGAGACGAGCAGGAAATGCCGCCCCAAAAGGAAGAATGACCCGCCGCGCTAAAAATGCTCCAGCCGGTTTTTCGGATGTCCGGCAAAAGCCGCGATCCGAAAGCCGTCTGGAGCATCTATTATCAAAATCCAGCCGTATGTACTATTCCTCCTCAGAAGGATCAAACACGATCTCAATCACATCCTCTACGCCGCACTCTAAGATCTCGCACAGCATTTCCAGCGTATGCGTCGATACGTACCGGTTCTTGCGAAGACGGCCGAGCTGTCCGGCGCTGATTTTATAATGGTTGATAAGCCGGTATTGACTGACATTTTTCCGCTTCATTGTTTCCCATAATCTGTCGTATTTTACCATATCTGCCATTCCTCCTTATGTCTATTAAAAGCGGATTGTCCGTTTTTGTCCATTATCCACAACTGGATATTTCCAATATCCGCTCCCAAACGCGAATGACAGTCAAAACGAAACCTCCATTCTTTATTTCTTGCCAGTTCCCCAGCGGTACTTCCAAACCCCATGCAGCGCATAGCTTACAAAGCAAAGGAGCGACTGCCCCCATCCAAACCCCATATACCGATATACGCGAAACGTCATACCGGCAGATTTGAGCTTACTCCCTGATTTACCCTTTCCGCTGAGCCTGTATTTTAGTAGCGGCTCGTTCACCCCACAGGCACAGCCATATTTTTTCAAAAGACGCAGCCATGCGATATAATCCTCATGGCTGTCTTCATGTTCCATCGGAAACTCCAGCGCGGCCTCCCGGCGCAGCACCGCGGAAGAGCAGTTGATACAGTTATGGGAAAGCAGCCGCCGGTAGGTAATCACTTCCGGGACCGGGATTGCCCGTCCCATGGAAACGCCGTTTTCATCCATCAGCTCTCTTCCCGTACAGCAAAGCGCCATGCCCGTCTCTTCCAGGCGCTCCAGCTGCTTTCTCAGCTTCCCTTCCGCCCACCAGTCGTCGGCATCCAAAAACGCCACATAGATCCCCTTAGCAAGCTTCACGCCCCGGTTCCTCGAGCCGCCCGCTCCCAGGTTCCTCTCATTGACAAAGTACCGAACCGCCGGGTTTTCCCGGTAGCGCTCCATGACCCGCTCCGTGTTGTCCGTCGAGCAGTCGTTGATCACCAAAATCTCCAAGGAAACCCGCTGCGCCAGGGCGGAATCCACCGCCTGGGAAAGGAACCGTTCCCCGTTATAGACAGGAATAATAACGGAAACAACCGGCGCCGATCCGCCGCCGGCCTGTTCTTGATGACTGGCCGGTTCTCTCTGACCAGCCGCTTCTCCCTGCCCGGTCCTTTCTCCTTGGCCGACCGCTTCTATCCATCCGGCCTTTTTGGGGGCCGCCAGCCCTTTAACGATCTGCTCTCTCCGCCTGCCTTGTCTGCTTCGATAAGCTGCCGACATATCACTTTTCCCATCCCTTCTGTCTCCGGAATGTCGTTTGCTTTCTGTCGTACATTTTCTGTCGCACGTTTTACGTGACTGCATCCAATATATCAAATTTTTTAAGAACATGCAATCATGGAATGGGAAAATATTCCAAAATTATGCGATCTTCCGTTCAAAAGTAATACGCCAAAGTTCAGATATAAGGCAAACGCCGTCCATAACAGATAAGGCGCCTGCATCCAGGCCGCCTTCCGGTCGGTTTTCCCAAACTCCAGCGCCATCCGGAGGATCAACCCCCAAAGGACCGCCAGCCAGATCAGCGCGAAGCCATACCAGCGCAGATTAAAAAACACCGGACTCCAGCAGAAATTGAAGCCCAGCTGCAGCCAAAACAGCCGCAGTCCCCGGCTCCGCTCTCTGGAATCCGCTCCCAGATAAACCCTGGCCGCCCCGATTCCCATCAAACCATAGAGAACCGTCCAAGCAACGGGAAATACGATACTCGGCGGCGAAAGGGGCGGCTTTAAAACCGCCGCCTTATAAAATTCCATGCCATTTCTGGAAAGCCAGCCCGACAGGGCGCCCACCGCCTCCGACGCCGCGATCCAAGCCGCATACGCCTTCCACGGAACCAGTCTCTCGCTTTGCGCGATTTTTTTAGTTTCTTTCTTCAGTTCCACTCTTCCGCTTTGCGCGGTTCCCGCGTTCTGGTCTGTCCATACTTTTGATTTTGACATTTCTTCAATCCTCTCTTCCGCTGCCATTTAGGATATGCAGAAGAGCAGCGGTTTATTCGTTCTGCTAAAGGCGACGGAAAAGGCGGCGGCTTATTCATTCCGCAGACACTGGTTTATTGGTTCGCCCTTGCCTTCACCGGGCAAAACCATTATAATAAAACCAATCTCAAAAGTATCATAGAAAATCGGGGAAGGAAAAAACGTGAAGGAATCGAGGCGTTCACCGAAGGCAGAAAATACAAATATGGAGCATCCAATCACGAATGATCCGGCTATGCGCGGCGATCCTTTGCAAAGCACAGACATCCGCCAGTCCCGCGCCGCTTGTCTCGCGGCCATAAGACAATCCCGTCTTCCAAAGCGCTACAAGGAAAAGCTGCTTTTCGATCTGGAAACGATCTTTCAGATATCTATCCCTGGAATCAGCCGCATCGTCCTGTTCGGCAGCTGCGCGAGAAATGAGCTGCGGGCCGGGAGCGATCTGGATCTTTTAATCCTGACCCTAAGACCAGTGCCGCGAGAGCTGCGAGGCGAGCTGTGCGGAATATTGGCGGAAGAGAAAAATGGAATTGCAACCGATCTGGTTTTTTATACAGAAGAAGAATTTGGACGGTCCGACTGCCGTCTGGTCCGAGAAATCAGAAAAGATGGGAGGATCCTGTGGGAATCGCCAGCAGAACTCTCCCTTGGAGGCTGAATATGCATAAACTAAATTCTTATTTCGGCATGGCAGAAAACGATTATCTTTACGCCAAGGGCGGCATGGAAACCTGCAGGCGGCTGGGGAACTACAACGGAGTCGCTTCCGGCTGCGCCCAGGCGGCGGAAAAGTATTTAAAAGCATTGGCGGAACGCTGCCTGGTGGATGATCCGGAGGCGGTTACGCTTTTAAAGACCCATAACCTCCGCTCTCTCGTCAACAAGCTGAAAGAGCAGATCCCCGGAATCCCCTTAGACTCCCGGGACTGCAAATGGCTGGGGGATTTTTACTTCGACGCCCGCTATCCCGGCGACAATTTCGTCACAGTCAGCGAAGAAGACGCCCTGGAATGCCTGCGCATCACCGAACACATCCGTGAGACCGTAAAAGAGGAAATAGAGGCGTTTGAAGGTCTTCTCAAGGAAGATGCCTTGGAAGGGTTTAAAAGGCTGTAAAAAGGCGTTTAGAGGCTCTGGAGGGCATATTCTGCAGGGCTGAGGTGTATTCCCGCAAGAACCCTGCAGAAAGTTTATGCCATCCGCGCTTCTAACGCCTTTTTAAGCTCCAGGAACAAGCCGACATACCGTTCTTTCGTCTCCCGGACAATGTCCAGCGCGATCGCCCGGTTATAAGAGTGGGCCACGTTATTACGGGAAACCAACGCCGCAAGCCAGGCATCCTCGTCTGTAATAATGCCAAACTCATAAGCAGACTTAATAATCATTTTAGGCGAACCGGTTTCTGCTTCTCTTACACCCTCCGAGACCATAACCTCTTTCATAGCCTTCCACGCCTGTTCAAAGCAGATCTCATACAGAGCCACCAGCCCGCTTAATATTACGTTATTATAGGGCTCGTCATACTGATAAATATCCTGCAGATTCTCCAGAGCCTTACAAAAATTCTCATATTTTTTCATAAACCACAATCCCCTCCTTCCAAATTTGATCCAATAATTCCTCTTGAACCGGCCCATTCAGATTGACCATATCAAATTTCAGAAGCGTATCCGAAGCTTCCTCTATATCCAATGCGAATCGAGGAAAATCACCGCCCGATACAGCTAAATCAATATCGCTTGCCGCACGCCAGTCTCCCCGCGCACGCGATCCAAACAGGATCAGCTTTTCCACCCGATATTTCCTTGCCAAAGAAAGGATCTGGCAATACAGCTCTTTTTTTATTCCAGATGCTTCCAGCAAAGCTTCTGTCTGTATGTTTGCCTGTAATTTCATGCAGCGAACTCCTTTCCGATCGATGCGGCGGTGTTCCATATTATGATCTGCTATATTTTCATCTGCCGCATTACGATCTTGCCTATCCCAATTATGCCAAAATCGGGAGGATTTCGCAATGAAAATATCCATTTACAGCGCCTTGAGCTCCCGGTACTTTCTCTTTACCGCTGTTTTTTGCAAGCACTTTTTCCTCAAAAATGCAGATTGACTTCCTCAAAGTTGCATGGGGAATTTCCCCAGTATTGCATTTCCCCTTCCGGCACTCTTTTAGGTGCCGGAGAGGAGCCGTTGCAGGCATACAAAGTTTATTAGTTACAGATATGTGATGCTGGTTTCATCGGTGCCGTTGACAAGCCTCTTCATACGGGCCAGTTTCTCTTTCTCCTGTTGAGGATCGATACCGTTACATACCATGCTGACATATAGATCATAAGCCGGATCTCCTTCAAAATCGCGGGCGATGTTGTTTAAAATGTCTGACCGCAGCCCTTCTGCCCATTCGGGCGGAAGATATTTGATGAGGGCCTGGCGCCACCGGACGAGTTCTTCTTCCAGACCGATGATGGTATG
>DGYMR06203__coassemble_1605_pt1 | contig 13529 bp, 14 predicted proteins | sample DGYMR06203__metabat2_high_PE_052 | metagenome-assembled genome bin DGYMR06203
TTAAAAACAGGAAACTGGGTTCGAGTATTCAAGAAAGTAGGTTAGTTTAAAATGGCTAAAAAAGTGTCCACTGCAAAGAAAGTGACCAAAAAGCGTGTAAAGAAAAACGTTGAACGCGGACAGGCGCACATCCAGTCATCCTTCAATAACACCATCGTTACTTTGACGGATACGCAGGGAAATGCCTTATCTTGGGCAAGTGCGGGCGGTCTGGGATTTAGAGGTTCAAGGAAATCTACTCCATATGCAGCTCAGATGGCGGCAGAAACTGCTACTAAGGCAGCTCTTGTACATGGTTTAAAGTCTGTAGACGTTATGGTTAAGGGTCCGGGTTCCGGCCGCGAGGCTGCGATCCGTGCGCTTCAGGCATGCGGCTTAGAGGTAACCAGCATTAAGGACGTAACTCCTGTACCGCACAATGGATGTCGTCCGCCCAAACGTAGAAGAGTCTAATTAGGAGGAAGTAAAATGGCAGTTGATAGAGTTCCTGTTCTTAAAAGATGCAGATCCCTTGGTCTTGATCCCATTTATTTAGGAATAGATAAAAAATCCAACAGAGAGTCCAAAAGAGCGAACAAGAAGGTCAGCGAGTACGGCCTCCAGCTCAGAGAAAAGCAGAAAGCAAAATTTATTTACGGCGTACTTGAGAAGCCGTTCCGTAACTATTATGAGAAGGCAGAGCGTTTAAACGGTCAGACTGGTGAAAACCTGATGATCCTTCTGGAACGCCGCTTAGACAACGTCATCTTCCGTCTTGGCTTCGCAAGAACCAGAAAGGAAGCAAGACAGATCGTTGATCACAAGCACGTGCTGGTAAACGGCAAGTGCGTAAACATCCCGTCCTATCTTGTAAAGGCCGGCGATGTTGTTGAGATCAAAGAGAAGCACAAAGGCGATACACACTATAAGCTGATTCTGGAGACCACCGGCGGACGTCTTGTTCCGGCTTGGCTGGAGTCCGACCAGGAAAACTTAAAGGGCGAGATCAAGACTCTGCCCACCAGAGAGGAAATCGATGTTCCTGTAAACGAGATGCTGATCGTCGAGCTGTACTCCAAATAAGATTCACCGGAGCGGAGGGCCGATACTCCTCCGCTTCGCGGCATTTTTCAGAGCATACCCAAAAGGAGGGGCTTTTTGTGTTCGATTTTGAGAAACCAAACATTGAAATTGCTGAGATTTCCGAAGATAAGAAGTACGGAAAGTTTGTAGTGGAGCCCCTGGAGAGAGGCTACGGCACCACTCTGGGAAACTCCCTTAGAAGAATCATGCTTTCCTCTTTACCGGGTTCTGCTGTCAGCCAGGTGAAAATTGATGGTGTGCTGCATGAATTCAGTTCCATCCCAGGCGTAAAAGAGGATGTAACTGAGATCATCATGAACGTAAAGAATTTAGCGATCAAGAACAACAGCGACACGAATGAGCCGAAGACCGCGTATATCGAGTTTGAAGGCGAGGGCGTGATCACGGCTGCCGATATCCAGACGGATGCGGATATCGAGATCTTGAATCCGGAGCAGGTGATCGCGACCTTAAGCGGCGGAACCGACAGTAAGTTCTATATGGAGCTTACGATCACCAACGGCCGCGGCTATGTTGGGGCGGATAAGAACCGCAACGAGGATCTTCCCATCGGCGTGATCTCCGTGGATTCCATCTATACGCCGGTAGAGCGGGTAAACATGGCTGTTGAGAATACCCGTGTGGGCCAGATGACGGATTACGATAAGCTGACCCTGGAAATCTATACCAACGGCACCCTGGATCCGGACGAGGCAGTCAGTCTTGCCGCGAAGGTTCTGAGCGAGCATCTGAATCTTTTCATCGATCTTTCCGAGAACGCGAAGACCGCTGAGGTTATGGTCGAGAAGGAAAACAATGAGAAAGAAAAGGTCCTGGAGATGAATATCGACGAGCTGGAGCTTTCCGTTCGTTCCTACAACTGTCTCAAACGGGCCGGTATCAATACGGTGGAGGAGCTTTGCAGCCGTACCTCTGAGGATATGATGAAGGTACGGAACCTTGGAAGAAAGTCTCTGGAAGAGGTTCTTGCGAAGTTAAAAGAGCTTGGTCTTCAGCTCAATTCCAGCGAGGAGCAGTAAGCTCTGCGAAGACCAGCCGTTTTTATGGCAAATAGAAATTTATGGGCAAAAAGCGGCCGTTCAGTAAGCCCGAAGATGCGTGGGCGGCTGTTCCACAAATGGAGGAATTAGAATCATGGCAGGTTATAGAAAACTTGGAAGAACATCCAATCAGAGAAAGGCAATGTTAAGAGGCCTTGCTACCAGTCTTATTTATCATGGAAAGATCGTTACTACCGAGGCGAGAGCGAAGGAAGTAAGAAAGATGGTTGAGCCGTTGATCGCTCTTGCGGTTAAGGAGAAGGACAACTATGAGACGGTAAAGGTTACGGCTAAGGTTGCCCGCAAGGATAAGGATGGAAAGAGAGTGAAGGAAGTCGTTGACGGCAAGAAGGTTACCGTTTACGATGAGGTGGAGAAGGAGATCAAGAAGGATATGCCTTCCAGACTTCACGCTAGAAGACAGATGCTAAAGGTTCTCTACGGAGTAACCGAGGTTCCTTCCACTCCGGCTGGACGGAAGAAAGGAACGAAAAAGGTGGATATCCCGGCAAAATTATTTGACGAGATCGCTCCCAAGTACACTTCCCGCAACGGCGGCTATACGAGAATCGTAAAGATCGGCGAGCGGAAGGGCGACGGCGCGATGGCGGTTCTGATCGAGCTGGTATAAGAAAGCCGAGATCAAAATGCAATGGGGAGGCAGTCATGAAAGGGTGGCTGCCTCTTTTTGTTTCTGCCACAGTTTTGCCCTATTATTCACAAATTTACCACATGAATGAAAGAATATCTTAAGTTGACTGACAAAGGGGCGTCTGTTTATAATAGAGGTAGAAAGAAAGTGGGGGAGTGGCAAATGAAGAAAGTGTATTTAATTAAGAAAATCCAGAAAAAGACCGTTTTGTTTGCGGCGGCCGCAGCTTTTTTGGCCGGCGCCTTCGGTACGCAGCCCGCTTACGCGGCTTCCTATGTAAATAGCGTTCGGATCCAGCTGGATATCGATTTGGAGGACGGGGATTCCCTTCCGCATCTGGATATCGGCTATACAGGCGACAGCAGCGCGGAGGTGGCGGTGCCCAGCAGCAACCGCTACGATATCCATTCCGCCAGATGGACGGACGATGTGGACGAGGTTCGGATCGGACGTTCCTATACGCTGGAAGTTGTTTTGGAGGCGGTCAACGATTACGAGTTCCGCAGCAGCTATTCTTCCTCCAGCGTGGATGTGAAGGGCGGAACCTTTGTAAAGGCGAAGCGTCAGGACGAGGACCGGCTCTTGGTGACCTTAAAGACAAGACCGGCGGAAGGAACGCTCCAGGAACCGGATGACGCCTGGTGGGAAAGCACAAGACTGAGCAGCTCGAAGCTGGGAGTCGCCCGCTGGGATAAGGTGGACGATGCGGCTTATGACGTTTATCTCTGCGCCGGAAGCCGGGTGGTGCACCGGGAAACGGGGATCCGTACAACGAGCTTTGATTTCTATCCTTATATGACGTCGGCTGCGACCTATACCTTCCGGGTACGGGCCGTTCCCAAGGATGATGAGATGGATAAGTACGCAGACGCCAGCGAATGGGTTTATTCGGGGGATCTGACCCTGGATAAGGAGCATGTTTCCGACGGGACGAAGAAGGACAGTCCCCGGAACCGTCCCGGACAGCAGACGCCTCCGGCCGCGCCGGCCAACGAGGTGGGCTGGATCAAGAGCGGCGATCGCTGGTATTTCCGTTATCCGGACGGAACGTACCTTACGGACAGCTGGGCGCTGATCGGAAACGTCTGGTATCTGTTTGACAGCCTGGGAGCGATGCAGACCGGCTGGCAGTTAAGAAATGGACATTATTACTATATGAATTCCGACGGAGCGATGCAGACCGGCTGGCTCTTGGAAAACGGAACCTGGTATTTTCTTCTTGACAGCGGCGAGATGGCGACTGGCTGGATCCAGTTGGGAAATCTTTCCTATTACCTGTATGGTAACGGAGCGATGGCCACCGGCTGGCAGGAGATCGACGGACAGATTTATTACTTCTATCCGGATGGGCATAAGGCTGCCAATGAATGGATCAGCGGATTCTACGTGGATCCCAACGGGGTGTGGAACCGCCCCTAGGGCGCGGGACCGCTCCTAGAAAGAGAGGCACCTAGTTTATGAAATCTGGAGGATATGGAACATTTTTTGCAGCTTTCGCGGCCGCCGTGCTGATGGCGGCCGTTTCGCCAGTGACGGCAATGGCGGCGGATGTAAGCCGGATCGAGCTGACGTTTACGGACCGTTATGAGACGGGAGAGATCCTGGAACCAGATATTTCCTGCGGGACGTCGGGCGTATCCATCGATTCCGTTGACTGGAGCCGGGAGCTGGAGAACTGGCGGCCGGGGACTTCCGTTACGGCGACACTGACGCTGTCGTCCGGCGGGGATTTCGCGTCGTCCTATGGAAGCCGGACCTGCCGGGTGACCGGGGCGGAGTTTAAGAGCGCCAAAAAGGACGGGGATACGCTGACGGTGAAGGTCAGCTATGACCCGGTGGTGCAGCTGGCGGCTCCGGAAAGCGCGGGCTGGAACAACGCGGAGAAAACGACGGCAAAGTGGAGCCGCGTGGAATACGCCACCGGCTATGAGATCCGGCTGTACCGGGATGCCAATTATGTGCGCACCGTCGATGTGGGAAACACGGTCACGAAGGATCTTTCGGAATATATGACCGAGGACGGGACCTATGACTACGAAGTGCGGGCGGTGGGAAAAGACCGCTCCGACGCGAAGTACCGGAAAAGCAGCGAGTACACGAGATCCACGGACCGGATCCTGGAGGATATGGGCGATTCTGAGGGCCGTTGGCGGCTTTACGCGGACGGCAAGCAGTATGAGCAGGAGGACGGTTCCGTCGTAACGGACCAGTGGTATAAGATCGGCGGACAATGGTATTATTTCGGCGCCGACGGCTATGCGGATACCGGCTGGCAGCAGGTTTCCGGCAGTTGGTACTATCTGGACGATGAGGGGATCATGCAGACCGGATGGCAGGAAATTGCCGGAACGTGGTATTTCCTGCGGGAGGACGGTTCCATGGCCACCGGCTGGGTCGAGGATCAGCCGGGAAAATGGTACTACTTAAATCCGGACGGCTCCATGGCGGCCGGTACGGTTGTGGATGGATGCCGGCTGGATGAAAGCGGGCTGTGGATAAAGTGATAGGATCACAGCGCAGCCAGATAAGAACATGGATGAAACAGGACAGGGAATAGGCTCTTAAAAGTCTGTTTTCTGTCCTGCTTTTTTCGGCTTGACTAACGTATCAATATCAACTAAAATTTACTGGAATATGGAGAAGCGAACCAACGGGGGAAGAGCGTGCGGAGAGGGACGAAGGAGCCGGAAAGGCGGGACGTCCCCTTGGAGGAATTATGGGAATTATTAAAGCGGTCAATTTGATTTTTGATTATATCCGCCATGATGAGGAAAAGGATCAGGACGAGGTGAATCACGCGCTTCGCGGAGTGGATCTGGATATCGCGGAAGGAAGCTTTGTAGCGATTCTGGGACATAACGGCTCTGGGAAGTCTACCTTTGCCAAGCTGATGAACGGTCTTTTGCTGCCGTCGGAGGGAACGGTTTATATCTCGGATATGCGCACCAGCGACGAGTCCCGTTTGTGGGACATCCGCCGCACGGCGGGCATGGTGTTCCAGAATCCGGACAATCAGATTATTGGAAACGTCGTCGAAGAGGACGTGGGCTTCGGGCCGGAAAACATGGGAGTTCCCACGGAGGAGATCTGGGAGCGGGTGGACCGGAGCCTGGAAGCGGTGGGGATGACCGCCTACCGGCTCCAGTCGCCCAATAAGCTCTCCGGCGGGCAGAAGCAGCGGGTTGCCATCGCGGGCGTTATGGCGATGAAGCCGCAGTGCATTGTTTTGGACGAGCCGACGGCGATGCTGGATCCCAACGGACGCCGGGAGGTGATCCGGACGGTTCATGAGCTGAACCGGCAGGAGGGGATTACGGTGCTTCTGATCACTCATTACATGGAGGAGGTCATCGACGCGGACCGGGTCGTTGTGATGGACGGCGGCCATGTGGTGATGGACGGGACGCCGAAGGAGATTTTTTCCCGGGTGAAGGAGCTGAAGCGATACCGCCTGGACGTACCCCAGGTAACGGAGCTGGCGGACGAGTTAAAGGAGGCCGGCATGGAGCTGCCGGACGGGATTTTGACAACGGAGGAACTGGTAAAACGGCTGACGCCGGTTTTAAAGGGAAACGCCGAAAACAGCGGCGCATCCCGGACGCGGAGGGACCATGTCGATTGAGGTCAGGAATTTGAGCCATATTTACGGCGAGGGGACGATTTTTGAGCAGTACGCGTTAAAGAACGTCAATCTCACCATTGGAGACGGGGAGTTTATCGGTTTAATTGGACACACCGGTTCCGGAAAATCCACGCTGATCCAGCATTTAAACGGCCTTCTTCGGGCCTCCAGCGGGGATATCCTCTATAACGGGGAGAGTATTTACCGGGAAGGCTATTCCATGAAGGAGCTGAGGAGCCATGTGGGGCTGGTTTTCCAGTATCCGGAGCATCAGCTCTTTGAGGTGGATGTATTTTCGGATGTGTGCTTTGGCCCCAAGAATTTGGGACTGTCCCAGGAGGAGGCTGAGGCCAGGGCAAGAGAGGCTTTGACGCTGGTGGGACTGGACGAGAGCTTTTATAAGCAGTCGCCCTTTGAGCTTTCCGGCGGACAGAAGCGGCGGGCGGCCATTGCCGGAGTCCTGGCGATGAAGCCGGAGGTGCTGATCTTGGACGAGCCGACGGCCGGTCTGGATCCCCAGGGCCGGGAGGATGTGCTGGGGCTGGTGGCGAAGCTTCACAGGGAGCGGGGGATGACGGTGATTTTAGTGTCCCACAGCATGGAGGACGTGGCCCGGTACGTATCCCGGCTGGTGGTGATGAACCATGGAGAAAAGGTGTTTGACGGGACGCCTAAGGAGGTATTCCGCCATTATAAAGAGCTGGAGGCCATTGGTCTGGCCGCGCCTCAGATCACCTATGTGGTGCATGCCTTAAAGGAGCAGGGAATCCCCATTGACGAGGACATTACGACGGTAGAGGAGGCAAAGGACGCGATCTTAGCCATCTGGAGGAAACAGGGGGCGGCGCAGCCGGAGGAGGAGACATGCTGAGAGATATTACGCTGGGACAATATTATCCGGTTGATTCGGTGCTGCATCGCCTGGATCCCAGGACAAAGCTGTTCGGAACGCTGGTGTACATTATCTCCCTGTTCGCTGCCGGAGGCGCGGCGGCCTACGGGCTGGCGGCGGTATTTTTGGCGGCGGCGATCCGTCTGTCCAGGGTGCCGGTGAAGTTTATTGTGCGGGGATTAAAGTCCATCCTGATCCTTTTATTGATCAGCGTCAGCTTCAATCTGTTTTTAACGCCGGGAACGCCGATTTTTCAGATCGGCTTTCTAAAGATGACCTGGGAGGGCGTTCAATTTGCCGCGTTTATGGCGCTGCGGCTGATCTTTCTGGTTTTGGGCTCCACGATCTTAACGCTGACGACGACGCCCAACCAGCTGACGGACGGGCTGGAAAAAAGCCTGGGATTTTTAAAACGGGTCGGGGTCCCGGTCCATGAGATCTCGATGATGATGTCCATTGCCCTGCGGTTTATCCCGATCCTGGTGGAGGAGACGGATAAGATCATGAAGGCGCAGATGGCGAGGGGCGCGGATTTTGAAAGCGGGAACCTGATCCAGAAGGCGAAGGCGATGGTGCCGCTTCTGGTTCCGCTGTTTATTTCCGCCTTCCGGCGGGCAACGGATCTGGCGATGGCCATGGAAGCGCGCTGCTACCGGGGCGGCGAAGGCAGGACGAAGATGAAGCCGCTAAAGTATGAAAGGCGGGACCGGATCGCATATCTGGCGGAGCTTGGATATCTGGCGCTGGTGCTGTTGGCTGGATTCCTGTTTTAACCGTCGCAGGAAGGAAAGCGGACGGATCCGGGAAAGTCCAACCGGCGCAGGCCGGGGAGAGGGCATGCCTGGGAAAGCCCAGCAGGCGCAGGTTTAGGAGAGGGCATGCTCGGGGAAGCCCGGCAGGCGCAGGTTTAGGGAGCGAATGGAGCGGAGAAAGGGAAAGATAGAAAATGGCAAGAAGGATCCGGCTGATCGTGGCCTATGACGGAACCAATTATAAGGGGTGGCAGCTGCAGGCCAACGGGGTGACCATTGAAGAAGTGTTAAATAAAGCGCTTTCGGAGCTTTTAAAAGAGACGGTCTGCGTCCTCGGGGCCAGCCGTACGGATTCCGGCGTTCACGCCCTGGGAAACGTGGCCGTATTCGACACCGAAAGCCGGATCCCCGCGGAGAAAATCTGTCTTGCGGTGAACCAGCGGCTGCCGGAGGATATCCGCGTCCTGCGCTCGGAGGAGGTTCCCGCCGGGTGGCATCCCAGGAAGCAGAACTGTATGAAAACCTACGAATACCGGATCCAGAACTGCCGGATCGAGGTTCCGACGAAGCGGTTATATTCGTTTTTCTGTTATTATCCGCTGGATATTGAGAAGATGAAGGCGGCGGCGGCGTATCTTGTGGGGGAGCATGATTTTGTAAGTTTTTGTTCCTCAGGCCATCAGGCGGAGGAGACGGTGCGGACGCTTTACGAGGTTTCGGTGGAGGAGAGAGAGGAAAACCAGATCTGCATCCGTCTTCGGGGCAGCGGTTTTTTGTACAATATGGTCCGGATCATTGCCGGAACCTTGATGCAGGCGGGAATGGGAATGTATCCGCCGGAGCATGTGAAGGAAATCCTAGAGGCCCGGGACCGGAGGCTGGCGGGGCAGACGGCGCCGGCGAAGGGACTTACGTTGATCGGCATCGAATATGAGAAGGAGCAGAAGAAGGAAATCCGGGGCGGCAACGAGCACTGGGCCTATACGCTGGACCAGAGGGAGCTTTCGGGAAAGGGCCGGTCTGTTTTGACAGTGGAGTTCTGCGAGGAGGCGGAGCTTTTCCGGCTGGTGGGCCGGATGGTCCATCAGGCGTACCGAAACGGGGCGAAGGAGGTTTACGTGCGGTTCCCGAAGGAACGGCCGGGGACGGACGGAGAACGGTTCGGACATTACCGGCTCCGGAGGGCTCGTGCGAGGGAGGACGGCGCTTGGGAAAATTTGTGGCTGGCGGAGTTTGCGCGGAATTGATTTTTTGCGGCATGGAACAGATTGTTTATCGATCTGGCGCGGTTGACTTATATACGGGTTTTCGCTAGAATGAGGGCAAGGGAAACTAGGCCGGGGATCCGGCGGAAAGGGGAGATATTTTTATGTATCGGGTAGATTTAAACAGTGATCTGGGAGAAAGCTTTGGCAACTACACCATCGGCATGGATGAGGAAATTTTAAAGTATGTTTCCTCGGCTAATGTGGCCTGCGGATGGCATGCGGGCGATCCTATGGTGATGGAAAAAACGGTGGCGCTGGCGAAGGAATTCGGGACGGCTGTGGGCGCGCATCCGGGATTTCCGGATCTGATGGGCTTTGGCCGCAGGAATATGGCGGTGAGCCCGGCGGAGGCAAAGGCGTATGTGAAATATCAGCTGGGAGCGCTGATGGCGTTTACGAAGAGCCAGGGGATGAAAATCCAGCATGTAAAACCCCACGGCGCGATTTATAATATGGCGGCGGTGGACGAGGCGCTGGCGGCCGCCATGTGCGAAGCGGTTTATGATGTGGATCCGGAGATTATCTTTATGGGCTTGGCCGGTTCCAAAATGATCACAGCCGCGGAGAAAACCGGCTTAAAGACGGCCAGCGAGGTGTTCGCGGACCGGGCCTATAATGACGACGGGACGCTGGTTTCACGCAAGCTTCCCGGCGCGATGATCAAGGACCGGGATCTGGCGATCCGCCGCGTGGTCCGTATGGTAAAAGAGGGACAGGTTACGACGATTAATGGAAATGAGATCGCGATCCGCGCGGATTCCATCTGCGTTCATGGGGATAACCCCAAGGCGCTGGAGTTTGTGAAGAACATCCGGGAAACGCTGATTGCGGAGGGCGTCGAGATCAAGAGCCTGATGGCTTAAGCATAGGCCGCCTTTAGGCGGCGGAATGGAGAATTCGATGGAAAATGTAAGATACCTGATTTCCGGAGACAGCGCCGTAACCGTAGAATTCGGCAATACAATCAGCCCGGAAATCAACCGGAAGATCCGGGCGTTTAAGATCGCGCTGGAGCGGGCGCGGATCGAGGGGATTATTGAAACGGTGCCCACCTACCGTTCCCTTTTGGTGTGCTACCGTCCGGAAGTGATCCGTTATGGAGCGCTGACGGAGCGTTTAAAGGAGGTTCTGTCTTCTTCCGACAGTATTCAGATCCCGCCGCCTTCCGTGGTGGAGATCCCGGTGCTTTACGGCGGAGAAATGGGGCCGGATCTGGCTCATGTGGCGGAATGCCATGGGCTGACGAAGGAGGAGGTAATCAAAATCCATACATCCCGGGATTATTTGATTTATATGCTGGGCTTTATCGCCGGTTTCCCCTATCTTGGCGGGATGGATGAGCGGATTGCTACGCCCAGGCTCGAAAACCCGCGGGTAAAGATCGAGGGCGGATCGGTAGGAATCGCAGGCGCCCAGACGGGGATCTACCCGGTGGCGTCGCCGGGAGGCTGGCAGCTGATCGGACGGACTCCGGTGAAACTTTATGACGCGGATCGTGAAAAACCGGTGCTTCTTGAGGCCGGGCAGTATATCCGTTTCCGTTCTGTTTCAGAGGATGAGTATCATGAAATCGAGAAGCAGGCGGAGAGCGGGAAGTATTCCTGCGCGGTTTATGAGAAGGAGGCGTAAGGAATGGGAGTACGATTCATAAGCGGAGGAGCGCTGACAACGATCCAGGATATGGGACGCTTCGGATATCAGGAAACGGGAATGCCGGTTTCCGGCGTCATGGATCAGCGCTCGGCGGCGTTGGCGAATCTCCTTGTGGGAAATAAGGAAGAGGAGGCGGTTCTGGAAATTACTATGCTGGGGCCGTCCATGGAATTTACAGAGGATATTATCATCTCGGTGACGGGAGCCGATCTGGGAGCCAAGTTAGATAAAGCGGAGCTTTCCAGATACCAGGCGGTTTTGGTCCGCGCCGGGCAGACGGTAAGCTTTGCCGGGATCCGGTCCGGCAGCAGGGCGTATGTGGCGTTTGCCGGAGGCCTTAAGGTTCCTATGGTAATGGGAAGCCGGTCCACGAATTTAAAATCAAAGATCGGCGGATTTGAGGGAAGAAAGATCGGAGCCGGGGATGAGATCCCCTTTGCGGCGCCGAAGACCTTCCTGCTCCATATGGCGGACCGGAAGCTGGACGCGGAGGATTTTTCCGCCAGGGAGCATACCCTGAGAGTTGTGATGGGGCCGCAGGACGATTATTTTACGGAGCAGGGAATCGAGACGTTTTTAACGGGCGAATATACGATCTCCAATGAGTATGACCGGATGGGCTGCCGGATGCAGGGGCCGGTGATCGAGCATAAAAACGGCGGCGATATTATTACCGACGGAATCAGCTTCGGCTCCGTTCAAGTACCTTCCCATGGAAATCCCATCGTTATGATGGCGGATCATCAGACGACGGGCGGCTATACGAAGATCGCTTCGGTTATTACGGCGGATCTTCCGATCTTGGCGCAGAGTATGCCGGGACATAAGATCCATTTTCAGAAAATCAGCATCGAGGAGGCCCAGGAGCTTTTCTGCGCCTGGAAGCAGGAACTGAAAGCGCTGGATCAGAAGTGGAATACGGCGCCGGAGCCGGCTTCGGACGTCCAGGCGGCCGCGCTTTCCGCGGCTGTGTGTGAGCATAAGAGCGGCTACGCGGCGAAAAGCACCTATCGGATTGTGGTGAACGGCGAGGAATTCCTCGTGGAGCTGGAAAGGGAAGAGGAGCCGTTTCGGGAGTAGGGGTTTCCGGAACTTTTGGAGCTTCGGAAGCAGGAGTTTCCGGAGCTTTCAAAGCTTCGGGAGCGGGATTCCCTGGGAGAAAGAGATTCCAGAAGCAGGATTCCTTAAAGAAAAAGAAAAAGGAGAATCGCGATGGAAGATTATCGCAGCTGGAAACCGGCGGACGTCCGGCTAAAGATCAGAGACGGAGAGATTACCGGCCCGACGGCCGGCATGTGCGGAGGATATGCCCAGGCAAACCTGGTGATCCTCCCGAAGGATTACGCGGAGGATTTTAAGGAATTTGCCAGGAAGAATCCGAAGCCGTGTCCGATCTTAGAGATCGTGGAAGGAACGCCGGACGTTCATGACATGGGGGAGGGCGCCAACCTGGTGACGGATATTCCCCGGTACTTTATTTATAAAAATGGGGTTAAGGTGGATGAGGTAACGGACGCGTCCAAGTATTGGCAGAAGGATTTTACCGGCTTTTTAATTGGATGCAGCTTTTCCTTTGAAGAAGCGCTTCTGCTGGCCGGGATCGATGTGCGCCATATTTCTATGGGCAGGAACGTGCCCATGTATAAGACGAATATTGAGTGCGAGCGGGCCGGTGTGTTCGAGGGGCCGCTGGTGTGCAGCATGAGGCCCATGACGCCGGATAATGCGGCTAAGGCGGTGGCTATCACGGAACGGTATCCCAATGTCCATGGAGCGCCGGTGTATATGGGCGATCCGGCAAAGATCGGGATTGCCGACATTAACCGTCCGGATTACGGAGACAGCGTTGAGATCCGCCCCGGTGAGATCCCGGTATTCTGGGCCTGCGGCGTAACGCCTCAGGCGGCAGTGGAGCGGGCGAAGCCTCCCATCGTGATCACCCATGCTCCGGGACATATGTTTATTACGGATCTTAAGAATACGGAGCTGGACGGCTATCTGGAGAAAAAACGGCGTTGATTCCTACGGCCGTTCCGGCGGCTATTCCAGCAGCTTTCCGGCGTTTTTCCTTGGTTTTTTCCGCGGTTTTTGCGGAAAAAGAGGTTGACACGCCCGAGAGAGTATAATATAATGTATTACTGTGACATCGGTAGAAAATATCGTATCCAAAGCCCCGGAAGCGGTATTTTTTCGATAAAGTAATAATGATAGACAGATACAAACAGGAGGTCAACCCATGAAGAGCTTTATGGCCAATCCGGCAGTAATTGAAAGAAAATGGTACGTAGTTGACGCTACAGGATATACATTGGGACGTCTGGCATCTGAGGTAGCAAAGGTACTGAGAGGAAAGAACAAGCCGATCTTCACACCGCATATGGACTGCGGAGATTATGTGATCGTTGTAAACGCTTCCAAGATCAAGGTTACAGGAAGGAAGCTGGATCAGAAGATCTATTATAACCATTCCGATTATGTTGGCGGAATGAAAGAGACCACGTTAAGAGAAATGATGGCGAAGAAGCCTGAGAGAGTGATTGAGTTGGCAGTGAAGGGAATGCTTCCCA
>DGYMR06203__coassemble_1611_pt1 | contig 13407 bp, 11 predicted proteins | sample DGYMR06203__metabat2_high_PE_052 | metagenome-assembled genome bin DGYMR06203
TTTCCTTATTCTTCATCATTATAACGGAAATCCCTTTCTCCTGCAATTCGCAATTGACAGTCCTCGTTTCTTTCCCTATAATTGATTACGATTTGAAATAATAAAATTTCGTTTAGAAAGAGGCTATTGCCATGAATAATGAATTAACCCACGGGCCGGTCTTAAAATCCTTGCTGTGGTTTGCCATTCCCATGATCCTGGGAGATTTGCTCCAGCAATGCTATAATGTGGCCGATACTCTGATCGTAGGGCGTTTTCTGGGCGCCGACGCCCTGGCCGCCGTCGGCTCCGCCTTCTCCCTGATGACATTTTTAACGTCGATCCTCCTTGGCCTTTCCATGGGAAGCGGCGTCGTCTTCTCCATCCGATACGGGCAAGGCGACATTCAAGGCTTAAAGGAACGGATCTACGCCTCCTTTTTGCTGCTGGCCGGAGTGACAGTGGTCCTAAATGTCCTGGTGTTTGCCGGAACCGACTGGATTATCTGGTTTATGAAAGTGCCTGATGAAATCCAGGGATATATGAAAGATTATCTGGTTGTGATCTTTGCCGGTCTGGCGGGGATCTTCCTATATAATTATTTCGCGTCCCTGCTGCGGGCGCTGGGAAATTCCAAGGTGCCGCTGTTATTTTTAGCCGTCTCCGCCATCTTAAACATTTTCCTCGACCTCTGGTTCGTTTTAGGCTTAAAGCGGGGCGTCGCAGGAGCCGCGGAGGCGACCGTTATTTCCCAATACGTTTCGGGAATCGGAATCGCCGTTTACGCCTTTCTTAAATTTCCGCTGATCCGGCCGCAGGGAGAAAAAATCCGGATCCGGCTCTCCTGCATGAAGGAGATCATCAGCTTCTCCGCCCTTACCTGCATCCAGCAGTCCGTCATGAATCTCGGCATCCTGATGGTACAGGGACGGGTCAACAGCTTCGGTCCGGCGGTTATGGCCGCCTTCGCGGCCGCTGTAAAGATCGACGCCTTCGCCTATATGCCGGTGCAGGATTTTGGAAACGCGGTTTCCACCTTTATCGCCCAAAACTACGGCGCCGGCCAGGAGGAGCGGATCCGCAAAGGGTTAAAATATTCGATCCTGACCTCCATGGCCTTCTGCCTCTTTATTACAGCCGGCATCTGGCTGCTGGCGCGGCCGCTGATGCTTCTGTTCGTTGACGCGGGCGAGACCGCCATTATTGCCGAAGGCGTCCGCTATCTGCATATTGAAGGCACCTTCTACTGCGGAATCGGCTGCCTCTTCCTTCTCTACGGCCTCTACCGCGCCGTGGGAAAGCCCGGGATGTCCGTCGTCCTTACGATCATCTCTCTGGGAACCCGCGTGGTTTTAGCCTACGCCCTTTCCGCCATTCCAGAAATCGGCGTTGTCGGGATCTGGTGGTCCGTGCCCATCGGCTGGTTCTTAGCCGACTTGACCGGCCTGGCCTATTACTGGAAGAAACGGCATACGCTGTTTCGGATCCGCTGAACTATTTTGAAAAACTGAGCTGTTTTGAAAAGCCGCGGCTCTGGAAGATCCAATCTTCCATGACCGCGGCTTTTATCAATCTTATAATCCTATTCCCGGCTTACGGAATCTGGTAAACTGCCACCGTACCGGAAACCTCACAGGCCGCAAGCAGAAGCGCGTTTCCTGTGGGACTCTCTTCCGCTGGAATAAAGGCCAACCCCTCCGGCGCCACATCGCCGCCTGTCACCCATTTATCCAGCTCCCCGTCTTCATATACCTGTGATCCATCTACAATTGAAGCAAAATCTCTGGAATTGATATAGCCGGCATAAGCGGTTCTCTCCGGATCCGTCACATCATAGACCATGACGCCGCCAGTCCGCTCAAGCGCTGTAAACACATAGGTCCGGCCATTCACAGACCCGACCGTTACGCTCTCCGGCTCCGGGCCCTTCTTTCCGGAACGGTCATCCAGAACCGCGTTATCATTGGAGCAGTTATAATACTCCGGGAATGCCGCAGCCGTCAACGCCTCAAAATCATCCCCGCTGGTAAAAATCTCCTGGATCCCGTCTTCCCGAACCGCGTAAACCGTAAAGGTCCGTCCGCCGAACAGGTAATCCTTCGTACCATCAAGGCCGTCATAATCGCTGCTCTTAAAGAAAGTAACTTTTCCCTCCAAACCGGAACCAGAAGCCGTGATCGCGCCGGTCGGGGACGTCTCATTTTCTCCAAACTCCCGCTCTTCCTCGTTCAGATAAAAGGTTCCAAGATCCTCATCGCCCCATTCGCGTCCATCCCCTTCATTGGCTGCTGCGAGATAGGTCGTTCCATTGACCGACCACGCCGTAATCCCATCCGGCATACGAATTCCGCGAAGAGATCCGTAGGTTTTCGGCGCGTACGCATCGTCCTTCTTATCAATGTCCACCGGCGATACGCTGTAATCCTCAAAACCGGCCGAATAAATTCCTTCAAAAGCCTGGTCCGCAAGATTTAAAACCGCAATGGCATTGGCCTCCTGGAGGGTCACATACGCTTTCCCGTCGGATACCGCGATATACTCCGGTTCCAGATCCACCGACGGAGCCGTATTTTTCTTTAAAACGATCCCGGAAGAAACCAGGGCCGCTCTCTTCTCTTCTGAGTCGAACCCGTCAAAGCCAACCACCGTTCCCGTCAGCTCTTCAGCATTTATGATCGTTACCGACCCTCTCGGATCCGCCGCGCCATTTCCGTAACCCTCTCTCGGCTCTCCTTCATCCGCCGTAAGGATCGTTCCATTGTCTGCGAAAACGATCATATCCGGCTGGATTCCTGTTTCCACAATTCCCCGAAACGTCAGGGAGCCGTCGCTGCTGCATCCAAATATTGCCGCACATCCGGAATCATTATATCCCTCCGCCTGCAGCGCCGCAGCCAGAAGCGTTCCGTCCGGCGAAACCGCGACAGACGTCATGTCCCCATAGGAAAAAGCGGCGTCCTGGTTTTCCACCAGTCCTTTCACATCAATCTCCGTTCCCGTAAGTTCCAGGAAGCCATTGGCTGTCAGATTTTCCATGGAAATCGCCGTCAGCATACCCGTCTGACCGTTAACCGCATAGGCCCAATCCGTTGCCGTATTATAAGCAATGATCTCCATTACGCCGCCGTCCACGTTGTACTGGCCGGAGGTATAACCGGCGATTTTACTTAAGGAAACCGGCGCGGCCGCCTCATTGGCATACGCGGATACCGCTCCTGCCTGCACAGTCAGCGCCAGACACGCAATAAGGGAAACCGCCCTTTTCTTGTTTCGTCTCATAAACTTCCTCCTAAAATATTTTCCTAATACAGATAGCTATATTTTAATCGGAAGCCCCGCTCTTTCACCACCAGTCATTTGTAAAATAAATGATAAATGCAGGTAAACCTTTTCATCAAATAAAAGCCCCGCAAAATCCGGCATGATCTTATCCGGCGCTCGCGGGGTTTTCTCGCTTTCTTTATTTTACTAATTTCCGGTCGTTTATCGATTTCCAGCCATATCCGAATCGCTTTTATTCCTCGCCTGCCAGCCGCAGAACATTTTCCTTATTTCCGGATACGATCAAAACATCCCCATCCCGGAATACATAGCCCGGCTTGATGATCTCCTCAACCTGGCCGCTGTTCTCGATCGCGATTACGTTTAAGCCGAACTTCGGGCGGATTCCGCTTTCCTCAATGCTTTTCCCGATAAAGTTATGGGGAACCTGCAGCTTGGAAATATTGATCTGCTCGCTTAACTGGATGAAGTCAAGAACCTTGGAATTTTCCAAACGGTTGGCTAAGCGGATCGCCATGTCTCTCTCCGGATAAACCACCTCCGCGCCGAGTCTGGACAAGATCTCCCCGTGCTCCTTGCTGGTCGCCTTTGCGATTACCGTCGGAATTCCAAAGCTTACCAGATTTAATGTTGTCAGGATGGAAAACTCCATATTTTCACCGATGCAGACCACCGCCACATCGCAGTTCTGGATTCCGGTATCCTTTAAGGTTTTCTTATCCATGCTGTGAATGACAACCGCGTTTTCCGTAAATTCTCTGGCAGCCCGAACCTTCTCTTCATCGCGGTCAATTACAAGCAGCTCCGCGCCTGATTCCGCCAAGCTTTCCGCCAGGGCGTATCCAAACCGACCCAGTCCGATGATCCCATAGGAATCTCTTTCCTTCTTTTCTTTTCCAAAAAACATTTCTATATTCTCCTCTTAGTTCATTCGTCAATGGAGCGATCCATCAGCCGATCGCAATATTTCCTTCCGCGTAGCCGATCCGTTCTCCTCTGGAGAAATACCAGAGGGACGCGATTGTCAGCGGCCCAAGACGCCCGATGTACATGATCAAGATCGACAAAAGCTTGCTTCCATCCGTAAGCCCGCCGGTAATTCCGGTGGACAGGCCCACCGTACCGAAGGCGCTGGTTACCTCAAACAGAATATCGATCAGGCGCAGGTCCGGCTCCATGATCGTCATCAGATAAGAGCCGACCAGCACTACCGCCAGCGCTAACAGCGTAACAACCGCCGCTTTCCGGAACGCATCCCTCGGAAACGCAAAGTGGAACGCCTTTTCCGACTGGTTGGTGGCCGCGGACTTGATTCCCATCAATAAAGTAAAGAACGTGCTGGTCTTGATTCCGCCGCCGGTGGATCCCGGAGAAGCGCCGATAAACATTAAAACGATCAGAACAAACAGTCCGGAATTGGAAAACTCCTTTAACGGATAGGAGGAAAATCCCGCCGTTCTCGCCGATACGCTGTGGAAAAACGCTCCCAGCCAGGTCACATCCTCCGTCATCTTGATCAAAACCGTTCCCGCCACAATTAACGCCGCGCTGACCGATATTACCACGCGGCTGTGCATCGTCAGCTGCTTCCAGCGGAACTTTTTCGCCAGAAGCTCCCGGATCACCAGGAAACCGATTCCGCCGAAAATAATCAGCCCGCAGGTCACCAGATTCAGCAGGACATTGTCCTGATACAGGATCATATTTTTTCCGCCGCCGAAAATATCAAAGCCGGAGTTATTAAACGCCGCCACCGAGTGGAACAGGCTGACCCCCACCGCCTTGATAAACGGATAGTCCTGGATAAATACGGTAAAGCTCAAAAGGGCCCCCAGCAGCTCGAAAAACAGTGTTGTGTAAAAAATACTCTTTACAAATACAACCAGACCTCTCCCGGAATCCAGGTTCATGGCTTCCCGGATCAGGTTTCTCCCTTTTAGATTCACTTTCCGGCCCATGATTATGATCACGCCCGCGCCGACAGAGGTCACGCCCAGGCCGCCGATCTGGATCAAAAGGCCCAGAAAGAACTGGCCTAACGGCGTAAAGGTATCGCCCGCGTCAATGGCGATCAGGCCGGTCACGCAAACGGCGCTGGTAGAAGTATAAAGCGCGTCAATATAGCGGACCGTTACGCCTTCCTGGATACTGCAGGGAAGCATCAAAAGCCCGGAACCGATCAGGATTACCAGCGCGAAACCCAACGCGATGATCCGGCCTGACGGCTGCCGCTTTATAAAGTCAACAAAGCCCATCGAAGTAGTTCTCCTCTTTTTCACTGGTTTTCCGCTTAGTAAAGCGGCCATATCGAGATATATCACATTTTTCCGTTTTTTGCAATGCAGAAACGGGAGGAAGGCGTTAAAATTGTGTTTATTCCAGCGCCTCTTTTCCAGCGTTTAAAAGATACTGATAAACGTCCCTTTTTTTCATTCCCCGGTCTTTTGCCACCAGCTTCATGGCTTCTTTTTTATCCGTTCCGCCGTCCAGATACCGTTTCATATGCTCCTCAATGGAAACCGCCTCCCAGGAGCGCTCCTGCTCCTGCTGGATTTCCATCCTGTTTTTTCCCTCGATCACGAGCACGCATTCTCCCCGCGGCTCCTCCGTTTCATAATAAGAAAGCGCCTCCGAAACCGTCGTGCGAAAAACCGTTTCATGGGTCTTTGTCAGCTCCCGGCAGACGGAAATCCGCCGGTCTCCCAGATTTTCTAAAAGCTCTGAAAGCGTCCGAACCAGCCGGTGGGGCGCTTCATACAAAATAATCGTCCGGGTTTCCTTTTTTAGTTCCTCGAAAATTTCCTGCTTTTCTTTTTTATCCGAGGGCAGAAACGCTTCAAAGGCAAACCGCCTCGTCGCCATTCCGGAAATCGTGAGGGCCGTAATGCAGGCCGCCGGGCCCGGAAGCGACGTTACCTCGATCCCCGCCTCATAGCATTGGCGGACCAGCTCCTCGCCCGGATCGGAAATTCCAGGAGTTCCCGCGTCCGTTATCAACGCCACATTGGTCCCCTCCCGCATTTTATCCACAAGATACCGCGCCTTTTCCACCTTATTAAACTCATGGTAGCTGGTCATGGGCGTTTTAATATCAAAATGATTTAAAAGCTTGATACTGTGCCTGGTATCCTCCGCCGCGATCAGATCCGCCTCTTTTAACGTCCTCAAAACCCGAAGCGTAATATCCTCCAGATTCCCAATGGGCGTCGCGCACAAATATAATTTCCCCTGCATTCTTTCCTCCCGGCCCAATGCTTCCAAACGGCCTGATCCTCTCCAAAAATCCGGCTGGCGGATCCGCCTAAAGCCCTGACCGCCTAATATCCATATACCCGGTAAATCTCCTCCGTATAAACGCCGGGAGACTCATAAACAATAACCGGAGGTTCCACCTTCATCCAGGAGCCACCGCCTCTTACCGCCTCGATCAAAACCATATTGGCGTCCCGATCCTGGAACGGATGAACAAATTTCATTCTCTTGGGCTCCAGCTTAAAAGACTTCATCGTCCCCAGAATCTCCATCAGCCGGTGCGGTCTATGAACCATGTACATCCGTCCTCCCGGCTTTAAGACCTTTGTTCCCTCTCGGATGACGTCCTCCAGCGTACAAAGGACCTCGTGGCGGGAAATCGCCTTAACCTCCGTCGGATTCTTTAATCCATGGGCGTCATTCATATACGGCGGATTCGCCGTAATGACATCAAAGGAAGCCGCTCCGAAAATCCGGCTGGCTTCCTTGATATCTCCACGCATAATCTGAATTTTGTTCTCCAGTTCATTAAAAGCAACGCTTCTTTCCGCCATCTCGGCCACCGCCTCCTGGATCTCAAGGCCAACAAAACGTTTCCCTTCTGTTTTGGCGGAAAGCAAAAGCGGAATAATGCCCGTTCCCGTTCCCAAATCCAGAACCGTCTCTCCAGGTTTGACCTGCGCGAAACCGGAAAGCAGAACCGCATCCATCCCAAAGCAGAAGCCGTCGGTTTTTTGAATGATCTTCAAGCCATTTCTCTGCAGATCGTCCAGCCGTTCATTTTCCTTTAATTCAATCTTCATCCAGCTTCGACTTTTCCCCCGTCTTTTCCAGCGCTTCTAGCTTCTTAAGCTCCGCGTCGTTTACCTGTGATTTTTCCTTCTTTCTTCTTGGCCGGAATCGAAGCTGACTGGCTTTATACTCCCGAATTTCCTTCTCATCCCCGTCTACCGTTACGATCACCTTGACCAGCTGGCGGAGGATGCTGACGCTGTGAACCTCCCCCTTCAGTCCGTCGTCGGTCGTTACATAATCTCCGATATTGGGAAGGCGGCTGTTCAGCTCCTCATACGTCTCCTCCTCATATTTCAAGCAGCACATCAGGCGGCCGCAGACGCCGGAAATCTTGGACGGATTTAACGACAGGTTCTGTTCCTTCGCCATTTTGATCGATACCGGTATAAATTCCGACAAATAAGAAGAGCAGCAAAGGGGACGGCCGCAGATCCCGATTCCTCCCCGGATCTTTGTTTCATCCCGGACGCCGATCTGGCGCAGCTCGATCCTCGTTTTAAACACCGACGCCAGATCCTTTACCAGCTCTCTGAAATCGATTCTTCCGTCCGCCGTAAAATAAAACAGGATCTTATTATTGTCGAAGGTATATTCCGTGTCGATCAGTTTCATTTCCAGCTCATGCTTTTTGATCTTTTCCAGGCAGATCCGAAACGCTTCCTTTTCCTTCTCCTTATTGGTCCTCTCAATCTCTTCATCCTCAGGAGACGCCATCCGGAGCACCGGCTTCAACGGCTGCACAACCTTTTTATCCTCAACCTCATGAGATCCGAGAACCACATAGCCATATTCAACGCCCCTGGCTGTCTCTACAATTACATGATCTCCATTTTTGATCTCATTGTCTCCGGGGCTGAAATAATACACCTTTCCGGCTTTCCGGAAACGGACTCCAATTACTTTTGTCATTCCTTTTCGCTCCTTATGACGGGTTTTTCATCGTTAAAAGCAGAAGCTCCATCGCAAGATCCAGATTTACATTGGCCTCCAGCCGGGTTCTCGCGGTATCGATCGCCGCAAGGATCGCTTCCAGTCCGGCGTAGTCGATCTTCTGTCCCGTCTCATTGATCATTCGGTATTCATCCTTGAATACCAGAAGGTTCATATCCTTCGTTACCTTATACATCAGCACGTCCCGGTACCAAAGCTGCATTAGGTCCAGGACCTCATAAATATCAAAGTTTTGTTCCTTGATCTCCCGGATACAGTCAAGCAGCATCCCGATATCCATGGAACCCACATTTTTCAGCAGGGACATCACCCGTCTGTAAAGTTCTTTAAACTCCTCAGAGGATGCCAGATGGATCGCTTTTCCAAGATTGCCCCTGGCAAAGGCGGCGCAGAGCTCCGCGTCCTTTTCCGGAACCTTCAAATGCTCCGTCAGGTAGCTTTTCACCGTAAAATCCTTTAACGGCTTTAATTTTAACTGCACGCACCGGGATAAGATCGTCGGAAGAAAGGCTTCCTGATTGGTTGTGATCAGAATGATCACCGCGTAAGAAGGCGGCTCCTCAATGGTCTTTAAAAGCGCATTCTGCGCCTGAACCGTCATTTTCTCCGCTTCATCTACAATATAGATCTTGTAATAACTGCTGTAAGGCCGGATCTGGATCGTATCATTGATCTGTTCCCGAATGTCGTCCACGCCGATACTGGCGGGCTTTTCATGGGTCACATAGATCAGATCCGGATGATTTCCGCTCAGCGCCTGCTTACAGGAATGGCAGACCATGCAAGGCTCCGTCCCGCCCCTTTCGCAGAGCAGGGTCATCGCAAACGCGTTGGCGATGGATTTTCGTCCTGTCCCCTCTTCGCCCGTTAAGATATACGCATGAGAAATTCTGTGGCTTTCAATCGCTTTCAGAAAATGCTCCTTGATCATTTCATTTCCCAGTATTTCCTGGAAACGGGTAATCTTCCCTTCTGCCATATCCATTCCACCGTCCTTTCTCGTTTTCCCTGATCGTTCGCGTTTTTTCTATGTCCTTTATTCTAACATATTTTTTTATAAAAATCACTACAATTCCAGCGGATCTTATTCCGGATCCGTCCGGTTTTCCTGCATTTCCTGCAGAATCTGCCCGATACAGCCTTCTAAGCAGATATTGGAAAATCGTTTTTTGATCCCCAGCTCTTTAAGCCTTGCTTCCGAGAAGTCCTTCTCATCCGCCAGATATCTCCTGCACAGCTCCCGGTAACAGGGCTCCTTCTGGTTCTCCTCCCGTTTCAGCGCCCGCCGAATCCTCATTCCGTCGGGCAGCTCAAGGTATAACGGGACAATAGCCTCAGCGCCAAAATACCGGCACATCTTCTCATAGGATTCCAGCGTCCCGATCATGAGATAGTCATTGCCACCCTTTAGATCAAACTGGCCGTCATCCGCCGTGAAATAGCTCCAGGGCCCATGTACCGTTTCATAGGTTCGCAGTTCGATTACCTTTCCTTCCTCTAAAAACCGGCGAAGCATTTTGGCGTCCGTAAAAAAATATTCGGTTCCCTCCGTTTCCCCTTCGCGGATCGGGCGAGTCGTATAAGTCACCGCCGTTTTCAGCTCCGGACGGCGTTTCATTAACTCCTTATAAACCGTGTCCTTTCCTGTGGCGCTTTTTCCCATAAGATAATATATTTTGCTCATGCTTCAACCGTATTCCTTCCACACAATACGGGCCTTCCAACCGCGCAAACGATTCCATTAATACGAAAAATTCCTCCGCAGGCCCTGCGATTATTGTATCAAACCGGTGCGGCCTTGGCAACTGCTAATATACTGGTAAGAGACGAGTCGGAAAGCCCCTGGACAGAAAGTCCCTTTTCCTGATATTCCCGGACTCTTTCCACGATTTTTCCCGTAATCCGTTCTCCGGGAACCAGAATCGGGATCCCCGGAGGATAAAGATATACGAACTCAGCTGAAACCCTTCCTGCTGCTTCTAAAAAAGGAATCCGCTCCACCGGCCCCGAAACCGCCTCCAGGATCGTCATGGCCGCCGGTTCTTTCCATAGAAACTTCCCATCCGCCGGTTCCCAGCTTTCCTTCGCTTCCCGTCTTTCCTTCGCCTCTTCCTTGCTCCAATCCTGCCTGCTCCAAAGCCCCTCATCGATTTCCAAAAGGGCCGTTTTCAATCGTTCCAGTCCCTCCTTTGTATCCATCAAAGACGTCATCACGATGACATGCTCCGGCGCCGCCATCTCCATCTCCAAATGATACTGATCCCGAAGGATCCGGCTTAGGGCCGGCCCGTCGATTCCCGGCGCGCCTTTTACCGAAACCGTTACCTTGGACCGGTCCAGATCGTAAACGCCGTTCTGTCCGCAAATCTCCCGGCCCGGTACCTTAAGAGCCTTTAGCGGCTGCAGCTCTTTAAAAAAGTGCTCCATCCGTTTCCCATACGCCCTCATTTCCTCCCGGCCCTGATGGTCCATATATTGGATGCACCGCTCGATCCCGGCCATAAAAAGATAGGACGGGCTGGAGCTTTGAAACACCGACAAATATCTCCCAATCCTATTCTTGTCCGCCAGGTTCCCTTTCACATGCAGAACCGCGGTCTGCGTAAAAGAGGGCAGCGTTTTGTGAAGGCTCTGGATCACCACATCCGCGCCTTTCCGCAGCGCGGAAACGGGGAACTCTCCTTCTCCAAAGGAAAAATGCGCGCCGTGGGCTTCGTCCACGATCAGAGGAATCCCGGCCCGGTGAGCGATTGCGGCAATGGCCTCAATATCCGACACAATTCCCTCATAGGTGGGCGACGTAAGAAAAACGGCTTGGATCCGCTCCTTCTCCCCGGCGCTCCGATTATCAAACAGCGCCCGTTCCACCGCCTCCGGGCGGATCCCGCCATGGATCCCATACTCCGTTAAAAATTCCGGATACAGATATTCTATTTTTAATCCGCGCAGCTCCGCCCCATGATATGCCGCTTTATGACTGTTGCGCGCCATTAAAATTTTCCCATTCTGCGAAGCGCATCCGAACAGCGCCCCCAATATCCCGCAGGTACTCCCATTCACCAGATAAAAGGTTTGATCCGCCCCATAAATTTCTGCCGCCCGCTCCATGGATTCCTTTAAAATCCCTTCCGCATGATGCAGATCGTCAAATCCGTCGATCTCCGTAATATCGATTCCATAGGGATTGGGAAATCCTCCCGGATAGCCGTCCGCCGGCTCCCTTCGTTTATGGCCCGGCATATGAAACGGATAAAAATCCGATCTTCCATACTGCTCCAGCCGCCCCAAAAGGCTGTTTTCCCATCCGTTCCTATCCGCTTTGTTTTTCTTTCCATCGCCCGCCATCGTTTTTTCAACCTCTTCCCGCTGCCGTTTTCTCTATCTATTATAAAGGATGCCGGACATTTCTGAAACCAGAAATCCGGCATCCCTTTCATATTTCCTAAAAAATTGATCGATTCTCCAAAAATCCATTTCCAAAATCGCGTTATCCCCAGAGATTATTATCCCACGCGAACTTGATCACCGTCAGAATAACCACCACCAGCATCACCGGCTTGATGATCTTTTCTCCCTTTTTGATCGCGAAATTCACTCCCACCAGATTTCCCACGATATTGGAGGCGGCGGCAGGAATCGCGACGCCGTAATCCACATTTCCAGTCTGTACATAGCTTACCAGCGCCAGCGCATTGGTAAGAACGATCAAAACCTTTCCGTTTCCCGACGCGACCCTGGCGTCATAATGCATCAGCATGGAGAACGCGATAATCGCGATGGTTCCGATTCCAGGTCCGAACAGGCTGTTGTAAAAGCCCATAATAATCCCGACAATCAGCGCCTGAATCACGGTTTTTTTCGAGATTTCACTCTCCATAATCGTATTTCCGGCGCTGGATTTCCGAAGCACCATGATAAGCGCCACAATCGGGAGCGCGATGGTAATCGCCTTCTGGATCGTCGCCTCCGGAAGAAGAAAGATCAATTTCGTTCCGAAATAAGCTCCGATCAAAGCCGTAATCGCCGAAATCATAGCGATCTTCAAATCTACCATATGATTACGGAAATATTTAACGGCGGAAACCAGGTTCCCAAGTCCTGCCTGCAGCTTATTGCATCCGTAAGCCGTCCGCACCGGAAGTCCCAGCATTAAATAGGTGGGAAGCGCGATCAAGCCCCCGCCTCCGCCAATGGAATCGATAATTCCGCCCACAAAAAAAACCGGGCAAAGAATCAGCAGCATCTGAAAATAATCCATAATAATCTCCCCCTTATTCCTATTGAAGATAGCACAATTCTATTATATAATCAAATTTATAATATTAATCAAACCAATAAATATCGTTAATAAGGAAATTTCCATCATGTTTCAGTCTATGAATTACATCTATGAAATCTATAAAACCGGGAGCTTTTCCAAAGCGGCAAAAAATCTGTACCTGACGCAGCCCGCCCTCAGCATCGCCGTAAAAAAGGAAGAGAAGGAATTGGGGCAGCCGATTTTTGACCGGAGCTCCTCAAGCATCCGGCTGACGGAAGCGGGAAAGGCCTATATCGAAAGCGTGGAAACAATCCGGAAAACAGAAGCCTCTCTCCGGCTCTACTGCAACGATCTTTCCAATTTAAAAACAGGAAAGCTGCGGCTGGGCGCTTCCAGCTTTCTCCTGTCACAAATCGTTCTTCCCGTTATTTCCCAATTTTCCGAGCAGTACCCGGGAATTACCGTTGACGTGCAGGAAGCTCCTTCTTTGGAATTAAAAAACCGGATCCTGACCGACAAGCTGGATATCATCGTCGATCCCATGAGCTTTGAAGAAAATCTGTTTTCCTCCCGCCATCTCTATGACGACTATTTCCTTCTTGCGGTTCCCAAAAACCGTCCGATCAACCGAAAATTGCCGCAGTACGTCCTGACGAGGGAGCAGATTCTAAAAAACTTCCATTTAAAGCCGGATTTTCCCGAAGCGCCCCTTCATCTTTTCTCCGAAGAAGATTTTCTTTTCATGCGCCCGGAGACCGTGACCTTTGCCAGAGCCACGAAAATCTGCGACCATTATGGTTTTAAGCCGAAAATCAAATTCTATCTGGATCAGCAGAGCACCTGCTATCATTTTGTCCTGGAAGGATTGGGGTGCGCGTTTATAACGG
>DGYMR06203__coassemble_1620_pt1 | contig 13289 bp, 14 predicted proteins | sample DGYMR06203__metabat2_high_PE_052 | metagenome-assembled genome bin DGYMR06203
AGTGGTTCTTCGGCAGGTAAACGGCCTCGTAATCCATGAAATACAGCAATCTAGTCTATCTGATTTTATATTACTCGCTGTCCTTGCCGCCGTCAAGGCAGCTACTCATAAAACAGTATTAACTAACAAATTTAAAGTAGGATGCTTCAATGACATGAGTATTATCTCAGGGCAGTGAAACACCTGCCTATAAAAAAATGTGCCACTGATCTCTCAGTGACACATTAAATGATTTTGTCGTCATTCAACCCTATTCGCGAAATAAATAGTGCTTTTGTTCGCGGTATAAATAGAACTTAACAAACCTCTCCGCTCCCGGTACCCCTCTACAGAATGACCTTGGACGGACATTTCTCGGCGCATTTCCCGCAGCCCGTACATTTGGCGTAATCGATGACCGCCACGTTGTTGTCCATGTGGATCGCGTCGAATTCGCACTGCTTGGTGCAGAGCGTACATCCGATGCAGCCGGCATCGCACTTCTTCTTTACGTCGGCGCCCTTGTCATGCGAATTACACTGAACCAGGTGCTTGGCCTTATAAGGCACCAGCTCGATCAGATGGCGGGGGCAGACGGCCACGCACTGGCCGCAGGCCACGCACTTTTCCTTATCTACCACCGCAACGCCGTCCACGATATGGATCGCGTCAAACTGGCAGGCTTTTACACAGCTTCCGGAGCCGAGGCAGCCGTAGGAGCATGCCTTGTCTCCCGCGCCGGGGACCACAGTGATTTTATTGCAGTCCTCGATCCCGTAATAATTGTACTGCACATTCGCCTTATCACAGGTTCCCTTACATTTTACAAAGGCAACCATTTTTTCCGATGAGGACGCTTCGACGCCCATGATCGCGGCAATCTTTTCTCCTACCGGCGCTCCGCCAACAGGACACTGGTTGACCGCCGCTTTTCCTTCCACGATGGCCTTGGCCAACGCGTCGCAGCCAGCGTAGCCGCAGCCGCCGCAGTTATTTCCGGGAAGCTCTGCGCGAACCAGCTCCTCCCGCTCGTCTACTTCTACCTTAAACTTCTCGCTGGCGATTCCCAGGAGTACGCCGATGACGATACCGACAATGCCCACAACGGCCGCCGCGATAATAATTCCTGTTACGTTCATCTTTGTCCTCCTTAAATCAATCCTGAGAATCCAAAGAATGCAATGGACATCAGGCTCGCAGTAATCAGAACGATCGGTGAGCCTTTAAACGCGTGGGGCACATCGTTATGCTCGATCTTCTCCCGGATACCAGAAAGCAGTACGATGGCAATGGCAAAACCGGTGGAAATTCCGATGCCGTTCACAACGCTCTCCGCGAATCCGTACCCCTCCTGCACGTTGGTCAGGGCCACGCCCAGAACCGCGCAGTTGGTGGTGATCAGGGGAAGATACACGCCCAGAGCCTGATAAAGACTGACCATATTTTTCTTTAAAAACATTTCCACGAACTGCACCAGAGCCGCGATCACCAGGATAAAGACGATGGTCTGAAGATACTCGATCCCCAGCGTCACCAGAATATGGTCGTAGATCAGGCTTGTGCAGGCTGAAGCGATCGTGATAACGAAGATAACCGCCACACCCATTCCGGCGGCCGTCTCTGTTTTCTTGGATACACCAAGGAACGGACAGAGGCCGAGGAACTGGCTTAAAACCACATTATTTACCAGGGCTGAGCCAATGGCAATCAATAATAATTCCTGCAAAACTTACTCCCTCCTTATTCCTTTTTCTCAGACACGGCTTCGTCTGTCTTCGCTGCCTTCGCTGCTTCCGCCGCCTTCTTAGCCGCCAGAGCCTTCTCCGCGGCTGCCTTTTTCGCCGCGGCCATAGCGGCAGCCTCTTCGGCTTTCTTCTCCGCTAACAGCATGTGATTTGCCATTCCCGCGCAGCCGGCGCAGTGGAGGCAGTCGCCGCCGCAGGCCAGATCCGACTTGGGCGCGTCGCCGTTGGTGGCGCAGGGAAGCTTTAATTTATTCTGGATCGCGGAAAGCATCGCCAGAGTTAAAAGAGCGCCCGGCGCAAGGATCAGGATCGAAATATGGAATTGCTCCGGAATGATCTCGATCCCGAAGAAGGAACCGGCTCCCAGAAGCTCCCGGCACATACCGATCACCGTCAGAGAGCAGGTAAATCCAAGTCCCATCCCCAGTCCGTCAAAGAACGATACCAGCGGCGGGTTCTTGCAGGCATAGGCCTCGGCACGGCCCAGGATGATACAGTTCACAACGATCAGCGGGATATAAATTCCAAGCGCCGAATAAAGCGCCGGCACATATCCCTGGATCAGCAGCTGCACGATCGTAACCAGGCTGGCTACGACTACGATAAACGCCGGGATCCGAACCCGGTCGGGAATAATGTTCCGCAGGGCGGAGATCAGCATATTGGAAAACATCAATACGGCTGTCGTGGAAAGTCCCATACCAAGGCCGTTGATGGCGGAGGTGGTGGTCGCCAGAGTCGGACACATCCCCAGCATCAGGACGAAGGTCGGGTTTTCTTTTATGATGCCGTTATAAATACGTTCTACACATTTATTCATAAACTCCCACCTCCTATTCCAAGTAATTATGCAGGTAATACAAAGCCGCGTTCACTGCGTTTGTCGTCGCTTCCGACGTAACGGTCGCGCCGCTGATGGCGTTGATCTCCGTCTCTGTGGCGGAACCAGACTTGGTCACGGTCAGAGCATCCGCGTTCTTTCCCACAAACTGATCCGTGTACTCCGCGTCCTGGGCCTTTAAGCCAAGACCGGGTGTATCGCTGATCTCCCGGATTCCCACGCCGACGATGGTTCCTTCCATATCGACGCCCACCGACAGGCTCACCAGCCCGCCGTAGCTGTCGTTGGAATACGTATTGAGAACATAGCCTACCGGATTTCCGCTGGCGTCCGTCCCCTCAAGGACCGATTCCACTCCCACATTCCCATACCGGGAAAGCTCTCCGGAGGCATTGAGCACTGCCGCCTGCTCTTCGGAGCCTTCCACCGCGTCAAACTGACTGGCTGCGGGAAGCACCGCCTGATAGGTCGCGTTGTTGGCCGCGATGGTCGCCTGCTCGATGGGCCCCTTGGTGATCTCATAGACAAAGCCCAGGCAGATACCGGAAACCAGCGTGATCGCAAACAGAATAAAGGCATCCTTCATAAATCCAGCTTTACTTGCCGCCATGTTTTTTGCCTCCTTTCCCAAATGCTGTGGGAAGCGTCACCTTCTCGATCAGCGGAACCAGGATGTTGCAGAAAATGATCGCGTAGGAAACGCCCTCTGAGCTTCCGCCGAACAAACGGAACAATCCCGTTAAAATACCAAGGCAGATACCGAAAACGATCTGTCCCTTCGGCGTGATCGGGCTGGTAACATAATCCGTCGCCATAAAGAAGGCGCCGAAGATCAGACCGCCGCCGCAGATTTCCGCCAGCACGTAGCCCAGATCCTGCCTTCCGAAAATAAAGGCAAAAATCGCGAACGTAAGGATATAGGTGCCCGGGATCCGGATGGAGATCACCTTCTTCGCCAGAAGATAGGCCGCTCCGATCAACAGAGCCAGCGTAGAGATCTCGCCGATGGTTCCGGGAATCTTTCCTAAGAACATCGCGGCAAGGTCATAGCCGCCGCCGTCCTTTAATACCGCAAGCGGCGTCGCGCCGGATACGGCGTTGGTCATCGGGTCAATAAAGGAATTCATGGAACCGGCAAAGGAGATCAAAAGAAAACACCGTCCCGCTAACGCCGGGTTCATAAAGTTCTGTCCAAGGCCGCCGTAAAGCTGCTTGACGACGATAATGGAAAATACGCCGCCTAAAACCGGCATCCAGATCGGAATGGACGGCGGCATATTGAGGCCCAGGATCATTCCCGTTACCAGGGCGCTCCCGTCGCTGATGGTGACCGGCTTCTTCATCAAAACTTCAAACACATACTCGCTGAGGACACAGGAAAGCACCGTTGCCGCTACCACCAGAAGCGAGTAAAGACCAAACTGCATCACTCCCCAGACCGTGGCCGGGATCATGGCGATCGCCACATCGTACATAATGTTCTTTGTGGTTACTCCAGAGCGCACGTGAGGTGAAGAGGACACGTTCAAAAGCTTATTCATGGATCGCACCTCCTACGCTTTCTTTTTTCTCTCTGCCATGACCGCCTTGCGCATTTCCTTAAATGCCTGGGTCAGGGGTCTGTGGGCAGGGCAGATATAGGTACAGCAGCCGCACTCGCAGCATTCCATACCGTTCAGTTTTTCAAACAATGCCAGATCATGGCGCTCAGCCGCCGCCATCATCATCTGGGGCACCACATGTCCGGGACATACCTCGACGCAGCGTCCGCACCGGATGCAGGCCGTTTCCGGACTGGCCGCCACCGGATCCTTGACGAAGCAGGTCAGGGCCGAAGACGTCTTCATGACCGGAATATGTAAGGAAAACAGGGCTTGTCCCATCATGGGGCCGCCGGAAAGCATCTTTTCCGGCTCTTCCTTAAAGCCGCCGGCCGCCTCCAAAAGCTCCTCGTAGCTGGTTCCCAGACGAACCTCGAAGTTCTGCGGCTCTTTTACCGCGTCTCCGGTTACGGTAATGATCCTGCGGATCAACGGGGTGGATTCACAGACCGCGTTGTAAATCGAAACCACGGTATCCACGTTATCAACAATACATCCCGCGTCCGCCGGAAGCATGGACGAGTTAATCTGCCGTCCGCCCGTCACCGCATAGATCAAAAAGCGCTCGCCGCCCTGGGGATATTTGGTCTTTAAAGGACAGACCGTGATCCGCGGCTCATCCTTTACCAATTCGGAAAGCTTTTTGATCGCTTCCGGTTTATTCTCCTCAACCGCGATCACGCCCTTCGCCTTATCAAACAGCTGCAGCATCACCTTCAAGCCGCCGATCAGCCGCTCCGGCTGCTCCATCATGACCCGGTAGTCGGAAGTCAGATACGGCTCGCATTCCGCGCCGTTTACGATGACATAATCAATGGCATCGTCGTCCTTCGGCGTCAGCTTTACGCTGGTGGGAAATCCGGCTCCGCCAAGGCCTACGATGCCTGCTTCTCTTACGATGTCCCGGATTTCCTGCTTTGAGAGAGCCATATGATCCCTCTTCTCTCCAAATCCGGGCACTGTCCTGTATTCTCCGTCATTTTCCACGATGATCGAGGAAACCATCGCTCCGCCAGCGGTCAGGCGCGGCTCAATCCCTTTTACCGTTCCGGATACGGAGCAGATCACGGGAGATGAGACAAAGCCTCCGGCCTCGGCAATCTTCTGTCCCACAAGGACGGCGTCGCCCTTTGCGACCACCGGCTTTGCCGGAGCACCGATATGCTGAGAAACCGGAAATACCAGCTCGCCTTTGGGCTGGATCACCTGGATCGGCTTATCTGCGGACAATTCTTTCCCTTCGTAGGGATGGACGCCGCCTATAAATGTGCTCAGACCCATTTTTCAAACCTTCTTTCTGTCAAATTTATCGCAGCCGTACATGCAGAAAGCGCATCCGGCCCACGTGGATGTACAGACCAAAAGCGCCGCCTTCGTACGGTAAGCATTTATACATCATTGCATAGTATAGCACATTTCAATAGTTTGCACAATTAGGAAACCATTAGCATACAAAAGATTCCGTAAGGTTTTCATGAATGTACGAAAAAAAGAACAAAATATGGCTCATCCCGCTTAAGATTCTAAAGAAAGGCCGCCCCGGTAATCCTGCCGGAAGCGGCCTTTTCCTTCGGGCCCCCAGGCCCTGCCTTATTCATTTCCCCAGCTGAACTGCTCGTAGTAAGTCGTTCCGCCGGCATTCAGATTAAATCCCTGGATGTCGGAATTGTATGCCCGGAAATTATTTTTCATGTATAACGGCACCTGCGGGCAAAGCTCGTTGATCGCCTTGGAAAACTCCGCCACAGCCGCCTCGTTTTCCTCCGGATCCAGCGTAGTCTGGATCTTTTCGATCAGCGCGTCGATCTCCGGATTATTCGTCCTGGTCTTGTTGGAAGAACAGCCTTCTTAAGAAATCATATCGTATTTACTGGGGACGATCCGTATCCGGAAGCTTTTTCCGGATCAGGAAAAAACAGACGATATGCGCCGTCGCCGTCAGCACCCAGGACGCCGGATAGGAAATATACAGCGTGAGCAGGGTATGACTCCACTGAAAGATCGTAAAGATCCAGATGATCCGGAACAGGCACGCGCCGGTGAGAGAAACGAGCATGGGAAGCACCGAATATCCGATTCCACGGATACTGCCCACCATGGTATCCATGATCCCGCAGGTAAAGTAGGTAAGGCCGATGATCTGCAGACGGGTCATTCCATAGGCGATGACCTCCGGATCCGAAGAGTAAATGGAAAGCAGGCTGGTTCCGGCCCCATAGGCAAGCACGCCGATGGAAAAGCCCACTACGGAAACCACGCCGATGCAGATGAACATGATCCGGTTGATCCTGGAAAACTTTCCCGCGCCGTAGTTCTGGCTGGTAAAGCTTAAGTTCGCCTGGTAAACGGCCACCATCGCGTTATAAATAAAGCCTTCGATATTCTGGGCCGCCGTGTTCCCCGCCATGGCGATGGAGCCGAAGGAGTTGACCGACGACTGGATCAGTACGTTGGAAATCGAAAAGATCGCTCCCTGCATTCCCGCGGGAAGTCCTACCTTGACGATTCCCATAAGCTTCTCTTTATGGATCTTCAGCTCGCCTAAACGGATCTTTAAACAGCTTTCATGGCGCATCAGGCAGCGAAGCACGCAGACCGCGGAAATTGCCTGGGAAATGATCGTCGCCAGCGCAACGCCCGCCACGTCCATGTGGAAAATAATAACGGAGATCAGGTTCAGAATGACATTCACGACGCCCGCGGCGGAAAGATAATAAAGGGGCCGTTTCGTATCGCCCACCGCCCTGAGGATGGCGCTGCCGAAGTTATAGAGCATATTGGCGGGCATTCCGATAAAATAAATCTGCATATACAGGACCGCCTTATCGATCACGTCACCCGGCGTTCCCATCAGCTCCAGGAGCGGCCTTGTAAGCGCCAGGCCCACCGCCACGAGGATCAGGCCGCAGACCAGGCTTAACGTAACGGCGGTATGAACCGTTTCGCTGACGTCCCGTTCCTTCCGGCCTCCGTAATACCGGGCCACCAAAACATTCACGCCGACGGAAAATCCCATAAACACATTGATCAAAAGGTTGATCAGGGCGCTGGTGGAGCCTACGGCCGCCAGGGACTGGCTCCCGGCGAACCGCCCGACCACGATCACATCGGCGGCATTAAACAAAAGCTGCAGGATTCCGCTTAACATTAACGGAATGGAAAAAATAAGAACCTTTCCCAGGATCGGTCCTTCACACATGTTGATCTCATAAGACTTTTTCATAGTGCCTTCCCTCTCGTTCTTTTACTTATCTCTCGCTCTCCCCGCAGCGGATCTATGCTGTTTTCAGTTTTCATGTACATTTCCGCTTATGTACATTTTTTTATGCCTTATTTCGCCCTTATGCGCAAATGAGGCTCCCCGAATACTCGGGAAGCCTCATTTTCCAGTTTCTGCGAGAGCTGCCTAGCAGATTTGAACTGCCGACCTCCGCCTTACCAAGGCGACGCTCTACCAGCTGAGCCAAGGCAGCGTATTTCTGAAACCTTGGATATATTATCATAGGATTTTACATTTGTCAACCGGAACTTTTAAATTTTTTTTACATAGAATAAACTAAAAAACACAGAGGTTTTCTATGCCAGAAGCAAATAATCAAAACAAAGCCGCAGCCGGCAGGAAGTCCCAGTCCGCCGCTTCCCGCTGGCCTGATATTTCCGGAATTCCCACAACGCCCGTCGCCCCCTCCGGCGGCCCGCCCGCCATTGCCACGGATGAGGAGGAAGTGATCGCGGGGATTCCTACGACGCCTATCGCGCCCACAGGAAGCCGGCCGGTTGCCCCGCTGCCTTCCTATCCGGTGTTTACCTTTCCCCTTCCGGATTTCCCGGTTTTCCCGGAATTTCCGACGCCCAGCCTGCCGCAGCCTACTTATTACGGCCAGGTCCGTTTCTTAAACGCCAGTACCAATGGAATCAATCTGGACGCATATATCGACGGAAGGGAGTTCTTCTCCGGCTCCACCTTTGCCACCGTATCCACTTACCTAAATGTATCCGACGGCTTCCATACGGTTACGATTCGCCGTTCCAACGGCCAGATCTACTATCAGCAGACCATGGCCTTCGTCGCCGGTGAAAAGGTCACGCTGGTGATCCTGGATTCGGCAAGCGGCGTCACCCTCGCTAAAGTATCCGATATGGGATGCACCAACATTCCTTCCGGATACGGCTGTCTCAGAGTCGCCAACATGTCCTACTCCGGTTCCAGCTACGATGTCCGCACCTTCCAGAATCAGATCGCCTTTGGCGGAGTAGGCTATAAAGAGGTGACCAGCTACAAGCAGGCCGCCGCCGGAAATCATACCTTCTTTGTCACGGGGGCCCAGCTTTCCGTCTCCTCCTTCAATGAGCTGCCGATCATCATTCTTTCCGCCGTCATCGGCGGCACTTGCGGCGGATGCGGCGTTTCCAACCCGCTTTTAACCTACAGCGTCAATGTTCAAGCCGGAAAAGCCTACACCAGCTACATCATCGGAAATCCCTGGTCCAATCTGTACCAGGTCTTTACTCTGGAAGACTAATCTAAAAAAGCAGCTCCGGGGCCTTCTTTTTCTTGGCCCCGGAGCCTTAAAAACATCTTAAGTCGCATCAAATAGTCTCTGCCGGACAATCTCATAGGCCAGTACGCCCGCCGCCACGGAAGCGTTCAGCGAATCGATTTCCCCCTTCATGGGAATCGACGCCGTCATATCGCATGCCTCCCGCACCAGCCGGCTGACGCCGTCCCCTTCGTTGCCGATCACCAGCCCAATGGGCCCTGTAAGCTTTAAGCGGTACATACTCTCGCCGCCCATATCGGCGCACACAAACCAAAGCCCCTTCTTTTTCAGTTCTTCGATCTCCGCCGCCAGATTCGTTACCTTCGCCACCGGCGTATAATTTAAGGCTCCCGCGGAGGTCCTGGCCACCGTGGCCGTCAGGCCCGCCGCCCGTCTTTTGGGAATGATCACCCCATGGGCCCCCGCCAGATTAGCGGTCCTGATGATCGCCCCCAGGTTATGGGGATCCTCGATCCCGTCCAGCAAAAACAAAAACGGCGGTTCCCCTTTCTTCCCGGCGTCCTCCAGCATACTCTCTACCGTCGCGTACTCATAGGCCGCCGCATAAGCGATCACGCCCTGGTGCCGCCCGGTCTCCGACATATGATCCAGCCGGTCCTTTGGAACGAACGTAATGATCGTATCGTTTTTCTTCGCCTCGCGGATAATGCTCCTTACCGGACCGTCCTGGCATCCGTCCAAAACAAACAGCCGGTCTACTGTCTTCCCGGAACGAAATGCTTCTAATACCGCGTTCCGTCCCTCGATCGTCAGCTCCTCGTATCTCATTTCCTGCTCTCCATACTCTCTTTTATCTCAAATCCAAGGGTTCCTGCTCCTGGCCAAGTTCCCGGTCTTTTCTGAGTTCCTGGTTCTGCTTAGGTTCCCGGTTTCCATCGGGTTCCTGCTCCTGCCCGGCGAGGGAAACCTCCCCCAGCTTCATAAGCCCAAGGCGCACCAGCTCGGCCAGCCGCTCCGGCTGCCCGGAAAGGTACAGGTACCCGGCCAATGCCTCAAAACCGGTCGCCGTCCGGTAATCCCGTATGGACGCGTTCTTTGCCGATGTATAGGACTTGGCGTTCCTGCCTCTGCGGTACACAGCCCGCTCTGTTTCCGTAAGATCCTCCTGGAGAGCCAGCGCCATCCTCGCCTGGGCTTCCGCCTTTACCAGGCCGGCGCTCCGTTTATGAAGCTTATTGACCTGGGCGTTCCCCTGGTTTACCACCAATGTCCGGATCATCAGCTCATAAACCGCGTCTCCCATATAAGCCAGCACCAGCGGCGAATACTGGGCGGCGTCCTCTTCCTTTAAATGAAATTCCCGTTTTAAGAGCATTAAGCCCTCTTCCATTTTACTCCCTCTCTTGTGTCCTCCAGGATAATCCCCATCTCTAAAAGCCGGCCCCTGATTTCATCGGCCAGAGCGAAATTCTTCGCTTTTCTAGCCGCCTGCCGCTCTTCGATCATCCGCTCGATTTCCGCGTCCAGAACCTCTTTCTTCTTTTCCGTCTCGATTCCAAGAACCTCGCAGAGCCGCTCCAGCTCCTCCTTCAGCCAGGAAACATACGCCTTCGAGCTTTCCTCCGTCACCGTAGAATTGGCCAGCTTGATCAGCTCAAATACCGCGGAAATCGCGTCCGCCGTATTGAAATCATCCTCCATAGCCGCCTCATATTTGGCCGCCAGAGCTTCGCCCTTCGCTTTATTCTCTTCTTCCGCCAGGGAAAGGCTGTCTTGGGACACCTTCGCCTCCGTTTCCCGCAGCTTTTCCATTCCCGTCAGGATCCGGTCCAGACCATTTTTCGACGCCTCCATCAATTCCGCGCTGAAATTTAACGGGCTGCGGTAATGCGCGCTCAGCATAAAGAACCGGAGCACCTGCGGATCATACTTTTCGCAGATCTCCCGGACCGTAAAGAAATTTCCCAGAGATTTTGACATTTTTCTATTATCAATATTTAAGAACGCATTGTGCATCCAGTAACGGGCAAAGGGCTTTCCGTTGGCCGCTTCGCTCTGGGCGATCTCGTTTTCATGATGGGGGAAGATCAGGTCCTCTCCGCCGGCATGGATATCGATTTCTTCTCCCAGATAATGCTTCGCCATTACCGAGCATTCGATATGCCATCCGGGACGGCCTTCACACCAGGGCGACTCCCAATAGGGTTCCCCTTCCTTCTTCGGCTTCCACAATACGAAATCGTTGGGATCCTCCTTCCCTTCCTCGCCGGTCACCTTGATCTCCCGAAAGCCGGACTGAAGATCCTCTAAGTTTTTATGAGACAGCTTCCCGTAATCCTTAAACTTTTTCACCCGGAAATAGACGGTGCCATCCGCCGCCGCGTAAGCGTATCCCTTTTCGATCAGAGTCTGGATCATATCCAGCATCCCGCAGATTTCCTCCGTCGCCAGGGGATTTTTCGTCGCCGGCTTTACGTTTAACGCCTTCATATCCTTTTTGCATTCTTCAATATATCGCTTGGAAATCGTATCCGCGTCCGTTCCCTCTTCGATGGCCTTGTTGATGATCTTGTCATCCACGTCGGTGAAATTGGATACATAATTCACATCATAGCCCTTATACTCAAAATACCGCCGCACCGTGTCAAATACGATCATGGGCCGGGCGTTTCCGATATGGATCAGATTGTAAACCGTCGGGCCGCAGACATACATCTTTACCTTTCCCGGCTCCAACGGCACAAATTCTTCTTTTCGTCTCGTCAATGTATTATAGATTTTCATACTGCTCTCCTTTTGCTGCTTTCCTTTTGTTTCTTTCCCTCTCCGCCGTTTCGGCTCTGTCCGTCATTCCCCGTCCGCGCCGAATCTTCAAAGCGTCAGACATCCTCCATCCGCGTCACGTTTTCAAAGCGCCGGACATTCTCCCGCGCAGCCTCCGCAGCCGCGAAAAGCCAAGCGGTCCTCTCTATTATAATCCGCCACGGTAGACAAAAGCGCGATCGCCTGGGCGGAGATTCCTTCTTTTGCTCCCGTAAATCCTAAACCTTCCTCCGTCGTGGCTTTTACATTCACCCGATCAACTTCAATTCCCAAGGTCTTCGCTATATTCTCTCTCATCTGCTGCCGGTAAGGAGACAGCTTTGGCCACTGGGCAATAATGGTCGAATCAATATTTTCAATCAGAAAACCGTTGGCCTGCAGAAGCTCCCCCACCCGGTGCAGAAGCTCCAGGCTGGAAATTCCGCGATACGCCTCATCCGTATCCGGAAAATGCTGGCCTATGTCCCCCAAGGCGGCCGCGCCCAAAAGCGCGTCCATAACGGCATGAAGCAGGACGTCCGCATCCGAATGTCCCAGAAGTCCCTGTTCACATGGGATCTTGACACCGCCCAGGATCAGCGGACGCCCCTCCATCAGCCGATGCACATCATATCCCTGTCCAATTCTCATAACGATTCCTCTCTGTTTCTATTGATCTTCCCGTTCCCCCGAAAGCGGTTACGATCCGATCATACGGATCCGTTTGGGGATACAGCGCACCTCAAGATCCTGCTGGCAGTAACAGCTTTCCCCATCCACATGGACCGCCAGCGGACGGTTTAAATGGACCGCCGCCTCGCTGCATTCAAAAATCCGCACGCCCCGTTCCTTCCGGCGGAGCCCGATCAGCATATCCATTAAGATCGACACCATTTTCCGCTTTTTAGCGCTGTTTCCTACATAAACCATCATCCGGCCGCCGTCCTCTTCGGCTCCGGCCTTCTTTTTCTTCTTTCCGCTCTCTTCCCGGATCATGAAAGAAATGAAATATATATGATTAAACTCTACTTTTTTCGTTCCGTCAAGTAAAATATATCCTTTTGCCGGTTTTGCTAAAATCAGCTGCTTTAACCCGAGGGCAAAGTTTAAAATATGGACCATCCTGAGCCGGCACATGGGCTGCCGCATCCGGCTGCAAAGCAGATTGTGGCAGATCGCCGCGTCCAAACCGATCCCGCACCGGCCGGCAAACCGCCTGGACACCACTTCCTCCTCGCCGAAGGTCAGAACGCCGTAATCCAAAAGCCGGTAGTATTTGGGATGAAGAATTTTCCTTGCCTGCCTGTTTACCATGCGGAAAGACTGGAACCCCTTCGACAGCGCGTTGCGGAATCCCGCCGGAACATATCCCAGCGTCAAAAGCCCCCGAAAGGAAATCCCGTTCAGCACCTCATTATAAGTCCCCTCGCCCCCTACTATGATAATTACCTTCGGATCATTTTTCTCGGCGGTCAGCCGCTTGGCCAGGCCCGCGGCATCTCCCTGGGTTTCCGTAAAGAAAACCTGATATTCCTGACTGTCGTTGTCCAGCTGCCGCTCCAGCCGCTTCCATACATGATAACCCCGTCCGTTTCCCGCACTTGGATTTACGATAAACTGATACATAAAACCCTCCGATTTATCTTCCGGTAATCACAGCAAAGGAATTGCTTTTTCTCTTATCAGCATTATTCAGCATTATGTTTTAGTATAACACAGAATGGGAAAAAAAGATTAAAATTTTTATAAAAATAACTGTTGACAATTTCCCCGGTTTCGGTTATACTAGCTGAGCAGTCGCAAGTGAGACAGATAACTT
>DGYMR06203__coassemble_1642_pt1 | contig 13160 bp, 10 predicted proteins | sample DGYMR06203__metabat2_high_PE_052 | metagenome-assembled genome bin DGYMR06203
GACTTAAAATACTAATAGGCAATATAATGAGTTTATGACATTTTGTCAAGTTTCGCAAGAGCTTTTTTCAAAGGAGGCCAAATGGACAAAGAACGGAAGAAAATACGAAAAAGACTGCTGTTTGGATGCCTGTTTTTCCTCTTGGCCGCGTTTTTTCTCCTGGTGGCAAGAAGGATTCCAGGATTTGCGGGATGGTACGCGGATACCGTTTATCCGGTTCTTGTGGGAACCATTGGCCGCTTTTTCGGCCTGTTTCCGTTTTCCGCCGCGGAACTGGGGCTTTATGCGGGACTCCTGTCGATTTTCTATTTTTCGGGAGCGGCGGCGTTAAAGAAGCGCTCCTGGTTTTCCGTCTTGTCCGCGCTTTGGGCGGCTTTGGGCGGACTCCTTTTTTTCTACGCCGCCTGCTGCGGGGTCAACTATTACCGGCCTCCCTTTTCGGCTTATCTGGAACGGGTTTCGGACGCGGGAAGCCGGGAAAATCTTCTGGCGCTTTGTGAATGGCTGGGGGAGCAGGTACAGCTTTCGAGGGAGGCTCTGGAACTGGAAATGGAACGGGATCCAGACTGCTGGGAGCGGCTTCCGGAAAAGGGCGTGGAGGCCATGGAAACGCTGGCGCTTATCTATCCCTGGCTGGACGGCTATTACCCCTCCCCTAAGCCAGTGACAGTTTCTGAAATTCTTTCCGTTCAGCAGTGCTCCGGCGTTTATTCTCCGTTTACGATCGAGGCAAACTATAATCAGGATATGGTTTTCTATAATATTCCCCATGCCATCTGCCATGAATTATCCCACCTGCGCGGCTTTATGAGAGAGGATGAGGCGAATTTTATCGGGTATTTGGCCTGCTTGGCCTCAGAGGACGCGGCCTACCGCTACAGCGGGGCGCTTTTGGGGTGGATTTACGCGGGAAACGCCTTGGCAAAAGTCGATCCGGCCGCCTATATCCGGCTTTATGAGGAGCTGCCGGATGCGGTGAAGATAGAGCTGGAAGAAAATACCCAGTTTTGGGCACGGTATGAAGGGAAAACGGCGGAGGCGGCGGAAGCGGTAAACGACGCCTATTTAAAAGTCAACGGCCAGGCGGAAGGAGTCAAGACCTACGGCCGGGTCGTCGATCTGATGCTGGAGGACTTTGTAAAAAACCGCCGGGCACAATGAGAACTGCCAAGGGCAGCGAGAACCGCCAAGGGCGGCGAGAACCGTCAAAAACCATGAGAATCGTCAAAAACAATGAGGATTCCGCTTGTATGGAAATAGGGGACATGGTAGAATATGAGCAGGAATCAATCAGATGATGGTACCGGAGGTCTGAGCAATGGAAAAAAAGCTATATGATTTGATGGACTGGGCTGGAATTGAGGAACTGGTATATTCGGAGGCCAGTGATCCGGGACGCCTTCTCGGAGCGCATCCCACTGAAGACGGACTCCTGATACAGGCGTATATCCCAAACGCGAAAACCGTGACTGTGAGGCTGGGGAAAGAAGAGATCCCGATGGAGATGGCTGATGAGGGCGGTTTTTTCGCGGCGCTTTTGGAGGGCCGGACGGAACCGGTCAAATACCGGCTTCATGTGGTTTACGAGGACGAGGACACGGAAGAGGTGGAGGATCCCTATTCGGGCCGTTTTTCCTCTCTATTTAAGGAAGAGGAGCTAAAGAAATTCGAGGCTGGGATCTATTATAATTCTTATGAAAAGCTGGGGGCGCATCCGGCGGTGATCGACGGCGTCCACGGCGTACATTTTGCGGTCTGGGCTCCGGGAGCGATGCGGGTCAGCGTTGTTGGAGATTTTAACTTCTGGGATGGAAGGCGCCACCAGATGTGCCGCCTTGGGAATTCCGGGATTTATGAGCTGTTTATTCCGGGGCTGAAGCCGGGACTTCTTTATAAATATGAGATCAAAAATAGGGCGGCGCAGCCCATGCTAAAGGCAGACCCTTACGCCAGCTATGCGGAGCTTCGCCCCAACACGGCGTCGATCATATGGGATCTTTCTAAATATAAATGGAACGATAAGGAATGGATGGATAAGCGAAAGACGGAAAAGAAGGACCGTGTTCCGATGAATATCTATGAGGTCCATCTGGGCTCCTGGATCCAGAAGCCGGTTGCTCTCGATGAGGAAGGGAAGCCGGTCAATGGAAGCCAGTTCTATAATTACCGGGAGATCGCGCCGAAGCTGGCGGAATATGTGAAGCGGATGGGCTATACCCATGTGGAGCTTCTCCCGGTTATGGAGCATCCGCTGGATGAATCCTGGGGCTATCAGGTGACGGGATATTACGCGCCCACCAGCCGGTATGGAACGCCCGATGATTTTAAGGCGTTTATGGACCATATGCATCAGGAGGGGATCGGCGTGATCCTGGATTGGGTTCCGGCCCATTTCCCGCGGGACTCCCATGGCCTGGCGGCTTTTGACGGAACCTGCCTGTATGAGCATCTGGATCCGCGAAAGGGGAGCCACCCTCATTGGGGGACTTTGATCTATAATTATGGAAGGCCCCAGGTTTCCAACTTCCTGATTTCCAACGCCTTGTTCTGGGCGAAAGAATATCATGCCGACGGAATCCGGATGGACGCGGTGGCGTCGATGCTGTATCTGGATTACGGCAAAAATCCGGGCGAGTGGGTCGCCAACATGTACGGCGGCCATGAAAATCTGGAAGCCATGGAATTTTTAAAGCATCTGAATTCCATTTTCCATAAAGAAACAAAAGGAGCGATCCTGATCGCGGAGGAATCGACGGCCTGGCCGATGATCACGGGAGACGTGAAGGAAGGCGGCCTTGGTTTCGACTTTAAGTGGAACATGGGCTGGATGAACGATTTTTTGGGCTACATGCAGTGCGATCCGTATTTTCGGAATTACCACTACGGCGAGCTTACTTTCAGTATGCTTTACGCCTACAGCGAGAAATTCGTACTGGTATTCTCCCATGATGAAGTGGTTCATGGAAAGGGTTCCATGGCCGGAAAGATGCCGGGGGATACCCAGGAAAAGAAGTTTGCCAATCTGCGGGCGGCGTACGGCTTTATGATGGGGCATCCGGGCAGGAAGCTTTTGTTCATGGGACAGGACTTCGGCCAGATGGATGAGTGGAACGAAAACAGGAGCCTGGAATGGGAGCTGTTAGAGTATCCCATCCACAGCCAGATGCAGGAATACGTAAAAGAGCTGAACCATCTCTACCGGACCCACCCGGCGCTCTATGAGAAGGACGATGTGCCGGAGGGCTTTGAGTGGATCAACTGCACTTACCAAAAGGAGAATATCGTGATCTTCGTCCGCAGGACGGAAAAGCCGGAAGAAACTCTTTTGTTCGTCTGCAACTTTGTTCCTGTGGCTCACGAAAAGTTCCAGCTGGGGGTTCCCTTCGCCGGAAAATATAAGGAAATTTTGAACAGCGACGATGTCCGGTTCGGCGGTTCCGGCATGGTCAATCCAAGAGTAAAGACCTCGAAGAAGGAAGAGTGGGACGCCAGAGAGAACTCGATCGTGATCAATTTGGCTCCTCTTAGCGTCTGCGTATTCCAGTGTACGCCGGAGCCGAAGGAGGCCAAGAGCCGCCGCTCTAAGAACACCGCGGTGGGAAAGAGCGCTGCGGCAGGGAAGGATACCGAGGCGGGAAAGAATATTGCGGCGGGAAAGAGCGCTGCGGCAGGGAAGGACGCTGCGGCGGGAAAAAATATTGCGGTAGGCGAGGGCTCCGCAGAAGGAAAAAACGCAGCGGAAGAAAAGAATACCGTGGCGGAAAAAGCTGCCAGCCGGGCGGCAAGGGTGAAGCAGGCGGTGACGGAGGCCGTATCGGGACCGGCCAAGAAAGCGGCGGAAGCGAAGCAGGCCATAGCCGGAGCGGCGTCGCGGCCAGTAAAAAAGGCGGCGGAAGCGAAACGGGCGGCAAAGGAAGCCGTGGAACAGCTGATCAAGGGCGCGGCTCAGGAAAAGTAGGGAGGCGCTATGACCTGGTTGATTGATGCGGGCGCCCGCCTTTTGGCGGCGGCAGTCTTAGCCTTTGTTGGACTGCGGCTGATCCGGGCAGTAAGGAACGGCGCGGGGCGTTCCATGGAGCGGGCGGGAATGGAAATTTCCCTGCGGAAATTCCTGGATGCTCTGCTGTACGCGCTGCTGCTGGGGCTTTTGATCTTCGCGGCGGCGGAGGTCCTCGGCCTTAATATTACTTCTATGGTGGCGGTGGTAGGGTCCATCGGCCTCGCCATCAGCCTTGCCATGCAGAACACGCTGGGAAATTTCGCCGGAGGCGTTATTATTTTGGCGCTGAAGCCGTTTAAAGTGGGAGATTATATATCCACGGTGGACGGGGAAGGGACGGTTGAGACCATCGGGCTGGTGTACACCTCGCTGGTGACGACGGATAACCGTATGTTAGTGATACCAAACAACACGCTGGCCAACTCTCCGTTAACCAATCTGACGGGGATGGAAAAACGGCGTTTGATCATCAACGTCCTGATCGACTATGAGTCGGACCTGTTCCCCCATTTGACCGTATTGAAAAATCTGACCCTCCCCCCTCTTAACGCCAAAAAGATGGATGTCCCTGCTGCCGAGAAACGGGCCAAGGAGCTTTTGACAAAGCTTTTGAGAGAAAATCCCTTGATCCTAAAAGAAGAGGATATCCTGGCGGTGGTGGACAGCCTGGGAGAACGGGGCGTTTCCTTAAGCGCCAGAGGCTGGACCAGGACGGAGGATTACTGGCAGGCCCGGTGGGATATGATGGAAAAGATCAAGCTGGTTTTTGATCAGGAAGGAATACGGATCTCGCATTTTGAAAGGAATGTTCCGATTCTTCTGGATTCGGAGCAGACAAGGAGGCAGTCATGATAAGACAGGCGGCCCGGTTTGCGAAGCAGGCGCATGAGGGGAAAATGCGGAAGGGGACGGCGGTTCCCTACATTGTCCATCCGATGGATACGGGCGTGATCGTATCCAGAATGACCGACGATCCGGAGGTGATCAGCGCGGCGCTGCTCCACGATGTGATAGAAGACGCGGGTGTTACGAAGGAAGAACTGGAGGAACGGTTCGGCAGCCGCGTGGCTGAGCTGGTGGCGGCGGAGAGCGAGGATAAAACCAGAACCTGGAAGGAACGCAAGCAGGCCACCATCGACCGCCTGACGGACGCGGGGCGGGACGTGAAGATGATCTGCCTGGCGGACAAGCTGAGCAATCTGCGCAGCACGGCCGCCGATTACCTGCTAAAGGGCGACGAGGTCTGGAAAAAGTTTCGGGTCACGGATAAGCGGGAGCATGAATGGTATTATCGGGGCGTATTCGCGAAGCTTTCCGAGCTTTCCGGGGAGTCTGCGTATGGGGAATATCGAGAGCTGATGGAAATGCTGTTTGGGCAGAAAGAAAAATAGCAAGAAGGAAGAGAAGGGAAACAAGCTTTATGTTTTGGACCAAGATGAGAAAAAAGATTTTTGTCCTGGCGGCGGCTGCTTTCTTGGCGGCAGGAATGGAAAACTTTGAAGTCGTCTCACTGGCGGCGCCGGCGGAAAACGGGATCGGCCCCGGTTTTGACAATATGCCGGAGGAGGCGTCCGCGGAGACCGGCGAGACAGCGGAAACCGGCGGGGAAGCATCCGGCGAGACCGGCGAGACGGCCGGAGAAACCGGAGCTGAGGCGTCTGCAGAGACCGGCGCGGTGGACATAGCCGGACTGCCGGAGATCGGAGCCGTTTACGGAGCGTATTTATATGGAAGCGGATGGACCGCGAACCATGAGGATAATACCTGGTGCCAGGCGGGGGCCGGCAGTTATGTGACGGCTCTGAGAGCGTCTTTGGAGAATCAGCCGGAGAATCTTTCGGGAACCATCTCCTATCAGGTGAATCTAAGCGGTTCCGGCTGGCTGGACTGGCAGGAAAATTATGGGCAGGCAGGAAGCACAGATACGGCGATGCCCTTGGAGGCGGTCCGCTTTGCGTTGACCGGACAGCTGGCGGAATATTATGACGTTTATTATTCGGTTTATCAAAACGGGGCCTGGACGTCCCTGGTTACGAATGGAGAAAACGCGGGAGCGGAGGCCCAGGGCCTCCGCGTGGACGGAATCCGTCTGGCGGTACGGAAAAAGGGAGCCGGGGAGCCGGAGGAACCGGCGATGCCTGTGTCCGCAGTGGATCCGTCCAAGCCGATGATCGCGCTGACTTTTGACGACGGACCGTCCGGGGCGACGACCCGGATCTTAGACGCGCTGGAGGCAAACGGCGGCCGGGCGACGTTTTTCATGGTGGGAAACCGGATGCGCTCCTATCCGTCGGTGATCAACCGGATGGTGGCGCTAGGCTGCGAGCCGGCCAGCCATACCTGGGATCACTCCTATCTGACGAAGCTGTCGGAGGGGCAGATCCTTTCCAACCTGAACCAGGTGGATGATACGCTGCAGTCGATTGCCGGAGTAAGAACGGTGATCGTCCGTCCGCCGGGAGGATATATCAACGACGCTTCCAAGGCGGCGCTGGCAAAAAGAGGAACCCCCGCGGTTCTCTGGTCCATCGATACCCTTGACTGGAAGACGAGAAATGCGCAGAAAACCATCGACACGGTCCTTTCCAATGTAAAGGACGGGGATATTATCCTGATGCATGATCTTTATGAGACGTCGGCGGATGCGGCCGCCGTGCTGATCCCGGAGCTGAAAAACCGGGGATATCAGTTGGTGACCGTCAGCGAGCTGGCGAGTTATCGGGGCGGGATGCAGCCCGGACATACTTACAGCAGATTCCGTCCTTAAAGAAGAAAGGACGCTTTTTGTGGCGGGATAGGACGGAAAACGGAGGCAAGAATGAATAACACGGAAAAGAAAAGGCAGTTTTTGATCAATGCCGCATATTACCTGCTGATCGCGGCCATTCTGTACGGAATCCTAAAATACGCGGCGCCAATTTTTCTGCCGTTTATCCTGGCGTTCCTGATCGTATGGATCCTTAGAAAACCGACGCTTTGGATCGCCGGAAAAACAAAGATTCCCGCGGGAGTCGCGGGAATCCTGGTCCTGATCCTGTTTTACGCGGTGTTTTTCGCCCTGATCCTGTATGCGGGTTCTCAGATAATTTCTTCGATCCGTACGCTGGTTCCTAAGCTTCCGTCTATTTATTCCAACCAGATCCTGCCGGCGCTTACGGTCTTTTCCAATTTTCTGGAAAATGCCATGTCCCAGTTTGATCCGGCCTTTGTGACAGGCGTGGAGCATATGTTCGAGCAGCTGACGGTTTCCCTGGAGCAGTCGATCACAACGATCTCCTCGTGGCTGATGCAGGCGGCGTCCAACCTGATCCTGGGAATGCCCTCGTTCATTATCCGGACGCTTTTGACCGTTATTTCCAGCTTCTTTCTGGCCGGCGATTATGAACGGGTAATGAGCTTCTTTTATCAGCACCTTCCGGAGCGCTCCCGAGGGATCTTGGAGAAAGCCCGCTCCAAGGTGACGGGCTCCTTATGGATCTATATCCGCTCCTATACGATCCTTTTGTTTGTCACGTTTTTCGAGCTCTTTATAGGCCTTACGATCCTTCGGATCCCCTACGCGCCGGTGATTGCCGCGGCCATTGCGGTCTTTGATCTGATGCCGATTCTGGGAACAGGAGGAATCCTTCTTCCCTGGGTCGTGATCGCCCTTTGCCTGGGAGAGTATCCCATGGCTATCGGGATCGCGATCCTCTATCTTGTTATTACGGCGGTTCGGAATACCTTGGAGCCGAGGCTGGTGGGAAAGCAGATCGGCCTTCATCCGCTGGCGACGCTGATCAGCCTGTTTTTAGGAAGCCAGCTGTTCGGCCTTGTGGGTCTCTTCGGTCTGCCGGTCACGCTTTCGGTTTTGGTACAGCTTAGAAGGGGAGAAAAGGGGAGCGAGAAGGAAAATCCGGAGGAAAACGGGAAGTAAGAAAAGCCGGCGGATAAGAACGGCCGGCTAGTGATCCGATTTCAGACCGGCTCCGCACATCGTGATCAAGCAGTCTTCTGCGGCGCCGTATTTCCTGCAATAGTGCAGGTAGGCGGCATAATTTGCCGCTGTGGTATGTTCGCAGTAAATTCCTTTTTTCGCAAGGGCGCTTCTTGCTTCCAGGATCTTATCTTCTGGAGCGTGAATAAACTGTACATGATACTTGCGGGCATAATCAAGAATCTCCATGCCTCGCATGGGCACGCCGATCGCGATTCCTTCTGCAAGCGTCGGCTTTGGGGAAACCTGTGCCGGCGCGTGTTCCCCGTTTGCGAACGCCCGCAGAATCGGATCGCAGTTTTCGCTTTGTACTGCTATGATCTGCGGCATTCGGTCAATCACGCCGCTTTCCAGCAAATGTTCAAGAGCCTTGACTGCGCCTAAGAAAAGCGTGCCGTTCCCTACAGGGATTAAAATATGCTTTGGCATCCGATGGAGCTGCTCCATCACTTCATAAATATATGTTTTTGTTCCTTCATAGAAGAAGGGGTTGTAAACGTGATTTGCGTAGTAGACGCCTTCGCGCTCCACCTTTTCCCGGCAAACATCCGCGCAGTGATCCCGGCTTCCGGGAACCACCGTACACTGCGCGCCGTGGGCCAGGATCATATCGATCTTCTTTGGGGACGTCCCTTCCGGAACAAATATTTCGCAATGAATGCCTGCCTTAGCGGCATAGGCGGCGATGCTGTTCCCGGCATTGCCGCTGCTGTCCTGTACCACCGAATCAACACCGATTTTCTTGCAGTGCGCCATCAATACGGCGGCGCCCCGATCTTTGTAGGAGAGCGTCGGCATAAAATAATCCATTTTCAGCAGAACATTTTCGTCCAGCCGTACGATCGGGGTCATGCCTTCTCCCAAAGAAATCGATTTCCATTCATCGCCGACCGCCATGAATTTCCGATAGCGGAACATGCTCCACTCATCCCGGTCAATTTGATCCAGTGAAAATTTTGGGAAGGAAGCTTCCAGATCCCATAGTCCGCCGCAGCTGCATTTCGGCTGCCGGGTATCGGCGGATTCGACTTTTCCGCATTGCGAACAAACAAAGTTCATGTCTCGCTCCTCCTTTCGATCATATGAGTTTCATCAATTTGTCTCCAGTGCGTTGGGATGCTTTTATTATATATAAAAAAATCATATAAAATCAATATATTTGTATCATTGCCGCAGAAACAAAAAAGACTGATAAACTGGGGCCTTTATTGTCTGGCCATCGTTTATCAGTCTTCGTCCATCAATGATAAAAATGCATCATGCCTGCCAGCAGTATGCTCTGGCGTTTACAGCTCTGGCGCTTACAGTCCCGTCCAGCCGATGATCTGGAGGATCGTCAGCATGATCACTGCAAATACAAACTGCACGGCCAGAAGCGGGGCATAGTTCTTTACCCAGCGGTTCCAGGCGATTCCCGCGATTCCCAGACTTCCCATCAGGGTTCCTGCCGTCGGGATCACGCAGTCGGCGAAGCCGGCGCCGAACTGATAGGCCTGGACAGCCACCTGACGGGTGATTCCCGTAAGGTCGGCGGTGGGAACCATAAGCGGCATTACAACCGCCGCCTGGCCGGAGCCGGAGGGAATGAACAGGTTGATAATGGTATTGATGACCATCATCAGGTTCGCTCCAACCACCGATCCGGCGGAGGAAAGAGGCATGGACAGGTAATATACAATGGTATTTAAGATGTGGCCGTTGGTCAGGACGACGGAGATCGCGTTGGCAAAACCGACGATGAAGCCTGCGTTGACCATCTTGGAGCATCCGGCGATGAACTCCTTGGTGGTGCCGTTGATCCCGTAGCCGTTGGCAAGTCCGATGATGATGGATACGGGAAGGAACACAGCGGCGAACTGGGCGTTGCCCCAGCCAAACAAGATAGAGCCGGCGACAACGATGACAATGGAGCCTAAGGTGGCAGCCAGGGCCACGATCTGTCCGAAGGTCAGACGGCCGTTTAACTCGGAAGAATCGCCCTCCTCCTTCAGTCCCATAAAGTCAGAGGCTTTTTTGCCTGGCTCGTAATTTAAACTCTTGGTGGGGTCCTTGCGAACCCGTTTCATATACATGACTACGAAAATGTAGGTCATGATAAAGTTTACTACGTGGATGAATACACGGACGCCCATTCCGGAGAATACGGGAAGCTCCGCGATGGGATGGGCTACGCCTAAAGTGGACGGGTTTGCCCAGCCGATGTTAAAGCCGGAGTAGGCGCCCAGGTAAACCAGCATCATGCCAGTTGCCGCGTCAAGTCCGATGGCCTGGGACAGGATGATGCCGATGGGAACCAGTGCAACCGTTGGGTTGGCGAATACGCCGCAAGCGCCTCCGATGGTCATGAACAGCATCAGGACAAAGGCGATTACGTAATCGTTGGCGTTCTTTCCGCCGCCCGCGATGCTCTTAAAGGCCACCTCAATGGCACCCGTCTTCTGAAGCAGATGGACGGCGGCACCGATGAACATGATCATGACGAGAAGGACGGCGGAATTTTGAAAGCCGGTAACCGTGGCAGTTAAAATATCCCAGATTCCCTGGGGACTCTGCTCGATGGTATGGTAGGTGCCGGCGATGACGCGGGTGGTGTTTCCCACCTTTTCGGTGTCAAATTCCCCGGCGGGGATGATCCAGGTTAAAACAGCGGCGAAGATGGTCAGCATAAACAAAAGGGCGCAGGTGCTGGGCATCTCCAACTTAAATTTCTTTTTCTTTTCCATACTGAAACTCCTTAAAAGGTACTATTTTATACTGCGGCTTTGCGGCTGCGGTGCTTTCGCGTTGTCTGCGCCGCAGGCATTTTATTTTAGAAAATCTCTGGTAAACTGTACCAGTACGGACGCTCCGGCCATCAGGCAGCTGTCGTCAAAGACGTTCTTGGAGTTATGAAGCCCGTGACGGGTGTTGGGATCCGTATTGTTTCCGGAGCCAAGGCGGAACTGGGCGCCGGGGCCGTATTCCGGGAACAGATAGGAGAAATCCTCGGAGCCAAGGGACGGATTCTGGATCGTTACCACATGATCCGCGCCGATGGTCTTTTCCGCGGCGGCCTGGAGCCGGTCGATCACCGTCTCGTCATTGACAAGAGGCGGCATTCCCTTTTCCCAGGTCACCTCTCCGTGCCCTCTCATGGCCTCGGCACAGCATTTTACGATGCGGTCGATGGCGTCCTGCATGGCCTGGCGGCTTTCCGGATTCAGGCTTCTAAGGGTACCGGCCATTTCTACGAAATCGGGGATTACGTTGTTGGCCTTTCCGCCGTGGATGCTGCCGATGGTCATAACGCCCGGATATACGGGGTGATTCTCCCGGGAGATCACGGTCTGAAGCTGGGTTAAAACATAGCCGCTGATGGCGACGGGATCGATGCAGTTTTCCGGATGGGCGCCGTGGCCGCCTTTGCCTGTGATCTTGATGGCGAAGGTGTCGCAGGATGCGTTGGCCGGTCCTTTTTTCAGTCCGATGGAGCCGGCGTCGAATTCCGGCGAAACGTGTAGGCCGACGAATACGTCCGGCTTTAAGACGTTATAAAAGCCGCATTCCACTAACTGCTTGGCGCCGCTTCCTTTTTCCTCCGCCGGCTGGAACAGGAACATGACGTTTCCGTTTAATTCCTCCTTCAGCTGGGATAAAACCTTTGCGGTATAAAGAAGGGTCGTAGTGTGGATATCGTGGCCGCAGGAATGGCACACGTTGGCGGTCTGAGACGCATAGGGAAGTCCGGTCAGCTCCTGCATGGGGAGCGCGTCGATATCCTCGCGGATGGCGACGGTCTTTCCGGGATTCTTTCCACGAAGGACTCCGACAACGCCGGTCTTTAAGCCGATATCAATGATTTCTACGCCGTACTCCGTCAGCTTTTCTTTGATCAGCTCGGTGGTTTTAAATTCCTCATTGCTGAGCTCCGGATGCTCGTGGATGTGGCGGCGGATCTGGATCATTTCGTCGGAATACTGTTTTACAAGTTCCATCGTATCCATATGTAAGTACCTCCTGTTGATGATTTCTTTCAATGCCCTGCTTTATCCCAATAAATTTATTATATATTTATAAAAATTTAATAGAAAATTTAGGATAATGGAAAACAGGTTCTTGAATTATATAACAAGTTATAATGAATTGCAATCGCATTAGCGTGATAAAGCTATAAAATTTTGTTATGGCTGTTATTCCCAATCGCTGTTTTCCGCCGCTTGAAAAACGAAGGCGTCGGGCCGCGCATAATGGCCGCAGACGTCAAATTCCATCTTGCTGGCGGCTGCCTGGTCCATATCCAGCTCCGCATAGATGACGGCCTCCCGGTCCCAGACCGGCTCGGTCAAAAGATGGCCGTAAGGATCGACGATACAGCTTCCTCCGCGGCATACGGTCTGGGGCAGGCGGTCGATCTCCTCCTGGCAGCAGAGTCCCTTCGGATACATATCGCGGGTGAAATACATGTCGCAGTTGATAAAGAAGCAGTGGCCCTCAATGGCAATATGGCGGATGGTGGCCTGCCATTCCTCGTTGTCGTTGGTGTTGGGAGAAAGGTAGAGGGTGATTCCCTTCTGATACAGGGCCATCCGGGCAAGGGGCATATAGCTCTCCCAGCAGATCATGCTGCCCATAGGGCCCCAGGGCGTCTCGGCGACGGGAAAGTATGCCTTGTCGGCGTCTCCCCAGACAACCCGTTCACTGCCGGTGGGTTTTAATTTCCGGTGGCAGAAAACCAGTTCTCCGTCCGGAGAGAATACAAGGTTGGAGTTATAGAGGGTTGCCGTAACGGCGTCCCGTTCGGAGACTCCGATGCTGACCCATGCGTGGGCCTTTTTGGCGGCTTCCCCAAGAAGCCTGGTTTCCTCGCCGGGGACCAGGATGGAGTTCCTGTAATAAAGCATCCAGTCCTTTCGGCCTTCTTCGGTCCGCTGTCCCACGGAAAATCCGAAGGTCATGCCGTAAGGGTAGCCGGGGATAAAAAGCTCCGGGAATACGATCAGCTCCGCGTTTTTCAAAGCGCATTCCTGGATCAGGGAGACTGCCTTTTCGGTGCAGGCTGCCTTGTCAAACATGATGGGCGCTGCCTGGACGACGGCGATCTTACAAGTGGGTTTTAAATCTTTCAATGCCGGTTCCTCCTTTAAAATAATATAACTTCTCGGAATCTTCAGCCTTGATTTTATAAGGCTTTCCGACCCCTATTTC
>DGYMR06203__coassemble_1643_pt1 | contig 13159 bp, 8 predicted proteins | sample DGYMR06203__metabat2_high_PE_052 | metagenome-assembled genome bin DGYMR06203
CCATGGAAGAAATAAAGTTGGACGCGAAACCAGCCACATCCTGAAGGCCGTAGGCCGCAGCGCCAGTTGCTAAATTCAAAACCGGGTTAATAAAGTTATCGGTCAGGGAAGTAACGATATCGGAAAACGCACCTCCAATGATAACACCGACTGCCATGTCCATCATATTGCCGCGCAGGGCAAATGCCTTGAACTCTTCAATGAACTTTTTCATTTGTGTTTCTCCTTCTTTAAACTCATCCGGCTGTTTCCAGCCATACGTTTCATGCCATCTCTGGACATAATCTTATCTACCATAGCATATGTTTCATAATTTGAAAAGATGGAAAGCGTAAGAAAAGTTTATAAAAAAATCACAAGGAACTTTCTGTGAGTTGTGCAGAAAGCTGACGGCCAATTGGCGGGAATCGGGCCGGGGACAGGGCTTTTAACCGCCGAAGCCCATTGCGGCCGGAGCAGCGGCGGCTGCGCGCGGCAGGAGGACTGCAGGGACGGCGGCTGGCGCTTGGGGCGCGGCGAGCATCATAGCGGCGGACACCATGGCGGCAGATACTATGATGGCGGACACGAGGACTGTGTCTGGAGAGAAGAGGAATGCCGCAGGGCTTGAGGGATTTGCAGAAGCTGGGGATAAGAGAACGTAAGAGAGAAAGAAAAGAGCGGTTTCCGAAGGAAGAATCCGATACGAAGGTTTCAGTACGAAAGCTTAAGCGAGAAGCTTAAATATGAAAGCTTAAGTACAATGACCTGAGTATGCTGCCTCCTTTGGAAACCGCTTTTGTTATTTTTATTTTATAGGAAGCTTTGCTTCCCATGGAACACGAACATTTTGTTTTTTAAACGGGAGAACCCGGGGCGGTAAAGACCGGACGGCCTTCTAGGACGGTCGCCAGGATCGGGATATCTTTTAATGTTTCGGACGCCGCCAGGAAGGGGTTTTCGCCGAGGATTACGAAATCGGCCAGCATTCCAGGAAGGATCTGTCCCTTGTTCTTTTCGTCGAAGCTGGAGAATGCGGCGGTTTTTGTAAAGCTGTCCAGAGCCTCCTGGACGGTGAAGGCTTCCTTGGGCAGATAGGGTCCCATGGTCCCGTCCAGCGTTTTTCTAGTGACGGCGCACTGGATTCCCGCCATAACGTCGGGAAGCTCAACGGGGCAGTCGGAACCGTTGCTCACGGTTACGCCGCTTTCCATGAGGGTTTTCCAGCTGTAGCTGGTGGACGCCAGCTCTGCTCCGGCCCGCTCCTCGACGATTCGGATATCGTAATCTAAAAAGATGCACTGGGAGTACACATGGAGATTGAGACGGCGGATCCGCTCCAGCTGATCCGGTCGGGTGATCTGGCAGTGGACGATCCCGTGGCGGTGATCGGTCCTGGGATGCTCTTTTAGGGCCTTTTCATAGGCGTTCAATACCCAGTCCAGGCAGGCGTCGCCGATGGCATGGACGGCGATCTGCATCTCATGGGCATTGGCGTACGCGATCATTTCGTCCATTACTTCCTCCGTGAATACGGGGAGGCCGCAGGTGGAGGGATCGTCCGCGTATGGGCGGCTTAAAAAGGCGGTTCTTGCTCCAAGAGCGCCGTCGCCCAGCATTTTTAACGGCCCGATGCGGAAGCGATCGGTGCCTGCGCCGGTTTTATGGCCGCTTTCCACAAATTCCCGGAGGCTTTCCAGGGTATGGAAATTGCTCTGCTCATAAATCCGTACCGTCAGGGCGCCTTCCGCCTCCAGCTCATGGAAGGCTTCGTTTACCGTCTGCCAGGGAACATTTTGGAAGACCTTGTAGTCGTCGGTCTGGCAGCTGGTAATGCCGTAGGAATTCAGCTTCTTAATGGCGCTTATCAGCATGGATTTTAACTGCTCTTTATCAGGAGAAGGAATCGCTTTGTGGATTAAGGACATCGCGTTGTCGAACAGCCGGCCGTCCAGCTCGCCGTTCTCGATTCCGATCCGTCCCCCCTCCGGCTGGGGCGTGTCCGTTGTGATCCCTGCCGCCTCCAGGGCCTTGCTGTTAACGACCATGCAGTGGCCGCAGGCGCGGGTGGCGCAGATGGGAACGTCCTTGGAAATCTCGTCCAGATCGTAACGGTTGGGCATCCGGTCTACATCGGAAAAATAGTCCTGATTCCAGCCGCGGCCGATGACCCAGGCGTTGCCCTTGGGCGGATGCTCCTTCATAAAGGAACGGAAACACTCCTTAAGGTCTTTAAGGCTTCCGGTATGCTCCGATAAAAGGGCGGAATGGAGGGCATTCCCATAGTTTAATAAGTGCATATGGCTGTCGTTGAAGCCGCTGCAGACGAAGCGGCCGCCCAGGTCGATGAGGCGGTCATTGTCCGCCGTCAGGGCCTTCGCCTCCTCGTTTGTTCCGGCGAAAAGGAAGCGTCCGTTTTCTACGGCGAAGGCTTCAGCCAGGGGGAGCGTCCCCGTATAGACGGCTCCATTATAATAGATGGTTTTCATAGCAGTCTCCTTTTTGGAAAATAAAATTTTTATGTCTGATTTCTGTCTTATAGTGTACCATATTTTCTTAAAAGGCGCCAGAGCTGCCGGGGATTTGTTTGCGCTACACGCCGGGGATTTGTTTGAGCGATATGCCAGGCATTTGCCTAGGCGCTGTTTAGGCTTTGCTTGAGTCTGCATGAGAAAGAGAATGGAAGAAGGACAGAGAAAATGTGGGGGAAAACTGTGAAATTTACTGGAAAATTGGTTTACATAAACCGAATACGGCAAAAGGGGAAAGGAAAAGTGGGGGAAGAATATTTAACAAATTTGTAATATATAGAACAGGGGCAATTGAAGGGACTGCACAAAAAATAGGGGATTTTCGAGATAAAAACTATTGACTTATCACAAAAATATTAAGAAATCATGAAAAATATCTTAGTATTTATGACAAAAATGAAGAAAAGTTATTGACTTTTTTGCACGGCGGCCTCTATAATCACAGCACCACCCGAAAGGGAGGAATTTTGACCGGTGACAGAACGGAGAAAGAAGGTGTTCTATGAACTCATGGAATTCAATTCTCCAAAAGCTTCATCATTTAGCAGCTTCGACGCAGGAACATCTGGCGAAAGCCGGAGAGAAGCCGCGCCGTCAAGCGGCGGCTGTGATTTTTGGAATTACGGCGGCGGCAGCGCTTTTTGCAGCGGAATGCACTCCGGTCGGAGAATCTGGATCCTTTACGGCGTTTGCGGAAACGCTGGCGGGGGAACAGAAGGAAGCTTTGCAGGAGAAAAAGAATGACACTGTTTTACCGGAAACAGAAAAAACAAGTGATAAAGAAGAGACAGAAAGCGCAGAGGAAGCGAACATAGAAGACGGTGAGCCGGAAAACTCCTGGGAATCCAGGACGGTTCAGGCGGCGTCGTTAAAGACCGGAACGGACGGAACGAATACGCTTGAGTTAGAAGAACTCCAGGAGGATTCCAAAGAAGAGGATTCGGAAAAAGAGATTTCCGCGGAAACGGATGCTGCAAAAGAGGATTCCGCAAAGGCGATTTCCGCCAACGGAGCTTTGGAGCAGGAGAACGCGGACAGTATGACCGGGCTTACGCAGGTGGAAGGACTTCCTGAGGAAGATCCGCAGGTGGCGGAAGCATTTGCGGATTATACGGAAAGCGACTATAATGTGCTTTTGCGTATCGTCCAGGCGGAGGCCGGCGGATGCGATATGAAGGGAAAAATCTTGGTTGCCAACGTGATTTTGAATCGTGTGGAAAGCGATGAATTCCCCGATACGATTACGGACGTGGTTTATGAGAAACGGCAGTTCTCTCCGGTGAGCAACGGTTCCATCAACCGCTGCAAGGTGGAGGAGGAAACCGTGGAAGCGGTGGACCGGGCCCTGGCTGGGGAAGATTATTCGGAGGGCGCTCTGTATTTTATGAACCGAAGAGCATCCAGCGGAAGCAATGTGCGCTGGTTTGACACCCATCTGGATTATTTATTTCAGCATGGAGGCCATGAATTTTTCAAGTAAATGTGTTTTGCTGAAAGATGTTTCAAGTAAATATGCCGGAAGCTGGGGCTGGAAAGGGAGAATCTTTCCGGCCCCAGCCTTTTTGACTGGCGGAGGAGACCTGCGTTTTTTCAGACCTGGCGGTTTTTGCCTGCGTTTTTTATCAGAAATGATTTGACATATAAATAGGGAAATGGGATAATGGAACTATCTTTTTTGGATAACGAGGTGTTTGGTGAAGGAAATACTGTTTTTTGATCTGGACGGAACGCTGACGGATTCGATGTTAGGGATCACGCGGGCGGTGCAGTACGCGTTAAAACACTATGGGATTATGGTCGAGGACTTAAAGGAGCTTCAGCCCTTTGTGGGACCGCCGCTCCATGAGAGCTTTCAGGAATATTTTCATTTTTCTGAGAAAGATTCCCATGAGGCGGTTTTCGTTTTTCGGGAATACTATAACGCAAAGGGATGGATGGAAAACCGGCCTTACGACGGGATCGAGGAAATGCTAAAAATGCTTCGGGACGCGGGGAAAACGCTGATCGTAGCGACCTCCAAGCCGGAATCCATGGCGAAGCAGGTGCTGACGCACTTCCATTTGGCGGATTATTTCCAATTTATCGGCGGAGCCAGCAGCGACAGTCTCCGGGTGAATAAGGACGATGTGATCCGCTATGTGATGGAAAGCTGCAAGCTTACGGAAGCGGACCGGCCGTCGATCGTTATGGTGGGAGACCGGAGGCATGATATTTTGGGAGCTCACAAAGCGGGGCTTGAAGCAGTCGGAGTGCTTTATGGATATGGAAGCCGGGAAGAGCTTTCCCTGGCGGGCGCCGACTGGATCGCGGGAACGGTAAAAGAACTGGGCGCGCTGCTTACAGAAATTTAAGGCTTTTGCGGGCTTACAGAAATTTAGGGGCTGCAGAAATTTAGGGCTTGCCGCTTGCAAATTTGATAGGTATGGTTTATAATAATTCATATCAAAAAGGGTTGCAATTCCTGGAATGCTCGACACTCCTGTTTATTTTGAACCTACATTTTGACATACGGGATTCCTATATTTTTAAGCGGATGTCAGGCCTCCTTTGAGTGGAAGGCAGAAGCTTAAGTGCGGTCGCCCACCTAGCATTGCTAGGCGTCAATTATCCAGGAACCGGCATTTTGGGATTGCAAAAGATAAAAGCAGCGAGCAATCGCTGCTTTCTTTTGCTTAAGACTTTGTCTCGTAGGAGTTTGTTTCCTTAGGACTTTGTTTGCTTGGGATTTTGCTTTTATGGCTTCCGTTTTATGATGTTATGATTTTAATGGGTACGGGAAAGAAAGAGGGGTTATGGACGACAGCAGGAAATTGATCAACTGGGTGGCGGGAATTGCGACATTGATCGCGGCCCTTTTGATTGTGATCGTTGTTCTTGAGCCGAAGGAGGGCGGCGTGTCGCGGGCTGCGGCTTCCAGGACGGTGGCGTTAACCATCGCTTCCAAGGAGGAGATTGAAGACGGGGCTCCGGCGGAATCCCGTTTTCCGGAGGAGCTTCGAGATCAATGGTATGTGAAGTATATGGATTTTCTTTACGGAAACGGCTATCTTGACTTGGAGTCGTGTCCGGCGGCGGAAGAGACTGCACTGGCGGATGTGACCTATGGGGAGCTGGCTGGCTGGGCCAACGCCGCTTTGGAGTCCGTCCAGGAAACGGACGGAGCTTTGGCGGCGGAATCAGAGCTTTCGCGGTATGCCGCGCCCAAGGACCCGGCTCAGGCGGTTTCCAGGGAAAATTTCTGGGAATTTTATGACGCGTTCCGGGCTGCCGCGGATCCGGAGGGAATGGTTCGAGAGCTTACGACAGATCTTTACGGAACGCCGGACAATGTGGACGCGGCTCCGGCCTGGACGGCTTATACAAAGGATGGGCGGTTCCTGTTTGAGGGCCTCTATCTGGACGGCTATATCGACCGGACGATCCGTCTCCTTGTGCGGGATCAGGATATCCTTAAGGTGGAGGAGATCGTTTCGGATGAGATCGTTTATGAAAACGCCTGGATTTCCGGATTCTCCCAAAATACGGTGACGGTTTTCGTAGGAAATATCCAGAGGGAGTTTCCGGTTCGGGGCGTTTTGAAAAATGAGGCGGAAATTTCGGGACAGATCGGGGATCTGTATCTGGAAGCCGGGAAGCCGGTTCGCCTGGTGCTGAAAACGGAGCGGATCACGGGAACGGTTTTGGCGGTCCGCGATCATGAGATTGAGATCGAGGGCTATGGAAATGTCCCGCTGGCGGATAATTTTAAGATCTATCGTACATACGGCGTCCTGCGGGAGCAGCAGAAGGAGGATATCCTGGTAGGCTATCATATGCAGGAATTTGTGGTGGCGGACGGGATGATCTGCGCGGCTTTGACGACGGAAAAGCCGGAGATCGACAACATCCGCGTACTTTTGATGACCACTAATTTTACCTCCTTATTTCATTCCGAAATCCGGCTGTCCTGCGACGTCATGGCGGTTTTGGAATACGGCGACGAGCGGGATCGGAAAAGCCAGTCGGTGGCAGCCGGTGAGACGATCACGATCACGCCGGGGGATGAACGGTTAAAAGAGGGGCGCCTGGTGTTCCGCTCCGCCAATGAAGGCGGCATGATCACCGTGGAAAACCTGGAACGGGCCCAGGGAACGCCGGTCTATCCGGGCCAGATGGAGATCATGCTGGAGGAGGACGGACTGCTCTTATTGAACGAGGTGGATCTGGAGGAGTATTTAAAGCGGGTGGTCCCCAGCGAAATGCCGTCTACTTATGAGCTGGAGGCATTAAAGGCCCAGGCGGTCTGCGCCAGAACCTACGCCTGGCGGCAGATCCAGGGAAGCGCCTATTCCGAATACGGCGCCCATGTGGACGACAGCACCAATTTCCAGGTTTATAATAATACGGAGACTTTTGATTCCACCAACGCGGCGGTCAATGAAACCTTCGGGCAGCTTCTGGCTTACGAGGGAACGCCCATTGAGGCTTTTTACTATTCCACGTCTGCCGGACATGGGACGGACGGAAGCGTTTGGGGCGCGGACGCGTCGGCGACGCCTTACCTGAGAGCGGTTTCCATCAATGATGCGGGAAAAACGATGGATCTGACTTCCAATGAAGCCTTTTCCGAGTTTATTAAGGATCTGGATGTGGATGCTTACGACGCGGATTTCGCCATGTTCCGCTGGAATACGGTTACGGACAGCCGGATCCTAAGCGAAAAGATCGGCGGAGTGGGCCGGATTACTGGACTTACGGTTACAAAGCGGGGGCCCGGCGGGATCGCCCAGGGACTTAAGGTAGTGGGAACGGAAGGGTCGAAGACCTTCTCCGGACAGAGCCAGATCCGCAGCGTGCTCGGAAACGCGGCCCTTGTTTATAACCGGAAGGACGGCAGCACTTATACGGGCTGGGAAACCCTTCCCAGCAGCTTCATCTATATCGAAAACAACGGTACGGACGAGGAGCAGGTTACCAGCTTTACGATTTACGGCGGAGGCTACGGCCACGGCGCGGGCATGAGCCAGAACGCGGCGGAGGGCATGGCGCGGGAAGGAAAAAGCTGCGCCCAGATCTTAAGCTTCTTCTATCAGGGCTGCGAGATCCTGGATATCGGAGACGTGTCCTGACGCTTTAACGATTTGCTTTTTGACCTAAACTTTACATAAATCTTTCCTTGGATTGGTAGAGAAAGACGGGAATCTTTTCTTAAAATAGGAATGATCGGGACTGTGCGAATATGGGACGCGGGACGGATCAATAAGAGAATTCCTGCCGGAGGTACGGTCAGGGGAGGAAAAGAAAGTTTGGAGGCAGCAGGAAGCAATGAAGAAAGAAATTCAAAAATGTTTTATCAACCGGGAGCTTTCCTGGTTAAAGTTTAATGAGCGGGTATTGGAGGAAGCGGCGGATGAGACGATCCCTCTTTGCGAGCGATTGTCTTTTCTGTCGATTTTCCAGTCGAACCTGGATGAATTTTTCATGGTCCGGGTGGGTTCGATCCATGACCGGTTCGTGAGAATAAGACCAATATGACGGCCGGGGAGCAGATCGACGCCATCCTGGCGGCGGCAAGAGAGCTGACGGCCAAGAAGGATTGGGTATATGAGCAGGTCATGAGCCAGGTGGCGGAGCAGGGAATCCAGATCGTGGATTTCCACTCTATTTCTGATGTGGAGAGCGGGCATATGAAGCGGTATTTTGAGCAGGAGATCCAGCCCCTTCTTTCCACGATCGTGGTCGGGAAAAAGCAGCCGTTCCCCTTCCTTCAGAATAAGGAGATCTATGCGGCGGCGGTTCTGGAAACGAAAAATGAGAAGGCGAAGATCGGGATCATCCCCTGCGGCAGCCGGGTATTTGAGCGCCTGATCCCGGTCCCGACCCGCCCGGGAAGCTATATGCTGGCGGAGGAGCTGATCCTCCACTATCTTCCCAGCGTATTTTCCAAGTATAAGGTGACGGAAAAGTCCATTATCCGCGTCACCAGAAACGCGGATATCGACGCGGACCGGATGTATGATGAGGATTCCAATTACAGAGAATACATGGAGGAGCTGATCAAGCAGAGAAGAAGGCTTTGCCCGATCCGCCTGGAAATGACGAGAAGCCTGGATACGACCATTACGGACCGGCTCTGCCAGATCCTTGAGCTGGAGCCGGACCAGGTCTTTTTATCCCGCTCGCCTCTGGATCTGTCCTTTGTATCGGGGATCCGGGACGCGCTCCATTCCCGTCCGGAGCTGTTTTATAAAAAGCGCTCGCCTCAGCCGCCGGCGGCCGTGGATCCCAAGCGGCGGATGCTGGATCAGGCGCTGGAGCATGATATTCTTTTGTCCTATCCCTATGAGAGCATGAAGCCGTTTTTAAATATGCTTCATGAGGCTGCTGTGGATCCCAAGGTGGTTTCCATCAAGATGACCTTATACCGGCTGGCAAAGGATTCTAAGGTGGTGGAGGCCCTGGTGGAAGCGGCGGAAAACGGCAAGCAGGTGGACGTTCTGGTGGAATTGAAGGCGCGGTTTGACGAAGAAAACAATATCGCCTGGTCCAGGCTTTTAGAGGACGCCGGATGTCATGTGATTTACGGCCTGGACGGCTATAAGGTCCATTCCAAGCTGTGCTTAATTACCCGGAAGGATGAAAACGGGATCGAATACATTACGCAGGTCGGGACTGGAAATTATAATGAAAAGACCTCCCGGCTTTATACGGACTTGTCGCTGATCACCAGGAACCAGGAGATCGGGCTGGACGCTCTGGAGGTGTTTAAGGCTCTTTCTATGGGGGAAACCGTCGAGCAGACCAAGTGCCTTCTGGTGGCGCCTAACTGCCTGCAGAGCCGCGTCCTTTCGTTTATCGACCGGGAAATCGGGCGGGCGAAGGAAGGAAAAGAGGCTTATATCGGCATTAAGATCAACTCGCTGACGGATAAGAAGATCATGGATAAATTGATCGAGGCTTCCCAGGCCGGCGTAAAGGTGGAGATGATCATCCGGGGCATCTGCTGCCTGCAGCCGGGGATCGAAGGCTATACGGAGAATATTCATGTGACCAGCATCGTGGGACGGTATCTGGAGCATTCCCGGATCTATATCTTCGGCGCGGGGGAACATGCGGATCTGTATCTTTCCTCTGCCGATTTTATGACAAGAAACACGGAACGGCGGGTAGAAGTGGCGATCCCGCTGTATGACCCGGCAATCCGGACGCGGGTGCAGGAGCTGTTTGGGATCATGGCGAGCGACAATGTGAAGGCGAGGGAGCTTTGCCCGGACGGGATTTACCGCCGGGTTCCCGCGGGGGACACGCCGTTAAACGCCCAGGAGGCTCTGTTTGATATGGCGTATGAGGCGCATGGAGCGCGGAACATACAGGAATGAGGGATAAGCGTTGGTTTATGAGCTGGAGGAAATTTTAGTAGAGGCAAATTTGGAGCAGGCGGCCGCCGACGGAAAACAGGCGGTGCTTCTGGTTACGTCGAAGGAATGCCCGGAGGCGTTAAATTCCATCGGGATTTACTGGGAGGGCGAGATTGCCCTGCAGAAGATCCGGTTCTGCAAAATTGAAGCCCAGCAGGAATATATTTACGGGACGCTCTCGGTGCCGAAGCTTCTGGACATTTCCGGAAGCCGGTACCGGGTCTGCCTGTTTATTACCAGGGACTATATTGTGATCGTAGACGATTCGGAGCTGAGCAGCCGGATTTTTTCAAAGATCCGTCAGAGGCGGATCCACCAGGGGGAGAACAAGGCCCGGTTTTTATTCAATTATCTGGCGGAAATCATCGATCGGGATTATGAAATGCTGGACACCATGGAGCAGCGGCTGATGGAAATGGAGGAAAAGGCCGGACGGGACGACGGCGGAAATTTCCTGGAAAAGCTGACGCCGGTCCGCAGGGAGCTTTTAATCCTGCGCAGCTACTATAATGAGCTGACGGACTTCGCCAGAAACCTGGAAGAAAACGAGAATGGATATTTCACAAAGCGCCAGGTCCGCTTCTTTGATACCATCGAGGACCGGGCGGACCGGCTGATGAATAAAACTGCCCAGCTTTTGGAGTATGCCGGGCAGGTGAAGGACGCCTATCAGTCGGCCGCCGACGCAAGGCAGAATAAGAGTATGCAGCTGTTGACGATCATTTCTACGATTTTCCTTCCTCTGACGCTCATCACCAGCTGGTATGGAATGAATTTTAAGGACATGCCGGAGTTGGAGGACGGCTATCCGGTCGTTATCCTGGTCTGCGCCGGGATCATCGGCTTCTGTATCTGGTACTTCAAAAAGAAAAAGCTTTTGTAGCGGAATGCTGCAAAAGCTTTTTTCGGCTATCGGTAAAGATACTTTGGAAGGCCGTCTTCCATGATCCGTTCCGGTTCGCCTTGGATCAAGGGCAGCGCGTAGGCAAGGAAGCCGTCGGAAATATCGTGGCCGTCTTCGGTGATCCACTGGGCGGGGAATTTCTTTTCCTGATTGCAGATCAGGCCCACGTCCTGGGCCCGGCAGGAGATCCGGTAGGGGGAGCTGGATTCCCGGGCAAAGGCGATCATTTTTCCGGTTTCCCCGGACAGGGCCGCCTTTACGCCCTCGCTTCCGGCCATGGAGGCCTCCTCGATGTCGGTCAGCGAAGCCAGCATACCGCTGCAGCGCTGATTGACGTTTAACTCAATGGAACGAACCTTGACGCCGAATTTGTCGCGGACGAAGCTTTCTAAGATTTCTCCGCAGCCGGTGAGCATTTTGTGGCCGAAGGAGTCCAGCTTGGCGGCGTCGGAATATTCGCAGATAAAGGTTCCCCCGGCGTCGGCGATTCCTTCGGAGACGCAGACCACCACGTTGGGGCTTTTTTGGAAGGCCTCTTCCAGGTCATGATAGAAGGCTTCCAGCTCGAAGGGCGCTTCCGGGAGATAGATGAGGAAGGGATTATCGCCTTCAAATTTTCTTGCCAGGCGGGAGGCGGCCGTCAGCCATCCGGCGTGGCGTCCCATGATCTCCACAATGGTTACGGACTTCTGCTGATAAACGGAGGCGTCCAGAACAATTTCCCGGACGGTGGCGGCCACATAGCGGGCGGCGCTTCCAAAGCCGGGGGTATGGTCCGTTAGCACCAGGTCGTTGTCGATGGTTTTTGGGATCCCGATAAAGCGGACGGGACTTTCGGTATTCTTCGCATAGCGGGACAGCTTATCCACCGTATCCATGGAATCGTTTCCGCCGATATAAAGAAAATAGCCGATGTCCATTTTCTTGAAATTGTCAAAAATAGCGGGGTACACCTCGCTGGTCAGATCTTCCGGGAGCTTATAGCGGCAGGAACCCAGATACGCGGCGGGCGTCAGCTTTAAAAGCTCCAGATCCTCGTCAGAAAGGGTTTCTGTTAGATCGATCACCTCGTCGGATAAAAAGCCTTCGATCCCATTGATCATTCCCAGCACATGACCGCCGGTTCCATATTCGTTAAACGCTTTTATCGCTCCATACAGGCTGGCGTTGATCACGGCCGTGGGGCCGCCGGACTGCCCGATCACAAGATTTTTCATAAGATTCCTCCTTGGAAAAATTTTTTTCTATTTTTGTATAACTTCGGAAATAAGGGTAATAATAGGAGTATCACAAAAGAGAAAGATTAATACTTATCCTCCCCTTTTTAGCGTCCCGTTTGTTGGCTGAGTGCAGCAGACGGGGCGTTTTTTGTGTGCTTGAGGGCAAAATCGAGGGAAATTTGATCTTGCGGTTCTTCATTCCCGCGGGCAACGAGCCAAGCGGACATGCCCGCCTTTGATTATTTTATCAGGGGGATTGGCGTTAGGCAAGGGAAAAATACAGCGGCAAAAAAGCCGAAAAAACAGCAGCCGGAAGAATCCGGCCGCCGCTTTTCCAGCCCAAGTCACAAGCCAATGGGTTAAGAATTACCGGGTCTGAACAACGCCGTCGATTGTCCATGCGCCGTCGGCATTTACGGTATATCCCTCTACAACCGTATTGGCAGCCATGCGGCCGCGGTAGCCATCGGAAACAGGATTGAAGTAGTAGCACTTCTGAACACCGTCCGCTCCGGCAATCCAGGCCCAGCCTGTCAGCATGCGTCCCTTTGTGCCGTCGGAGGAAGGATTGAGATAATAGTAACTTCCGTCGCTGTCTAAGAACCAGCCGGTAACCATATTGCCGTCCGCGTCGAAACGGAACCAGTCGTAAGCGGATTGTCCTGCGGACAGATTCGCGTATGGATTAGCAACAGCCGCCCAGCGATTGGTATATCGGACGCCGGTGCCGTCGGCAAACGCCCAGTTTCCGTTTTCCATTAAGATCCAGCTTCCCTGTACCACATAAGAAGGAAGCGAAGCGGCTGATGCCTCGGAGGAGGCGGGGGTGCGGCTGGAAGGAGTCGCGCCGGAACCGCCGCCAGAGGAAGAACCGCCGCCGGAGGAAGAGCCGCCGTCAGAATCCGGGGTATCATCTGGTTCTGTCTCCTCTGTGGAAGAACTTTCCATGGAGAAGAAATGAACACTGTACTCAAGAGTTACTTCTTTTCCGCTGCGGTTTTTGATGCCTTTTACCGTAACCGTAACATCGTCGCCTGCCGCGAAGTCAACGCCTGGCTGGAAAATAAGAGTGTCTCCATAGCCGTAGTTTCCTGTATCAATATTGAAGTATTTTCCCGAGGGACTCTT
>DGYMR06203__coassemble_1660_pt1 | contig 13012 bp, 11 predicted proteins | sample DGYMR06203__metabat2_high_PE_052 | metagenome-assembled genome bin DGYMR06203
AGCATTGATACCTTCCGCCTGCATGTTCACCGGGATGACGGTGTACGACTATATGTCCATGGTGATCGAGGAATGCCGCAGCTTTGTGGAGCATTTTGGGGAAGAAAAGGGCAGTATCCTGTTTACCGGAAACACCGGCTGCGGAAAAACCTTTTTAAGCAGCTGCATCGCCAGGGAGCTGCTCCGGCGCTGTTATTCCGTCGTGTATCTGACGGCGACGGACTTATTCGATATCCTTTCGGAAAGCCGCTTCGGCAGCCGCGAGGAGGAGGAAGCGAAGGAGCGGGCTTCGGGAATCTTAGACTGCGATCTTTTGATCATCGATGATCTGGGAACGGAACTGATCAATACCTTCACGGTTTCCCAGCTGTTCTACTGTGTGAATGAGCGGCTGAACCGGCAGAAGGGCACGATCATTTCTACGAACCTTTCGCTGAACCGGCTGCGGGATGAGTTTACGGAGCGGGTAACGTCCAGGATCCTGAGCCAGTACCGGATCCTGCCTCTTTTAGGGGAAGATTTACGGCTGGCAAAGAGGGGATATACCGGTTGACTTGCCTGACGGTTCATGCTATAAAGAGTATGTGGCGCCGGGCGCGTTAAAGCGGCGCAGGCCATGGGCATGTCCGCACATGGCGGACGGAAGCATAGATGCAGAGCTGGAAACAGACTGCGCCAAACAACACGATGGGGGAGAAAATAAATGCTGTACGAAGAGAAACAGATCGAAACAATTCCGGTTGGACCGTTGGGACTGATTCCGTTAAAAAGCTGCGAGGCTTTGGGAAAGAAGGTAGACGAGTGGCTGGTAGGCTGGAGACATGAGCGGGAAAGCGAGCATAAGACCACCATCGCGTTTGCGGGATATCAGAGAGATTCTTATATTGTCGGCGCGAGAACGCCGCGGTTCGGAAGCGGAGAGGCCAAGGGCGAGCTTCTGGAGTCGGTCCGGGGCGACGATCTGTACCTGATGGTGGACGTGAGCAATTACAGCCTGACCTATTCGCTCTGCGGGATCCAGAATCATATGTCTCCGGACGACCATTTCCAGGATTTAAAGCGGGTGATCGCGGCGGTAGGAGGAAAAGCGCGCCGGATCAACGTGATCATGCCGTTTCTTTATGAAAGCCGCCAGCATAAGCGGACGGGCCGGGAGTCTTTGGACTGCGCCTGGGCCTTGAGAGAGCTGGTGGATATGGGCGTGGAGAATATTATTACCTTTGACGCCCATGATCCCAGAGTCCAGAACGCGATCCCGTTAAAGGGCTTTGAGACAGTGCAGCCCACCTATCAGTTTATCAAGCATCTGTTAAAGCATGAACCGGAGCTGCAGATCGACAGCGAGCATATGATGGTGATCAGCCCGGATGAAGGCGGCATGAACCGGGCGGTGTTCTTTGCCAACGTACTGGGCCTTGATCTTGGCATGTTCTATAAGCGGCGGGATTATACCCGGATCGTAAACGGCCGGAATCCGATTCTTGCCCATGAGTTTTTGGGAGCCAGCGTAGAGGGCAAGGACGTGATCATTGTGGATGATATGATCTCCTCCGGAGACAGTATGCTGGATACGGCGCGGGAGTTAAAGCAGCGCAAGGCAAGAAAGGTCTTTATCTGCACCACCTTCGGCCTCTTTACCAACGGGTTAAAGAAATTTGACGAATATTATGAAAACGGGATCATCGACCGGGTTCTTACGACCAACCTGGTTTATCAGACGCCGGAGCTTTTGTCCCGCCCTTACTATATCGACGTGGATATGAGCAAGTATATCGCTCTGATCATTGATAATCTGAATCATGATTCTTCGCTAAGCGAGCTGTTGAACCCGACCAGACGGATTAACCGGTTGCTGGAGCGCTATCGTTCCGGAGAGAGGTAAGAGGCTGGTTTTCTGAAAGAGGGGATTACATTGGAGATAAAAACAGGGGTTTCTCTCCAAACGAAGCAGACCTTGTCCCAGGTCCAGATGGAATCGCTGAATGTTTTAAGCATGTCCATGACGGAGCTGCGGGAGTTTCTGCAGAATGAGGAAATCGAGAATCCGCTGGTGGAATATTCATCAGGCGGCGGAGGCAGCCAGATCCCGGTGACCTATCGGGAAACGGAGCGGTTTTACGGCAGCCGGTCTTTGGAGGACGCGGACCAGCCGGATCTGTATCAGGCGGAGAACGGGCCGGAGTCGGTGGAAAATCTGGTGATGATGCAGCTATCCTGGGAGAAAATGGGGGAGGACGACCGGAAGGTTGTGGACTTCTGCATTAATTCTCTGGAGCAGAGCGGATATCTTCCGATACCGCCGGAGGAGATCGCCAAGAAGCTGGGACTGAAAAAGGACCAGGTGGAGCGGGTGCTGTCGGGGCTTAAGCTTCTTGAGCCGAGAGGGATCTTCGCCTCCGGCCTGGAGGAATGCCTCCTTCTGCAGATCCAGGGAATGGAGCAGGAGGAAGCTCTAAAACGGGTCATAAAAGACCACCTGCAGGATGTGGCGGAGGGAAGGATCAGCAGTATTTCCAGAGATTTAAAGCTTTCTTCGGCGGAGGTCCGGAAGCTGATCCATATTATAAAGGAATTGAATCCCAGGCCGTTAAACGGCTACGGGGAGGCAGAGGCTCAGTATATCCTGCCGGATATTATCCTGACCTGCCAGAACGGCCAGTGGAACATGGAGCTCAATGATAAATGGACGGGAAACGTCCAGATCAATGAGTTTTATGTTCATATGATGGAAACGGCCCAGGATGAGGAGCTGAAAAGCTATTTCGAGGAAAAACTGCGCCGCGCCCGGTTTATCATGAACGCGGTGGATCAGAGAAGACGGACGCTCCTTGGGATCACCGAGGGGATCTTAAAGCGCCAGCCGGGATATCTTTTGGGGACGGAGCATTTAAAGCCAATGACGTTAGAGGAGCTGGCGGAGGAGCTGGGAGTCCATAAATCCACGGTGAGCCGGGCGATCCGGGATAAATATCTTTTGGCGCCGGGCGGATGCTTTCTCCTTCGGGACCTGTTTACCAGCGGGATCGCGTCGGGAGACGGAAAAACCGACGAGGTCAGCCGGACGGCAGTGAAGGCGAAGCTTCGGGAGCTGGTGGAAGCCGAGGATAAAGGACGGCCGTACAGCGACGAGCAGCTGGCGAGGCTTTTAGAACGGGACGGGATGCCGGTATCCCGGCGGACGGTCGCGAAATACCGGATGGAGCTGGGACTGGGAAGCGCGTTCCAGCGAAGAGAAGAGTAAGGAAAGCAGGAGAAACGTATGTCATTCATTTACAAGAGCCTTCTTCCGACTCCGGAGGAGATCCGGGCGGAGTTTCCGCTGAAGCCGGAGTTAGCTAAGATGAAGGCCGAAAAAGATAAGGAAATTGCCGCTGTCTTCACTGGAGACAGCGATAAATTTGTTGTGATCATCGGGCCGTGCTCCGCGGATCGGGAGGACGCGGTCTGCGAATACATGGGGCGTCTGGCCAGAGTGAACGAAAAGGTAAAAGACAAGCTTTTGATCATTCCCCGGGTGTACACCAATAAGCCCAGGACCACCGGAGGCGGCTATAAGGGAATGCTCCATCAGCCGGATCCGGAGAAAAAGCCCAATATGTACGAAGGGCTGGTGGCGATCCGCAAGCTCCATATGCGGGTGATCCAGGATTACGGGTTCACGACGGCGGATGAGATGCTGTATCCGGAAAACTTAAGCTATCTTTCGGATGTTCTTTCCTATATTGCCATCGGAGCCCGGTCGGTGGAGAATCAGCAGCACCGTCTGGCTTCCAGCGGTGTAGACGTGCCGGTGGGGATGAAGAATCCCACCAGCGGCGATCTGAGCGTGATGTTAAATGCTGTGTACGCGGCCCAGCACGGTCATGATTTTATTTTCCGTACCTGGGAAGTGGAGACAAAGGGAAATCCACTGACCCATTCGATCCTCCGGGGAGCGGTCAGCAAGCACGGCCAGTGCCTTCCCAACTACCATTATGAGGATCTGGAGCTTTTATACAGCCTGTATCAGGAGCGGGATCTGAAGAATCCGGCCTGCATCGTGGACGCCAATCATTCCAACTCCAATAAGCGGTATGAGGAGCAGGTCCGCATCGTAAAAGAAGTGCTCCACAGCCGCCGCCATTCAAGGGAGATCCACGACTTTATTAAGGGCGTTATGGTGGAGAGTTATCTGGAGCCGGGAAGCCAGAAGATTGGCGAACATATTTATGGAAAATCCATTACCGATCCCTGCCTGGGCTGGGAGGAATCGGAGCAGCTGTTGTATGATATCGCGGATTCCGTGTAAGATGGGATCTGTTATAGAAAGACGAGGGAGCGGCCAATGAAGAAACTGGCGGGAATTTTAGCGGTGATCTGCGGCAACGTGCTGCTGGCGTTCGGCATCGCGGCGTTTTTAGAGCCGACGGGAATTATCAGCGGCGGTACGACGGGTATCGGTCTTTTTGTCCAGGAATTTCTTGGGCTTCCCGTGTCAGTTACCTATGGAGTGGTCAACGTGGTCTGCTTCCTTTTAGGGCTTCTGATCCTGGGGAAAGAGTTTGCCATGTCGACTCTTTTATCTACGGTCATCTTCCCGTTTATCCTGGGATTCTTTGAGAACGTCAGCTGGCTGTCTTCGCTGACGGACGATTATTTTCTCGCGGCCGTTCTTGCGGGGACGCTGTCGGGAACAGGCGTAGGCCTGGTGATCCGTTTCAACGCGTCCACCGGCGGCATGGATATCCCTCCGCTGATCGTTCATAAGCTGTTCGGCGTTCCCATCGGGACCATGATGCTTCTGATCAACGTGGGGACGCTGGCGCTGCAGCTTACGTTTTCGGATTCGGAACAGATCCTTTACGGACTGGTCCAGACCTTTATTATGACCATGGTGATGGATAAGGTGCTGCTGTTCGGTAAGAGCCAGGCCAATCTTATGATCATCAGCCCCCAGTATGAGAGGATCCATAGGATCCTTTTGGAGAACGAGACGGGGGTTACCTTATTCCCCATCGAAACCGGCTATACGGGGGAGAAGCAGAAAGCGATCCTATGCGTCGTTTCTTCCAGACGGCTCCCAAGGATCAAGCAGTTAGTGGAGGCGGTGGATCCCACCGCGTTCGTTTTGGTAAATTCTTCGACGGAGGTAATGGGAAGAGGCTTTACGCTGCCCAGGTAGCGCCGCCTGTTGGACTTTCGGCCATTGCAATTTGTCAGGGCCATTGTCAGGGCCATTCAGCCGTTTCGGCTTGTCAGGGAATCTTCACAAATTTTTCAGATTTTTGCACTTAAACTCGTAATGAGCGTGTGATAAAATAAACATGCGGTTCCGCCCGGAGGGGCGGACCAAACGGGGGTGTCAGGTATGGAAAACAGCCATGCCTGGCATTTTTGACGTAAAAAACCGAAAGCGGTGAAACAATGAGCGAGAATAAAAGAAACTACGGCAAGCGGGACGTGAAAAAAAGGCTGGAAAAAATCGACTCTCCTGGAATCCGGTATGCGAAACGCCTTTCTCTAAGCTTCTTTACGACGCTTTTGATCGGCGGTTTGATCGCGGTTTTGATCAGTATTTTTATGGGCTTTGGGATCGTGAAGCGGATCATCGACGACGCGCCGGAGATCAGTCTGTCCAGCGTTCAGCCCACCGGCTTCGCCACCCGGATCTACGACAGCCAGGGGAATCTTACGGAGACGCTGGTGATGAGCGGGGCCAACCGGGAGGAAGTGGAGTTTGAGGAGCTTCCGGAGAACTTGATCGATGCCTTTGTGGCCATGGAGGACCGGCGGTTTTGGGAGCATGACGGCATTGACCTGCGTTCCATTGCCAGGGCCGCGGTGGGAGTGATCAGCGGCGATTATGCCGGAGGCGGCAGCACCATTACCCAGCAGCTGATCAAGAACAACGTGCTGGACGGAGGACGGGAGAATAACTGGTCCGACCGGATGGTGCGCAAGATCCAGGAGCAGTATCTGGCGGTGAAGCTGGAGGCCACTTCCGGAATGAGCAAGGAAGAGACGAAAAAGGAAATTTTAGTCAGCTATCTGAATACCATCAACCTTGGAAATAATACGCTGGGAGTGAAAACGGCGGCGGACCGGTATTTCGGCAAGGAGGTTTCGGAGCTGAACCTGGCGGAGTGTACGGTGCTGGCGGCGATCACCTCGAACCCGTCCCGGTATAATCCCATCTCCCACCCGGAGAACAACAACAGCCGCCGCCAGGTGGTCCTCCAGTATATGGAGGAGCAGGGATATATCGATCCAGCGGAGCGGGAAGCGGCCATGGGTATGGAGGTTTATGAGGAGATCGCAAGACAGGACGAGCTGCAGCGGCAGAGTTCTCCTTATACGTATTTTACCGACGCGCTGATCGTGCAGGTGACGGACGCTCTGGTCGAAGAGCTGGGCTATACGGAGAGCGAGGCTTACACCCTTTTATACTCCGGCGGGCTGGAGATTTATTCGACCCAGGATCCCCAGATGCAGGCCATTGTGGACGAGGAGCTGAGCGACCCAGAAAATTATGTGGAAACCTGGTACGGCCTGGAATACCGTCTCTCCATCCGCCATCCGGACGACAGCCTGACCCATTACTCTGGGAGCGATCTGGAACGGTGGCATAAGGAGCAGGAGGGCGGCCAGAACTTTAACGGGCTTTACAGCTCCTTGGAGGAGCTGAACGCCGACGTGGAGGCGTTTAAGGCGCAGGTGCTGGGAGAAGGCGATACGATCGAGGGCGAGAAGATCGATCCGGTGCTGGAGCCGCAGGCGTCCTTTGTCCTGCTGGATCAAAGAACCGGGGAGGTCAAAGCCCTTGGCGGCGGCCGCGGAGAAAAGACGGCCAGCCTTACGTTAAACCGGGCCACAGACGCGGCCAGACAGCCGGGATCCGCGTTTAAAGTAATTACGGCCTTTGCTCCGGCGCTGGATACGCGCCAGGCGACCTTGGGCTCCGTTTATTACGACGAGCCTTATACCGTAAGCGGGCATACCTTCCGCAACTGGTGGGGAACCAGCCGGGGCTATGTGGGCTACGCCAATATCCGGGACGGAATTATTTACTCGATGAATATCATAGCTGTGCGCGTTCTGATGGAGACGGTAACGCCGGAAACGGGGATCGAATATGCGAGAAACCTTGGGATCACGACGCTGACGGCGGAGGATGTGACGGCTTCGGCGGCCCTTGGCGGACTGACGGAGGGCGTGACCAATCTGGAGCTTACGGGAGCCTACGCGGCCATCGCCAACGGAGGCGTTTATACGAAGCCCCGGTTCTACACGCGGATCCTGGACCGGGATGGCAATGTGATCCTGGGAGAAGAGAGCGAGACGCGGCAGGTGCTGTCGTCGGAGACTGCTTTTCTTTTGACGGACGCCATGTCCGACTCGCTGGAGCCCCATCAGCTGTTTGCCCGGCCGGGGATTTCCATTAACTCCACCAGTACCAGAGCGCGGCTGAGCCGGATGCCCGCGGCAGGAAAGAGCGGAACCACCACCAGCAACCGGGACGCCTGGTTCGTGGGCTTTACGGATTACTATACGGCGGGAATCTGGACCGGATATGATGAAAATAATAAGGAGCTGGCGAATACCAGCTACCATAAATCCATCTGGAAGCAGATCATGGACCGGATCCATGAGGAGCTGCCGGTGCGGGACTTTTCCGTCCCGGATTCCATTACCCAGGTGTCAATCTGCCGGAAATCCGGGAAACTGGCGGTTTCCGGGCTGTGCGACGCGGATCCCAGGGGCAGTACGGTCTATACGGAATATTTCGCGGCGGGAACAGAGCCTAAAGAGGTGTGCGACGTGCATATCGCGGCTTCCATATGTACGGAAAGCGGCCTTTTAGCAGGAGAATTTTGTCCCCAGACGGAGCAGAAGGTTTTCATGGTGGTTCCGGAGGGAAGCACCAGCGTGACCGACGATTCCCTGTTCCAGATGCCGGCTCCCTGTACGCTCCATGCGTCGGGAACTGCGGGCGGGGATGGACAGACGGAAAATTCCGGCTCCCTGGGCGCAGATTCCGGAAACAGCGGCCCGGGCGGCGGTTCGGGCAGCGGCCCAGGCGGCGGCTCAGATTCGTCTCAAGGGACGATTCCCTCGGGCCCCGGCGATTATCTTCATGAGGTGCGGCCGGTGGGGCCGGGCTATGAATAATAAAGAATGCCGCCTTGCCTGATCCGGCGCCGCCGCAGAGGCGGGAATTCCGGCGTTGCCGTAGAGGCGGGAATTTCGGCGCTGCTGAGAAGTTAGGAAGACTGGCGCCGCTGCAGAGTCGGGAACTCCGGCGCCGCCGCGAAGTCAGGAATGGCTTCGCTCATAGTAGAAAATGTATTGCTGCATGACCCCGGCGAAGCCTTTATAGCAGGAAAAGTTTTCTTGAACCAGTTCCTGGCAGAGGCGGGTCTGGGGAACCGACTCCGCGCGGCGGCTTTTGGGCGCGTATTCCCGCAGCAGGATCTTCCGGATCCAGGTATCCACGGGGAAGGCGTCGATATGATGAAGGCCGAACAGGCAGATACAGTTGGCCACTTTTTCGCCGATGCCGTAAAAGCCTTGGAGATAGTCCATGGCTTCCTGATAGCCCAGACGGGATAACTGTGCCAGATCCAGGGCGCCGGAACAGGCGTCCTCGCAGAGGCGTTTGATGTATTTGGCCCGGTATCCCAGCTTCATGCTTTGAAGCTCCGAAAGGGAGGCTCGGGCCAGCTCTTCGGGCGTTGGGAAAGCGTAAAAGAAGCCGCAGCCTACGTCCCTGCAGTCTGAGGAAAACGGAAGCTCCTGGCATTCCTTTGGAATTGCGAGCTTTTGACCGTAAGTCTTTGCCAGCGCTTCCACCAGGGAGCGGATGGCCGGGATGGTTTTTTGCTGGGAAATTATAAACGTAATGATCATTTCCCATAAATCCTGCCGCAGGATACGGATCCCGCTTCCGTATTCGGCGGCCTTTTTTAGATAGGGATCGCCGCTTTGAACAGAGGAAAGGAACTGCCCGTAATCCGCCGCAAGATCAAAATAATTTTCCCAGAAAGGAAATTCCTCTTCCGGACAGAAAAAATAGATGCCATTCTCATTCTCCAAGAGCCGCAGATAGTGGGAACCGCTGATCATGCGCCAGACAGTATCCGGCTGGCCGCCGGCGGGTTCTGTCTCTGAGCAGAAACTTTGCGCGGCCGCCGGGGCGGCTTTGGGGCGAAGATCCTGGCTGTCCGCAGGTTCCTGTACGATGCGGAAGCACTGTCCGGATTCAGCGATCTGCCGAATATTGAAATTGGGAATCTGCCGAAGGATCATAGGTGAAGACGCCTGCCTTTCTGAGCTGAACTTTCTGAGCTGAACTTTTTGAGCCAGCTTTTCCGAGTCGGATTTTCTGAGCCGGTCTTTCTAAACCGGTTCCCATCTATTTTATCATGTCCGGGGCAAAGATCCAACCTGGCAATTTTCTCCGCGGTTTGTTATAATAAAGGAAATCTTCTGGGGTTAGAGACCGCAGAAGGATAGGGAAGCATAGAAATGGATAGAAAAGAATGGAAAAGGAGGATATGGGGAATGGCATTGAAGGCATATGAAAATATGGCGGCTTGCGTGATCGAGGAGCTGAAAAAGAGAAATATGGAGGGCTATTACTGCGAGGACCGGAGGGCAGCGGCGGATCTGGTATGCAGCATGGTGGAAAAGGGAGCCGCCGTCAGCTGGGGCGGATCGGAAACGATCAAGGAGCTGGGGGTTTTAGAGCGTCTGAAAGAGGACGGCTGTGAAATGATCGAGTATCCGGAAAAGGAAAAGAAGGAAATCGGCAGTCCGATTTTCGCGAAGGTAGCGTCGGCGGATTATTTCCTGATGAGTACCAACGCCATTACCCGGACGGGGGAACTGGTTAATATCGACGGCGCCAGCAACCGGCTTTCCAGCCTGCTCCATGGGCCGAAGCATGTGATCATCGTTGCCGGAATGAATAAGCTGGTGAAAACGGTGGAGGATGGATTTAACCGGATCCAGACGTCGGTATGTCCGGTTACGGCGGAGCGGAGCGGCCGCAAGACTCCATGCGGCATAAAAGGAGTCTGCACCGACTGTCAGTCGCCGGACTGCATGTGCTGCAATATTGTAATTTCCCGCCGCTCCCGGTATAACGGCCGGGTGAAAGTGATCTTAGTCGGAGAAAATCTGGGGGTTTAGAAGGCAGAGCGGACTGGAAATATTTCTGAACTTATATGAATTATTTTGGAAATACATAAAATTAAACCATCATCATTCAACGAAATGAAATAATTACAAAAAACACAGCCAAATTTCCGGGAAATTTGGTTAATCTTTCTCTTCCCACGGTGCTATAATAAGGCCTGTAAAAAGAAACAGATACTTAACAAGACCTCTTTGGAAACAAAGTTGAAGGCCGCTAAGCAATCGGATTCAGTGTAAGGAGGAAAAGATAAATGAATACTTTTAAAGCTGAAAAAAGAGACTTGGCCGAGAAGGCGAAAAAGCTTAGACGGGAAGGATTTGTTACAGGCAATGTGTTTGGCCGTGATCTTGCGGAGTCGATTCCGGTTAAGTTTGCGAAAACCGAAGCGGAACGCTTGATGAGAGAAAACGGAAAAGGCAGCCGTGTGATCCTGGAGATTGCCGGAGAGCCGATGAATGTTCTTGTAAAAGAAATTGATTATGATTCATTAAAGAGACAGATCCTGGAAATGGATTTCCAGGTACTGGTACAGAATGAGATGGTAAAATCCGTAGCGGAGATCGTTCTGTGCAACCATGAGAAGGTAACGGAAGGCGTTCTGGAGCAGCATCTGGAAGAAGTCGCCTACCGGGCGCTGCCGGCGGCTCTCGTTGAGAAGATCGAGCTGGACGTAGGAAATATGCGTGTCGGCGATTCCATTTACGTCAAGGATCTTGCCATTGCGTCCGATAAAGACGTCCATCTGATGACGGATCCGGAAACTTTGGTCGTATCGGTAACGGCGGTTCATAACACCGTAACGGAGGATACGGACGCGGCGGCTGAGGCCGGCACGGAGACGGCTGCGGAAGCAAAATAAGCGGCCGGTCAAACGAAAGTCAATTTGATAGAAAAGCGCGGTTCCTGGGCTGTGATTCCGGGGGCCGCGCTTTTTAAATAGGCTAAATCGTGCGGGATAGGCGCGAATAAGAGTTTTCTGCTTATTCGCGAACCTTCTTCCGCTCCGCCTTCGCCTGGAATTTTTCATTGGGGACAATAAACCGCTCATGGCGGCCGCCGCCGATTTTTCCTGTTTCATCGTATGCGGAGACAGAAAAGACAAGACGCCGGCCGTCGATTTCTGTAAGCTCGCTTTCGCACCATACCTTCATGCCCAGAGGCGTCGGCGCGTCATGGGTAATCTGCAGCAGGGTCCCGACGGTTCCCATGCCTTCCTCAAGATAGGGGGCAACGCTTTTCCAAGCCGTTTTTTCCATCAGCGCCGTCATGGCCGGCGTAGCGAATACGTCCAGCGTGCCGCTTCCCATCGTCTTTGCGGAGTTCGTTTCCGTAACGAGTGTTTCTTCTTTTCCTTTTATTCCAAGTGTCAGCATAAATTTCTCCTTTATTGATAAAATTGATCCAGCGCCGCAGGCCCAAAGGCATTCGGCCCGAAATCATTATAATTTACTTTTATAAGAATTGCAAGGAATGCCAGGAATGTGATAGAATGAACGGAGAGTATGGGGTGAAGCTATGTTATTTATCGCGGGAGTTACCCAAGGGACGAAAGAAATCCTGTATCAGGCGGCGGCTTTCGTCTGCGGACGCTGCGGCCGGTATGGCCGGTATCAGGTTTATATGACCTATATGTGCCTGTCTTTGTTTTTTATTCCAATTTTAAAGTGGAATAAGAAGTATTATGCCCGGACGACCTGCTGTCAGACGGTTTATGAGCTGGATCCGGAGGTGGGCAGACGGCTGGAAAAGGGCGAGGCGATTGAAATCCGGCCTCAGGACCTGACGCCGGTGTCGGGAACCGGAGGCGGATGGGGCACGGGAAGAAAACGATGCGCCAACTGCGGTTATGAAACGGACGAGGATTTCGACTTTTGCCCGAAGTGCGGACGTAGATTTTAAGGCATAGAATTTAAGGAGAAATGATGAAGATTACCTATATCCATCACAGCTCGTTTTTTGCGGAGACAGAATCGGCCTGCCTGCTGTTTGATTATTTTAAAGGAGAGCTTCCCGAAGCAGAGCCGGGGAAACCGTGGTATGTGTTCGCCAGCCACCGGCATCCGGACCATTTTTCCAAGGTGATTTTTGATCTGGCGAAGGAGCATCCGGATATCCGCTATCTGCTGTCCTTTGATATCTGGAGAAAGCGCGTGCCGGAGGAATTAAAGGAGCGGACTGTTTTTTTGAAGCCGGGAGAGATTTTCGAGGATGGCCGGGTGTCGGCGGAAGCGTTCCGTTCCACGGACGAGGGCGTCGCTTTTTGGTGCGGAGCGGACGGATTCTCGCTGTACCATGCCGGAGATCTTAATCACTGGTACTGGGAGGAAGAGGACGAGCAGTGGAACCACAATATGACCAAGGCTTACCGGGAAGAGATCGGAAAGATGAAAGGAAGAACGGCGGACGCCGCGTTTCTGCCGCTGGATCCGAGGCTGGGGCAGTATTTCTGGCTGGGGATCGATGATTTTATGAAGGAAGCAGACGCCCGCTTTATTTTTCCCATGCATTTCTGGGGAGAATATGATGTTGCCAAAAAATTAAAGGCGCTCCCATGTTCAGAACCATACCGGGACAGGATTGTGGAAATCGATCGGGAGGGTCAGTGCTTCGAGATTGGACGCTGCGGGGAATAGACTGGAAATAGCCTGGGAGGCATGGCAATGGATAATAAAAATAACAGCTTAGAGGCGAGTAATTTTGCCGCCGCATCAGCCAGTATGGATGTATTATGCCATAATTCTATTGAGTTGATCCAATATGCTCGCAAAATTGCCGTAAATCAGGTAAACATTGTGCAGCTCATGACTTATTATGCTCTCGGCCGTTGGATTGTGG
>DGYMR06203__coassemble_1670_pt1 | contig 12922 bp, 13 predicted proteins | sample DGYMR06203__metabat2_high_PE_052 | metagenome-assembled genome bin DGYMR06203
TATGCCGCCGCCTGCAAAAAATGCACGGACCGGGAAGATATACGCCAGAAAAATTTAGGCCGGAAAATTGGGGCCGCGAAAACTTTGGCCGCGAAAATTTGGGGCCGTGAAAATTTTCTCAAAAAAGACTTGAGCAATTAAAAAAAATATGGTATAGTATTGGCCATGGGGCATTAGCGCAGTTGGGAGCGCGTTTGAATGGCATTCAAAAGGTCGTGGGTTCGAATCCCATATGCTCCATTTTTTATGCAGATATGGTTCATCGGTAGAACGCTAGCTTCCCAAGCTGGAAAGGCGGGTTCGACTCCCGTTATCTGCTCGCAGCGTAAACAGCCGGAAACCTTGCTTTAAGGTCTCCGGCTTTTTTTCTTTTCCTATTCTTTTTTCCCGGGCTTCCCAGCCCCGTGTTCCCGGACTTCTCAGTCCCGTGTTCCTGCATTTCCCGGCTCCGTGTTCCGGGTTTCCCAGCCCCGTTTCTTTTAAGCTGTCCGAAGGATGATGCGGCGGCGAAGCTCCGCCTCTTCCCCCGTCACTCCTCCTTCATCAGCTTCCCGATCTCCCGTACAAGAAGCTTCGCATTGGCGATCAGGGAATCAAAGGCCCCGTATTCATAAAATTTAATAAACACCATGCCGATGGGAACCGCAAGGATCATGCCCGCGATCCCGCGGAACTTATATCCCAAAAACAAAAGGATCAGCGTCGTTAAGGGCGGAAGCCCCATGCTGTCGCCGACGATCTTCGGCTGGATCAGCTGACGCACCGCCTGGGTCAGCAGATATAAAAGAAGAAGCCCGGCGCCGCTGGCATACTCTCCGGTGATCAGCTCCACGGCGGCCCAGGGGATCAACGCCGTTCCGGTCCCAAACATGGGAAGGAAATCCAGGATCGCGATCAACACGGCCAGAAGGAAGCTGTAGCGCACCTGCAGGATCAAAAGGCCGGCAAACAGGATCACGGCGACGACAAACATGATCTTGAACTGAGCCATAAAATATCCGCCGATCACCTTGCGCACATCCCGCCTTAAAAGCGCCAGATACCGGACGGCCGCCTTCGGCATCCGGCCGCGGAGCCATCCAAGGATCCGGTCATGCTCCGCTAAAAACATATAAGAAGAGATCAGAACAAACAAGACATTGATGAATACGTCCGGCAGAGACCTGGCGACGGCGCCACCGGCAGAAGCCGCCATCTCCTGGACAAATTCTCCAATATAGTCTCCCATGCTGTCGCCGATCCGGTCAAACGCGGACGAAAGCCCGTCCGGAAGAAACGACAGGCGGCTGTTGACTTCGTCAAATACCAGCGACAGCTCCTGCTGGAGCGTACCGTAAAGTTCCGGGAGGGAACGAAGAAAACCGTTCAGTTCCCGGAACAGCAAAGCAAAGAGCCAGTAAAGCCCAAAAGTTACTAAAGCCAAGACCCCGACGATCAGCACCACGGAGCCATGCTTCCTTACGATCCGCAGCCGCTTCTCCAAGAACCGGACCGGAGGATTGGCGATCATCGCGACAATCCATCCGATCACAAACGGCAGGAAGAAGGATAAAAGCCTCACGCCCCAGACGCAGACCGCGTACAGGAAAAACAGCGGCACTCCAATATTCAAAAGGATCCTTACATATTTTCTAATCTCCAAACCATCCATCTCTTTCCAAAGCCGCCGCCGGACGGCAGAGCATGCTTCCCGGCGGCGATCCTCGTTTTGCCGGATCACATTTTACTGAGTCAATCCGTATTCCTTCGCGATCTCCTTAAAGGCAGGCAACGACCGCTTGATCTGATCATAGGATACGCAGTAAGCGATCCTTACATACCCCGGGCAGGCGAAGGAGCTTCCCGGAACGAAAAGGACATGATGCTTTTTCGCCGTTTCGCAGAATTCCTTCTCATCCTCCACCGGAGATTTCACAAACAGGTAAAAAGCGCCGTCGGGTTTCGCGCAGGTAAAACCATATTCTGTCAGCGCGGAATAGATCAGGTCCCGGTTTCTTTCATAGGTTTCCAGATCCACGGTCACGTCATGCTCGATGCAGTATTGGATCACCTTCTGCATCAGGGACGGCGCGTTCACGCATCCCAAAACACGGTTGGCGATGGTCGCCGCCTGGATCAACTCCTTGGAATCCTCCAGCTCGTCGGGGATCACCAGATAACCGATCCGCTCGCCGGGAACGGAAAGGGATTTGCTGTAAGAATACACCACCACCGAGTTATGGTAATAATTGGTAATAAACGGCACCTGGACCCCACCGTATGCCAGCTCCCGGTATGGCTCGTCGGAAATCAGGACGATCGAGATTCCGAATTCCTTTTCCTTGCGCTCCAGGATCGCGGCCAGGCTGCGGATGATCTCCTCGCTGTACACAACGCCCGTGGGATTATTGGGATTGTTGATGATCACCGCTTTTGTAGACGGCGTGATCTTCTCTTCAAACTCCGAAAGCTTCGGCATAAAGGTTTCCGTGTCCGGAGAAATCACCACGACCTTTCCGTCGTAATTTCTTACATACCCGTCGTACTCCACAAAGTACGGAGCAAATACGATCACCTCGTCGCCCGGGTTCAAAATACTTTTTAAGATTACGTTTAAGCCGCTGGCCGCGCCCACCGTCATGATCAGGTTCCCGGCGGAAAAATGGCAGCCGAACCTCAGGTTTAAGGAATCCGCGATCGTCTGGCGGACGTCCGGATATCCGGCATTGCTCATATAACCGTGAAGCGTATTAAAGTCCTCCGTTTTTACCAGCTCAAGGATCGCGTCGTTGACCTGGGGCACCGGCACGTTGGGATTGCCCAGGCTGAAATCATAGACATTCTCCCGTCCGTATTGCTCCGCCATCCGGTTGCCTTCCTCAAACATTGCCCGGATCGCCGAATTATTCGCCATAAAAGGCTTCATTTTTTCTGATACCATAACGAAAACCTCCCGTTTATTGTTTCTCCGTCCCCCGGTCCTTTTGAAACGGCCAGCCGTTCCTGCCGCACCAAAGGGCAAAGGCCGCCGTCACTCCAAAATAAAACCATGTGGTCGGATTGGAATACCATGTCGTAAAAAAAGAAAGCATAAAGTACAATGCCGCCTGCGCGTAGAACAGCGGCCATGCCGGATTTGTACCCCTTCTATACCAGACCGAAAGGGCTCCGGCTGCGGCTCCTAAAGCCGCCGCGAAAAGGATCACGCCGGCCACGCCGAAATCGTAATACGCGTCGTAAAACAGCGTAACCGTCGTCAGCTCCTCTTTTGTGGTATAAAGAGGCCAGTTTACTAACTCCGGCTTTAAAAATTTAAGGCCCGTAAACGCCCACAGCGGAAACATCCCCTTTAAGCCCAGGGAATGCCGCGGCAGTTCCTCCACAAGACAGTTGAAATTATCATAATTATTGGCAATATACATATAGGGCTGGGTCACGAAAATCGGCGTTTGAGGGTTTTTCATCTCGAAGATCCCATTCAAGTACGCCACATCGTGGCTCCTGGCGATCGTCAGCACAATATAAAGCGGGATCAGGGCCGCCGCCGCCGCGATCAGATACCGGATCCGCTGGTTTCCCGTCACCGTCATAAACGTCAGGACCCCTAAGATCACGCCGAAGATCAGCTGAAATCGGGATACGCATAAAACCGGGATCAAAACCGCCGTAAGGACAGCCGCAAGAACCGCCGCCGTTTCCTTTCGGCTCCCGGCCGCCGCGAGCCGGTAAAACCTCCGGCATTTTTTCGGTTCCCGATCCTCTAAAATTTCCTGCTCCCGCGCATCTTCCCATCCCTGGCGAAAATCCGAAAAAAGCCACAAAACCGCCATCGACGGAACCAGGACGCAGGAAACCGTAAAATAATGGACCCCGGAAATATGGAAATAGGAATAGGCATGGGGCACGCCCCGGACGAAAAACGGGACATAACCCAACACCGCCGCTTCCAGCAAAAAGGCCATAAGAGAGATGGCCGTAAGGATCAGGATCGCCGTAAAGATCCGGCTTCTTTTATCTCCGGCCCATTTCCTTTTCCCCTTTTTTGACGGTTCCCGGGACTGAAAGAACGAACGCGCCCGCCCGTAAACCAGCCGGAAAACTGCCGCGGCGCAGAAAAAGCAAAGCCATGTTTTTAGGCTCCAGTCCGTCTGCAGCTTCGACAGCTTCAAGCAGGAAATCCCCTGCCCGCCGATAAAAAAGAGGGAAAACAGGGCCTGCAGATCCAAAAGGGATCCATATTTTTTCACATCCCGCCAGTAAAGCCAAACGGCGGCCAAAAGAAGGGACGCGCCTGACAAATAGTAATGGGCGCTGGATGCAAAAAGCATTCCCGCGCCATAACATAAAACATATACCAGCATCTTCGGTTTATTCTCCAAGGCCGCTTTCCACAAGCGCCACCATATCTCTCAAGGCCTGTTCTTCGTCCGGCCCCTCGCAGATAAATGTGATCTCATCCCCGCTCTTTACGCACGCGCCAAGAACGCTCAGCACGCTTTTCGCGTTGGCCGTGGAATTCATAAACTGAAATTTCACGGAGGATTTATACTTTAACGCCTCCTTACAAAGGATCCCCGCCGGCCTCAAATGAAGGCCGGTAGGATTCTTGATCATTACCTTTTGCTTTACCATGTCCAATCCACTCCTGAATCTTCCGCTTTTCTCTGGTGCCTTTTCCGAAATATATTCTGTCTTCCTAACTGTGTCTGCCTAACTGTTTTCTGCGGTTTCTCCCGCTTCCTGCGGGCGCGCGCTGGGAACCGCCCCGGCCGCGGTTTCACCCGCCTGGCCTGTATGCGTTCCGTTTGCCGCCGCCTCTCCCGTCTGGCCCGTATGCATTCCGTTTGCTGCCGTTTCTCCTGTCTGGCCCGTATGCGTTCCGTTTGCCGTATTTCCCGAAGCCTGTCCGTCAGCTTCCGCCTGCGAGGAAGCGTCCTCAGCAGAAACGGACTCCGCGTCCCCCGGCCCCTCCAACGGGATTACCCGGATCACGCAGCCTGTGGAATTTACCAGCTCGTAGGCGGAGTCCAGCTCCACCGCCAGCTGCGGCGCCGCGTAGTGATCGCCCTCTCCCATCTCTGAAACATCGATGGAGAGATCCGAAGAGTCAAAGGTCAGGCTGTCCAATTCCTCCGGAAGAGCGCGGATCCATACGGATACCGTACCCGGATCCGATTCATACCGATAGTGTTCCGCCTTTCCTGTAAGAGAAGCATCCGTAACCGCGATTTCATACTCCCTGGTTTCCAGCTTCTCGATCAGCATCGTTACTTCAATCGTGCTTTCCTGCATGCCGGCAAGCTCGATCCCCTCCGGAAGGTATTCGTTCAGATCCACCAAAACCGTCACATTGGAGGAGGCTCCCGTAATATCCAGGCTGTCTCCCGGGATCGTAATGGTCTGGAGCGAAGCCAAGAGCGTACGCAGTCCCATCACCGGCACGCTGGTCACGCTGCACTGCACTCCCGTAAACCGGTAGCCGTCCTCCGGCTCGCCGTGAACCTCAAATTCCAGATTTACGTTCTTAACCCGCAGCACCGTCAGCGTATATTCCACCGCCTCGCAGTCACTCTCAATCCTGTCGTTTAACTGGATCTCATTGCCGTTGGCATCGTAAAATTCCGGAATCGCCGCCGCGGTCACATCCTCTGTTACATTGTCCAGATTGATCTCGATTCCGGCGCTGCTGATCTGTCCGATCAGAGACTCCGGTCCCTTTAAAGTCAGATACTGCGGCGAAAGAGTAACGGTTCCCGGCGCGTAGCCGTCGGGAATCGTCCCGGTAAAGGTTGTCTGCAGAATGAACTGCTTCTCCTGAACCGGCTCCGTCTCGATCTTGATCGTCGCCGTACGGCTCACCGGGTCGGAAACGAGATATTCCGAATGACTTAAAACCTCCACCTCCACCGGAATCGATCCGGTTACGGACCAAAGCTCCGTCATATCTGCCACCGCCCGGAAGTCAGAAGACCGGATCCGGTAGGCGTCCGTCGTTTTTACTTCATAGGATATGGTGGCCGTTCTCCTGCCGATGATCTCATAAGTCAGGCCGTTTTCCGTCAGCACCTCATCGTTGATAATTTCAATGGGAACCTCAACGGTATCCGTAATGACCGGATCCGCGATATTGACTGCTCCCAGCCAGACAAGGAAGCCACACAGAAGCGACAGGATCATCAGACCCCAGCGTCTATTCTGCTTTTCTTTCATTTTTATGCCTTCCTTTCCAGAGCCGGAACCGTCCACCGGCCGCCTCTTCCTTGCTTTCCACCGCCAGCGCCTTCTTTAACTCCTCCGGGTCGGTGATCCGCCTTAAGGTTCCATGCTCCGCCAGCGTGACCCGTCCCGTCTCCTCGGAAACCACGACCGTCAGGCTGTCGGTGCTCTCGCTGATTCCAAGCGCCGCCCGGTGTCTGGTTCCCAGATCCTTGCTGATGCTTAAATTATCGGAAAGGGGCAGATAGCAGGTCGCCGCCGTCACCCGGTTTCCTCTGACAACCACCGCGCCGTCATGGAGCGGCGTATTATGCTCAAAAATATTGATCAGAAGCTGGCTAGTCACGATTCCGTCCACCATGATCCCCGTCCGCTCGATCTCCTGGAGCGGGGTCTCCCGTTCGATCACGATCAGCGCTCCTGTTTTGACCTTTCCCATTTCATAGGCGGCCCGGACGATCTCGTTTACCGTCTTGTCCGTGTAGCCCTCCTGGATCCTTTTATTCTCCGTTGTGAAGAAATCCATAAAGATATTTTTGCTTCCCAGCTGCTCCAGGGCCTTGCGAAGCTCCGGCTGGAAGATCACGATCACCGCCAGCAAGAGGATCTGGCCCAGGTTATTGGCAATCCAGATGATCGTGTTCAGATGGAACAGCGCCGCCAGCAGATAAAACGCGATGATCACCAGTCCGCCCTTTAAAAGGACACCGGTCCTCGTATTCTGAACCCACAGGAAGACCTCGTAAATCAGGACTGTCAAGATCAGAATTTCAACAAGATTCGTAAAGGTAATCCTTGGAATAAAGGAAAACCAGGAATACATGTTTCCGAGAAACTCCGCCATTTTTTCGCCTCCATCCACATTCGCTCACTTAGTCGTTGCGTTCGCGCCTCACATTCCTGCGCGAATAAATCTTCTGTACCTTTACGTCCGGCGCCGAAACCGCGATCTTCGGCACCGCTTTTACATAATAATAATATTCGTCATCCTCATACTGCAGGTATTCCGTCCTTGTATAGTCCACGGCAAACACAAAGAACTGATAGATCAGGGCCGCCAGAACCGACAAGATGATGCCCAGGATCATGGAACCGGCGGAAACCGGCAGATCGAACCGCATATCGCCGATAAAAATGATCGCCAACTGGGTGATCACTCCCGCGATAATGGCGATGGACCAGGAATAATCCACCGATAGGTTTTTAATGATGTACACCGCCAGGATCGCCGCCGCAAAAGCCGCCGCCATCACCCACATCAGTTCATTTCCGAACACATCGTGGATGATCCGGATAAACCGGTCCGCCATCTCCGGCAGGCTGCTGCCGGCAAGGACCCCCGCGTTCTGCTGCAGATACAGGATCATATAATAAATGCAGACCCCGCAGCATACCGGAACGATCGATACCAGGCTTCCCGAAAGCCCGACGACCAGCGGAACCACATAAGGAAGATTTAAGAAAAACAGCATCGGCGTTATCAAAAGCAGGTAGCCGTCCCCCGGACGAAAGCCGTAGTAAAGCATCATGACCACCAGCATAAACACCAGAAGGATCAGGCTGATCTCCGCGGAAACCTGAAAAGCATGGGCCAGCACCAGGCATCCGGCTAAAAACGCCGTTACGCCATAGGGAAGGAACGACGAGGCCAGTCCGAAAGCAGCCGGAACCAAAGGCGTATCCAGCTGCTCCATAAAGCCCAGATTGCTGTTTATCAGCCAGGCAGCCAGGAATCCGACAAAAAACTTAATGACCGGGATCAGATACAGGCTGTATCTTCCATAAAACCTTCTCAGCTTTTCCTTAAATACCAACAGATTCATCATAGGCGTTTTCCTTCCTCGCTTTCCTTCGGCGCCGCCTGTGCTTCATATCTGCGCTCCAGCCGCTTCAATTTCGCCTGATAAATTTTCATATTCTGAACGGCCTCGCTGTACCTTCTGGAGTACACCCGGTAAGTGATGAACAGATACAGCGCCAGTCCCGCAAGATAGTAAAGGCCGACCGTCCTCGCCGAAGAAACCAGCACGGAGGGATCCATCGTATTCAGAATATCTTCAAATTTGTAAAGCAGCCAAAGGGCGAAGCAAAGCACCCAAGCCACCGTGTACACGATAAAGGAACGGATCATGTGGCTTCCGACATAGTCGCTCTTAAAGTAGCGGTTCACCGGAAAGGTTTCCTTCACCGCCTTCTTTTCAAACATGGCAATTCCCGTCATCAGCCGGATTTTCTCCTCATTCAGCATAGGCCTCTCCATTTACTGCATCGGCAAACCGCAGGAAAGCGGCCCGCCCCTCAGGCGTCCTCTTATAAACTCCCGCATCCTCCAGGACCTGGGCGAACACATGCCCGATCTCCGTCCTGAGGATCTCCATGATATTCTCCTTCGTAACCGAAGGATACTTGGGAAGAAATTCCTCGGCCCAGTCCGCGTGCTTCGCGATGGACTCCTCCGAACGGATCTCCTTTCCCTCAACAATATATTCCCCTAACAGCGCCATCTCGTCCTTTAACCGCGCGGGCAGCACAGCCAAGCCCATTACCTCGATCAGGCCGATATTTTCTTTTTTAATATGGTGCAGCGACGGATTGGGATGGTAAACGCCAAGAGGCCGCTCCGGCGTCGTGATATTGTTTCTCAGCACCAGATCCAGCTCGTATTTTCCATCCCGGAACCGGGCGATGGGCGTGATCGTATTGTGGGGCTCTCCGTCCGTTTCGGCAAAGAGATAAGCCGCCTCGTCCGAATACTCCCGCCAGGTCTTTAAAATATGGTCCGCCAGATCCACCAGCCGCTCCGTCTTTTCGCTCCGGATCCGGATCACCGACATGGGCCATTTGACGATTCCCGCCTCCACGTCCTCAAAACCGTGAAAAGCGAGGGCCTGCTCCACCGGCGCCTTCGCCATGGCGAAGGTATAATTCCCGCCCTGGAAATGATCGTGGGAAAGAATGGAACCGCCGACAATGGGAAGATCCGCGTTGGAGCCCAGGAAATAGTGGGGGAACCGCTTCACAAAATCAAACAGCTTCACAAACGTATTCCTGTCGATCTTCATCGGCGTATGGGCGCCGTTGAAAACGATGCAGTGCTCATTATAATAAACATAAGGGGAATACTGGAATCCCCAGTCCTCTCCGTTTAACTGAAGGGGAATGATCCTGTGGTTATTCCGGGCGGGATGATCCACGCGGCCGGCATAGCCCACGTTCTCCATACATAAAAGACATTTTGGATAACCGCTCTGCTTCGCGTTCTTCGCCGCCGCGATCGCCTTCGGATCCTTCTCCGGCTTTGAGAGATTGATGGTAATATCAAGGGCCCCGTACTCCGTCTCCGTGATCCATTTCTGATCCTTGCAGACCCGGTACCGGCGGATATAATCGGAGTCCTGGCTCAGCTTATAAAAGTAATCCGTCGCTTCCTTGGGAGAATTGGCGTAATGCTCCCGAAACGTCTTTACCACCTCGCTGGGTCTCGGCATCAGACAGTCCATAAGCTTCGTATCAAACAGATCCCGGTAAACCACGCTGTCATGCTCCAAAAGCTCGTTTTCCGCCGCGTAGTCCAAAAGCTCCTTTAATACCGCTTCCAGGCAGATTTCTCCGGAAGCCTCTTCGGGTTCCGTATATTCCGAACGCCCCAGGACCTCCAGGATCCTGTTTCTGGCGTAAATCTCATCTTCTTTTTCCAGCAGTCCCGCTCGTTCTCCGTAAAGGACCAAATCCCGTATCGCTCTGTCGATCCTCCTTTTTCCTCCCAACACAAAACTTCCATTATTCTATTATAATAAAAATGTTCCAGCAATACAATCTTTTCTTATGAATCTTTTCGTAATCCTTTTCTTAATTGAAACTTAATCATAACGAAAAAATCTTTGAAGACGGCCGGCCAGCATCCCCCCGACAGCGCCGATCACCGCCCCGGCCGCCGTCCCGGCGATCAAAAGGGCGGGCAGGTAGGAAAGCACCGCCGCCGATCTTAAGATCCAGGCGGCAAAAGCCAGCTGGCCCACATTATGGAAAACCCCGCCTAAAATGCTGATCCCGGTCCGGGAAAACAGCCGGTAATGCTTTGCCGCCGCCATGACGGCAAGGCTTAAAAAGCTTCCGGAAAGCCCATACATCATACTATAGGGATTTCCAAAGGACAGCCCCGTAAGGACCACCCGCAGGAGGGTGACCCATACGGCCCCGCGGATCCCGACAAACTCCAGGCAGACAATGGTCACCAGATTGGCAAGGCCGATCTTCATTCCCGGAACCGGGACCGGCAGAGGAAGGAGGCTTTCGATATATCCAAAGACCATGGCGAGCGCGATCAAAAGCCCGTAGGAGGCCGCCTGCCGGCTTTTCTCTCTTCCCTTTTCCGCTCCTTCTTTCCTCACCGCCCGCCGCCCTCCTTTCTTGACTTTCCGCACCGCATTTGCTAGAATGAATCCATTCTTTTGAAAGGCAGACTGTTCATGAAACGCAATTCCATTCTTATCAGCGCCGCCGCTGCCCTCCTGGTCTTTTTAGCCGGGATGTCCGTCATTGGCGGACAAGGCCGAACCTCCCTTTTGAATCCAGAGGGATCCCAGGCGGAATCTTTCGGCGGCTCCGATCCGGAGGCCTCCGTAAGCCGGGCGGCTTTTCTGTTAAACACCTTCGTCACCGTGACCCTTTACGGGACGGACGACGGTTCGATCTTAGACGATTCCCTGGCCCTTTGCAAAGAATATGAGAATATTTTCAGCCGGACGTTAAAAACCAGCGAGCTGTACCAGATCAATCACCGGGATCCGGAGGTGACGGCCATGACGGTTTCCGACGAGATGGCCCGGCTTTTAAAAAAAGGGCTGGAATACTGCGAGCTTTCAGACGGCGCCTTCGACATCACCGTCGAGCCCTTAAGCTCCCTCTGGGACTTTACCGGCGAAACCCATTCCGTTCCGGAAGCCGCAAAGATCAAGGAAGCGGCCAAAAAGGTGGATTACCGGAACCTGTCGCTTTCCGGGAATACCCTGACATTCCTCTCCCCGGATACTTCCATCGACCTGGGCGCCATCGCCAAGGGCTATATCGCGGACCGGATGAAGGAACAGCTTTTGGAGGCCGGGGCCAAAAGCGCCATTATCAACCTGGGCGGCAACGTATTATGCGTCGGAAGCCTGCCGGACGGAGCCCCCTTTCGGATCGGCCTTCAAATGCCCTTTGCCGATTACGAAGAAACCTTTGAAACCCTGGGAATCTCCGATCTGTCCGTCGTGACCTCCGGCGTTTACGAACGGTCCTTTACGGTGGACGGTACCCTTTATCATCATATTCTGAACCCAAAAACCGGCTACCCCTACGACAACGGCCTGATCGCCGTTACGATCCTGTCCGGGGAATCCGTGGACGGAGACGGCCTCTCCACCACCTGTTTTTCCCTGGGGCTGGAAGAAGGCCTTAAGCTGGCCGAATCCTTGGAGGGTGTGGAAGCCTGCTTCATCGACAGCGATTACCGCGTCCACTACACAAGCGGCATGAAATCCTATCTCCTCTCTCAGGATACACGCCTGCCCGAAGCGCGCGAATAACCGGCCGAAAAGACGCGCGGACAACGGACCGCAAAGCGCGCGGGCAGCTGACCGAAAAACGCACGCGTAGGCCGGTCAGCCGGTTATGCAAAAGCCCGCGAAAATAAAAAGGAGGCGGAAGACATGCGAAAAACAGGAAAACGGGAGTTTCTTTTAGCCGCCCTGATCCTTCTGGCGGCGGCCCTGCTCTGGCTTTTGAAAGCCAAACCCTCAAACGCTCCCGCCGCCGTCCTGGAAATCTCCGTTGACGGAAATCTTGCGGAAACCTTAGACTTAAATCAAAACCAGGAAATCACGATCCCTGGCTTTCACGGCGGCTCCAACCACTTGATCATCCAGGACGGCCAGGCGTGGGTCCAGGAAGCCACCTGCCCGGACCATTTATGCATCCGCCAGGGAAAGATCAGCCGGGAAGGCGAGATGATCGTCTGCCTCCCCAACCGGATGATCGCAAAGGTAAAAGGCCATCCCGCCTCTTAAAGGGCCCGTTTCCTTTCGGAACCGGCCCGCCGTCCTCTTTTGTTTCACTCCTCCGTCCTACTCTTCAAGTCCCATGGCTTCCATCTCGGCGTTTACCGGATCTTCGCAGGAACGCATCGCAAGGATCGTCATTTCCATCAGCTTGGAAAGCTCCCAGCCCAGCTGCTCCGCGCCCTGGGAGATGATCTCTCTGGAACATCCGGCGGCAAACCGCTTGTCCTTAAATTTCTTTTTCAGACTGGAAACTTCCATATCCTTGGTGCTCTTTGACGGACGCATCTTCGCCGCGGCCCAGATCAGTCCCGTCAATTCATCGGACGCGTACAATACCTTTTCCATCTCATGCTCCGGCTTCGCCGTAAGGCCCTCATGATGCCCGTAGCAATGGCAGCAGACCGCATGGATGACCTCGTCCTCGGCGCCGCCTTCTTTTAAGAGCCTGGGCGCTACCAGACAATGCTCCTCCGGATACTGCTCAAAATCGATGTCATGAAGGATTCCGCAGATTTCCCAGAAATCCGCTTCCTCTCCGTACCCCAGCTCGTTGGCGTACCACTTTAAAACGCCTCCCACCGTAAGTCCGTGCCGGATATGGAACGGCTCCTTATTATATTCTCTTAAAAGCTGGATCGCTTTTTCTCTCGTAAGCTCCGTGTGCATTCTATTTTCCTCCTTTTTCC
>DGYMR06203__coassemble_1676_pt1 | contig 12890 bp, 14 predicted proteins | sample DGYMR06203__metabat2_high_PE_052 | metagenome-assembled genome bin DGYMR06203
TTGTAGTATAATGTGCGCGTAAGCAATGAGCAGGGTATTAGACAGACAAAGGAATGGTTTCGGCATGCTTGCATGTAAGAAACCATGAGTTTGGCTGGATAAGACGGGCGAACGCCCGCGAGCGAGATGGAGCGGAGCGGAATCGAGCGGCCCTGCGGGGAAAGCCGCAATGGTCGACTGGATAAGGCGGGCGAACGCCCGCGAGCGAGATGGAGCGAAGCGGAATCGAGCGGCCCTGCGTAAGCAGGCCGGATTGGACAGACGGCGAGGGCCTGTCTGGCCGCAGCGGGCGAACGCTTACAGATTCGACAGAAGAAAGAAGGAGGGCAGATCATATGATTTTTCTGCTGCTTGCATTGGGAGTAATCTTTATTGGATACGGCGCGCTGGTTGCCAGCGGAAAGCATACGCCGCTCAGCTCGAGGCTGATGGTGGAGGAAGAAAATTTAAAGCCTTGGTGCAAAACCGCAGGAATTTCCAAAATGGTTTGGGGAGTGGTTTTAATTTTTGCCGCTTTCTATTTGATGGAAATGTTCCCCCGGATTCTTTGGGGCGCCTGTTTTGTGGTCTGCGCCGTCTGGAACATTAACTATACGATGAAGAATAACCGGAAATATATGAAATAAGATGGATTGCCGGAAAGATAGGAAGGCAGAATTGTATTTTGGACAGAATTGAATTGGCAGCCGCGCTTATTGCTGGATTTATTCTGGATCAGCTTTTGGGCGATCCGCAGATTCCGTTTCATCCGGTCCGGCTGATCGGAAATCTGATCCAGCGCCTGGAGCGTTTTTTTTATCGTTGGCCGCGTGAGGAAAAAAGGCGGCTTTTTTTGGGAGGAGTATTGTTAGCCGTGACAGTCTGCATGGTCACGGCTCTTTTTGTGCTGGGCGTTCTTTGGGTCTCCAGGCGTATTTCCCCGATCCTGCACTTTTTTATGTCGGTTCTTTTTTGCTATTTTTTTTATGCGGTTAAGGATCTGAAAACGGAGAGCATGCGGGTCTATGACGCCTTAAAGGGCGGGAGTTTAAAGGAAGCGAGGACGGCGGTTTCCATGATCGTGGGACGGGATACCCAACGCCTTTCGGAGGCTGGCGTCGTACGGGCCGCGGTGGAAACGGTGGCGGAAAATACATCCGACGGGATCATTGCCCCTTTGTTTTATGCGGCGCTTGGGGGACCGGTTCTGGCGTGGGTGTATAAAGCGGTCAATACCATGGATTCCATGGTGGGATATAAAAATGAAACCTATCTTTATTTTGGCCGGGCGGCGGCTAGGCTGGATGATCTTGTCAATTATATCCCATCGAGGCTTTCCGCGGTCCTTATGATCCTCGCGTCGTTTTTCTGCCGCTTGGATGGAAAACAGGCGGTGAAGATTTACCGGAGGGACCGGAGGAAACACGCCAGTCCCAATTCAGCCCAGACGGAGGCTGTCTGCGCCGGAGCGCTTGGAGTGCAGCTGGCGGGAGACGCCTGGTACTTTGGCGTACTCCATAAGAAACCGGTTATCGGAGACGATCTGCGGCCGGTGGAACCGGAGGATATCCCGAGGGCCAACCGTCTGATGTTTGGGACGTCGGTTCTCGGGCTGCTTCTTGCCGCGGCCTTCCAGTTTTTTATGAGCGGGTTCGGAAGGTAAGAGCGCCTAAGAGGCGGGCAGGAGGAGAATGAAATCGGATGATTTGACAAAGCGGAACGAAGGAGGAGAGGAACCATGGCCAGACCGATTATGATACAGGGAACAATGTCCAATGCGGGAAAAAGCCTTTTGGCGGCCGGTCTGTGCCGGATTTTTCATCAGGATGGATACCGGACCGCGCCTTTTAAATCCCAGAATATGGCGTTAAATTCCTATATTACGGCTGATGGGTTGGAGATGGGGCGCGCCCAGGCCGTACAGGCTGAGGCGGCGGGAATTCTGCCGGAGACGGCCATGAATCCGATCCTTTTAAAACCGACTTCCCATACGGGATCCCAGGTGATTGTAAACGGGCGGGTTCTGGGGAATTATCCGGCTTCCCAATATTACAAGATGAAGGGACAGCTGATTCCCCATGTCCTCAGGGCGTATGAGTCCCTTGCTTCCCGGTTCGATATTATTGTGATTGAAGGAGCGGGAAGCCCGGCGGAGATCAATCTTAGAGAGAATGATTTTGTGAATATGGGGCTGGCAAAGATGGTGGATGCGCCGGTGCTTTTGGCTGGAGATATCGACCGGGGAGGCGTTTTTGCCCAGCTTTACGGGACGGCGGCTTTGCTTCCGAAGGAGGAGCGGCAGCGGATCCGAGGGTTTATTATCAACAAATTCCGGGGCGATAAGGAGCTTCTGCGTCCGGGGCTTTCTATGCTCTATGAACGAATTCCGATTCCGGTCGCGGGGGTCGTTCCTTATATGGATATTGATCTGGATGATGAGGACAGCCTGGCGGACCGGCTTTCGTCCACCGGAGAGGATTGCCTGGATAGCAATGGAAACCACGCGTTTGCGAAAATCGCGGTACTCCGCCTTCCAAGGATTTCCAACTTTACGGATTTTCATGTGCTGGAGCGGCTTCCGGGGATCGCGCTTCGGTATGTGTCCCGGCCGGAGGAACTTTTAGATGCGGATCTGATCTTGATCCCGGGGACAAAGAATACCATGGGCGATCTGAAATGGATGAGAGAAAACGGACTCGAGGCGGCTGTTTTGCGGAAAGCGGGTCAGATTCCGGTCATGGGAATCTGCGGCGGATATCAGATGCTGGGAGAGACGCTTACGGATCCCGACGGCGTCGAAGAAGGTGGAGAGATGCGCGGCATGGGACTGCTTCCGGTTTCCACCCGGTTTTCCAGAAAAAAGACAAGAAGCCGGGTCATGGGTGCCGCCGAGGTTTTTGGGAGGCCGCCGGTATATGGATATGAGATCCATATGGGAGAAACGGTACGGACGGGGGGACAGGCCTTCTGCCGGATTCGGCCGGAGTTTCCTGCTTCGCATGAGGATCAAGAGTTTCAAACAGCTGGTTTTAAAGGGAACTGTTTGGGAGAAAACGGCCGGGGAGCGTCCGATTTTCGAGAGGACGGCTGTGTTAAGGGATTGGTATTCGGCACGTATCTTCACGGCGTTTTCGATTCTGAGGAAATGCAGGAGGCCTTGTGGAATGCTTTAGCGAGGAAGAAGGGAATCCTGGATCAAAAGGGACAATGGACAGCAGGCGCCGGTCCTTCGTTTTCTTTAAAGGAATATAAAGAAACGCAGTATGAGAAGCTGGCGCAGGTTCTTAGGGAAAACCTGGATATGGAAATGATCTACCGGATTTTGGAACGAAAGGACGGCTAAAATGAAGATGGATGAGCAGAAAGGACTGGACTGGAGAGAACAGCTGGAAATGGAGACGGGAATCCATTTTCGCACCGTAAATCCGGAAGAGATCGAGAAGGAAAGCTTTCTTACAATCAAAAAGGAACTGGGGGAAGCGTTTCTTGCTTCTTATCCGAAGGAGCAGCTTCCGGTTCTTCTGCGGGTGATCCATACGACCGCGGATTTTTCCTACCGGGATTCGCTGGTATTTGCAAATGGAGCGATGGAAGCGGCAAACCAGGCGATCCAAAGGGGGCTTCCCATTATTACGGATACGACAATGGCGGCGTCCGGAATCAATAAAGGCGCAGCCGCAGCCTTCGGAGCTTCCGTCCACTGCTTTGTCGGGGACGAGGATGTGCGGGAGGAAGCGAAAAAACGGGGCGTGACCCGTTCGGCCGTTAGCGTGGAAAAGGCGGCGCGGCTGTATCCGGAATGTATCTACGCCGTCGGGAATGCCCCGACTGCCCTGATTCGGCTTTACGAACTGATCCGGGAGGGGCGGTTTCGGCCGGCGCTGATCATCGGAATGCCGGTAGGGTTTGTAAATGTTGCAGAAGCCAAAGAGCTGATCTTAAAAACTGGGCTTCCGGTGATCGCGGCAATGGGAAGAAAAGGAGGAAGCAACACGGCTGCGGCGGTATGCAACGCGCTGCTTCGGATCGCGGGAGAAAATCGCATTGCGGGAGAAAATCGGATCGCGGGAGAAAAACAGAAGAAAGAAGAATAAAAACGTCTGGGCTGCAACTTTTTGCAGCCTATTTTCGTCTAATTGTCAGAAAGGAGGGAGATCCGATTGAAAAACAGGATGGAGGAAGAAACGGAGAAGCTTCTGCTGGAGCATTATGACGAGCTTTACCGGCTGGCCTACTGTTATGTAAAAACAGAGACGGACGCTTTGGATATTGTTCAGGAAGCTGCTTACAAGGCATTTAAAAATTGCGGGAAGGTACGGGAACCGGCGTATTTAAAGACTTGGATCTGCCGGATCGTGATCAATACGGCGCTGGATTTTATCAGAAGCCGGGACAGAGAATTTCCGGACGAGGAAGCGACGGCGAGGCAGGCGAGCGCAGAAACAGTTGATCATGACCTTTGCAGCCAGGAAAGTATAAAGGAGATGTTAAAGTGTCTCGGGAAAGAGGAGAAAACCATTATCCTTCTAAAATATGTCCATGATTTTAAGCTGGAGGAAATCGCGGATCTTTTGGGCGAAAAGACGGGAACCGTAAAAGCCAGGATGTATCGGGCTTTAAAAAAGTTGCGGGTGGATTTGGAAACGGAGGCGTAGAGAATGGAAAAATGGACGGAACATTTAAAAGAACAGTATAAGAAGATTGAGGTTTCTTCGGAGGCGAAGAAAAGAGTCGAGGACGGGATCCGGAAGGCAAAAAAGGAACGCAGGGAGAAGAGAATCGTATCGTTTGGGAGGTTTGCCGGCGGTTCCGCGGCGGCCGCTGTGGCGGTGATCGCGGTCCTTTCCAATTCCAGCCCCGCGATCGCGCAGGCCATGGAACAGATTCCGGTGATCGGAGCGGTTTCCCGTATTGTCACGCTTCGGACGTATCAGGATCAGCACGGCACTATGGAAGCTGAGGTGGAAATCCCAGCGATCGGAGAAGAGGAAGGGCCGGTTCCGGCAAATCAGGACATAGAGCGGTATGCGGAAAGCCTGATCCAGGAATACGAGGAGACGGTGAGAGAAATGGAGGGAGAAGGAAATTACTCTTTGACTTCAAAATATGAGATCGTGTTTGAAAACAGCAGCTACCTTTGCATTCGGATCGATACGACAGTCGCTCAAGCCAGCGCGGCCCAGTACAGCAAAATCTTTACGGTCAGAAAACTGGATGGGGAGACCGTCAGCCTTTTGGAATATCTGGGAAACGATGAGTCGAAATTGGAAGCGGCAGGAAATTCCATTATGGAGCAGATGCGGGCGCAGATGGCTGAGGACGCGGGCATAATCTACTACCTGGATTCCGATATGCCGGAGCAGGATTTTTCCGGATTGACCGGAGAGGAGAGCTATTACTTTAATCAAAAGGGGGAAATCGTTGTCGTTTTTGATGAATATCAGGTGGCGCCCGGATATATGGGAGCAGTCTCGTTTACAATTCCGCCGGAGGCGGTTGGATATCAGCCGGAGCCAGTCTAGTAAAATTTAAGGGAAAATGTGGCAAAATTTCATTTTCCAGGATTCCTGATTGTCTCATTCTGTAAAATCGTGTATAATGTTAAATTGAAGCAATAGGGGGCAAATTTTATTGCCCCCTGCGGTATGAGAAAAACAGGAGAGCCGAACGCAGATGATGGATCATAAAGAAAACGAAGGAATCGGCAGGAGCCGGAAAGGAAGAACAAGAAGAGAACGGAGGACCCGCCGCTTTTTATGTTTTATGGCGGCTGTTTTGATGGGGACAGCCCTTTCGGTGCCCGCCTTTGCCGTGCCGGATACGGCGGAAGCGCAGCGGGAAAAAAGAGAGGCGGAGGAAGCGTTGGAAGAAGCCAACCGGGAAGCAGAGGAAGCGGAGGCGGGCCAGAGCGCGGCTCAGGACCGGCTTGACAGCTTAAATGACGAACTGGTTTCTTTAATCAGTGAGATCGAGCTTCTGGAAGCTGATATCGCGGAAAAGGAAGAGCAGATCCAAGTTGCGACGGTGGAGTACGAGGAAGCGAAGGCGGACGAGGAACGCCAGTATGAAGCCATGAAAAAGCGCATCAAATATATGTACGAGCAGGGCGATACGGAATACATCGACGTTCTTTTACAGGCGAAGAGCATTTCAGATATTTTAAACCGCAGCGAATATTTCAACGCGATTTATGAGTATGACCGGAATATGCTGGTGCGCTATCAGGAAACCAAGGAAGCGGTGGAGCAATACAGGAATCAGCTGGAGGAAGAGCGCGCGGAGCAGGAGGTTATGCAGCTGGAATATGAGGCGCAGCAGGATAACTTAGAGTCCACCATTGCCAGCACGCGGACGGAAATCGCCAACTTTGACGAGCAGTTGGCAAGAGCCAGACAGGAGGCCGCGGAATATGTCCGCGTCATTGAAGCCAGAAACGCGGAGATCCGCGCCGCCGAGGAAGCGGCCAGACGGGAGGAGGAATCCCGCAGGGCTGCGGAGGCCAGCAGGGCCGCCGAAGAGGCGAAGCGCAACGAGGCTAAGGGGCCGGGAGCGACGCAGGCGCCTAAAAAGAGCAGCGGCGGAACAGCGCAGGGCCGCGAGGTGGCGGATTACGCGCTCCAGTTTGTAGGAAATCCGTACGTTTACGGCGGGACAAGCTTAACCAACGGCGCGGACTGCTCCGGTTTTGTCCAGAGCGTTTACAAGCATTTCGGAATTTCTGTTCCCAGGACTTCCGGAGAGCAGCGGTCGGCAGGCGTAGGGGTCAGCTACTCCGAGGCGCAGCCGGGCGATATTATCTGCTATGCGGGCCATGTGGGAATTTATATCGGAAACGGCCAGATCGTTCATGCCAGCTCCGCGCGGACCGGAATCAAAGTGAGCAACGCGACTTACCGGTCGATCTTAGCGGTGCGGCGGGTGCTGTAAGGAAAAGATGCGCGTCCGGATAGGAATCCGGGCGCGTAACTTGCCATTATCTGGTTGACTGGCGATTTTATTTGCCGTATAATACTTGTATCTGCGGGCGTCTTTCGGTGCGGTTTGATCCGCCGCAGGAGAGGCGACAGAAATGGAAATTTCCTGGAAAGCGAGGCGGCAGCTTCTGATGATAAACAGCATGACCGGCTTTGGACGGTATGAGAGCATAACGGAAGAATACAGGATCTCGGTTGAGATCAAGGCGGTCAACCACCGGTATCTGGATCTTGGGATTAAGATGCCAAAAAAGCTGAACGGATTTGAAGCCGCAATGCGGACGCTCTTAAAAGATTATATCCAGCGGGGCAAGGTAGACGTTTTTATTACCTATGAAAGTTATACGGAGGCAAATCTGGGACTTCGCTATAACTCTGTGCTGGCCGGGGAATATGTGGAAGCCTTTCGGAAGATGTCCGAACAGTTTGGGATCCCCAACGATCTGACGGCTTCGGTTTTGGCCCGGTGCCCGGAGGTCCTTTCGATGGAGCAGGAGCCGGAGGATGAAACGCAGATGTGGGAGCTTTTAAAAGAGGCGCTGTCCAAGGCGGCGGAACGCTTTGTGGAATCCAGGCGTCTGGAAGGCGAGCATCTGAAAGCCGATCTGCTCTGCAAGCTGGATCAGGTTCTGTCTTTCGTGGAATTTGTTGAAACCAGGTCTCCGGGAGTTGTGGAGGAATACCGCAGAAGACTGGAGGATAAGGTTCGGGAGCTTTTGGAGTCCTCTGCCATCGACGATTCCAGGATCGCGGCGGAGGTTACGATTTTCGCGGATAAGATCTGCGTGGACGAGGAAACGGTCCGATTAAGAAGCCATGCAGAGGGAATGAAAAAAGAGCTTCTAACCGGCGGAGCAGTCGGGAGAAAGCTGGATTTTATCGCCCAGGAGATGAACCGGGAGGCCAACACGATCCTTTCCAAGTCAAATGACCGGGAGGTTACGGATCACGCGATCTTACTGAAAACAGAGATCGAGAAGATCCGGGAGCAGATCCAGAACATTGAATAACCGGAGGGAAAGACCATGGAGCATCAGGGAGTTCTTGCTGTAATATCCGGATTTTCCGGCGCCGGCAAAGGAACCGTTATGAAAGCCCTTTTAGAAGGGTATGATCAATATGCGCTTTCAATTTCGGCGACGACCAGAGAACCGAGACCGGGAGAGGAAAACGGACGGGAGTATTTTTTCGTGTCCGAGCCGGAATTTGAAGAAATGATCGAAAAAGGGGCGCTGATCGAATACGCCCGCTATGTGAACCATTATTACGGTACGCCCAGAGCGTATGTGGAATCCAAGCTGGCGGAGGGAAAAGACGTCCTGCTTGAGATTGAGATCCAGGGAGCCTTGAAAGTAAAGGAGCAGTTTCCTGAGGCTCTTTTGGTGTTCCTTGTTCCGCCGTCTGCGGCGGAGTTAAAGGAGCGTCTGTCCGGCCGCGGAACGGAGACGGAAGAGGTCATCGAGAAACGGCTGAAACGCGCCGCCGAAGAGGCGGAGGGAATGACTTCCTATGAATATATTCTTGTTAATGATAAGGTCGAGGATTGTACGGCGCGGCTTCATGCGTTGATCCAATCTCAGCACTATAGAACCTCTGCCTGCCGGGAGCTGATCCGGCGGATGGAGGAGGAGCTTAAGGAGCTTACAAAAAAGGCCTGATCAATGGGCCGGATCGATTTGAAAGGAGTTTTTGTTTATGCTGCATCCATCTTATACAGATCTGATCAACGCGGTCAACAGCCAGACGGAGCCGGGAGAGCATCCGGTGGTCCAGAGCCGCTATTCTATCGTGATCGCCGCGGCCAAGCGGGCGAGACAGCTGGTGGCCGGAGACGAGCCTCTTGTGGCCGGCGCCGCTGGAAAGAAGCCGCTTTCCACGGCTGTCCAGGAGCTTTATGAGCAGAAGGTGCAGATCCTCGGAGAGGATGACGATCCGTGGGACGCTGCGGAGGACAACGAGGAAACGACCGAGCAGGAAGTGACCGGCGAATAAAGGAAGTAAAAGGGGAAATTTGGCCCTTGGGGCTTCTTTCCCCTTTTTTTACGGTCGGGAAATCACAGGCAAAGAAAGGAAATTGCGGATGAATTTGCTTTTCATATCGCTGGGATGTGATAAGAACCTGGTGGACGCGGAAAAAATGCTGGGAATCCTGGGGCATGACGGCTTTTCCTTTGTGGACGATGAAAACGAGGCGGATGTGATCGTGATCAATACCTGCTGCTTTATCGGCGACGCGAAGGAAGAAAGCGTTAATACGATCCTGGAGATGGCGAGGCTTAAGGAAACGGGGCGGCTGAAGGCATTGGTCGTTACGGGATGCTTAGCGCAGCGGTACCGGGAGGAGATCATAAAAGAAATTCCGGAGGTGGACGCCATTTTGGGGACCGCTTCCTATGAGGAGATCGGGCGCGCCGTCAGGGAAGCGTTAGAGGGCCGCAGGACGGAGAGCTTTCAGGATATCGACGCGCCGGTAAGCGAAACGACGGACCGGACGGTCACTACCGGCGGCCATTACGCGTTTTTAAAGATCGCGGAGGGCTGCGACAAACGGTGTACCTACTGCATTATCCCATATCTGCGGGGAAAATACAGGAGCGTTCCCATGGAGCAGCTGGTAAAGGAAGCCGGGGAGCTGGCCCAAAAGGGCGTGAAGGAGCTGATCCTAGTTGCCCAGGAAACGACGCTTTACGGCAAGGATCTTTATGGAAAAAAGATGCTTCCGGAGCTGTTAAAAAAGCTCTGCGCGATTTCCGGCCTTCAGTGGATCCGGCTGCAGTACTGTTATCCGGAGGAGATTACCGATGAACTGATCGATACGATCCGGACGGAGGAAAAGATCTGCCATTATCTGGATATCCCGATCCAGCATGCCAGCGACGCTATTTTAAAACGGATGGGAAGAAGAACCAGCAATCAGGAGATCCGTCAGCTGATCGCAAAGCTTAGGCGCGAGATCCCGGATATTGCCCTTCGGACTACCTTTATTTCCGGATTTCCCGGAGAGACAGAAGAAGATCATCAGATCCTCAAGGACTTTGTAAAGGATATGGAATTTGAACGCGCGGGTGTTTTTACCTATTCGCCTGAGGAGGATACGCCGGCTTACGGTTTTGCGGATCAGATCCCGGAGGAGGTTAAGGAACGGCGGCGGGCGGAGATCATGGAACTTCAGCAGGAGATCGCGTTTGCTCATTCCAGCGCTATGGAAGGCCGGGTCCTGGAGGCCTTTATTGAAGGAAAGGTAGCGGATGAGGACGCTTACGTCGGAAGGACCTATATGGACAGCCCGGATGTGGACGGTTTGATCTTTGTGAATACGGATCTGTCCTTGATGTCCGGTGATTTTGTACGGGTGCGGGTGACCGGCGCCCTGGATTACGACCTAATTGGGGAGGTAGAGGATGAATTTACCGAATAAACTGACGGTTCTGCGCGTGATCATGATCCCGTTCTTTGTGGCAGCGCTGATGGCTGAGGGCGGAGAGAATCCGGCGTTCCGGTATGCGGCCGCCGCGATCTTTATCATTGCCAGCCTGACGGATATGCTGGACGGGAAAATCGCGAGAAAATATAATTTAGTAACGAATTTTGGAAAATTCATGGATCCGCTGGCGGATAAGCTTTTAGTCTGTTCCGCGTTGATCTGTATGATCGAGCTGGGCCAGCTTCCGGCCTGGATGGTGATCATCATTATCAGCCGGGAATTTATTATCAGCGGCTTCCGCCTGGTGGCGGCGGACAACGGCGTAGTGATCGCGGCCAGCTACTGGGGGAAATTTAAGACCACGTTCCAGATGATCGGAGTCGTATTGTTGATCTTAAATATCGAAGCGCTGTCCATGATAACGGCGGCTGTGGTTTGGATCGCCCTGATCCTGACGGTGGTGTCCCTGGTGGACTATATTGTAAAAAATATCGGCATTCTTACAAACGGCGATCTGTAGGCTGGCTGGAGGAAAAGGTATGATTAAAACAGATAAGGGGTATGCCCGCCTTTATAAAATTTACGGAAGAACGGAAGGCGAGGTCAGGGACCGGCTGCGTCCGATCTTAAAAAAGGGAGGAGCCGCCGTTGTTTATACGAGACGGCGGGGCAAGGAAATCCAGGTCCTGGCGGAAACGGACGAGCAGGATGAGGAAACGGCAAAAACCGTTACAAGACCGGCTGCGGGAGAGATCAAACGGGCTCTCGGCGACTGGTATTACTCCACGAAGGAGAATGAAACCCTGGAGGAGGCCGTCGTCCGACTCTTGATGAAGTATGATCTGACGGTTTCTACGGCGGAGTCCTGCACCGGCGGAATGATCGCGGCCCGGCTGGTAAATGTGGCCGGAGTTTCCGAGGTGTTCCGGGAGGGTTATGTCACATATTCCAACAAGGCGAAGCGAAAGCTTTTGAAGGTTGGGAAAAATACATTGAAGGAATTCGGAGCGGTCAGCAAGCAGACGGCAGAGGAGATGGCCCGGGGAGGCATGGAATTTTCCGATTCCGACGTCTGCATCGCCGTTACGGGCATCGCGGGGCCGGACGGCGGGACGAAGGAAAAGCCGGTGGGGCTGGTATTCGGCGGATGCTGCGTCAGAGGAGAAACGGAAGTAGAAAAATGGAATTTCCGCGGCTCCAGGCAGGAGATCCGGGAACAGTCCGCGATGGCGGCTTTGGATCTGTTAAGAAGGATGATTCTTAAAAATTTCCGGTAGGCAGGAGGCTTCATGCGCTGGTATGAGAGGCTGTATGTAGGTGAAAAGGCAAAAAAGTTCCGGTATTCGGTAATCCAGGCGGTGCGGGAGCGGCGTCCCTTGGGATACTATGTGCTGACGCCGGCTGTGAATGAGAAAAACCTCCTGGAGCTGTATCCGGCGGTTACCTTTTCTCTGCCTTATTACCGGGATCAGGATTTATTGATCGTAGGGGTCGCCCTTGACTTTGAGGACGCGGCCCGGCTGTCGGCAAGGATCATCGATGAGGTGTATCGGAAAACAGGAGGCTTTGATGTGAAAGCCTTTCTCATGGGAGAGGGGTGAAGAATGCTTTCCATTATTTTTCTGATTTTAAAAATCCTTGGAATCCTTTTGCTGATCCTTCTCCTTTTGATCCTGTTCTTCGCTGTTGTGGTCCTTTTCGTGCCGGTCCGTTACCGGCTTACGGCTTCCAGATATGAAAAACTTAAGGGGGAACTTTTGGTTTCCTGGCTGCTTCGGGGAATCAGCCTGCGGATTTTCTATGATGGACGGGCGCTCGCCCGGGGCAAGGTTTTGTGGTTTCGGCTCTTTGAAAAACAGCTTTGGCCTTTTGAGGAAGCGGATGACGGGGAGTTCGACGAAGCGACTGAGCCGACGGAAATTGGGCGGCCGAAAGCGGAGGCGAGAGAAAGGGAAGAAAAATGGCCGGAAGCTGAGCGGCCAGAGAGTGAGCAGCCGGAAGCTGGAGAGATGGATGCGGGGCAGCCAGAATCGGAGCGGACGGAGAAACCAGACGGGTTGGGGAAGAAAAAAGCAGAGCATCCGCCGCTTCCCCAGGAAGAGGAAGGGAAGGAAGAAGAATTCGAGGAGCGCCTTAGGGCGACGGAGCTTTCTCCTTCGGAAGGCCGGGAAAAAGAGGAACCGGATCCGGCTCTTTCCGGTCCGTCCAATCCTGGCATCCGGCTATTGCTTGGGCGCCTTAAGGAGACTGTGAAGCGGTTTACTAGGAAGCTGATCGGAAAAATCTCCGGTTTTTTCCGGGATTTTCATCAGTCCTTGAAACGGATTCCGAAGATATGGACAGAAATAAAGAATAAGCTGGCGAACGGAAGGCAATCCTTTGAAAGGATGCGGGAAATCTTCACAAATGAGGAAAACCGGGAGGTATTCCGGCTCCTCGTTTCCAGAGGAAAGAAATTGTTCCGGCACGTTCGTCCGAAAAAAATAAAAGGAAAATTGCAGTTCGGATTTTCA
>DGYMR06203__coassemble_1700_pt1 | contig 12758 bp, 9 predicted proteins | sample DGYMR06203__metabat2_high_PE_052 | metagenome-assembled genome bin DGYMR06203
AAAATGTACTGACGGGTCGGAGCGAAAGATTCGGTCGAAAGATGACATGGAGCAGGCGGCAAAGGAGTTGTCCCTGCATTTTGGAACGGCGGTTTTAGTAAAGGGCGGCCACCTTTTGGATGGTGCGGACGATTGCCTTGGCGAGAAGGGGGAGGCTGTTTGGTTTTCCGGCGAGCGGATCGAAACGGAGAATACCCACGGAACAGGCTGTACCTTATCCTCTGCCATTGCCTGCGGCTTAGCGGCGGGCTGGGAGCTTCCGAAAGCGGTGGAGTGTGCCAGATGGTATTTAAGAGGGGCTCTTAAGGCGGATCCGAAGCTGGGACATGGAAATGGGCCAGTGAACCACTGCTTCGCGATTCCTGAGTGTTTCGGACGAGAGTAGTTGTAGAAAACAGGTGCATGAAAGCAGGCATAATTTGATGAAAGAAAAAGAATTGGAAGCGGAGACTGTCCGGGAGGAGATCCTGCGGTCGGTGAGAGAGCTTAAGGAAATCCGCCCCCTTCTCCATATGATCCCCAGCTACGTGACGGCGGCGCTGTGTGCGGACGCGATCTCCGCCGCCGGCGGGCGGCCGTTAATGGCACAGGCGAAAGAGGAGATGGAGGAGATCACCGGATCGGCGGACGGACTGGCCGTCAATATGGGACAGCCGTCGGAGGAGAAGTTTCTGTCCTGCCGCCTGGCGCTGGAAACGGCGGCGAAAAAGGGAATTCCGGTGATGTTTGATCCGGTGGGGGCCGGGGCGTCCGCGTATCGGAGAGAAATGATGGCAGAGCTTCTTTCGATTCCCTGGTCTGGGGTCTTAAAGGGAAACAGTTCGGAGATCCATACTCTCTTAACAGGCGCGCTGGCCCATGACGGGGTGGACAGCATCGGCGAGTTTTCCCATGAACAGGAGGCGTTCCGGTATCTTTCACGGGAAGCGGCGCGGGGCCGGAACCTGGTGATCGCGGAAACTGGAAAGCGGGACCGGATCCTATGGCTGGAGGACTCTATGGGAAACGCGCCGGATTCCATGCGCTGTTTGTCCTTACTCCATGATTCCGCCCGTCCGGTGGTGATCGTAGGGACCGGCTGCGCGTCCGGCGCCATTTTGGGAGCGCTTCTGGCAGCGGAAGGAAAAAAGGCGCGGGAGAAAGAAGAGCCGCGCCGGATTTCCGGCCGCAGAATGGCGGTGCTTGCGGCGGCGGCGCTTTCGCTTATGGCCTTTGCGGAGGAATGCCAGGAGGAAAAGGGTTACGGTTCCCATAAAGCCGGCCTTTTGGACGTACTCGGTATGCCGGAGGAAGAAAAATTTGGAGCTTGCCTAAAGCGGATGCTGGAGATTTAAGAAGATATTGGGAATCTAAGAAAATACTGGGAGCCTAAGAGTGGCTTGAGATTTAAGAGAACGATGGAGAAGGATCATGAGGCTGAAAAGACAAGGAATTTTGTACTTGATCGCGGACCGGAAGCTGGGGGATGAAAAGATCCTGGAGGCTCTCGCGGCCGGAGTGGATCTGGTGCAGCTAAGGGAAAAGAATGTAACCTCTGCCAGGTATCTGGAGGATGCCCTGTGGCTTAAGGAGCAGGCGAAGCGGACCGGCGCGCTGTTTCTGGTCAACGACCGCTTGGACATCGCTCTTCTCTCTGGAGCGGACGGCGTTCATCTTGGACAGGAGGACGTGCCGGTGGACGCGGCGAAGCGGTTGGCGGCGGAATGCGGCCGACCGGATTTTATTGTAGGAGCTACGGCGAAAACAAAAGAGCAGGCCAGACGGGCGCTTGAAATGGGAGCGGATTATCTTGGCAGCGGAGCCTGGCACGCCACTTCCACCAAGCCGGAGGCGCTGCCGATCAAAGAGGAAACGTATCTGGAGATTTTAGAAGCGGCTCCCATTCCCAACGTGGCCATCGGCGGGCTGACGCCGGAAAACTGCGTCCGGCCGCTGGAACTGGGGGCCAGCGGCTTGGCAGTGGCCGGCGGGATCCTGGGCGCGGATTCTATTACAGAAGCCGTACGCCGGTTCCGGGAACGGCTCCGTGAGAATGGGAACAGAAGATCAGGCTTGTGAATCGTTTTCAATAAAAAGCGTCCACGAGGCCGCTTTGCTCTAAAAAGCAGAGCATCAGGCTGACCGCCAGGAGATCCGCGCAGCCGCCGGGGCTTAGATTCTCCCGGATATAGGAGGAATCCAGAGCGTTAAGAGTGTCATGAAAATTTTCGTTTGTCAGCTGGGAAAGAAGCCGCATGGCTTCTTTTTTTCTGTCCTGGGCGGCTGCAAATCCGCCCCGGTGGATCATGTTGGTATCGTCAACGGAGGCGATCAGGGACAGAAGGGAAAAAACAGCGGCGTCATTCAGCGGATCCCCCTTCGCCAGCCGCTTTTTCAGTACGGGAAGTCCATAGCGCAGAGCGGAGGGGAATCCGGCGGCCGCTTCTCCCCGGGCGCCCAAGAGGCCGTAGCGTCTGCGGCATTGTTCTCCATTGGTTTCACTCGGCTCTCCTTGTGGCTCTTTTTCGCCGGTTTTCTGGAAATCATCCAAGGCGCAGCGTCCAAGCTTCCGGCAGGCGTCGATGACCTGTCTGCCATCCAGCGGAAGGGGACGGCGGGCATGGACCCGCCCGAGGGCTCCGCAGAGCACTGCGAAGGAAAAGACCAGCCCCTTATGGGTGTTGACGCCGCCGGTGGCGGAAAACATCTGCTCTTCTGCCCGTTTTCCGGCGAAGCGCAGCCTGGAAAATAAGAGAGGCTCCGGATCGGAGGCGTGGTCCCAGCCGATACAGAAAAAATCACGGAACCATGGAATCAAGGCGGCGCTGCTGTCAAGAAAGGTAAAGAAATCCATATCCTGGTGGGAGCCGGAATTGTTTCGGTCCACTAGCCCCGGCTTCGGCGTCGCCGATACCTCGTATAAAAGAGCCCGAACCGCGCAGGCGGCGGCTAAGTCCGCGGCCTTTCCGCGGAAAAAATCATTTAAAATCTGCACGGTGCGCCAAAGGATGAGTTCCGTGGAATGGGCTCTTTTTTCGATACAGGAAGCCGCTGGTTCTCCGCAGACCAGGCAGGAACGGGAACCCAGCCCCAAAAGCCCGCGGGAGATGGGATTCCCGTCCGGGGAAAAGACGTCGATATTAAACAGGCGGCCCAGCGGATGATTTTCTTCAATGGAGATCATCCGTTTTTTTACAGTTTTTGCCAAGCCTTCAGAGCCGCTTTTTTCAAAAAGCAGAAAATACCCTTCGGCTCCTGTGTTTTCCTTAAATTCCCGGAAGACGAAGCCGGCGCCGTCCCGGCTGGTTTCGCCAGGTTCCCCGCCGGGATGATCCCCCGGTTTCACAGCGGGGGAACCGTCAGGTATCGCGCCAGGGGAGCAGTCAAGTTTCTCGAAAGAAAAAGAAGAAAGCTCCCGCCGGATGGCGCAAACGCCTTCATGAAAGGCGTCCAGCGCCATGGGAAAGGACTTTACCGGCCCGATAATATTTAGGGTTAGACGGATCAGGCATATTGGCCCCTCTTCTAAAAACTGACGGATCCGAAGCTCACGCCGCCTTTTTGCTTCCTCCTGTTCCCCGGCGGAAATGGGAACGCCGCAGATCACATCAGATAGCTTCATGGCCGTCTCCGCCGCGTATTGCTTCCTGCTCTGCCGTTTTTTTCCAGAGCGCCTGATTTTTCTTTAAATATTCCGCCGTACAGGGCGGCACAAAGGATAAAAGCTTCTCGGTTACGCCTTCTTCCATTAAAAGCTTCCGGACGCGGGAGGCGCTGATGATCTCATCCTGGGGGCCGCCGGTGGTAAACCTGGCGATCCGGATAAAGGAGATCCCATACTGAGGCAGCAGACGCACCATCGCCTCGTTATAGCTTCTGGTAACCGGGTCGAAGGGCTCTTCCCCGGCAAAGCGTTTCGTAATATGCAGAAGGGGAGCGATCCTGGAAGCGAAAAGCGTGATATCCAGCTCGCTCTGGATCCTGGCCGCGTCCTCGCCTTTTTTTAAGAAATAAGTGGGGAAGGTGGCGTTGGAGATCATATAGGGGCCGGAGGGATGGACCAGAACATTGGGAATATGGTCGGTTCCTTCCCGCACCAGCCGGAAACGATCGGCAAAGGGGAACATGGAACGGTTCTCCTCTACGACAAAAATGTGGAGCAAGCTGCACTTGGAGGCCGCATAGGTGATCAGCTCCTGATGTCCCTTTGTAAACGGATTGCAGTTCATGACAATGCAGCCGACGCCGTCGTTCATAGCGCCGCTTTTCAACCGCGCGCCGTCGGCCTCGAATTTTTTATAATAGTTGTCCAGGCCGTTCTTTTTGTTTTCCAGCATCAGTACGGACTGGGTTTCCGCTAAGGGGTAAAAGCCGCAGGAGGTAAAGAGGACCCGGTTTTCCGGACGGGTGATCACGAACAGGTCGTAGTATCCGGCCGCGAAACGGTTTTCTGTCAGACGGGAGATCAGGCTCCCAAGAGCGTTCTGCCCCCGGAGTCTTTCATCCACAGCGAAGCATTTTAAGAGGTTTCCGGCGCAGCAGCCGCATCCGGCCAGCTCGTCTTCGGGAGTAAAGATCCCGTAGGCGGCTTCGATATCCTCCTCAAAAACCAAACCATTCTGGTTTAGAAAACGGATCAGCATTTCTTTATCATGAGGAAATTGCAGTGATAATTCATGTATCTTTAATTCATCCATAATCAACACCTCCATCTTTCTTTATTATAAGATTTTTGTCCGGTTAGGACAAGAGTTTGCCGAAGGTTCTTTTTCTGCATAAAACGCTTTTCCCTCCAAAGGTTCTTTTCCTGCCGGGGGTTTTGTGATATGATTTTTGGCGAAATAAAAGACAATGATATCGGGAGCGTGTTATGAGGATTTATTTTGCCCCCATGGAGGGGATTACGACTTATACCTACAGAAATCTGCACTGGAAATATTTCGGAGGCGCAGACGCTTATTTTACGCCCTTTTTGTCGCCAGGGCCCGGGCAGGGAATGAGCGTGAAGGAGCTTAGGGATATCTTGCCGGAAAACAATCAGGGTACGCCGGTGATCCCGCAGCTTTTGACCAACCGGGCGGAGGATTTTGTAAGCGCCGCCGGCCGCCTTGCGGACTATGGATATAGAGAAATCAATTTTAATCTGGGCTGTCCCTCCGGGACGGTTACGGCAAAGAAAAAAGGTTCTGGATTTTTGGGAGAACCGGAAGCGCTGGACCGCTTTTTTGACCGTGTTTTTTCAGATCCGCTAATTGTCAGGGAAGGGCTTTTGGTTTCCGTAAAGACCAGGATCGGCCTGGAGTCGCCGGCGGAGTGGCCGCGGCTGCTGGAAATTTACAACCGCTATCCATTAAAGGAATTGATTATCCATCCCCGAGTGCGGAAGGATTTTTATAAAAATCATCCCGACTGGGATGCGTTCCGGCTGGCGCTTTCGGAAAGCAAAAATCCGCTGGTCTACAATGGAGATCTATTTTCGGAGGAGGCTTATTTCCGGTTCCGGGAGGAATTCCCGAAGGTGGATACGGTTATGCTGGGCCGTGGACTGATTCAGGATCCGGCGCTTGCAAAGCGGCTGTCGGATCTTGAGGAGAATGGAAAATGGGGAAAGCCGCGTCAAGAGAACGAGCATCAGGAGAGCGAACCTAGAGAAAATGGATCCCAGGAGAGCAGACATCCGGCGGATTTGATGCTAGGGCGGCTTCGGGCGTTCCATGACGAACTCCTTTTAAGCTACCGGGATCAGATGAGCGGGGATCGGAACGTGCTGTTTAAAATGAAGGAGATCTGGAGCTACCTGCTGCTTTCGTTCCCGGAAAAGAAAAAGGCGGGGAAGCGTTTGATGAAGGCCGTACGGATGGAGGACTACCGGGCGGCTGTAAACGAGATTTTGGACGGTTCGGACGGATGAAAGCTTCTCTGAAAAAATTTCGGAAAACTTTTGGGAAAATTCCTGGAAAAAATCCGGATAATCTGGTGACGGGAAGGAAAAATTGTGCTATAGTTTGTAAGACTTCAAAAAAGCAAAAGAAGAGAGGTAAGGAGTATGGAGAAGAAAAAGCGGTTTCAGATGCCGCATACTTACATTATTATTTTCTTCGTGATCCTGTTCGCGGCGGTTTTGACCATGTTCGTGCCGCTGGGAAAATATGATACCATGGAGATCTCCTATATGCAGAACGGCGAGGAGCGTACCCGGGAGGTGCTGGATCCGGACAGCTTCCAGTATATCCTGGATGAAAACGGGGATAAGGTCACCAAGGTCGCTCCCTTATTCGGGACGGAAAGCTTCGGCGGACAGGGAATTTTAAACTTCGTGTTCGAGGGTATGACGACGGGAGATAAGAACGGAACGGCAGTAGGAATCATCGCCTTTATCCTTGTGGTCGGCGGCGCCTTCGGGATTGTCCTGCGCACCGGGGCGGTGGAAAGCGGGATCATGCGGGTGATCGATCTGACCCAGGGGAAGGAAATTCTTCTGGTTCCGATTCTGATGACGCTTTTTTCCCTGGGCGGAGCGGTATTTGGAATGGGCGAGGAATCGATTCCCTTTGTGATGATCCTGGTGCCCATGTTTATCGCCATGGGCTATGACGCGGTCGTCGGGATTATGTGCTCCTATGTGGCGACCCAGATCGGTTTCGGCACCTCCTGGCAGAATCCCTTCAGCCTTGCGGTGGCTCAGGGAATTTCCGGGATCCCGGTCATGTCCGGCGCCTGGTTTCGGGTTCCCATGTGGATCGTGTTTACCGTAGTGGGAATCGTATTTACCATGCGGTACGCCCAGAAGATCAAAAAGAACCCGGTGCTGTCGGTGGCGTATGAATCCGACGCCCAGTACCGGGAAGAATTTAAGAGGAACGGGAACGAGATGCCGCCCTTTACGCTGGGGCATAAGCTGGTGCTTTTGACGGTGGCGGCCTGCATGGTATGGACCATTTGGGGCGTCGTTGCACAGGGCTACTATATTCCGGAGATCGCCTCCCAGTTTTTCGTTATGGGATTGGTATCGGGAATCATCGGAGTCGTGTTCCATTTGAACCAAATGCAGTTAAACGATATCGCCACCTCCTTTGAAAAGGGCGCGGCGGATCTTCTGGGCGCGGCCATGTGCGTGGGAATGGCCCAAGGAATCATCATTGTGTTAGGCGGGACCAGCGCGACGGAAGGGACGGCGCTAAACACGATCCTTCATGGGATCAGCGAAGCGCTGCAAGGTTTCCCGCCGGTGCTTTCCGCATGGTTTATGTATATGTTCCAGGCGGCGTTTAACTTCTTTGTGGTGTCCGGTTCCGGCCAGGCGGCGCTTACGATGCCGATCATGGCGCCGTTATCGGATCTGGTGGGCGTGGAGCGGCAGGTGGCCTGCGTGGCCTTCCAGTTAGGCGACGCGTTTACCAATGTGATCGTGCCCACTTCCGGCGTACTTTTGGGGGCGCTAGCGGGAGCGAAACTGGAGTGGGGCCAGTGGGCCAAGTTCCAGATCAAGTTCCAGGCGCTGTTGTTTGTGATGTCCTCGGCGACGGTGATCCTGGCGGTGCTGGTGGGACTGTCATAAGAACAAAATTGGCTGTTAAAAACAAAACAATGAAAAGGTTTAGAGTGCCGAAAAATGATCAGCAGGAGATCTTTCGGCACTCTAATTTTTTTGAACCATTTCGGGAGGATCCAGCTCTTTATATATAGATGCATCGAAAGGAATGAAACCAATGGATGAAAGAACGAAAGAATTTCTGCTGACAGTGAAGATATCCTCCAGGAAACCTTTGTGCAGTGCTATCTCCATCGATCTGACAGTGGGGAGTATGGCTTTGAAGACCTGCTCCAGATGGCAAAAGAAGTCATCGATGTGGAAATAGAATAGAGCGTTCTAAACATGGGCAGGTATGACTCATATGAGCCGCGCCTGCCCATGAAATTTCTCCTTTAAAAAGAGAAAAAATGGCTGACGGCAACTATTTTTCTTTTCATTCCGTGTTATAATGGAAAGCAGATTTAGGTGGTTAAAGGAGAATTGGAATCATGGAGAAACTGATCAATCAGGAAATTCGCAAAATCGCTCCGGAAATGGATCCGCTGCGGATGGGGATGGGATGGACGGCGGAGGATCTGGAAAAGCCCAGCATTCTAATTGAAAGCACCTTTGGCGACAGCCATCCGGGAAGCGCCCATCTCTTTGAACTGGCGGAGGAAGCCAGAAAGGGCGCGGCCCTCGAGGGAGGAAAGGGGGCTCGCTATTTCGCCACCGATATCTGCGACGGAATGGCCCAGGGACATGATGGGATCAACTATTCCTTGGCTTCCCGCGAGATCATCAGCCAGCTGATTGAGATCCACGGGAGCGCGACGCCCTTCGACGGCGGCGTTTTCATTGCCAGCTGCGATAAGGGCCTGCCCGCCAACCTGATCGGTATCGGGCGGCTCAACATTCCCAGCGTCGTGGTTTTAGGCGGTGTAATGAAGGCGGGGCCGGATCTTTTGACGCTGGAGATGATCGGAAAGTACAGCGCTATGTATCAGCGGGGGGAAATTACAAAGGAGCGGTTTGATTTTTATAAGCATAACGCCTGTCCTTCCTGCGGCGCCTGCTCGTTCATGGGAACAGCGGGAACCATGCAGGTAATGGCGGAGGCCCTGGGGCTTGCGCTTCCTGGAAGCGCCCTTCTTCCAGGAGACAGCAAAGAACTTTTGGAATACGCCAATGAAGCGGGCCGCCAGGCGGTGCGCCTTGCCAGGGCAGGAATAAAGGCCAGGGACGTGGTGACGAAGGAAGCCTTTGAAAACGCGGTCATTGTTCATGCCGCCATTTCCGGCTCTACCAACGCCCTCCTGCATCTTCCGGCCATCGCCCATAGCTTCGGCATTTCCATGGACGCCAAGATTTTCGATGAAATGAACCGGGACGCCCACTATCTTTTAAATGTCCGTCCTACCGGTTTCTGGCCGGCCCAGTATGTTTACTACGCGGGCGGCGTACCGGCGATTATGGAGGAGATCCGCTCCATGCTCCATTTAGACGTCATGACCGTTACTGGAAAAACTCTGGGAGAAAATCTTGAGGAAATCAAAAAAAGCGGGTATTATGAAAGAGGGGCAGAATACCTTAAAAAATATGGGATCAAACGCACCGATGTGATTAAGCCCTTTGACGAGCCGTTAGGAACCCATGGAACCATCGGGATTCTCTATGGGAACCTGGCGCCGGATGGGGCTGTCGTGAAGCATTCCGCCGTGCCGAAGGAAATGTTCCATAAAGTCCTTTGCGCGAGGCCCTTTGACTGCGAGGAGGATGCCATCGACGCGATCCTAAAGAAAAAGATCCATCCCGGCGACGCGGTGCTGATCCGCTACGAGGGCCCCAAGGGAAGCGGAATGCCGGAAATGTTCTATACCGGCGAGGCGATCTGTTCGGATCCGGAGCTGGCGTCCAGCGTGGCGTTGATTACTGACGGCCGGTTTTCCGGCGCGTCCAAAGGCCCGGTGATCGGCCATGTTTCGCCGGAGGCCGCGGAGGGAGGCCCCATCGCGTTGATCGAGGAGGGCGATTTGATCGAGCTGGATATTGACGCCAGAAGCCTCGCGGTGGTGGGAATCCGGGGCGAGAGAAAGACGCCGGAGGAGATCGAGGCGATCCTAAAGGAACGGAAGGCGGCCTGGAAGGCGCCGAAAGGGCGGTATTCGGAGGGAGTTTTAAAGCTGTTTTCCGAGCATGCGGCTTCTCCAATGAAGGGCGGCTACATGGAGTAAGGCAAAAAGAGCGGACGCTCGCAATGGCTGGTCCCGCTGGGAGCCGGAGCCAGAAGAGCGAAAGACAGGAGATGAGAAGATTGACAGAAAAAAAGAAGGAAGAGCAGGAGAAACGAACCGGAGGCTGGGAGCCGGCTGATTTTGCGGAGCAGATCCGGCGGGCCAATGAATCGAATCCCTTTATGCTGCATAATCATATCAGGGCGGTTTCTTTAACGGAAACCCAGGCGGCGGTGGAGGCGGAGATTGAGCCGGATTCGTTAAACGCCATGGGGAGCGTCCACGGCGGCCTGATGTTTGTGATGGCGGAAGTCGCCGCCGGACTGGTGACAAGAAACGACGGACGCCGGTATGTGACGCTGGACAGCTCGTTCCGGTTCATAAAGGGCAGCAATTCAGCGAAAACGCTTTTGGCGGAGGCGGTGATCACGAAGCGCGGCCGGACGGTCTGCTTTGCCAGAGCCTCCGTGCGGGAACCGGGATCGGGAATTCTTCTTGCGGAGGGGGATTTTACCTTTTACTGTCTGGACGCATCTTAGGATGCCTGGACACAGCAAAAAACGGGCGCTGCGGGCTGCGATTCCGTATAAAGAAATTTAATGAAATTCCGCAAAACCCATTGACAAAGTGACAGCCTGTCATTATTATAGTGACAGGTTGTCACTTTTATTAGCATAATCTAGAGACGGAGAGGAGACAAGATGAAAGGAACACGGATTGCAGCCGCGGCCGTTGTGATCGCCGCAGCCGCGTTTATCGGGTATCGCTTTCTGGATCAGGAGGAAGCGGAGGTTATTTATGAAAGCCGTCCGACGGTAACGGCGGAAACGCCGCGGCAGGAGGACATTATTCTTTATACGGAGTTGATCGGCACGGTGGAGCCGGTGTCCAAGGCGGATGTGATCCCCAAGATGGCCGGCGAGGTTTTGGAAGTGAATTTCCAGGCCGGCGATCATGTGGAGGCGGGGCAGGTTCTGTGCCGCCTGGATTCGGACGCGCTGACATCCTTAAAGTTAAATGTGGATTCCGCCCAGCTGACCTTGGCGGAGGCCCAGAGAAGCTTATCCAGGATCCAGGCGTTATATGAAAGCGGAACCGTATCGCAGCAGGAGCTGGAGCAGGTTCAGAGCGCGGCGCAGAACGCCGGAATCGCCTATAAGGCGGCCCAGAACCAATATAATCTGCAGTTGGAATATACGACCATAACCGCTCCCATCAGCGGAACGGTGGAGTCCCGGAATATCGAGGTCCATGATTTCGCCAGCACGGGGATGCCGATCTGTACCATCGCTTCCGACGGACAGATCCAGGTGGATTTCGGCGTGACGGAGCGGACTTTCTCCAATATTTCCGTGGGAGAAGCGGTTTCCATTGAAAAGGGCGGAAATACATATGAGGCTACGATCACAGAGATCGGTTCCATGTTAAACGCGGCCACCGGGTTATACGATGTGACGGCGGTTTTAAATGAGCAGGCGGATCTTGCCAATGGTTCCCGAGTTAAGCTGACGGTGGTTCGGGATCAGGCGCTGGGAGCAATGACGGTTCCCCTCTCTGCCGTTAATTACGACGGCGGAATTTCGTACGTTTACTGTCTGGAGAACGGCATCGCGGTGCGGACCGACGTAGAGGTGGGGATCCATGACGAGGAGCGGATCGAGATCCTGGGCGGTTTAGAGGATGACAGCCAGGTAATATATTCCTGGAGCAACGAGCTGGTTGACGGAGCGGAGGTGCTTTTAAAGGGAGCTTTGGCAGCTCCGGAGGAGGGCGGGAGTACCGCTCTTGAAGGCGAAGGCCAGGGGGCAAGTGAGGAAGCGGACGATGCCGGCCAGGAAGCAGGTGAGGACGCATGATTAGACTGACAAAGCTTGCCCTGCAGCGTCCGGTTACGGTGATCCTGTGCCTGGTGACGATCGCTTATTTCGGCTTTCAGTCCCTGATCGGCGCCAGGATGGAGCTGATTCCGGAAATGGAGCTTCCGATGCTGCTGATCAGCACGATCTACGCGGGAGCGGCTCCGGATGATGTGGAAGAGCTGATCACTACCAAGGAGGAGGACGCGCTGGCTACTTTAGGCAGCGTGGATACGATCCAGTCCTACTCCATGGAAAATATGTCGTTAATTATGGTGCAGTACGAATACGGCACCAATATGGATACGGCGTATATCGATTTGAAAAAGGCGGTGGACAGTGTAAAGAGCAGTCTGCCGGAGGACGCGGGCGAGCCCAGCATTATTGAGCTGGATATTACCGCCATGCCGTCGATCACCATGTCGGTCAGCGGCAGTGTGGATGAAAACCTGTACACATATGTGGAAAATAAGGTGGTGCCGGAGTTTGAAAAATTAAGCTCCGTAGGCCAGGTTTCGCTGTCCGGCGGCCAGAGCGACTATGCCAGAGTGCAGCTGATCGAAGAGAAGCTGGAGCAGTATCACCTTACGATGAACCAGGTGGCCCAGCTGGTGGGAGCGGCGGATTTTACGGTTCCTGCCGGAAGCATCCATGTGGGAGATCAGGAGCTGGACGTTAGCGTGGCCAACGACTATCCCAGCGTGGAGAGCCTGGAGGATATCACGATCCCGCTGCAGAACGGGAATGTGATCCATCTTTCTGACATCGCCATTGTATCCCGGGTCCAGGAGGACGCAAGCTCCATCGGACGCTACAATGGCGAGGATGTTATCACGCTCTCGATCACCAAGCAGCAAAGCTCCACGGATATCGATGTGTCCCGCCAGGTGATGAGTACCATCGAGGAGCTGAAGCAGATGAATCCGGCTCTTCACTTTACGGTGATCAACGACTCCAGCGAAATGATCGAAAGCTCCATCCGGGATGTATTCAGCACCGTGATTTTGGCGGTAGTGCTTTCCATGGTAGTTTTGTGGCTGTTTTGCGGCGACGTGAAGGCGGCCGCGATCATCGGTATTTCGATCGTATGCTCGGTGGTCCTTGCCATGATCGGCATGACGGCCATGGGCTTCTCTTTAAACGTAATTTCCCTGACGTCGCTGGTGTTCGGCGTCG
>DGYMR06203__coassemble_1723_pt1 | contig 12577 bp, 9 predicted proteins | sample DGYMR06203__metabat2_high_PE_052 | metagenome-assembled genome bin DGYMR06203
ATAAATTTTATAGATATCCCGCAGCTCGATCAAAGGAGCTCTTCCCGTTTCTTCCATGTCCGTCGCTCCTCTCTCTAACGCGGGTTGCCGGGGCCGCCGCCCATTCCGCCTCCGGGACCGCCCATTCCGCCTCCGGGACCGCCCATTCCGCCGGGTCCCATCATCATAAATCCGCCGGTCGAAGAGCTGCCCGCATCCGGATCCACATAGACGGTGTCGCCCTCCTGCAGGCCAGACAAAATCTCCACATAATCATCGTTTACGATCCCGGTCTTCACCGATACGGCTACAAAGCCCTCCGGCGCTCCGCCCTGGCCGATGCCAGACGGCGCACCCTCCGGAAGTTCCGCTCCCTCCGGCAGTTCCATCCCTTCCGGGGTCTCCGGCGCGGCGCCGTTTCCGGCGTCAGAATGATCCGCGGCGTCAGAACCGTTTCCTGCATCCGAACCATCCCCGGAAAGAAGCGCCTGAGCCGTAGGCGAATCCTCGGTGACGTACACCCGGTTGTCCCGCATCAGCGCGCCCGCCGGGACCACCAGCGCCTGCTCCGAGCTTCCTGTAATAATTCTGGCGTCCACATTCATTCCCGGAAGCAGGTCGCCGTAATCGGAGATCGCCACCGTAACCAGATAGGTGCTGACGCCGTTGGAATAGCTGCTTTCCAGGCTCACATTGGTCACCGTTCCCGTATAAGTCTCTCCCTCCATCGCGTCGGCGGTGATCTCAACGGTCTGCCCCACCTCCACGCTGGCCACATCCAGCTCATCCACCGAAATCTGGAAGGTCATTTCCGAAAGGTCATAGATCGTAGCAAGCACCGTCGTGCTGCCCATATTCCTTGTAATATTCTCGCCCACATTAGCGTTTCTTGAAATTACCGTTCCGGAAATCGGCGCTTTAATAGTATAGGAATCAATATTATCCTGGACGTCCTCCAGCTGATTCTGGGCGTTGGTCACGTTATCGTCCGCCGTCTCTAAAGCGTCCTCGAAGTTTTTCAAATAGTCCCCAACGCTGGCCGCCGTCGCCTGGAAGATGGGCGTTCCCACCTCCACCCGGGCGCCCTCGGCCAACAAAAGGGATTCCACCTCCAGCGCCTGGTTGCCGGATAAATCCGCCGTCATGGTATATTCCACCTTCGCTTCAAAGGTGCCCTCCTGGCTGCAGAGAAAATCGCCCACGGAAGCCGTTGCCCGGGTCAGATCCGTGAGGCCGCCCGGATTGGAAACCTCAATGGAAACCTGCTTTACCAGCCGTCCGCCGGATAAGGCCTCCTCCATGCTGCTGACGGAGGCAACCGTTCCCTCTAACTGCTCTCCCGTGTCCTCCAACATGATCAGGGCCGTGCTTCCCACAGCGATCTGATCCGCCTCAGCGCTGAGGAAAGGAACCCGCAGCTCCATAACGGAATCATCGTAAATATCGGCAATCTGCGCCCCGTTATTCACCTTGTCCCCGGCCTTTACATAAAGCGTCCGGATATATCCGGCGCCGGTGGACTTATAGGTATTCCCCGCAAGCTCCGAAGCCGCCTCATTATAATCCTTCTGGGCCGACTGGAGACTTTCCTGGGCCCGGGTCAGGCTGGTTTCCGCCGAGCTTAAGCTGCTTTCCGTGGAAGAGGAATCGATCACGTAAAGAACCTGATCCTTTTCCACCTGATCGCCCTCCTCAAAATAACAGGCGACGATCTCTCCCTCTACCAGAGACGTTACCTCATACGTATCCTTCGGCTCTAAGGAGCTGGACTCCGACAGCTCGCTGCTGATATTCCTTCTGGTTACCTCGGCCGTCTGAACCTCTTCTTCCGCCGCGCTGGAAACTGCCGCCGCCCTGGAATGATACCAGTAAAACGCGCCGAGTCCGGCAATCAAAACGACCGTCAGGATGATGAAGAGCTTTTTCCCTTTTTTCCGTTTCCTTTTCTTTTTCGCTAAAGCAGGAGGCTTGGCTCCCGAATCTCCGGTCTGTTTTACCGCGGTCTGTTCTGTCCCAGCCGGTTTCACCGCGGTCTGCTCCGCCGCCTCTATTTTTTCTGTCTCTCTTCTTTCTTCCATGGATCCGCTTCCTCTTTAATAATCTCCAACCACATCGACCGCCGTATAAGACGCATTTTCCGCGTTTCCGCTCTTTTCCCAGACGATGGCCACATCGTCTCCCACCTGGAACTCGCCGTACACGGAAAACAGATACTGCATCTCCGAGCTGGTAAGCTGGAATTCGTCTCCGTTATCCGCATTGTCCTGATGGTATGTATTTAAAACGACGGTAACCGGCGTAAAGGGATCGCTGGAATCATAATAGATCGCCTTGATCCGTCCCTCGGTGGCTCCTTTGTTGTCCCCATCGTTGGAATAGGCGAAGATCATCTTAGTCTCTTCATGGTAATACACAACGGTCGCATAATCGTTGATCTCAATCTCATCCGACGCCTCGCCGTTTAGGAACATAATGGCGTCGTCCAGATCAAAGGGAACCAGATCGTCCAGATTGCGGCTGTCATGACTTAAGATCTTCGGCCCCTTTAAGCTGTTGTCCAGAATCGAGGAAGTATTGATCTCCCCGTCAGAATTATAGGTCAGCTCAAACACCTGCGTACCGTACTGGCCGCCGTTCTTGGTCTGAGCTTTCATTAAATTATAAAACAGGTTGATACAGTCCTCCCTTGTTAGGACCTCGTCCATCCCCCGGTAAATATTGGAATCCAGGGACAGCTTTTTAAACTGGGCCAGTCTGGCCTCCTGGATATTCTCTGTAAAATCATCGTTGGTATAGCCCAAAAGCGCCAGCGCAGCCTTCACCGCGTCCCGCATGGTAACCGGCTCATCCGGCTTAAAATTTCCGCCCAGATAGCCGCTCATCCACTCGTTCGCCGAAGCTGTGCGAATCGCCGTGGCATATTCGCTGGTACTGGGAACGTCCGCAAAAACGGAAACATTGCTGACCGTCCGCCCCAGCTGCCGGTCGTCCGACGCGTTCATCAACATTCTCGCAAATTCCGCCCTCGTCACCGTCGCCTGTGTATTGCTGGTGGTAATGATCCCCAAAAGGCTTACCACATTTTTTCTCATTTCAAAGGTACTGGTCGCCCCATACGCCGTGGCGGCCATTCCGGCAGAAAGGGCGCAGACCGCCAAAAGACCCGCCGCCTTCTGTTCCAGATTGATCATAAGTTTCCTCCTCCTGTCGTTTACTCCTATCCGAGTGTATCAAAGCTTTGTGTGGAAAATGTGAACAATAAACCTCAAATTTTGAGGATTTTGTGAGGATTTGGAAAGAAATCCCGCGTTCGCGCATCGTTTTCTCTAGGTTTGCCCGATTTCCTTTATCTGAATTTTACTTTGATTATAGATAAATTTCACACATCCGTTCCCCTCCCATGATAAAATCAAATTACCAATTTTCTGGTAAAAAAACAACTGACAGGAGGGCTCTAAATGAGAAAGAAATTCTTGATTTCCCTAAGTGCCGCCCTAGCGATGAGCATCGCTTTGCCGGTTGCTTCCTATGCCGACGAATGGCGTCGGGATTCAAGGGGTTGGTGGTACGAAATCGACGACGATGACGATGATTTTACGGAAAACGATTTCGACTATGATGATTACGCGAAAAACGGCTGGAAATGGATCGATCGGGAATGGTACTACTTTAATCCGGAGGGCTATATGCTGACCGGATGGATTCATGACGGCGACGACTGGTACTATTTAACCTCCGACGGTTCTCTTTTGACAAACGCCTATACGCCGGACGGCTATTGGGTTGATGCAGAAGGGGAGTGGGACGGCCTGGACGACCGGTTTGATGATGACTGGGATGACCGCTTTGACGACGACCGGGACGATGATTGGGATGACCGCTTTGACGATGACCATGACGACGATTGGGACGATCGCTTCGATGATGACCGGGACGACGATTGGGACGACCGCTTCGACGACTAGGCATACGGTTCCCGCAAAATAGAAAACAGGAAAAGGCTGCTGTAAGGGCACCCTCCGTTTGAGGAAGGTGCCCTAAGAAACTTTTGTATCTTAATAAAATATTGTTGTGTGAATACGGTATAGCTTTATGGCTATGCCGTTTTTGCCTTTAAGAAGGGCTTGCGATTGAACATAATTCTCTGTCGCTTGAGCAAGTTACAGCTATTCTGGATGGCAAACGTGTCCTCGGAAATCCAAATGAGATCAAAGAGGTTCAAAACGCCTATGACGCCTATGAATTGATGCTGCGATTAGATCCTGCATCTGTGGATGACCTCCTCAAAGCACACAAGCTGATGATGAACGGTCTTGTGTCGGAGAATGGGAAGTTCCGCTCCGGTGGCGTAGGCGTCTTTGATGGGGATATGTTGATCCATATGGCTCCTCTCGCAGAAACGCTTTTACATAAGGGGAGCGATCAGCCGAAGCGCCTTTCCGCAGAACCGGTGCAGCGCGGGCAGCGCCTCTACGCTGTCGGTGGTCATGCGGACGCACTGCTTTAAGGTCTCGTCGAAGTCCTTCCGGATGGCGGCGATCACCGGATTCTCGTAGATATAAACGCCGCATTCAAAATGCAGGAACAGGCTTCTGAAATCCAGGTTGATCGAGCCCACCACCGCTTTTTCATCATCGCTGACAAAGGTCTTGGAGTGGACGAAGCCCGGCAGGTATTCGTAGATCTTCACGCCGGCCTCGATCAGGTCGATATAGTAGGAATGAGCCAGCATAAAAGCATATTTCTTATCCGGGATATGAGGCATGATAATGACCGTATCCACGCCCCTCTTGGCCGCGTAGGACAGCGCCGTCATCAAGTCGTCGTCCAGGATCAGGTACGGCGTCATAATATACACATACTTTTTCGCCTGGTACAGAATATCCAGATAAACCTGATGGCTCACCGCCTCCCCGTCCATGGGGCTGTCGGAGAAGGGAACCGAATACCCTTCCATATTTAGTTCCGGCGCGTGGAAATAATCGCCGATATCCAAATACCGGTCAAAATTAAAATCGTATTCCGGATAGCGGGCGCAGGCGCTCCACATCTGTAAAAACATTACCGTAAAGCTTCTTACCGCTTCTCCCTTGATACAGATGGCGTTATCCTTCCAGTGGCCGAACCGAACCTTCCGGTTGATATACTCGTCCGCCAGGTTCACGCCGCCCGTATAGGCCGTATGCCCGTCGATCACAAGGATCTTTCTGTGATCCCGGTTATTCTGCCCGGTGGAAACCGCCGGCCGGATCGGATTGAAGATCCGGCATTTGATCCCCTTTGCCTCCAGCTGCCTGGGATAATCATGGGGCAGGTTGGAAAAGGAGTTCATTCCGTCGTACATCAGCCGGACCTCCACGCCCTCCTTGGCCTTCTGCTCCAAAATCTCCAGGATCGAGTCCCACATGATCCCCGGCTGGATAATAAAATATTCCAGAAAGATAAACCGCTGCGCCTTTTTTAACTCCGGCAGCAATTCGGCAAAGAAATCGTCTCCCAGAGGGAAATAACGAAAGTGGGTTTTTTCATAAGTCGGGAAACCGCCGCGCTCATATAAGAACCGGCAGAGGTTGGCGTTGGCCACGCTCTTTTTCTCCAGCCGTTTAACGACTCCCTCGTCCTGCTTGAGATAGCTCCTGGTCCTGGCGTTGATGTCGGAAAGCCGCTTCGCCATAATCTTGGTTTCCAGCTGAAGCTGAACGAATACATAAAACAGCGCTCCGAATACCGGAAAGATCAAAACCGGGATCAGCCAGGCCATCTTAAAGCTGGCATTCTGCTTCTCATTTAGGATCCGGATCGCCAAAATGGCGCTTACCAGGCTGAAAAGCCCATAGCCGTAGGTCCTGTACTGATCGTCCAGCCACAGATAGATCCAAAAAAGGATCAGGATCTGAAGAAACGCAAACAAAAGAAAGAAGGTAGTCCGTCCGAAGATCACACGGAACAGCCCCCGCTTTCCTTTGCCCTTAACTTCCTCCATCGTATTTTTTCCTGTGAATTCCAAATTCCATTCCTCCAGTGCCCGTCTCTGCCTGTTCATTCCTTTGCCGCCCAAACAGAGGATCCGTTCGGTTTCCTGTCAATTGATATTATCTTAGCACAATTGACGGACAGATACAAGACGGAATGTCCGGGACGATGTCTGGGCAGAGGTCTTGATCATGTCCCGGCAATGTCCTTAGAAAAAAACTTGTTATTTTACGCCCACTTGTGCTAAGATAGGAATGTCTTTTTGCCATAGGCAAAATGCCTTCCCCGGCAAAGGGATACAGCGAAACAGACAGAATTTTTAATCAGCAAAGGAGAATTCATATGGGCGGTTTTTTCGGAGTTGCTTCTAAGACGAGCTGTACTCTTGATCTGTTTTTCGGTATCGATTACCACTCTCACCTGGGCACGCGCCGGGGCGGAATGGCCGTATATGGAGACGGCGGTTTCCGGCGGGCGATCCACAACATTGAAAATTCCCCCTTCCGGACGAAATTTGACCGGGAGCTGGACGAGCTGGAAGGAACCATGGGGATCGGCTGTATTTCCGATATGGACCCGCAGCCCCTTCTGATCCGTTCCCATCTGGGCTCTTACGCGATCACTACCGTCGGCGTGATCCGCAACGAGGAAGAGCTGATCCGGGAGGCCTATGAAAACGGCCATGTTCACTTTATGGATCAGAGCAGCGGACGGATCAACTCTACGGAGTTGGTGGCCGCTATGATCGACCAGCAGGAAAGCTTTGCGGACGGTCTTCTCTACGCGCAGGAGCGGATCCAGGGCTCCATGTCCATTCTGATCCTGACGCCCAAGGGAATCTACGCTTCCCGTGACCGTCGGGGCCGGACTCCCGTTACGATCGGAAAAAAGGACGGCGCCTTCTGCGTATCCTTCGAGAATTTCGCCTATTTAAACCTGGGATACTCCCACTATTCGGAGCTGGGTCCGGGAGAAATTAATTTTATCACCCCGGACGGCGTGGAGATCGTAAGCCCGGCCAGAAAGGAAATGAAGATCTGCTCCTTCCTGTGGTCCTATTACGGCTATCCCACCGCCAGCTATGAGGGCGTCAACGTCGAGCAGATGCGGTATCAGTGCGGACGGCTTTTGGCCCGCCGCGACCACGGCGTAACGGCCGACAGCGTGGCCGGCGTTCCGGATTCCGGCATCGCCCATGCCGTCGGATACGCCAACGAATCGGGAATCCCCTTCTCCCGCCCCTTTATTAAATATACGCCTACCTGGCCCCGTTCCTTTATGCCCACGAACCAGAAGCAGCGGAATCTCATCGCTAAGATGAAGCTGATCCCCGTGGACGTACTGATCCGGGGAAAGAGCCTTTTGTTGATCGACGACTCCATCGTCCGCGGGACCCAGCTGGGCGAAACAACGGAATTCCTGTACCGCAGCGGCGCAAAAGAAGTCCATGTGCGGCCGGCCTGTCCGCCGATCGTCTTTGCCTGCCCGTACTTGAATTTCTCCCGCTCCACCTCGGAGTACGATCTGATCACCCGCCGGATCATTAAAGAGCGGGAAGGCGACCAGGTTTCCGAGGAAACCTTGGAAAGCTATACCGACCCGGACAGCAAAAATTACCAGGAAATGGTGGAGGAGATCCGCAAACGGCTCCATTTCACCACCCTCCGCTTCCACCGGCTGGACGATCTTGAGGAATCCATCGGGATCGAGCCCTGCAAGCTCTGCACCTACTGCTGGAACGGAAAAGGCTGATCCAAATCTCAAAAAGCCCCGCATCCGAAAAGCGGCATGATCTTTAGCAGGATCTTCCGCTTTCCGGCCGGGGCTTTTCTTGTAAGTCGTTTTCTTATAACTCTTTTTCTTCCTCCACCGCTTCGTTGGCGCCGTCCTCACAGGCTTCCATCTCTTTTACTTCGAGTGCCGCCGGTTCGCTTTCCTCCCGCTCCGTTTCCTTGGCCTCCGCCTTTCTCCAGGCCTGGACCCGGCTTCCGCAGCGGCTGCAGAAAACGGCGTTCCGATCCAGCTTCGCGCCGCACTCCTCGCAGTAAACGGCGCCCTCCAGCACTGCCAGCTCTTCCTCCAGCTCCGCCTTCCGTTTTAACGTCTTCTGGATCGAGAGAAATTCCTCGGCAAACCGTTCGGCTTCTTCCTCTGTCGCGTGTTCGTACACCTGACGGCCGATGGAACGGTACATCGTCTCCAGCGCGTCCTTTTCCGCCGCGATCTTCGACTTTAACTGCAGCGATTCAGAAAAATCCTTTGTTTTTTTTGCCACCTGTTTTCCTGTGCTTTCCAGGCTGCGTTTCATTTCCGTAAAGAAATCCATGCTTCGGCACCTTCCTTTCCGATTTTCATGCTGTCTGTGTTCCTGCAATCATCATATCGGAAAGGAAGGGGAAAGTCAATTGTAATTCTTCCGGTGCCCATCCGCCGGAACAGCTCCTACTCCCACTGCAGGCCGTAGCTGATATTCGTTCCGTTCCATCCCGATTCCTCGTAGCCCACAGCTTCCTTTACAAAGTCCGGAATATTAAGGCCATCGAAATAATAAACCGTATATACCTCTTCCGAGGGAAGCGCTTCCGCATTGCGGCTGTTTCGGAATACCCAGACCTCCAGCCCGTTGTCAAAAAGCTGCAGCTGGTTGAGATGCACCATGTCCTCCGGCACGATGGAATCCAGGACCTCCTGGATCCTGTCCGCCTGCCCGGAGCTTCCGTCATTTTCCAGGATCGCCACACTCTCATTGGTGTCGGAACTATATTCTATATAGATCACATCGCCGTTTTCAATCCGGGCCGTCCTCTGGACCGCCGGATCCTCATAGGACGCGGCATAATAAGGCGTATGGATCTCGATCCGGGAAACATCCTCCGCCGGGATTCCCTCATAAACGTCGATTCCCGCCTCCTTTAGCAGACGGATCGTCTCCGTAAAGGACGGATAGACCGGGAAGAAATTCACCTGATTCATATCCTCCAGCCGGAAATCGCCGGTAAAGCCGGAAGCCCGGTCCATGGAGATCGCGTGCAGGTACTCCCGCTCTCCGGTGGTCAGGAACCGAAGGGAAGTCACCGGAGTCGTTTCCGACCGCTCCGTTAAGGTAAGGGCCGTCAGCTCCTTCTGATATGCCTCCAGGATTTCCGCCAAAAGCCCGCCGTCCGCCGGAACCTGCCGGATCTCGTTGGCCTTCGCCTCATAGAGGCCGGTCACATCCTCCTTCGTATAATGAAGGACCGGATAAACGCCGGATTTGTATTCCGCGGATCCATAGATCGAATCCATGGTTTCTCCTAACGCCGTAAGGTTCACACTGTAGCTGCGGTAGGCACGGCTTCCATCTTTCCTTTCGTATCCCACCTCGGCGCTGACCCAGTAGCCGTCCCCCTGGTCCCAGTTCCAAAGATTCTTCATCCTGGCGTCTTTTTCCTTGGCCGCGTTGGCGATTCCCTGTTGGGCAAATGCCTTTACCAGCGCGTAATCCGTAAGTCCCATATTGGCGGCCACGTAATCGTCTTCGCTCATATACTGCCAGCTGTAGGAACCGTCCTCAACTCTGGGAAGTCCGTAATCGATCCAGTCATGAAGTCCGCGGCAGGAAATCGAAGCCGATACGAACTCCTGCTCCGAGGGAATATACCGGTCATACCCGAAAAGATCATACCGGAACAGCCCGATTCCCGCAAGAGCCAAGACCGCGCAGATCCCGATATGGACCGGATGAGCCAAGAGCTTCCGGAAGTCAAAATGATAGATGATCTCCACAATGCCGTGGGTGATCAACAAGCCCAAAAGGAAACCGAAGGCCGCCCACGCCAGGCTGGAATAAATACTCCAGAAAAAGACGCCCATAAGGATCGTCACCGGCACAACGATGAAAATCTTAATGGGAGCTTTCGTTACGGAAAAGGCCATGGCCCTCCCGGCTGCCTCCGACGGCCGGAACCGGTACAGGAAAAGCCCCAGAACGGCCATCAATACCGCCGCCAAAAGCCCCGCGGCCATCCGTCCCGCCAGACTTCCCAGCCCTGCCGCCGGTACGGCCGAGATCAAAGCCATTCCCCTCTCTACTGCCGGGATCGCCGGGATCAGGGACAGTCCCATCCCGTCTCCCACAAGGGAAATATAATAACTGAAAGGGGAACCGTTTACGGCGATCCGCTGCAGCACGTCCATCCCTCTGTAATTGATCGTCATAAAGAACAGGGACATCAAAACATAAACCGTCAGCACCAGTGACGGGATCAGGCTGTGAAGAACGATGCCGCCCAGGATGGAGACGAAAAAGTTTCCCGTAAGCAAAACCGCGATGGTCGTAAGCCCATAGATCAAAAGGAATCCCGTCATATGGACCGCGAAGGCCGCAAGGCTCCCGGTAAGGAACACGGAAAGCGGCAGCCCGTTGGCCAGAAAAACGCCAAAAGCAAACAGGAGATTCAAAAGGTACATGAACAGGATCATCAGGATTCCGTCAATGTACTTTACCGCGTACAGAAGCTCCCTGCGCACCGGAAGGCTGTTATAAAAATCCACCTGCTTTTTTGAATGAAGGTACATAAAGCCGGTCAGCCCTAAAACCACCGCCGCCGCCATGATAATGCAGACAGTAAAGACATTGTGGATGCCCACGATCTGTTCCGCCAGCTCCACCATCCGGTTGTACCGCTCCACCTCCGGCGATACGGTCCCGCCGTAAAAGGTAGCCCCCTCGGCCACCCACCTCTGATAGCTCTGGGAAATGCTGCTGGCTCCCATGGCCGCCGCCACAGGCATCCCGAAAAAGAAGGAAAGGAAGGCAAGGCCCAGCGCCCAGATCCTCCGCTTCAGATCTTCCCGCATCAGCTTAAAAAATAAGTTTCTTGATGTCATAGCCTGCCACCTCCGTTTCACTGATAAAGATTTCTTCCAGAGAAAGGGGGATCAGCTCATAAAACAGCGGCTCGCACGCCGCCATGGCCGCCTCCACCTCTTCCCGTTTTCCGCGGACCGTAATGGTCGCCAGGCTGCCCCGGTACTCTACCTTGATCCGCTCCAGCCCCGGAATCTCCTCCGCCTTCATTCCCGGCTTTAAAACGCACTGGATCTTATGGATATTTAGCTTCATATCGTCCAGATCCTTCGATAACAGGATCCCGCCCTTATGGAGCAGGCCCACATGGTCGCAGATATCCTCCAGCTCTCTTAAGTTGTGGGACGCGATGATCGGCGTCAGGTTCCGCTCCGCCATATCGTTGGCAAACAGGCTTTTCACCGCCTGGCGCATCACCGGATCCAGCCCGTCGAAGGTTTCGTCGCAGAAGATATAATCCGTTCCCGCGCAAAGGCCAAGGATCACCGAAAGCTGCTTTTTCATGCCCTTGGAGAAGGTCGCGATCTTTCTTCTGAAATCCAGGCTGAAGGAATCCATCAGCTTATAAAACCTGGGCGCGTCGAAGGCCGGATAAATATTTTTATAGAACCGCATCATTTCCTCCGGGGACGCGTTGGAAAAGAAATGCTGGTCGTCGGAAATATAAAAGAATCTGGATTTTACCTTGGGATTCTCAAATACGTTCTCCCCGTCGATCTGGATCGTGCCCTCGTCCGGCTTCATCACGCCGCTGGCCATTCTTAAAAAGGTACTCTTTCCGGCCCCGTTGGTTCCGATGAGGCCGAATACATATCCGTCCCGGATCTTGGCGTTGATATGATCCACCGCCACGATCTCGTCAAATCGCTTCGTAAGGTTTGCCGCCTCGATCATTGTCCGCCACCTCCTGTCTTTCCTGCCGCCTCGTATTGGATCTCCACCATATTTTTAAGCTCCTCCCCGGAGATCCCTAAGCGGATCGCTTCATCGATCATCTCGCTTACCTGGATCAGGAGCTCCTTTTTCCGGTTGTCTTTCATTTTTCCATTCTCTGCCACAAAGCTCCCCCTTCCTTTTACCGTATAAATATAACCCTGCCGTTCCAGCTCCGCGTAGGCCCGCTGGATCGTATTGGGATTGATCGACAAGTCCATCGCCAAACTCCTGACAGACGGAAGCGGATCATTTTCTTTTAGAACGTCCAAGAGCATCAATTCTTTCAGCTTCTCCAGTACCTGCTCATAAATTGGACGCCGGTCCCTGTAATCCAAAATAATCATCCCCGTCCTCCTTTCCGATTCAAATTTCATTCCTGGTTAAGTCTTTATGTGTATTAACACTCTTAATACAGTCAGTATAAAAGAAAAGACCCTGGGATGTCAAGGAACATCCCGGGTCTTTTTTCTTACGGATTCTTTAACTTCCGATTCCGTTTTTTATTTTATTTTTCGCTGCCGTCGTACAGAGCAACCAGCTTCTCCAGATACTCGTACTTATCCTTGGCGTTCTGCTCTGCCTCAGCAAACAATCTCTTCGCTCTCTCCGGATTCTTAAGAGCAAGGGAGGTGTAACGAACCTCGCCGCCGATGAAATCCTGGTAGGAAACCGTTGCCGGCTTGCAGTCCAGAGTGAACTTCTTCTCTGCAGCCGGGTTGTAGCGGAAGATATTCCAGTAACCGGACTGAACCGCTAACTTCTCCTCGGTCTGAGCCTTGGACATACCCTTCTTGATACCATGGTTGATACAGGGAGCGTAAGCGATGATCAGGGACGGTC
>DGYMR06203__coassemble_1727_pt1 | contig 12535 bp, 9 predicted proteins | sample DGYMR06203__metabat2_high_PE_052 | metagenome-assembled genome bin DGYMR06203
CAGGCACATTATAATATAATTTCTTAAGAAATACCATAACTTTTCTCTGTTTATTTTCTTACGTAATTTTTACTTTTCGCCGCTTTTCTGCCTATATTGTATTTATATGAGTACAATATAGGGTTTTTCGCCGCTTGCAATTCCCCGATAATGTGATATAATGTTCATATATTTTTGATTTATGATAAATATTGAACACAAAAAGCCGGCGTAAGAAGCCCGCTGCCTATGAAATGACACATTTAAAGGCCTAAATAGGGAAAAAGCAGGAATATCGCCCTGTTTTCAGCCCTGCTTCTACCCGGATTCTCATTTTGAAAGCATTGATATTTATACATTCGCTGCACTATCGTTTATATATTTCTTCTAAAATCAAATATTCAATTAATGAAAAATCAAGGAGGTTCCACCCTATGGACCGTTATGGATTGCTGTGCAGAAATATTTATGAAAACAGGAAAATCACCCAGCGGGAGATGGCGGCGGCCCTGGGGCTGTCCCTGGGGACATGCAACCGGCTGATCCGGGAGGGCCAGGAAGCCGGGCTTTTTTCTTATGATCCGGAGAGCACTTCTTATACGCTCTTAAAGAAGGGCGTGGAGCTGCTCCAGAAATATCGGATGGACAGCGCGGTGATCCTGGCGGCGGGCTTCGGTTCCCGTTTTGTTCCGTTGACCTTTGAAACGCCCAAGGGGCTGTTGGAGGTTTTCGGGGAACGGATGATCGAGCGGCAGATCCGCCAGCTCCATGAAGCCGGCATCATGGATATTACCATCGTCGTCGGATATCTGAAGGAGAAGTTTGATTACCTCATCGACAAGTACGGCGTCAAGCTGCTTTATAATCCGGAGTACCACAATAAAAATACCCTGGCCACCGTTTATCATGCCAGGGACTGTTTTAAAGGAAAGAATACGTACCTGCTCTCCTCTGACAACTGGCTTCGGAATAATATGTACCATACCTATGAGTGCGGTTCCTGGTATTCGGCGGCTTATATGGAGGGGGAGACTTCGGAATGGTGCTTGGATTTTAATAAGAAGGGACTTTTAACGGGCGTGCAGATCGGCGGAAGGGATTCCTGGGTGATGTACGGCCCGGTCTATCTGTCCCGGGAATTTTCCGATGCCTTTTTCCCGGTCCTTGAGAAATACTATGAGACGCCGGGAACCGAGCAGATGTATTGGGAATATCCCCTGATGGATCTGATCAACGGCGCCGCCTTGGAGCGGGTTCCCGCCTTGAAAGAACTGGGGCCGCTTCCGGAAATCCAGATGTACATCAACCGTCAGCCCGAGGATCAGATTTACGAATTTGAAAATCTGGAGGAGCTGCGGGCCTTCGACGAGAAGTATCTCCACCGTTCCGACAGTCAGGCCATGGAGCTGGTGGCGGGCGTGCTTCATGTCCCGGAGTCGGAGATCACCGGCCTGCGCTGCTTAAAGGCCGGCATGACCAATAAGTCCTTCCTTTTCCAGGCCAAGGGAAAATCTTATATCTGCCGGATCCCGGGCCCGGGTACGGAGCTTTTAATTAACCGGAAGCAGGAAAAGGCTGCTTACGACGCGGTACGGGACTTGCAGATTACCGAGCATGTCGTTTACATGAACGCGGAAACCGGATATAAGATTTCCGAATATTATGAGGGCGCCAGGAACTGCGATGCCGGCGACTGGAACGATATGAAACGGTGCATGGAGCTGATCCGAAAGCTCCATGCCTCCGGCGCCCATGTGGATCATTCTTTTGATATCCGGGAACGGATCGGTTTTTATGAAGGACTCTGCAAGGGGTATGAATCCCGGCTCTTTGAGGATTACGGCGAGGTGCGGCGGCACATGGACCAACTGATGGACCGGCTGGATAAGCTGAATCGGCCCAAGGTGCTTTCCCACATTGACAGCGTCTGCGATAATTTCCTTTTCCTGCCGGACGGGGATCTGCGGCTGATCGACTGGGAGTACGCCGGGATGTGCGACCCGTTGATCGACGTCAGCATGTGCGCCATCTACTCTTACTACAGTGAACCGGACGCCGACCGGCTGCTTTCCCTCTATCTGGAGCGCAGCGCCTTTGCCGAGGAGCGGTTTGTTTACTATTCCTATATCGCCTTGGGCGGTTTCCTCTGGTGCCTCTGGGCCGTCTATAAGAGCAGCCTGGGCGAGGAATTCGGCGATTACACGCTGACCATGTACCGCTACGCCAAGAATTATTATAAGAAGATCATTACCGCCCCGGAATTTCTAATGCTGGGAATCTGAATCCCAGTCAGAACTTTCTGACCCAGCCAGGGCATTCCGGCCTAGCCAGGGTATTCCGGCCCAGTCAGGGCATTCCAGCTCAGCCAGAATGCCCCGGCTGGGCCGGAGCGGCTTGGCCTGCGGTGATTACCGGATCTCATATTTCCCGGCTTCCTTCAACCGGGCCATGGCCCGCGCCAGGGACGCCCGGGACATATGGTATTCTTGGATGCTCTGCTTCTGCCTCAGCTGTTCCACGGCGCGCTCGTAGGCCTGCTTTGCCCGGACCGCGTCGATGTCCTCCGGCCGCTCCGCCGTATCCACCAGCATCGTGACCCGGTTGTTGGCGATGTGGACGAAGCCGACGCCCACCACCGCCTTTTTCCAGTCGGAGTTTTCGTCTGTCCGGCAGCGGACTTCTCCCTCTTTTGTAGCGATCACCATGTTTTCATGGTGCGCCAGGATCTCCCGCTCTCCGTCCAGCGCCGGAATGATAAGCGCCGTGCATTTCCCGTCATAAAACACCTTGTCTGTGGCGATCACCTTCAAACTGAACGTGTTCATGAAGCCGCTCCTTCCGACATTTTCTTTGCTTTCTCCACAGCCTCCTCAATGGTTCCCACATTAAAGAAGGCTCCCTCCGGATATGAATCCATATCTCCGTTTAAGATGGCCTGGAAGCCCTGGATCGTATCTTTAATGGAAACGTATTTTCCGGGAACGCCGGTGAAGGTTTCCGCCACATGGAAGGGCTGGGACAGGAATCTCTGGATCTTTCTGGCCCGGTAAACGGTGATCTTATCCTCCTCTGAAAGCTCCTCCATTCCTAAGATCGCAATGATATCCTGCAGCTCCTTATATTTCTGAAGCATGGACTGGACGGCCCGCGCCGTTTCGTAATGCTCCTTTCCCACGACGTCCGCTTCCAGGATCCTGGAGGTGGATTCCAGCGGATCCACCGCCGGATAGATTCCCTGTTCCACAATTTTCCGGGAGAGTACCGTCGTCGCGTCCAGATGGGCGAAGGTGGTGGCCGGGGCCGGGTCTGTCAGATCATCCGCCGGAACATACACGGCCTGCACCGAAGTAACGCTGCCGTTTTTCGTCGAGGCGATCCGTTCCTGCAGCTCGCCCATTTCCGTCGCCAGGGTCGGCTGGTATCCGACGGCCGAGGGCATCCGGCCTAAAAGGGCGGAAACCTCGCTGCCTGCCTGGACATAACGGAAAATATTATCGATAAACAAAAGGACGTTCTGATGCTCCTGGTCGCGGAAGTATTCCGCCATGGTAAGGCCGGTTTCCGCCACCCGCATTCTTGCTCCCGGCGGCTCGTTCATCTGCCCGAATACTAAAGCCGTCTTTTCCAAAACGCCGGAGGCTTTCATCTCGGTCCACAGATCGTTTCCTTCTCTGGACCGCTCGCCGACGCCGGTAAAAATCGAATAACCTCCGTGCTCCGCGGCCACGTTGCGGATCAGCTCCTGGATCAGCACCGTTTTCCCTACGCCCGCGCCGCCGAACAGTCCGATCTTTCCGCCCTTGGCATAGGGCGCTAAAAGGTCGATGACCTTGATTCCCGTCTCCAGCATCTCCACCACCGGGCTCTGCTCCTCAAAGGTCGGGGGCTCCCGGTGGATCGGCCAGTGGGGCTCCGCTTTTAGGCTTTCGCCGCCGTCGATGGTTTCGCCCAGGACATTAAACAGCCGTCCCAGCGTCTTTTTTCCCACCGGAACCTGGATTCCCGTTCCCGTGGCGGTTACCTCCATATCGCGGCAGAGTCCCTCGCTGGAGGCCAGCATCACGCAGCGGACCGTATTGTGGCCGATATGCTGGGCCACCTCCATCACGCACCGGGTTCCTCCGTTCATGACCTCCAGCGCTTCTTTTATATAGGGAAGGCCGCCGTTTTCAAATTCCACGTCTACGACAGGCCCCATGACCTGCACGATTCTTCCTTTCTTCATTTCCGTCAGGCCTCCTTTCCTGCTTTCTGCTTCTTCTTTCGTTTCTGCGCCTTTGCTCCGGCGATCACCTCCGTGATCTCCTGGGTGATCTGGGCCTGGCGGACGCGGTTATATTGAACCGAAAGATTATGGAGCATATCCGCCCCGCTTTTATTGGCCGCTTCCATCGCCATCATCCTGGCGTTCTGCTCGCTGCAGAAGGATTCCACCAGCGCCCCGTAAATATAGCCCATGATCGTATCTGGAATGATATTGTTCAGTACCGCCCGCGGGCTTGGCTCCAGGACAAATTCCTCCTGGAAAATCCCGGAAACCACCGCCGCCCGGGACAGGCAGGTTTCCCGCACCATCGGCAGAAGCTGCATCATCCTGGGCTCCGTCGTCATGCTGTTTTTCATGGCCGTATAGATCAGATAGGCCTCGTCCAGCTGGCCCTCTAAGAATTGACCGATCACGGTTTCGCTGATGATCCGGGCCCGGTGGAGCGTCGGGTTCTGAGCCGTATAATGGAAGTGCTTTTCCAGGGGGACGCCGTGGGCGGCAAAAAACTGCCGTCCCAGCTCGCCCACCACAAACAGCTTATACTGCCCGCTTCCCTCCATCTGCTCCTCGGCCAGCTTTAAAACATTATGATTGTAAGCGCCGGCCAGGCCCTTATCTGCCGTTACCACAATGTATCCGCGGACCCGGTCCTTCTCCGCTTTCTTCTCCCGGATATCAAAATAAGGGTTGGTATCCAGCTGATTGTTTTCCGGCAGATGCCGGAGGATCCGGGAGATCATGTTCTGCAGCGTAAAGAAATAATTCTCCGTCTGGGCTAGGCTTTTCTTCGCCTTCTGCAGCTTTGTCGAGGAGATCATATACATGGCATTGGTAATCTTTAGCGTATCCTGGATGCTTTTTATCCGGTTCTGAATTTCTCTTGCGTTCGCCATGATTTCTTCCTCCTCTCCTACTGCTGGTACGTACTCTTAAACTCCTTTACGGCGTCCAGGATCTGGCCGTTCAGCTCCGGATCCAGCGTCTGGTTCATTTCGATCACGCGGATGAGTTCCGGATGCTCCGTCTTCATATATTCCAAAAGCTTCATCTGAAATTCCTTCACCTGCTCCGCCGGAAGGTCGATGAACATTCTTCCGTTGGCGGCGCAGAGGGTAATGACCTGCTCCGCCATGGAGAGGGGATGCTCCAGCGGCTGCTTTAAAAGCTCCATCAGCGCCCGGCCGTGGGCCAGCTGTTCCTTCGTCGCGCTGTCCAGATCCGAGGAAAACTGGGTAAAGACCTCCATTTCCCGGTACTGGGCCAGATCGATCCGGATGCTTCCCGCCGCCTTTTTCATGGCCTTAGTCTGGGCCGCGCCGCCCACACGGGATACGGACAGGCCCACGTTGACCGCCGGCCGCATTCCCTCAAAGAACAGATCGCTTTCCAGGAAGATCTGGCCGTCGGTGATGGAGATCACGTTGGTGGGAATATACGCCGAAACGTCTCCGGCCTGGGTCTCGATGATCGGAAGCGCCGTGATCGAACCGCCGCCCTTTTCATCGCTTAGTCTCGCCGACCGCTCCAACAGCCGGGAGTGCAGGTAAAAGACGTCTCCGGGATAAGCCTCCCGGCCCGGCGACCGCTCCAGCAAAAGCGACAGCGCCCGGTAGGCGACCGCATGCTTGGAAAGATCGTCATAAACGATCAGGACGTCCTTGCCCTGATGCATAAAATATTCCGCCAGCGCCGTTCCGGAATACGGCGCGATATACTGCAAAGGCGCCGGGTCGCTGGCCGTCGCCGATAAGACCACCGTATAGTCCATGGCCTGATGCTTCTTTAAGGTACTTACCAGTTTTGCCACCGTGGAGGCCTTCTGGCCGATGGCCACGTAGATACAGATCACGTCTTTTCCCTTTTGGTTTAAGATCGTATCCAGGGCGATGGAAGTCTTTCCCGTCTGGCGGTCGCCGATGATCAGCTCTCTCTGGCCGCGGCCGATGGGGAACATGGAATCGATGGACAAGATCCCGGTTTCCAGGGGTTCGCTCACCGACTGGCGGTCCACGATGGACGGCGCCGGTTCCTCCACCGGACGGTAGCCGTCCTCCTTGATCGGGCCGGCCCCGTCGATGGGCGCGCCCAGGGCGTCGATGACCCGGCCCTTAAACCCGTCTCCCACCGGGACTCCGGCACGTTTTCCGGTCCTCACCACCCGGGAGCCCTCGCGGATCTCCGTGTCCCGGCCGAACAGGATACAGCCGATCTCATCCCGGCGGATATCCTGCACCATTCCCTTGACCCCGCAGTCAAAAAGGACGATTTCCCCGTAGACCGCATGGTCGATTCCGTCAATATTGGCGATCCCGTCGCCTACCCAGGTAACGGTGCCCACTTCCATCTCCTTGGCAGTCAGATCAAATTCTTCGATCTCGCTGCGGAGAATGGAAATAATGTTCTCCCCGCTTAAGGAAAATTTCTTTTGATCCTCTCTGATTTTTTCCTGGATCTGCCGGATCCTTCCGTTGGCGCTCCAGTCGATCACATCGTTCCCGATTTGGATCGTAAAGCCGCTCCCTAAAGAGGGATCCTGCCGCGTCACAAGGTCAACGTCGTCCCGGCCGTACCGTTTGGCGACGTAGTTGCGGATCCCGGCAAGCTCCTCTTCGCTGGGCGGCGTCACATAGGAAAGCACCGCCTTTAAGGCTCCGTCCTTTTTGGATCCTCCGCCGTAGGCTTCCAAGATCTGATCCCACAGCTCCACATCGTCATTGTCGCAGAGTACCTTTAAAAAATCCCGGATTTTTTCCGGAAAGACCTTTTCAATTACACGGTGCTTGGCGGTTAGCGACACGGACGGATTCTCAAAATCCAGTCTGACCTGAGGCACCGCGAGGAAAATATCATTGGCCTGGGACGCCGTGTCCGGAGCGATTTTTAACTCATGCATCCGCTCCGCATAATCCAATGCTTTCTTAATCACGCTTATCTCTCCATTCCGCCTGTTTTTGTAAGAAACTGCTGGTACAGCTTCCGATCCTCTTCCTCGCCGGTTTTATCGGCCACCAGCTTCGCCGTCGCGGCCATGACCAGATCGGCGATCTGCCGCTTCGCCTCCTCCATCTGCTTATCCTGCTCCCACTTGGACCGGGCTCTGGCGTCCGTTACGATCTGTTCCGCCTGCTCCTTCGCCTGCTTCATCAGGCGGTCGTACTCCTCCCCAGCCTTCTGTCTGGCTTCTCCCAGCATATCCGCCTTTTTCCGGCTGATTTCCGTCATTTCCGCCTGGGCCTGCTCCTTAAGCTGCTCCGCCGACTGCCGGGCCGTTTCCGCGTCCGCGTACTGCTTATCGATCTCCGCCTGTCTGGCGTCCAGCACCTTATGGACCGGCTGATATAAAAACTTCCGGTAAATGGCATAGATGATCAGCATGTTGATGATCGTCCATACCAGATTCAAATCAAGTCTTAACATGGTTTCGCATCCTTTCTTCCTTATGCCGCGCCGTCCTCGATACCGCGGCTTCGGCGCTTCCTCCTTCCAGATACCGCCTCGGCCGGCAACCTCCCGTTTGCGGGATGATTTCCAGCCGGCTGCCAAAGAACTAGTTACTGAAGGAAGAAGATGATCAGGATCGCTACAACCAGTCCGAAGATTGCCGTTCCCTCCGCCAGGGCGCCGCCCAAAAGCAGAGTTTTTGTGATCTTGCTTTCCGCCTCCGGCTGTCTTGCCACCGCCTCGGCCGCTTTTCCCGTCGCGATTCCGATTCCAATTCCGCCTCCGATACAGGCCAATGCCGCAATTCCCGCTCCGATCGCTGTTAAACTCATAATTTCCTCCGTTCCGCCGCCTGCCGCGGCTGTTTTCTATTTTTCTTTCTTTTTTCCTATTCTCTGCGTTTCCTTCCGCCGCTTTTGCGGCGGCCGCTCCCTACTCGATCGCCTCTTTGATAAAGAGGGAGGTAAGGAATACAAATACGTAGGCCTGGATCAGGCCGTCAAAAATATCAAAGTAAAAGCTGAAGGGCACCGGCAGCGCCACCGGAAGCAGGACCTTGATCAATTCCATGATAATAAACGCTCCCAGCACGTTTCCGAATAGACGCATGCAAAGCGCCAGCGGCCGGATCACCACCTCCATCAGGTTGATCGGCAGCATAATGGCGATGGGCTGCGTAAAGCTTTTCAGCCATCCCTTGACGCCCTTTTTGCGGATCCCCGCGCCTTCGATCAGGATAATGCTCATGACCGCCAGTCCGGCCGTCACGTTCAGATCCTTCGTCGGCGGCTTCATCCCTATCAGGCCGATCACGTTTGCGATGCCGATAAAGATCAGCACGCTGGACAAATAGGGAATATACGCCTTTCCTTCCTCGCCGGTCATGCCTCCGATCAGCTTATCCAGGCTGACCACGATGGTCTCGGCCACGGTCTGCCGCTTTCCGCCGCCCCGCACCTTTAGATTCCGGCCCAGAAAAAAAGAAACCGCAAAGACCGCCGCCATGATCACCCAGGTAATGACGACCGATTCCGCGATGCCAATATCCCCGAAGCCTGTGTGGATCGTAAATACGGTTTTACAGTTTAATTCCTCCAAAAGCTTATCCGCCAGATCACTCATAAACTCACCTTCTTTCCTAGATGTCACTTATCCTGCTGTATGAGGGATATTGTACTCTCCCAAATACAAAAAAGTAATCAGCAATTCGACGAATTTGTAAAAAAAAGTTCAAGACTATTGTACATTTTTATGCTATGATAGTAATAGTAAGTGCAAATTGAGAAAAAGGGGGATACTTTCCATGCTGCGTAAAAAACGACTGCTTCTCCTTACGCTGGGGCTGGCGGCGGCGCTTTCGGCCCTGCAGCCTGCCGTTCCCGCGCTGGCGGACGCCTGGGAGCGGAATGGAACCGGTTCCTATGTCGGCAGCGACGGTTCGGTGCTGACCGGAATTACCGCCCGGGGAATCGACGTTTCCAGCCGGCAGCAAACTATCAACTGGAATGCGGTGGCCGCGGATGATATTTCCTTTGTAATGCTCGGCTGCCGTTACAACAATACGGCGGATCCTTCCTTCGGCTCCTACGCCCTGGGCGCTTATAACGCGGGGATCCGGGTCGGCGCCTATCTTTATTCCTACGCTACGACAACGGCCATGGCGGAGCAGGAAGCCGATTTTGTCCTGAATCTCATCAAGGACTATCCCATTTCCTACCCGGTGGTTTTAGATGTGGAGTCAGAGCAAATGAGCGCGTTAACGCCCTCCGCGCTGGCCGACGTGATTAACGCCTTCTGCCGGAAAATTGAAAATGCCGGTTATTATCCGATGATCTATACCAACGACTATTGGCTTACCAACAAAATCGATATGTCCAAGGTCCACTACGACGTCTGGGTCGCCCGGTTCAACGCCAAACCGGCCTACCAGAACGCGGCCATGTGGCAGGCCACCAACCAGGGACAGGTAAACGGCATCACCGGGGCCGTGGATATCAATTTCAGCCTCAAGGACTTTACGGACAAGCTTCCGGCCAACCGCTGGCGGCTCATCGGCGGAAACTGGTATTACTATAAAAACTATGTCAAGCAGACGGGCTGGGTCAATGACGGCCAGAGCTGGTATTATCAGAACCAGGACGGCACCCAGTATAAGGGCTGGCTTCTGCTAAACAACCAATACTACTACCTGCTCCCCTCCACCGGGCAGATGCAGACCGGATGGGTGCAGATCGACAACACCTGGTACTATTTAAAGCAGGACGGCACCATGGCGACGGAATGGCTGAACGTGGACAATAAATGGTACTATCTGTTAAACGGCGCGATGGTCACCGGATGGCTTCGGATCGGAACCGACTATTACTATCTGCGGGGCGACGGCTCCATGGTCACCGGATGGCGGCTGATGGACGGCGCCTACTACTACTTCAACACCGACGGGCGGCTGGTGCGCGGCTGGGCGGATATCGACGGAGAACGCTACTTCTTCCGTACCGACGGCACCATGGTTACCGGATGGCAGACCATCGACAATCTTCTTTATTACTTTGATCCCGAAGGCGGGCTGGCGACAAAATGGGAGCAGATCGACGGCTCCTGGTACTATTTCGGGACGGATGGACGGATGATGACCGGATGGATCCAGGTGGACGGACGGTACTACTACTTAAATACCGACGGAAAAATGGTAACGGGATGGCAGAGCGACGGGACCAACTGGTACTATATGGATCCCTCCTCCGGAAAGATGGCGGTGGGCTGGAAGCAGATCAACGGCTCCTGGTATTATTTTAACCAGTCCGGCCATATGATAACCGGGTGGCTTTTGATCGACGGGAAGTATTATTATCTGAATCCGGCGGACGGCAAGATGGTCGCCAACGGCTCCTATGTGATCAACAACGTCAACTATACCTTTAATCAGGACGGCGTCTGCTTAAATGAATCCTCCATGATCGACGGAGGAGCGGCCGGAAGCGTTTACACCTCGCCTTCCGGAACTGCCGGAACCGGAAACATCACCACCGGTAATACGGCTCCGGGAATCTCGATGACGCCTGGAAATACGGGAATGTCGGGAAATTCCGGTTACTACGGGCAGAACGGGATGCAGGCGGGAATGACAGCCGGCCCCGGAAATACCAACACCGGCAGCACCTCCTACCCAGGAAACACCGGCAATACGGCCTATCCGGGAAATACGGGGAACACGGCGTATCCGGGAAACACCTCCTACGGCGCGGCTTACGGCCCCGGGTATTCCCAGAATCAAACATCCGGTTCTCTTCCTAACTACAGCACGGGAGCCCCTGGAAGCTCTTTGGGAAGCTCCTACGGAAACTCCTATGGAACTCAGAATCCGGGGAACTCCTCTTATGACGGCCTCCAGGAATACGAGCGGGACGGCCCATCGTAGATTTCATTTTTAATTGCCAAGATCAAAATTGACCAAAACCAATTGCCAAAAAGGCCTGCGGAAACGAGAGTTCATTTCCGCAGACCTTTTCTATTTTTCAAACTCGATTTTCAAGTTCCGTCTTTATACCTCAAAGATCAGATCTCCATAGCTGGGCATGGGCCAATATTCCTTATCCACAAGCATTTCCAGCTGATCGGCGGCGGCACGGAGCCGGTCCATTACCGGGACGATCTCATCATGATACGCATGGGCCTTGGCTTCCATATTTCTGATCTGGGAGCATTCCTCCACCGAGGACTGCAGATCCGAAAGCGCCGTCTTCATGTCGGAAAGCAGGTCGGAGGTCTCTAAAAGCAGCTCCGTCTGGACGCTGACGTCGGCGTCGGGGCAGGCCGTCTGCACCGCGCTTAAGGACTGGGCCAGAACCGTCGTATATTTGATCACCGCCGGAATGATCTGTTTTCCAGCCATATCGATCATGGTTTTCGCTTCTACATTTACCGATTTCCGCCCGCGCCTCCAGCTCGGCTCTCGTATAAACGCCGAAGTCGTCGAAAAGCTTGATCGCCTTTTCTGTTACCAGCGCCGGGATCGCGTCCACCATGCATTTCAGATTGGGAAGTCCGCGGCGCTCCGCTTCCTTTACCCATTCCTCCGTATAGCCGTTGCCGTTAAAGATGATCCGCCGATGCTCCATGAAGAGCTTTTTGATCATGTTATGGACCGCCATATCAAAGTCCTCGGCCTTTTCCAGCTCGTCGGCCGCTTCCTTAAAGGCTTCGGCCACGATCGTATTTAACACCACATTGGCGGAGGAAACCGAATCGGAGGAGCCCACCATACGGAACTCAAACTTGTTTCCGGTAAAGGCGAAGGGCGAAGTCCGGTTCCGGTCTGTGGCGTCCTTATCAAAATCCGGAAGCGTCGTCACGCCGGTCTTAAAGGTTCCGCCGGTAATGGAGTGGGTCGCGGAGCCGGTGCTGCAAAGCTGATCGATCACATCCTCCAGCTGCTCGCCGACAAAGATGGAAATGATCGCGGGCGGAGCCTCCTGGGCGCCCAGACGGAGATCGTTCCCGGGAACCGCGGCGGACTGGCGCAGAAGATCCGCATGGATATCCACCGCCTTCATGGTGCAGGCCAGCACCAGCAGGAACTGGACGTTTTCATGGGGCGTGATTCCCGGATCCAGCATGTTGACGCCCGTATCCGAGGTCAGGGACCAGTTGTTATGTTTTCCGGAGCCGTTGACTCCCTGGAACGGCTTTTCATGAAGTAGGCAGGCAAGGCCGTGGCGGCTGGCAACCTTTTTCATCGTCTCCATCACCAGCTGGTTATGGTCCACCGCCAGATTCGCCTTGGCGTAGATGGTCGCCAGCTCGTGCTGGGCGGGAGCCACCTCGTTGTGCTGGGTCTTCGCCGTTACG
>DGYMR06203__coassemble_1761_pt1 | contig 12295 bp, 10 predicted proteins | sample DGYMR06203__metabat2_high_PE_052 | metagenome-assembled genome bin DGYMR06203
CCGGGTGGTGATCCAGCTGGGAGCGATTCTGGCGGTTTTGGTCCTTTACTTTAGACGCCTCAATCCCTTCGACCCGAAGAAAAAGGAACCCCAGCGGCGGGCTACCTGGCATCTGTGGATCAAGATCATCATCGCTTGTTTTCCGGCGGCGGTGGTGGGCCTTCTTTTGGACGAGGTTTTAGACCGTTACCTTTACAATCCCTATGTGGTCGCGGCCATGCTGATCATTTACGGAATCCTTTTTATCGTTTTGGAAAAGCACAACGAATATGTGAATTTCCCCATTAAAAAAGTATCCCAGATCAGCTATCTGAACGCGTTTTATATCGGCCTGTTCCAGCTTCTGGCGCTGATCCCGGGAACCTCCCGTTCGGGGGCGACGATCTTGGGGGCGATGCTCCTTGGCTGTTCCAGGACCGCTTCCTCGGAATTTACGTTTTTCCTTGGGATTCCGGTCATGTTTGGGGCCAGCCTTTTGAAGATCCTTCATTACGGCCTGGCGTTCCCGCCCATCGAGCTGTTTTATATGCTGGCAGGGATCTTGATCTCCTTTGCCGTATCCATGTATTCCATCCGGTTTTTGCTGGGATACGTAAAAAACCATGATTTCCGCTTCTTTGGTTACTACCGGATCACCCTTGGCGTGATCGTTCTGATCTATTTCGGCTTAACGGCGATTCTGGGCGCCTAACGCCCAACCGGCGTGTCCGGCGGCGCGAAAGGCGTCCGAAAACGGCGCCCTAAGAAGGCGTTTTTTTGCGGCGTCTGCCGGTTCTTCCTGCGATTCACAGTTCTCCTTCTTTTTTATCACAAATTTGTCACAAATATTTGTTAAATTATCCTAGCGGGCCGATGCGCCCGCTGTGAAGGGAGAATCGGATCATGTACGATGAGAAGAAATGGGAGGACGCCGGGAACGGCGGGTATGATCAGGAAGGTCCGTATCAAAAGCTGCCTCCTTATGGAAATAGAAGCGAACCTTACGGCTTTGGAAACGGGATGGAAGATGGAAATGATAAAAGGCCCGTTTCGAGCCGGGAAGTACGGCGGCGGAAAGTTTCGCCTGCCGTCATTGCAGGAGCCGTTATTTTGCTGGCGGTCGTTTTTGGCGCCGTGGCCGGAGGCACGATGTTTCTCGTGTACCAGGGCGCTTCGGCTTATTGGGCTCAGCTGGATACGGAGGGGCATGGTGAAGAGACGGGGCTGGCGGATTCCCAGACCGGCGGCTCGCACATTTTTGACGCTCAGCAAAGCACAGACGCGAAAGAAACCTCAGGGGCGGCGGGAAGCGCGGGGACGCAGGCGGCCGCCGCGGATCCTTCCGGAGAACTTCCGGAAGGAAGCGTGATTCTGGAGGACGTCTCGCCGATCGTGGAAGAGGCGATGCCGTCGGTGGTATCGATCACCAATACGGTTTTTTATCAGCGGTACGGATGGTTCGGCGGGACTCAGACCTATGAGATTCCCAGTAGCGGCTCGGGGATCATCATCGGGCAGAACGATACGGAGCTTTTAATCGTTACCAACAATCACGTGATCAACGACGCGGACAGCCTGACGGTCACATTTACGGACGAGAGCAGCGTACAGGCGGCCATAAAGGGAACGGACGCGGCGACGGATCTGGCGATCATCGCGGTGCAGCTTTCGGATATTTCCGCGGATACCAAGAGCCATATCAAGGCGGCGGCCCTGGGAGATTCGGACGCGTTAAAGATGGGACAGGGCGTGATTGCCATTGGAAATGCCCTGGGACATGGCCAGAGCGTCACGGTGGGCCATGTCAGCGCCCTGGACCGGGAAATTCAGGTGGACGGGGCGGTAAAGAAGGTGATCCAGGTGGACGCCGCGATCAATCCGGGAAACAGCGGCGGCGCTCTTTTAAACTCCAGGGGAGAGGTGATCGGGATCAACGAGGCGAAGTACGCGGACGAGAATGTGGAGGGAGTCGGATACGCGATCCCGATTTCCCATGCCAGAGACATTATCGACGAGCTGATGACCAGGACGACGAAGATTGAGGTTGCAGAATCGGAGCAGGGATATCTTGGCATTCAAGTGCAGAATATCGACGAGACGATTTCCCGGCTTTACGGAATGCCCCAGGGCGTCTATGTTTATAAGATCCCGGAGGATTCGGCGGCGGCCGGTTCCGGACTGCGGGAGAAGGATATTATTACGGAGCTGGACGGAGAGGAGATCCGCACTTACGCGGATCTGAACCGGCTGTTGACATACTATAAAGCCGGTTCCCAGATCACGTTTACGGTTCAGTCCCTGGAACACGGCGAATATGCCGAGCGGGAGGTCGCCGTTACGCTGACCGGACAATAAGGAGAATGAATTTGGAAGAGAAGAGAGACCAGGATAGGAACCATCCTGAGGAAGAGTATGAGAAGGTCTGCTATGTGTGCAGAAGGCCGGAAAGCAAAGCGGGAAAGATGATCACGCTGCCCGGCGGCATCGATGTATGCCGGGACTGTATGCAGAGGGCCATGGACACGGTGGGAAGAAGCGGCATCGACTGGAGCCGGTTTTCGGGGATCACGCCGGAAAAGCTGTGGAACGGCGGTATGCCGCCGGCCATGCACACTCAGACGCCGGGGAGCCAACCGATCAAAGAACAGCCAATAAAGGAACACCCGGCAGAGGGGCAGCCGGAAGAGGGGCAGCCGGAAACGCAGGAAGGCGGGTATCCCAACGGCCCGTTTGCGGGCGGGTTCCCCTGGGGAGGCATGAGCTTCGGGATCCCCATCGGACAGATCGACTTAGACGCCATTACAGGAAAGCGCCGGGTGAAGAAACGGGACGGGGAAAAGAAGAAAAAGGAGCTGTTTAAGCTGAGCGAGATTCCGGCGCCCCATGCCATCAAGGCCCAGCTGGACGAATATGTGATCGGCCAGGAGCAGGCGAAGAAGATCGTTTCGGTCGCCGTATATAACCATTATAAACGGGTATTTTCTAAAACGTCGCCGGAGGCGGAAAAGTACGGAACGGATGTGGAGATCGAGAAATCCAATATCCTGATGATCGGCCCCACCGGAAGCGGAAAAACCTATCTGGTAAAGACGCTGGCGCGGCTTTTGAACGTGCCGTTAGCCATCGCCGACGCCACCTCCTTGACCGAGGCCGGCTACATTGGAGACGATATCGAAAGCGTGATCTCCAAGCTTTTGGCGGCGGCGGGAAACGATGTGGAAAAGGCGGAGATGGGCATCGTCTTTATCGACGAGATCGATAAGATCGCCAAAAAGAAGACCACCAACACCAGGGACGTCAGCGGGGAATCGGTGCAGCAGGAGCTTTTAAAGCTGCTGGAGGGCGCCGATGTGGAGGTTCCCGTGGGATCAAACCAGAAGAACGCCATGACGCCCATGGAAACCGTCAATACGGATAACATTCTTTTCATCTGCGGCGGCGCGTTTCCGGACTTGGAAAATATTATCCGGGAACGGCTCACAAGCCAGGCGATGATCGGCTTCGGAGCGGATCTGAAGGATAAATATGAAAAGGATCCGGATATCTTGACGAAGGTGACCAACCAGGATCTGCGGGAGTTCGGGATGATCCCCGAGTTCCTTGGCCGTCTTCCGGTGACGGCCGTTCTGCAGGGGCTGACAAAGGAATTCCTTGTGCGGATCTTGAAGGAACCAAAAAACGCCATCTTAAAGCAGTACCAGAAGCTTCTGGAGATGGATGAAGTGAAGCTTACCTTTGATGAGGACGCGTTAGAGTGGATCGCCGAGGAGGCGATGAAAAAGGAGACGGGAGCCAGAGCCCTGCGGGCGATCATTGAGGAGTTTATGCTGGATATTATGTTTGAGATCCCCAAGGATCCCAATATCGGCTCCGTCAGCATTACCAGGGCATACCTGGAGAAGAAAGGCGGCCCGCGGATCGAGATGCGGCAGTCGCTACTGATTCCTGAGATTTAAAAATGATTGGAGAAGATCCAGAGTTCCATATCCAAATTCACGATTTGGGTAGGGCAGCTCTGGATTTCTGTTTGCCCCGCGGATCAGCAGAGACTTTAGTACTTGGGTATTCATATAGGGATAATTGCCCTCCGTGATTCCCCAGCTTAAAAGATCGGCTGCCGCGCCGGCCATGTGGGCTGCCGCGGCGGAGGTTCCGGTCATCCGGATGAAGCCGGAGCCGGACGGGGAGGCGCCCAGGACGTTTACTCCGGGGGCGGCCAGGTCCGGCTTGACCTGTCCCAGGCGGGTATAGCCGCGGCTGGCGTGGAGATAGATCCCACCGGTCTGATGGTCGTAGGCGGAGACGGTGACCGGCCCGCGGGCGTTGCCCGGATCAGTGATCACAGTATCGGGATCCGGGCGGAGGAAATAGGTCCCTTCGGAAATAAACTCCCGGACCGGCAGCCAGATATGGAAACCGCCCCGAAGGCGCAGGGAAGCGGAAACGGTGATCCGCCAGATCCCGGGAGCCGGATCCTCCATCCGGATCAGGATCAGTTGGCTTCCGGTGGAAAAATCCGCCAGCTGATAGTAAACGCGGATTTTAGTCTCTTCCAACAGAAAGGTGACGGCGTTTTCGTCGGTGGTGGAAGCGGGAAGAGGGCTTACCGTTTCGCCGGTGGGGGAGATAAAGCCGATGGTGTAAAGCTCAATTTCCTGCGCCCAGAATTCCATGGTGAAGCCCTTTTCGTTTTCGGCTACCGCCAGCTCTACGGTATGGGACAGGGAGGCGGGAGCCATCGCGCCGCGGTAGTGGTGGCCCAGGCCGGTTTCGTTTCCGGCGGCGGCGATAACGGCGGAGCCGGAGTAGGAGCTGAGCGCGTTCAGATACTGGCACAGAGGGGAAGTCCCCTCATGGCCGCCTTGGCTGGTTCCCAGGCAGACGCAGCAGACGATGGGGAGGGAGTACCGGCGCGCCAGGGCATAAAGATAGGAAACTCCCATCATGATATCGTTTTCCTGGTAGGCGGCGGCGCTCTTTGGGATCAGGTAAAAGTCCCGCAGATATTGCTTCGCGGGCTTTAATTTTACCATGGCGATATAGGCGTTGGGCGCGGCGCCGGCGAAGGACTGTTCTTCCTTTGGCGATCCGGCGGCCAGCGACGCTAAAAAGGTTCCGTGGCCGTTTTCGTCGCGGGAAGGAACAGCCAAGAAGGGATCTTCGGTTAAAAGCGCCTGGTCGATCTCATCCTTGGAGTAGGCCGTTCCGTAGGGAGGAAACGCCTCGCCGTAGCCCGGAGCGTTGCCGGAGCTGGAAGCGCCGTCTGGATCCGGGGCCCCGCCGGAGCTGGAAAGATCGCCGGAGTCCGGGGCCCCGTCAGCCGTCTGGTCCCAGATCCCAAGAATGCGGGTGGTCTGATCCGGCCCCAGAAACAGGGGATTTGTGAAATCGATCCCCGTATCCACGAAGCCGATGAGAACGCCCCTTCCACCCTGGGAAAAGGCGGGAAGCCGCAGGGCTTCGGAAATCCCGGCGCTTTCCATGCTGGAGGCGTCCAACAGGGAATAGAGCTTGGGAACGGCGGAATACGTATAGCGGGAAAGAGATAAGGGCGTCACCAAGGCGAGGGGGGAATGGAGAACGGCCTGGCTGCCGTTGATAAAATTCACGCAGGCAGACGGGTAGGTTTCTTGAAATTCTTTTTTTGAGGTATAATAATAAGAGATGAAATCTGCAAATCCCTCAGAGACGGCTGGCTTTGCGCAGGGCATACTGATACTCCGGTTGAAAGTTGTTTATAATATATGCAGAAGCGGGAGAGAAAGAAACGAGTTCTGCGTTAAATGGGTGGACGATTGAAGGAAAATAGTGTAAGATAAGGAAAAGAAAGGGGAATGGCAATGTTAGGATTTTTCACGTTTGGTTCGATGCTTGCATTTCTGGATCTGGCGGCCAAAAACCAGATCGAGGCTCAGGATAAAGACGAGTTTCCCAAGGAGTTAAAAGGGACGAAGGGGAAGATCTGGCTTTATAAGAATCACAATCCGGGATTATCCTTCGGGGTGCTTAAGGAATGCCCTAAGGCGATGGAACTGGTTCCCCTGTGCATTACGTCGGCCTTTGGGGGCGCGTGGACTTATATCCTGGGAAAGAGGGGCTGCTTTTTTGAGAAGCTGGCTGCTACCCTTGTCATGGCCGGGGGCGTTTCCAATCTGTACGACCGCATGAGGCGGGGCCACGTTGTGGATTATCTTTGCCTTCGCTGGAAGGCGTTAAAAAAAGTGGTATTTAACCTTGGGGATCTTTTTATCCTTGCGGGATCGGTCCTTTTGATCCTGGTATCGGTTTTAAGAACCTTAAAGGAAATAAAAGCGGACATTAAAGGAGAAAACAGGAATGAAAAAGTATGATTATCTGCTGGTAGGAAGCGGATTATTCGCGGGCGTGTTTGCCTGGCACGCGAGAAAGGAAGGAAAAACCTGCCTGGTTCTGGAAAAGCGCCCCCATGCCGGCGGAAATATTTACTGCGAGGAAATAGAAGGAATCAACGTCCATAAATACGGCGCCCATATTTTCCATACCAGCAACCGGGAGGTCTGGGATTTCGTCAACAGCCTGGTGGAGTTCAACCGCTATACCAACAGCCCGGTGGCCAACTATAAAGGGGAAATGTACAACATGCCCTTTAATATGAACACCTTCAGCCGTATGTGGGGAATTTCCACTCCGGCGGAGGCGAAGCAGATCATCGACGAACAGAGGAAGATCATCCGCGGGGAGCCGAAGAACCTGGAGGAGCAGGCGATCAGCCTGGTGGGGACCCATATTTACCAGAAGCTGGTAAAGGGCTATACGGAAAAGCAGTGGGGACGGGACTGCAAGCAGCTTCCGGCGTTTATCATCAAGCGCCTTCCGGTCCGCTATACGTACGATAACAACTATTTCAACGACCGGTTCCAGGGGATCCCCATCGGCGGCTATAATAAGATCATCGAAAAGCTGTTTGAGGGATGCGAGGTGCGGCTCAATACGGATTACCTGTCCGATAAGGAGTATTTTGACAGCCTGGCGGATAAGGTGGTCTATACGGGAACCATTGACAGCTTCTACGGATACCGGTTTGGAAAACTCCAGTACCGCAGCTTAAAATTCGAGACCGAGGTTTTGGATACGGATAATTTCCAGGGGAACGCGGTCATCAATTACACAGACCGGGAAACTCCCTATACCCGGATCATTGAACATAAGCACTTTGAATTTGGAACCCAGGAAAAAACCGTGATCACCCGGGAATATCCCGCGGAATGGACGGAAGGCATGGAACCCTATTATCCGGTTAACGACGAGGAAAACCAGGCGCTGTACCAGCAGTACGCAGCTTTGGCCGCGAAGGAGGAAAATGTGATCTTCGGCGGCCGCCTGGCGGAGTATAAGTATTATGATATGGACAAGGTAATCGAGTCCGCCTTCGCCTGCGTAAAGAAGGAGTTCGGCCATGCATGAATTTTATGAGCCGCAGGTTTTGGCGCGGCTTCAGCACACAGAGCTTCAGATCCTCAAGGATTTTATGGAGCTCTGTGATTCCCATGGGCTTTTGTATTTTGGGATCGGGGGCACCGGGATCGGCGCCCTGCGCCACGGCGGGTTCATCCCCTGGGACGACGATATCGATATCGCCATGCCCAGGCGGGATTTTGAACAGTTCCTTTCTCTGGCGAAAAAGGAATTTGCCGGAAGGTATTATCTTTTAAATAACAAAACCAATGAAAATTATCCGATGATGACGACCAGACTCTGCAAATGCGGTACGGTATTCCAGGAGCGGGTCATGAAAGACGTGGACTGCCCCTTCGGGATTTTTCTGGATCTGTATGTGATGGATAATATTGCGGACGGGAAGCTTGCGGTTCAGATCCAGGCCTGGACGGCCTGGTTTTGGAGCAAGCTTTTAGTGCTTTCCTGCATGGAACGGCCGTATCTTGCCCAGACCGGCTGGAAGGCCCGGGCCATTTGGGCGGTCTGCGGCCTGGTGCATAAAACCATCCGGTTCTTCCATATCCGTCCGGCGCTTTTCCGCGCCCACTGCGAGGCGGCCTGCAGGAAACATGAGAGGAAAAAGACGAAGCGGATGGCGTTTCTTCCGGACACCAACCCCTTCTGGAACGTGGTGGACAAGACCAGGATGTTTCCGATGCGGGAACTGCCGTTTGAGGATGTGAAGCTTCCCTTTACCAACGATATCGAAACGATCATGGAGAGTCAGTACGGGGATTATATGACGATGCCGCCGGAGGAAAAGAGAAAAACCCATTATCCCTACCGGCTTCAGTTTGAAAAAGGCGTGGAGGCGCAGGAATAGTATGTATGTAAAGGAATGTGTAAAGGATATTCTGCGGATCGGAGGACGTCAGGGGCGCCTTCCTTATCTGCGGCTGGATATGAATGAAAATCCGGAGGGACTCCCGGCGGAGTTTGTGGAGCGGGTTAAGGCGGAGCTTACGCCGGAATTTTTCGCCGCGTATCCGGAGCCGGAACGCTTCCTTGAGACGCTTTCCGGTTATCTGGGGGTAGGGCGGGAAAATCTCTGCGTGGTCAATGGCTCCGATATGGCGATCCGCTATCTGTTTGAGATATTCGGGCGGCCCGGTTCCTCGGTGGTGACGGTTTCGCCCACCTTCGAGATGTACCGGATCAACTGCCAGATTTTCGGCTTGAACCATAAACCGGTTTCCTATAATCCGGATTTCACTTTGGATTTTGAGAAGGTGCTGGACGCGATTACCGATGAGGTGAGCATTGTTTCCGTTTTGAATCCCAACAATCCCATCGGCACGGCTTATACGGAGGAGCAGTTCGAGCAGATCGTATCGAAGGCGGCCCAGGCGGGAGCGCTGGTGATCGTAGATGAAGCGTACCACTATTTCTACGATAAGACGTTCCTTCCCCTGGCGCTAAAGCATGACAACGTGGTGCTGATCCGCACGTTTTCCAAGCTGTTTTCCCTGGCGGCGGTCCGGCTGGGCTTTTTGGTGGGAAATGAGACGCTGATCCATTATGTCTGGAACGTGCGGCCCACCTTTGATACCAACGCGGTGGCGTTAAAGTTCGGAGAGGCGGTCTTAAAGGAACCGGGACTGTGCGAGCGCCTGACGGCCATCGAGCGGGAGGGACGCCGGTATCTGATCGATTTCTTAAAAGAACATAATTACGAGTTTTTCGCGGAAAACGGGAATTACGCGTTTATTAAAACAAAACAGCCGCCGGCAGTGGTGAAGGAACGGCTGGAGGAAAAAAAGATCCTGATCAAAACTTATGGGCAGGAAATGCTAAAGGATTATGTGCGGATCTCCACAGGCAGCAAACAGGTGATGGAGCGCTTTGCAAACGCTCTTTTGGAGGCGGATCGATGAAGGCGTTTATTTTGGCGGCGGGAAGAGGAAGCCGCATCAGCAAATATATTCCCAATATTCCTAAATGTACCGTGGATGTGGGCGGGATCCCGCTGATCCGCCAGACCGTGGAGATGCTTTTGGAAAACGGGATCGATCCGACGGTGATCGTCGGCTACCGCCACAGCGAGGTGGAGCGGGTTTTAAAGGATCTGCCGGTCCATCTGGTGTACAATCCGTTTTTTGACGTTACCAACAGCATCGGCTCCCTCTGGATGGCGGAAAATGCCGGTCTCTTTACGGGAGAGGACTGCATTATCGCCAACGGAGACGTTTACTGGAGCCAGGAGATCCTGGATTTTATGCTAAAGCAGCCGGAGGAAGTGTTCCTTCTTGCGGATTCGGACCGGGTTTACGACGGAGATTATTTTTTCGGAACGGAAAACGGGATTTTAAGACGGTATGGAAAAGAGCTGACGTTAGAGGAACGGGACTGCGAATATACGGGCCTCGCCGTTTTGCGGGCGCCCTTTGTTCCCGTATTCTTAAAGCGCCTCAACGAGTTAATTGACGCCCAGTGCCATGGAAAGTGGTGGGAGGACGCCATTTACAGCTTGAGCCGGGAGATGGAGATCCCGGTCAAGGATATCCGCGGCCGTTTCTGGGCCGAGGTGGATTTTATCGAGGATTACCGCCGGATCCTGGATCATATTTCAGAAAAGACAGGAAAGAGGATCAATGGGAGTATTATTACGCCTCATAATCGGTAAGCCGGGACAGGAATCGGAAAAGAAAAATATTGTCTGGAATATGATCGGAAGCTTTCTGTACGCGCTGTCGTCGATGGTCCTTTCCATTGCCGTCGTACAGATCGCCGGAGAGGACGCGGGGGGAATCTTCACCTTTGCGTTTTCTACCTTTGGCCAGCATATGTTTATGGCGGCTTATTTTGGGATCCGGCCGTTCCAGATCACAGATATGGAGCGACGCTATTCCTTCGGCGATTATCTGGGACTCAGGCGGGTTACCTGCCTGGCGGCTGTTCTGGCCGCCGCCGGTTACGTGGGGATCCATGACTATACCTTTGAAAAGGGTGCGGTCGTTTTCCTGATGGTTCTCTACAAGGTGATCGACGCCCTGGCGGATACCTACGAGGCGGAATTCCAGAGGACCGGACGTCTGTATCTGACGGGAAAATCCAACGCGTTCCGCACCCTGCTTTCCGTGACGGTGTTTTTATCCGCTCTTGTGGCGGCAAAGGAGCTGGTGACGGCCAGCGTCCTGGCGGTGGCGGCGCAGATCCTGGGCTTCCTTCTTTTTGACGCCGCGGTGATCCGGCGGCTGCCGGAGGTGGACTGGGTTTCCGGGGCCGGGAAAAAGTGGAGGTTATTAAAGGACAATACGCTTCTGTTTTTCTCTGTAATATTGGATTTTTATATTTTCTCAGCGTCCAAGTACGCCATAGAAAACTGCATGGCGGACCGGGATCTGGCGGTGTACGGGGCGATTTTTATGCCCACCAGCGTCATCAACCTGGTGGCCGGCTTTGTGATCCGGCCCTACCTTACGAAGCTGTCCCTTTCCTGGGAGACGGGCCGGCTTTCCCAGTACGCGAAGCAGATCCGCCAGCTGGCGGCTATTATCGCGGCCCTTACGGTTCTGGCCTTGGGCGGCGCCTGGCTTTTGGGAATTCCTGTGTTAAGCCTTTTATATTCCAACCTAAGCTATGCGCTTACGAGCTGCCGCCCCGCCCTTCTTCTTATTATTTTGGGAGGCGCTCTGAACGCGTTCATGAATCTGTTTTATTATTCGCTGATCATTATGAAAAAGCAGCGGCTGATCCTTTTGGGATACGGGCTTACGGCGCTTTTGGCCGTCCTTTTTTCCGACGGGTTCGTCATCTGGGGCGGAATTTTCGGCGGCGCTTTGATCTACGTACTCCTGCAGGCGGCGCTGACGGCGGTTTTCGCATTGTCCGCCGGGATGGTATTTAAGAAAAAGAAAGGGGAAGTTGGGTGAATACGATCCATGCTTTTGTAATCTGTGCCTTCGGAAAAAGTCCCTATTTGGAAAATTGCATCCGCTCCCTGCTTCGGCAGACGGCGCCTTCGGAGATCTATATCGCCACCTCCACGCCTTCGGAGCATATCCGGCGTTTGGCAAGAAAGTACGGCCTTCCCCTCTGGGTCCGCCAGGGAGAAAGCGGAATCCGGGAGGACTGGCTCTTTGCCTGGCGGGAAGGCGGAAAACGCAAGCGTCTTATTACCATCGCCCATCAGGACGACTGCTACTGCAGGGATTACGCGAAAACCGTTTTGGCCATGTATGAGCGGTATCCGGATATGACCTTATTCTGCAGCGACTATGTGACGCTGAAAACAAGGGAGAGCCGGATGGCGGACGGAACCTATTATCCGGTGCAGACGAGGATATGCGCCGGAGACCTTGTCCGGCTGGTGAAAAAGCTTCTTAGGCTCCCGCTCCGGTTCCGGTTCTACGCCAACCGCACCTGGGTAAAGAAGAGCGCGCTGATTTTCGGAAATTCCATCTGCTGCCCCAGCTGCACCTATAATTACTCGCTGATCGGCGACCACATGTTTGATTCCGGCTATTCCTTTGCCTTAGATTGGGAAAATCTTCTGTCCTTGGCGGAGCGGCCCGGCCGGTTCGTCTGCGTGGAGGAGCCGCTGATCGCGTACCGGGTCCACAGCGGGGCCGCCACAAAAAAATGCATCGAGGATCACAGGCGGGAGGCGGACGAAGCGTCCATGTTCCGCAGATTGTGGCCGGATTGGATGGCCAGTCTTTTGATGCGTTTTTATAAACAATCCTATAAGGCTTATAGGGAGGATTCATGAGGATCGACGTTATTATTCCCGTGTATCATCCGGGAGAGCGGTTCTTGGAGTCGCTTAGGCGGCTGTGCCGGCAGACCCGGCCGGTGAACCGGTTTATTATTATGAATACGGAACAGGAATTGTGGGAGG
>DGYMR06203__coassemble_1771_pt1 | contig 12215 bp, 8 predicted proteins | sample DGYMR06203__metabat2_high_PE_052 | metagenome-assembled genome bin DGYMR06203
CGTCATGAATTTGGAGTAGTTGGGATCGATATTGTATTTCTTCAAGTAGTATTTGTGCAGGATGATCTGCAGGAAATACAGGGAGACGAGGCCGATCGCTAAAAGGATAAAGGGCGACATCTCGGTAAAGCCGAAGATCACGTACAGGACGCCGATCACGCCGATGACCGTCAGCGCGTAGGGCAGCTGGGTCTTTACGTGGTCCAAAAGGTCGGCGCCGGAGAAAATGGAGGCCATGATCGTAACGTCGGAAACAGGCGAGCACTGATCTCCGAAGATGGCTCCGGAAAGAACCGCGCCGGTCATACCCGTTGCGAACAGGATATCGCCGGTTACGGAGTAGCCTAACTGGATGGCAAGAGGAGTCATGATGGCCATGGTTCCCCAGGAGGTTCCGGTTGCGAAGGCAGCCAGACAGGAGCAGATCAGTACCAGAAGCGGAAGCAGTCCGGTGGGAACATTGCCGCCGATATAGGTGGAAACGAAGTCGCCGAAGCCTAATTCCTGGGTGATGGAGCCTAAGCACCATGCCATTACCAGGATCGCGCCGGTCATTGCCATTAACTTAAAGCCGTCTACGATGGTGTTCATGGTTTCTTCAAAGGTCATGATCTTGGTGGTCAGCGCCAGGATGATGCCGGTGGCGGCCATGCCGAAGGAACCCCAGTAAAGGGCGAGGGTGGCGTCGCAGGCGTTTAAGATGGACATGATGTCGTTTCCCGCAAGGGCCGGGTTGGTAAGGCCGGTGTAGAAGATTCCGGTGATGATGATGACAAAGGCAACCAGGATCGGGAGAACGAAGCAGCGGACCAGAGGCCTTGTCATTTTTGCTTCGCCCAGCTCGTTATTCAAATCCATCATGGCCTTTGCTTCGGGACGGATATACTGACCGGTCTGCAAAGCTCTGGCCTCGGCCTTTAACATGGGGCCGTAGTCTCTTCCGGTGTACATCAACAACCCGCAGAAAAGCAGGGTGAAGATGGAGTACATATTAAAGGGCAGACCGCTGATATAGGCGGCGACCGGCGTGATGCTGGTGATTCCGGCGGCGGCCAGTCCCTGCCCGATCATGCTGATCTGGTAAGCGATCCAGTCGGAGATAAAGAGGGCGGCGGAGGGAGCGCCGGTGGCGTCCAGCACGTAAGCGAATTTTTCCGAGGAGATCCGGTATTCCTTGCAGATATCGCGGAATACGTTTCCGTCTACCGCCGATACCAGGCAGTCGTTGACGGAGCAGCACATTCCCAGTCCCCAGGCGCCCAAGCAGACGGAACGTCTCTTTTTAAACCGGCGCTTGGCGGCGTTGGCGAGGGCGAAACTGCCGCCCAGACGCCAGATAAACGCGATGCCGACGCCCATAAACAGGGTGAACAGCAGCAGGATGATATTTTCTGTCATGTTGGCGGCGATGGAATCCAGCGAATACGCCACCGCGCTTAAGGGGTTATAGTTGCAGATGATCAGCGCGCCGACAAATAAACCGGCGAACATGGAGATGAGCGCCTGCTGAGTCGCAAAGCAAAGGATGATCGCGACTAACGGCGGGATGACAGATAAGATCCCATAATTGACTTCCATACAAATCCTCCTTTATTTGGAACCGTTTTTTCGTGGAACCGTTTCATTGGAACCATTTAATTGAATTGGAACCGTTTTCTAACGGCTGCCGTTTTTTCGCGGCGCCGAAGGGATGCGGCGCGCGGGACGCGGATGCCAGGATATCCAGCGGCAGGACGGCCAACGGTTTTGCCCTCTTTAAAGCAACATCCGTGCCAGGATGGCGAAAAGGAGAAAAAAGCAAGGAAAAATGGGAAAAAACGGAGGATGAGAGAAAAGACGAAGGAGAAAAATCCGGGCGGATAGAAGAAAAAGGGAGGAAAAGTTGACAAATTTGACGGTCAAACAGTACAAATAGACTTGCAAATCAATAAAAAATATAAAATAGTCAGATAAAGATTGCGCAAAAAACAAAAAATGCGCCGCTAAATCACTTAGCGGCGCGCGATAAATTCGTTTGTTAGAAGGAACGTCAGCCTATGCTCTCTGATGGTCCTCCGTCATGAATTTCGTGTAGTTGGGATCGATATCGTATTTCTTCATAAAGTATTTATGAAGGACGATCTGTAAGAAATACAGGGCGACGATACCGATGGGCAGCAGGATAAAGGGCGAGATTTCAGTAAAACCGAAGATCAGGTACAGGACTCCGATCACGGAAATAACCGTAAGGGAGTAGGGCACCTGCGTCGCCACATGATCCAGATGGTCGGCTCCGGAGAAAATGGAGGCCATAACCGTCGTATCGGAAACAGGCGAGCAGTGATCTCCGAAGATGGCTCCGGAAAGAACCGCGCCGGTCATACCGGTGGAGAACAGAATGTCTCCGGTTACGGAGTAGCCCAGCTGGATGGCAAGAGGAGTCATGATGGCCATGGTTCCCCAGGAGGTACCGGTTGCGAAGGCAACCAGGCAGGCGCAGATCAAAACTAACAGCGGAAGCAGTCCGGTGGGGATATTTCCGCCGACATAGGTAGCGACGAAATCGCCAAGGCCCAGGCTCTGGGTAACGGAGGCCAGAGACCATGCCATTACTAAGATCGCTCCGGTGGTAGCCATTAATTTGAAACCGTCGATCACGGTATTCATGGTTTCCTCAAAGGTCAGGATCTTTGTTCCAAGAGCCAGCACGATGCCGGTGATGGCCATTGCGAAGGAACCCCAGTAAAGAGCCAGAGTCGCGTCGCAGGCGTCCAGAATGGACATAATGTCGGAGCCGGTTCTGGCCGGATTGGAAATACCGGTATAAAGGATACCGAAAATGATGACGCCAAAGGCGATGGCGATGGGAAGAACGAAGCTGCGGATCATGGGTTTCGTGGTCTTTGCTTCGCCAAGCTCGCTTCCTACGTCTAACATCGGCTTCGCGCCGGGTTTGGTGAACTGGCCGGTCTTTAAGGCGCGGACCTCAGCCTTTAACATGGGGCCGTAGTCTCTTCCGGTGTACATTAACAGTCCGACGAAGATCAAAGTGAAGATGGAATACATATTAAAGGGAAGGCCGTTGATGTAGGCGGATACGGGGGTGATCTCCGTAATTCCGGCCGCGTCCAGTCCCTGTCCGATCATGCTGATCTGGTAGGCGATCCAGTCGGAAATGAACAGGGCCGCCGAAGGAGCCGCCGTAGCGTCCAGCACGTAGGAAAACTTCTCCGAGGAGATCCGGTATTCCTTACAGATATCGCGGAATACGTTTCCGTCTACCGCCGATACCAGGCAGTCGTTGACGGAGCAGGCCATTCCAAGGCCCCAGGTTCCTAAGCAGACGGAACGTCTCTTTTTAAACTTTCTCATGGCGGCGCTTGCCAGCGCGTGGCTGCCGCCCAGACGCCAGATAAACGCGATGCCGACGCCCATGAACATGGTGAACATGAACAGAATAATGTTTTCCTGCAGGTTCACCGCCAGCGCGTCAAGGGAATAAGCGACTGCGCTGAAGGGATTGAAGTTGCTGATGATCAGCGCGCCGGCGAATAATCCGGCGAACATGGACACCAGAACCTGCTTTGTCGCGAAACATAAGGTGATGGCAACGATTGGGGGAATGATCGATAAGATCCCATAGTTGACTTCCATACAAATCCTCCTATTCAGACCGTCCATAATGGCAGGGGCCAGGAAAACCTGCCGGCCGGCGTTATACTCTATATCTTAGCAACATCTATGCCACAAAAAAGCAAAAGTTTGCTAAAAATGCCGAAAATCCTTGGAAATATGCTGAAAAAAACAAATTGGAAACATTTTTATCTGCTTCTTAACGGCCGGAAAAATAAAAGAAAGTTGTCAGACTTGACGGCATTATGCCAGTTGACACTGTGCAGAATAGACATATCAGGCGAGAAAAACGAGGAAGAGTTATTCAAAATGTACAAACAATGCGAAAAGCAGACAAAATAGAGCAAAATAGATGAAAAACAAGGGGACTGCTGCATCGATGATTTTTTGATCATGGATGCGGCAGCCCCGGGGCACGGTATGATGAAATTATCTTGCGCCGTTATGGCTGAAGTTTGCGGAAAATTTACTCCGGCCGGCTACGAGGAGGAGGAAAAAGCGCCGGGTTCGCTCTGCCTTAACCGGTCCAGCTTCCGGTAAAGCGTCCGCAGGCTGATGTTTAATTCGGACGCGATCCGCTTTTTTCCTTCCAGGGTATGGCCGTATTTTTCCAAAAGAGCCGTCAGCTGCCGGGCTTCGGATTCCATCGCCGGAAGGGCCCGTGCTTTTGGCGCCTTCTGCGGCTTGGCCGCCTTCTGCTGGAGGGATTCGGGCAGATCCTCCAGCGTCATGACGTCGGATTCGCAGATGTTGGCGGCGTATTCGATGGCGTTCTGCAGTTCTCTTACATTGCCGGGCCAAGGGTAAGCGGCAAACCGCTCCCGAACCTCCTCGGAAAAGGACTGGAGGGGCGTCTCCATTTTCAGATGGAGCTTTTTCAAATAATTTTCCGCAATGGGCATGATATCGCCCTTCCGCTCTCTTAAGGGCGGCAGCTTTAAGTTGATCACATTGAGCCGGTAGAAAAGGTCCTCTCGAAAGGTTTTTTCTTCCACCATCTCGGAAAGATCCCGGTTGGTGGCCGCGATGATGCGCACGTCCAGATGGATCTTCTTATTGGAACCGACCCGCTCCAGCTCATACTCCTGAAGGATCCGGAGAAGCTTGGGCTGGATGGATAAAGGAAGCTCGCCGATCTCGTCCAGGAACAGGGTTCCTCCCTGGGCCATCTCGATCTTTCCCATTTTTCCGCCCTTTCTGGCTCCTGTAAAAGCGCCCTCTTCATAGCCGAACAGTTCGCTTTCAAATAGATTTTCGGGAATGCTGGAGCAGTTGATGGCCACAAAGGGATATTTGTTCCGTTTGCTTTGCTCGTGGATGGAACGGGCGGCCAGCTCTTTTCCGGTTCCGGTCTCTCCTGTGATAAGAACGGGAGAGGGGCTGTCGGCCACTCGCTTGATGATCCGCAGCATGGTCTTGGCCGCCGGGCTTCCGCCGATGATGCTGCCGAAAAATCCGGCGTCGTCGTCGGGATTTCCTAACTCCCCGTCCATCCGGACAAGAAGGGCCGCCGGCTGTCCGTCCTGCATCACCGGCCGGGTGGTGAGTTTTGTGGCCCGCCCTCCGATAATGGCCTGCTTTTCAAACAGGTGGTTCCCCTCGGTGATCTTTTTCACCGTGGCCGCGGGAAAGATCTGCCAAAGGGAGGTATTGGACACATTGCACATTTTTAACATATTGGAAGCCAGCTGATTATATTGTAAAATAACGCCATGGGGATCCGTAAACAGCAGGGGCTGGGGGCAGAACTCCAGGGCGGCCGAGATGGCGGGATCCGCGGCGCCGATGGTGCGCCCGCCGGCGTGATTGACGATGAGATCGCCCAAGAGATTGCCTAACTCCGTGATCGCGTTTAAATAAACGGAAGTATTCTCCGTGATCCGCCTCTGGCCCTCCCGCGTGAATGAAGTAAAGGAGAGGACTCCGGCGGTGGCGGTATCCGCGTGGATGCAGCATAGGATCTCGATGGTGGACGGGCAGTGCTCCTTAAAACGGCAGCCGATGCATGCGGGCATATTTCCCGGATCGGTAACCAGGATGCTCCCGTTCTCTAAAACCTCCTGGATGGAGGGGGTATGTACGGTACGCCCTTTTTTCTTTAAATACGTCGGAGTGCAGTAAAATAGATTGCTGTCACTGTCAAATATTGCCATTTCCAGTCTGAGGGCGTCGCTGGCGGCCGTGACCAGCCGCTCGGCGGAAGACCGGATTTCTTCCAGACAGGTCATAAGGCGCCTCCTTAAAACCAATGTTTTGTGGGCTACAAGGGGGATTGTAACATAGAAAAAAACAATTGACCATCATTAAATTATAAAAATATTAAATTGTCGGAAATATGACAATTGACAAAAATGGCAGTGACAATGGCACGACAAACATTGACAGAAATCATAAAAGTCCCTGTCAATACAGGGCGGGCAAAAGGCGGAGATAAAAATTTTTTTTCAAGGGAAAGCGCCGGAAAAATCAACAAAAAAGGAAAATGCTTCGGGGAAATGGCGCAGAAGAAAGGAGAGGATGGCACGGGAGTTGCTTAAGAAAAAACCAGAGAGTTAAGGGCGGATTTCCGGATAGATGCCGGGAATGGGATAACAGGAACGGTATCACGCCAGGAACGGAAAGCCGCCGCGGCTCGACAATTGCATATGGAAAAACAAAGACAACAAAAAACGAAATGTCAGCGAGGAGGATTCGTATGTTACAGAAAAAAGATCCGTTGAATCTTACCGGAAAGGTTGCAGTTATTACAGGAGGAAGCTCAGGGATCGGACTTGGCGTATGCGAGCTTTTATCCGCATACGGCGCGAAGATCGCTATGGTAGATATCAGCCCCAAGGGCGAGGAGAAAGCAAAGGAACTGCGGGACGCAGGCCGCGAGGCTGCTTTCTTCCAGTGCGACGTTACCAATGAGGAGCAGGTAAAGAAGACGGTGGACGCCATCGTTGCCAAATACGGCAAGATCGATATCCTGCACAACAACGCGGGCGTTACCGTAAGAAAGACCATTGCGGACCTTACAGAGAAGGAATGGGATTTCGTTCTTGACGTAGGATTAAAGGGATTGTTCCTGTTCTCCAAGCATGTGATCCCGGTAATGGCGGCCAACGGCGGCGGAAGCATTATCAACACCGGTTCCGGCTGGGGCTTAAAGGGCGGCGATCAGGCGGCTGCTTACTGCGCGGTTAAGGGCGGAATCGTCAACGTAACGAGAGCAATGGCCATCGACCATGGTCATCAGAACATCCGCGTCAACAGCATTAACCCGGGCGATACCGATACGGCAATGCTCCGTGACGAGGGAAGACAGACCGGCGTTGTAAAAGAGGGAGACGCTCAGATGGACGCTTATCTGGCAGACTGCGGAACCGGACGGCCTCTGGCGAGGATCGGTATGCCGGAGGATATCGCCAACGGCGTTCTGTTCTTAGCCAGCGATCTGGCCAGCTGGATCACCGGCGCCGCTTTAGTTGTTGACGGCGGCGGAATCGCGTAAATTTTGATTGAATTTTGAAGGAGGACACACGTACATGAAAGGATTTGCGAACCATCCTTACATACCGAACTCGGTTCCGGAAGTCCAGGAGGAGATGTTAAAGGAAATCGGCATGTCTTCTCTGGAGGAGCTGCACAAAAATGTTCCGGAGCTTTTAAAATTAAAAAATGAAATGAACCTTCCCAAGGCCTTTGGCTCTGAGTATGAGTTAAGACGCCATGTGGAGAGACTGCTTTCCAAGGATACCGACTGCAAAAAGAATATCAACTTCCTGGGCGCGGGCTGCTGGCAGCACTATGTTCCGGCGATCTGCGATGAGATCAACGGCAAGGGCGAGTTTTTAACCGCTTACGGCGGAGAGCCCTACAACGATGAGGGAAGATTCCAGGCTCTGTTTGAATATGAGAGCATGGTAGCGGAGCTGGTGGACATGGACGTTGTCAATGTTCCCACCATGGACTGGGCGCAGGCTGCCGCGACGACGGTGCGCATGGCTCAGAGAATCACCAACCGCTCCGTAGTCCTGGTTCCGGAATACATGGATCAGGAAAAGCTGAAAGCCATGGAGAACTATGGCGAGTCCGTTCTGAAATTTGTTAAGGTTGCCTGCGACGCCATGGGCCATCTGGATCTTGCCGATCTGAAGGCGAAATTAAACAGCGACGTGGCCGGCGTTTATTTTGAGAACCCGGGCTATCTTGGAACCATCGAGCCCAATGGACAGAAGATTTCCGACCTGGCCCATGAGGCCGGCGCTTTGAGCCTGGTAGGCGTGGATCCCATCTCCTTAGGCGTTCTGGCGACTCCGCCCACCTACGGCGCGGACATCGTCTGCGGAGATCTGCAGCCGCTGGGAATCCATATGAACTACGGCGGCGGCCAGTCCGGCTTTATGGCGACGAGAGACGAGGAGAAATTCGTTATGGAATTCCCGTCCCGTCTGTTCGGTATCGCTCCCACCTCCGAGCCCGGCGAATACGGCTTCGGCGATGTGGCGTATGACAGAACCTCCTTCGGCCATCACAGAGAGCATGGCAAGGAGTATGTAGGAACCCAGTCCGCTCTTTGGGGAATTACTGCCGGCGTTTATCTGGCGACCATGGGCCCCAAGGGAATGGAAGAAGTCGGCGAGACCATTATGGCCAACGCTCAGTATGCAGCAGAAAAGGTGAACGAGATCCCGGGCGTTACGGCGAACCCGTTCGGCAGCGTGTTCTTTAAGGAATTTGTTGTGGACTTCAACAAGACCGGAAAGACGGTTGCGGAAATTAATAAGGCGCTTCTGGAAAAGGGAATCTTCGGCGGAAAGGATTTATCCAAGGACTTCCCGGCTCTGGGCCAGTCCGCTCTTTACTGCGTGACCGAGGTTCATACGGCCGAGGATATCCAGACACTGGTTGACGCTCTGAAAGAGATTCTTAACTAGCTGCAGAAAGGAATTGATATCGTGAAAAGAATAGATAGAAGTGAAAAAGTCAATGTTCATTTCCATCAGGCAAAATGGAATGAGCCGATCATCTATGAATTAAGCACTCCCGGCGAGAGAGGCGTTCTTGTCAACAGCCCGGAGGAAGAAGTAGCGAAGGAAGTAAAAGGCGTAGACGCGCTTCCGGAGGGAATGAAGAGAAGCACAAAATTAAATCTTCCGGAAATGTCCCAGAGCCGCGTATTAAGACATTACGCGAGACTGGCGCAGCAGACCCTGGGCGCCGATGTCAATATCGAGATCGGCCAGGGAACCTGTACCGTAAAATACAGCCCTAAGGTAAACGATCAGCTGGCGAACCTGCTCCGCGAGTACCATCCGCTTCAGGATGAGAGCACCGTACAGGGCATCCTGCAGGTTTACTATGATACAGACAAATATATGTGCGAGATTTCCGGCATGGATCATTTCTCCTTCCAGCCGGGCGGCGGCTCCCAGGGTATTATGACCATGGCTTCCGTGATCCGCGCATACTTTAAGGATAAGGGCGAGGATCGTGATGAGATCATCACCACCATCTACTCCCATCCCTCCGACGCGGCAGGTCCCGCGGTGGCAGGCTTCAAGATCATTTATCTGCAGCCCGATCCGGTGACCGGCGTTCCGACCCTGGAGCAGTTAAAGGCTGCCGCAGGTCCCAAGACGGCCGGATATATCGTTGCCAACCCGGAGGATACCGGCGTTTACAACAGCCATGTAAAAGAATTCGTTGATTACATCCATTCCATCGGCGGCCTCTGCGCTTACGACCAGGCCAACGCCAACGGCCTCTTAGGCGTAACCAGAGCAAGAGACGCGGGATTTGATATGTGCTTCTTCAACCTTCATAAGACCTTCTCCACGCCTCACGGCTGCGGCGGCCCGGCCTGCGGAGCAACCGGCGTACAGAAGGATCTGGTGAAATACCTGCCGGCTCCCCTGGTAGGCTTCGACGGAAAGAAGTATTATCTGGATTATGAGACCGTAAGCAATCCCTGCGCGGTAGGCAAGGTCAGAGAATGGCTGGGCGTAGCTCCGGTTGTTTTAAAGGCATACTGCTGGATCCGCAGCTTAGGACCCAACGGACTCTACCAGGTAGCGAAGACGGCTGTTTTAAACAACAACTATCTGTTCAAGAAGTTAATGGAGCTGCCGGAGGTTTCCGCTTACTACGAGGACGGCAACAATCAGAGAGTGGAGCAGGCCCGTTATTCCCTGGAGAACCTGGAGAAGGAGACGGGAATCGGAACGCTGGATATCCAGAGACGCATGATGGATTTCGGAATGCATTACTGGACCTCCCACCATCCCTTCTATCTGCCTGAGCCCATGACTCTGGAGCCGACGGAGACTCCGTCCAAGAAGGACATCGACGAATACATCGAAACCTTGAAGTATGTATTTAAAGAGGCTCATGAGAATCCGGAGATCATCAAGACCGCTCCGCATAGAAGCGTTACCCATCAGGTAGATGAGTCCGGCATGGACGATATCAAGACATGGGCGCTGTCCTGGAAGACCTACTTAAAGAAATACACTGAATAAGGGATTTCAAGAAGCAGACAGAATAATAGACAGACATAAGACAGAAACATTATGAAATAAGGGACGAATTATGAAGAAGATTGGCCTGATCATCAATCCGGTCGCGGGAATGGGCGGCAGCGTCGGCCTTAAGGGGACGGATCACGTGGTGGAGGAAGCGCTCCGCCGCGGGGCCGTTCCCGGCTCGGAAAAACGGGCGGAAACGGCGCTTCGGGAATTGCTTCCTTATAAAGATGAGCTTTTGATCTGCACCGGAGCCGGACATATGGGCGGCGAGCTGGCGCGGCGGATGGGCTTTCGGACGGAGGTGTTTTCGGCGGGGAAGGATACGGGGGCGGCAGATGCTCCGGCAGATACAGCCGATACGGTCATCTCGGCGGATTTAAAGACCCCGGCGGATATAGATATCCCGGCGGCTTCCGCGTTTTGCTTCGCGACTGCCGGATCCGATACCATTGCCCTTGGAAAGCGGCTTTTAAATGAGCAGGCGGATCTTCTTCTTTTTGCCGGAGGAGACGGAACGGCAAGGGATATCTATCAGGCAGTGGGAACGGAACTGGTCTGCGTGGGCATTCCCGCAGGCGTCAAGATCCATTCTCCCGTGTACGCGAAAAATCCGGGGGCGGCCGGAAAGCTGGCCGCCATGTGGATGTCCGGATGGATCAAACGGTACGAGGAGAAGGAGGTTCTTGATATCGACGAGGACGCTTATCGCAGCGGGCACATTAACACAGCGCTTTATGGATATCTTAAAATTCCGGCGGAGCGGGCGCTGACCCAGAACCGGAAAGCGCCGACGCCTCTTTCGGATGAGGCTGCGATCGAATCCATCGCTTATGAGGTAACCGATCATATGGAGCCGGATGTGGTGTACCTGGTGGGGGCCGGGACCACCACCCGCGGCGTCATGAAAAAGCTGGGACTTCCCAATACGCTGATCGGCGTGGACGTGGTAGAAAACGGGAAGGTGCTGGAGAACGACGCCTATGGCGAACGGATTCTTTCGCATATCCGGGGGAAACGTGCGAAGCTGATTTTGACAGTAACGGGAGGACAAGGCTTCTTATTCGGACGTGGGAATCAGCAGTTGACTCCAGAGGTGATCCGGACCGTGGGAAAGGAAAATCTGATCATTCTGGCGACCAGTTCCAAGCTGGCCGAGCTGCGGGGGAATCCGCTTTTGGTGGATACCGGCGATGACGCGCTGAATGAAGAGCTTTGCGGATATTATCGAGTGATTACGGGGTATAAAGAATATACGGTCTGCCGCGTGGCGGCGGGCTGAAAAAAAGAAAGACCGCTGTGCCGGAGGAGAAGACTGGTACGGCGGTCTTTTGCGTGTTATAATGGGATCTGCATGGGAGGCGGATCAAAATGAAACTAGCACTTACTGCTGCCGACCCAATCGCATATGAATTTGATCATCCAGATGACATACTTTTGGAGGAAATCTTGGCCGGAGAAATCAAGGATATCAAGATCAGCGTTGATGGCGCTAAAAAAGGAAAGACGATTATGATCGATGGTGAAAAAATAATTGTTTGGCAGTCTCATCAAATATGGAAAACGGAATAGGAAATCAATATTTCTACTATATATATTTGGAGATTCGCAGGTTAGGAGAGGGAATGACAGATTTAACAAGGGAAGAGATGGAATTGATTGAGGCGGCGCGGGAAGCGATCCGCCTCAATTATGATGCGGTTGCGTATCATCATACCGTCGGCGCAGCCGTGCGCTGCAAAAATGGGAACGTGTATAGGGGAGTCAATGTATATTCCATGCACGGCGCCTGCGCGGAGCAGATTGCGATTGGCGCCGCGATTACGGCGGGAGAGCGGGAGTTTGAAACGATCGTCGCTGCGGAAACTGCCGGCAGATTTTGTGCGACTATATGCCGGAATGCTGGGTGATCGTCAGCGCGGACGGAAAAATGAAGAAAGTCCGGGCAAAGGAATTGCTTCCGTTTGCGTATCATTTTGAGGAGTAGGAGGCGGGAGCATTGCAAAAAGATTTTTTTGCTTTGGGTGGCATTTGACAGGAACGATTCTTGTATTGGATTTTTTTCAACTGGATGACCTTTACTTCTTACAGCGATGA
>DGYMR06203__coassemble_1774_pt1 | contig 12201 bp, 8 predicted proteins | sample DGYMR06203__metabat2_high_PE_052 | metagenome-assembled genome bin DGYMR06203
CCCCAAGGCGGTCTGTTGTTATCCGCTTTTTCCCGCCCCAAGGCGGTCTTTCATTTCCTGCCGCCAGTGTAGCATACTTTTTCCCTCCGCACAATGAACATGACCAAACTTTTCGGAAATATGCTATAATGAGCCTTGCAGAGCTCCGTGCGCGCACAGGGAGCTCTATAAGGCGAATGCCCTCACCGAACCGCCAGGCGAGGTGATATAATGAAAAAACACTTTCGGAGGCGCCCTATGAATTACGAACACACCATGACCGCTGTCTTTTTATCCCGTCCCAACCGGTTTCTGGCTCATGTTCTCATTGACGGGAGGGAAGTCGTCTGTCATGTAAAAAACACGGGCCGGTTAAAGGAACTGCTGAATCCCGGCGTGCCGGTTGTCATCCAGCATCACCCGGACGCCAAGGCCGCGGGAAGAAAAACGGAATATTCTCTGATCGCAGTTGCCAGTCCTGTTTTAGGCGGCTCCCAATGGGTCAATATCGATTCCCAGGCTCCCAATCAGGCGGCCTATGAATGGCTTTCCGCTGGAGACGGCCTTCCGTTTTGTCCGCGTCCCACGGACATTCGCAGGGAAGTCTCCCACGGCGGTTCCCGGTTCGATCTGGCGTTCTCCTGCCAGGGACAGCCCTGGTTTATGGAGGTAAAAGGCGTTACCCTAAACGTAAACAGGCAGGCGCGCTTTCCCGACGCTCCCACCGAGCGGGGCATCCGCCATCTTCACGGGCTTTCTGACGCCGTGAAGGAAGGCTTTGGCGCCGCCGTTTTATTTGTTCTGCAGATGCAGGACTGCGCCTCCTTTGCCCCCAATCCAGATCATCCGGAATTCGGCGAAGCCCTCCGGTACGCGAAGGATCGCGGCGTCCATATCTGGGCCTGGGACTGCGAGGTATCAGAAACGTCCATGAAGATCCGGCTGCCGGTGCCGGTCATACTGTGAACCCCCTCCATCGGAGGCATTTTGTGTCCCCGCGTTTAAAGGCCTGCCTGCACGTTCTCTTCGTCTGCTACATATCTCATAAATAAGCGTACTGTAAACGAGTGATTCCATGGTAATTCCATTATGTAATATGATTCCCGGCGGCACGGCCCGAATCCTCTGCCTTCCCGATTGGGAAGCGGAAACCGGCCGCCTTTATGATCTGGGCTTTGTACCGGGCGCCCAGGTTTCCTGCGTCTTAAAGAAGAGAAACGGACAGACCGCCGCCTTTCTCATCCGGGGTGCCGTCATCGCTCTCCGGAAAGAAAACAGCCAATTCATCCTGGCGGAGGAGCTGTCATGAACCGGCGCATCGCCCTCGTCGGCAATCCCAACGTGGGAAAAAGCACGATTTTCAATGCCCTCACGGGCCTCCGCCAGAAAACGGCCAACTGGGCCGGCGTCACCGTCTCCAGCGCCTCCGGCGCCTTTTCCCTAAAGGGGATCCGGTTTACTGCCGACGATCTTCCCGGCATCTACTCCCTTAACGTCCGCTCCGCCGAAGAAGCGGTAACGCGGGAAGCTCTTCTGACGAAGCCGTACGATTACCTGCTTTTTATCTGCGACGCCACCTGCATCGAACGGGGGCTTGCGCTTTTGGCGCAGACGGCAGAGCTGATTGGCGGGAGGGAGGCTGCTTTTTCCTCTGAATCAGAGGCCGCCTTGTCCCCCGAATTCCCGGCAGGATCTCCCCGCACACCCCAGTTCCTTCTCTGCGTCAATCTTTGCGACGAGGCCGAACGCAAGGGGATCTCCATCGACTTTTCCGGGCTGGAGGAGGAATTGGGAATCCCTGTGATCCCAGCCAGCGCTAGAAAAAAGCATGGCCTGGATCTGCTTCTTGCCAGGCTTTCCCAGCTGGAAGATGCGAGCGGGGCCTCCGCAGAGAAAGCCCCCAAGTTTTTTATTCCCGGCGAGCTGGCGGCCCGCAGAGTGCGGTATTCCAATCAGAATTACCGCAAGCGGGAGGAGCGGCTGGACCGGTTCCTTACCGGAAGGATCACCGGCGGACTTACGATGCTGCTGCTCTTGACCGCCGTCTTCTGGCTTACGATGACGGGAGCCAATTACCCGTCCGCCCTTTTATATGACTGGCTTTTTTCCTTCGAGGAAATCCTCTCAAGAACCGCCGAAACTCTCCACGCCCCCTGGTGGCTGTCCGGCGTCCTGATCGACGGCGTTTACCGGGTAACGGCCTGGATCGTCTCCGTGATGCTGCCACCTATGGCGATCTTCTTTCCGCTTTTTACTCTTTTGGAGGATTCCGGCTATCTCCCCCGAGTCGCCTTCAATATGGACAGCGCCTTTAAAAAGTGCCGCGCCTGCGGCAAGCAGTGCCTGACCATGGCCATGGGGCTGGGCTGCAACGCCGCCGGGGTCACCGGCTGCCGGATCATCGACTCCCCCAGAGAGCGGCTCCTCGCCATCCTGACCAACAGCCTCGTCCCCTGCAACGGCCGGTTCCCGCTGCTGACCGCCATGATCTCGCTCTTTATGGCAAGACGCGCCGGGAGCCTTTTTTCCGCTTTGCTCCTGACCGGCTTTATCCTTTTAAGCTTCGGCATGTCCTTTTTCGCCTCCTGGCTGCTGTCCCACACGGTTTTAAAGGGCGTCCCTTCCTTTTTTACCCTGGAGCTGCCGCCCTACCGCAGGCCCCAGGCTGGAAAAGTGCTGGTGCGTTCGCTCCTGGACCGAACCATCTTCGTTCTGGGCCGGGCCGTTACCGCCGCCGCCCCCGCCGGGCTTCTCATCTGGCTGTTGGCGAATATTACCATCGGCGGCACGAGCCTGCTTTCCCTTCTGGCGGGTTTTCTGGATCCGGCGGGAAGGCTTCTTGGCCTGGACGGCGTTATCCTCATGGCCTTTCTCCTGGGATTTCCGGCCAATGAGATCGTGCTGCCGATTATCCTGATGGCGTATCTTGAGACCGGAACCCTGGTTTCCATGGAGGACAGCGCGTCCCTTTATAACCTTTTAACCGCCCACGGCTGGACGGTCAAAACCGCCGTCTGCATGGCCGTATTTTCCTTATTTCACTGGCCATGCGCCACCACCTGCCTGACCATAAAAAAAGAGACGGGAAGTCTCAAATGGACCGCCGTCTCGATCCTGCTTCCCGCCGCAGCCGGATGCATTCTCTGTATGATGATCTGCGCGGGATGGCCGCTCCTCTTCCATTAGGTCGATAAGAGCGTCCTTCGCATCCGGTCCGCGAATTCCCGGCACCGGTCCTCGATCCCCGGAAGGGCCAGGGCCGCGCCGGCCTGATTGGCCGTTTCCATCATGCAGAAATTTCCAGGCAGATAGAAGGTTTTGTTCATGTTCATTGCCGTCGCGATCTGACCTGCCAAAAGGTCGCTGCCGGAATAACCGGAAACGATGATCGCGAATACCGCTTTCTCATAAAAGCGGGTCGTCCGAAACAGCGCCGTCAGCCGGTTAATAAAGGCGGTCATATTGGCGGACAGCGCGTCGTTGTAATTGGGACAGAGCAAAAGGATCCCGTCCGCCCATTTCACCGCCGGATACACGTCGTCCACGATGGGGCCGCCATAAAAGCACTGTCCCCGCTCGCCGAAATGCAGGCACATCTGGTAGGGACAGCCGGAACAGTCTACCAGCGTCCCATTCCGCAGGTTCACCTCCCGGATTTCCACGCCGGAGAGGCGCGCCTTTACCTGATCCCACAAAGCCAGGGTGTTGGAGGTTTTATGGTTGGAGGCATGGAGGACCAAAAGTTTGGGATGGGCTTTTTTCTGCCATTGAAATTCCAGAAGCTGACGGGCCAGGATTTTTGCGCTGTTTCGGTAAGCTCCTATGCGGTCGGTTTTCAGATTCGCCGCCTGGACAAGGAAATTGTCCAGGGAAGCCGTTCCCTCCACCAGGGGACGGCCCACGAAGGCGCAGCCGGCCATGGAGGCGGCCACCGCCAGCTCTCTGGCGGCCGCCTTTGTATAAAGCTCGCTTCCCGCGTCGATCACCATTCCCGCCAGAGCGCCGGATAACACCTGCTTCCCCGAACGGAGCCAAGCCAGCAGCTCATAATATTCCCGGTTGATCCCGTTTTCTCCCAGGGGAACCGCGAACAAAAGCCGCCGTCCCCGAAAGAAAAACGGGTCTTCTTTTAAAATTTCCATACGGTCCCATATCTTTGCCTGGACGCCCTCAAGGGCAAAGGACAAGATCTCCTCCAGCCGCTCCCTGGCCGCCTCGCTGTGCCTTCCCGGATATAAAACCGCCAGTTCTTCTGTTTCTGCTTCTGCTGCTCCTGTTCTTCCTGCTTCTGCTGCCCCCGCTGCTTTTTCTAGTGCTTTCGCTGTCTCTCTTCCCTTTTCTGTCACTTCGATCTCACCGTCCCTTTGCGGTTTTCGGCCGCTTCGTTCTATATAATTGCCGTCAGATTCTTTCCCGCCGTCAGGATCCGCTCATAAAGCGGCTCCGGAAGCCTTAAAATCTCCGTTTCCAGTCCATGCTCCGCGTACCGGTTCTTAACTCCCATATAGATTCCGCCCAGGAACACGGAACCGCAGTGCCACTGGCCCCTTAACGCCAGAAGGATCGAAAGGGCTCCGGAGGAAAAGGCCGGAGCCACAAAGGGCTTATAACCGATGCTTCTCATATGGAGATTGGCCGTTACCGTAAGTTTCGTCAGCTCCTTCGACCGCTCGTCGTCGTAATGCTCGATGGAATCCGCGATCACAAGATCCTCGCCGTGGGGGCCGAAGGAACGGCCCTCCGTCAGGAACCGGGAAAATCTGGGATCCCGTTTCGCGTAATACGCCGCCCGGGCGTTCATGACGCCCAGCCCAAAGCCCTGGATTTGCTCCGGAAGCAGGCCCATCCAGTCAAACTCTCCGGCCTCATTCTTATTGCTCTCCAAAAACGCCGTTTTCGCCAGCGGGTCCACCGGATCCGAAACCGCGCAGAACAATCCCTTAAAATTCTTTTCCCGGGCCATCCTGGCGTAATGGCCGATGATCTTGGAATTATTCTCAAACTGATACATCCGGACGTCCTTCACGCCGGAGCCCACCGGCGGGATTCCCTTGGAGGCGACAAAGACGATGACGTCGCAGTCAAACAGCTTTTCCGCAGGAACCACGTCCACCTCCGGAAGCGCGTCATACTCCCAGGGATAGGCGATCTGGTTTACCTCAAACTCCCAACGGGCCGTCACCTGTTCCGAAAGGTCGCAGATTCCGATGGAGGAGATCACATCTCCGCCCAAAAGATGGAGGCCTGTTAAAAGCATACTGCCCACGTCGCCGATCGCCAGCACATGAACCCGCTTTTTCCCTTTCTTTTCCTGCCAGTTCAAAAGCTCATGGAATCTGGGGTGGGCATGGTTTACCGCCCGCACCGCTCCGTCCCGGATCCGTTCCCGAACCCAGGCGGGCAGTTCCTCTTTTTTCTCCTTGGCATTCTCCTCCAGCCGGTTTTTGTTAAGCCAGGCCACGCTTTCCGTCCCGGCCCACAAAAGCTCCTCATCATTTACCAAAAAGGACGCGCGGCAGCTTCCCGGCTCCCGCTCAAAAAGCCAGGTAAGGGATTCGGTTTCCCGCGGCTCCTCTATTTTTTCATAAGGAAGCTCCGTTAAATTGCTGAAGCAGAGCGTTTCCCCGATCCGATAAAACTGTATCATCCTACAAACCTCCCTATATTCGATCCGGCGACCGTTTTCCGGTCATAAATTCCCGCATTCTCCAAAGCGTCTCCAGATCCGCCTCCAGATACTCGGAGGCCGCCAGATTTTCATCATAATTCATACAGCTTCCTTTATCCGGGCAAAGCGGCAGGATCACCGCCTCCGGCAGCCGGGAAAGCGTCAGATTCTTAGAAAACTGCTTCCGGTACTCCGCCTCCAAGATCCGCAGAAGATCCCTGGCGTTTTCAATACAGCAGGCGGAAAACTCAAACAGCGCCTCCCGGCTGCTGCCCTCTAACATGGGCGTCGCGTAGGGCAGGATCATATTGATGGAGGGCTGGAGTCCCGCCACCTTCATCTCCGGCCGCCGCACCGTATCGCCGCCGATAAAGGGATACAGCGTGGATTCCACAAACCACTGCCTCAGATTGGGCATTCCATAGATCCCTTCCACCGGCAGCTTAAACTGCTGCATCAAATCTCGTCCATAGCCGGAAATGATTCCCACCACAACTTTTTTAATGGGAATTCCCGCTTCCCGCAGGCTGGGCGCCAGCGCCTGGAGCCGGTCCGCCTTATGAACCAGATCATCCACCAGGATCACCGGACGGTCAAAGGATCTGATCGTCGCGATCTGGCTCTTTAACGGCGAGTAGTAGGGGAAGGGCTCGATGGAATAGCTGTCCAGATCCGGCTCATACACTTTATCCGTATGGAGGGTCTTTGTCACCGTATTGGGAACCACCTTGCCCCGCAGGATCTTTCCGAAGGGTACGCACATATTGATTCCCAGCCTTCTGGGCACCGTCGGCTCACTGGGCACCTCGTTAAGCGCCGTGATCCGGTCCACCAGCCGGTGGTGCATCACCGACGAAGACAGAGAAAGCACCAGGTTCCCCGGATACAGCTTCGTCATCGCAAGCTGCAGCCTTTGATGGTTTTTCTCCATCATTTCCTGAACCTCGGGGCAGCTGGCAAAGGGCTCCTTGATCGTCGTTTCCAGGTTATGCAGAAGCAGCAGCGGCTCATGCATATCGACGGCATAAATGATCCTTCTGTCGCTGTCCTCTGGGATCGGCGGCCGTACAAAGCCCTGCCGCTCCAAGGCAGAGACCGCTTCCTCGGAGACCAGATTCCTGTCGCTGACAAACAGGGCGAAGCTTCCGTTCTTCCTTAAAGCGCGGGCGATCACTTCCACCAAAAGAAGCTGGGCGGCGTCATGGATGGCGTCCCCATCCCTTGGATTTTCCTTCTGGGAGTAAATGCCCGTGATCAAAAGCACTTCCTTGCTGGTCTTTCTTCGGACGCCATTGGCCAGCTCGATATTCTTTAAAACTCCAAACAGCTCATCCGGCTGAAGGTCCCGGTAGCTGGCAAAGCCCACGGGCTTTCCTCCGTCGATGGAATTCCGCAGCACCATCAGCCGGTCCTTCTCCTGGAGGATCCGCGTGTAGATCGAAAGCCGTTCCGGATTCCGGTAAAGGACCGTATTGGACAGCTCGTCCAGGATCTGGGGACTGCTCTCTGCCACGTCTTCAAACACCACGGCGCGGGCCCGCAGGATGGGCTTAAACTCCGGCTCCCGCAGATAAAGTCCTTTATGGTAAATATATTCCTGCACCACAGGATCGATGAGGGTGGAAATATCCCGGTTATGGTCGATGTTTTCCCGGATCTTCGTAGAGCTGATCTCCTCTAAATTGGGCGGAAGCTCCAGTTCAATGACCCGTCCGGTGATCTTATCATACAGATCCGCCGAATGCGTCTCCCCGGCGCGGCGAAATACGATATGGTTCAGGCTGTGGATGGAAAATTCCTCCGGCTCTTTTTTATAGGAGCTGGCATTATGGATCACATCCGACCCCACGACGATATAAAGCTCCTGCTGGGAAAAAATTTCCCGAAGCTTTTTCAGATCCGCCGGGTTCGCAATATTGACCGGCGTATCGTCGGGGAATAAATGGATATAAAATTCATCCGCCACCGACATGTTGACGATCTGGCGGCGCACCAGATGGGGCTGGGTCTTTTTCGACCAGGAAAACTCGTCCACTGCCAGGAAAACGGTAAAGCCCATCTCGCGGATCTTTCTCGCGATCTCTTTATGGGATAAGGTAAACGGGTCGAAGGTCCCCGGGAAAAAGGCCACCCGGTCCCGGCCTCTTAGGCTGACGTTGCCGCCCACCAGCTGATACCGGGAGATAAACCGGCTGATATGGGACAGAGCCGCCGCCCGGTAATAAAGGCTTAATTCGCCGCCGGGATACTCGTTTAACAGGAACAAAAGCTTCTTTGAGCAGAGGGAAAACAGCTCGTTTTTATCCCGCTCCGCCATGATCTCCGAACCGAATACATGCTGCCCGATTACCAGCATCGCCTCTTGGCGCACCTGCTCCCTGTAATTGGCGAGACAGCTTAAAATCAAGCCCAGAAGATGGGTCCGCCGTTCCTCCGCCGTCTCCCGCGGTTCCTCAAACCGTCCCGGATACCGGGAATAGCACTCCAGCAGGACGCCCAGCGTATCCAACGCCACCGATACGATCCGTTCGTTGCCATTGGCTAAAAGAATATGGAGCCGCTCAATCAGATCGTCCAGCTGCTCCGGCGGAAGCCAGAGGGCAAACTCTCCCAGATATTCCGGGATATATTTGGAAAACTGGTATTCCCCCACCTCAAGCCCCTTTAAAAGCTCGACGGCAATCTCATTGCACTGGTCGGTGGTCAGAAGATGGGCCAGCCGCAAAAGCGCGCGGCCCGCGTCATGACGCACCCCCACGTGCTCGCTGACCTTGATAAGGTTGGAAAAATGGGCGCAGATATGGAGCAGATGCTCCCGCCTCCCGTGATCCACCTGGTCCGCCAGGAGTTTGATATTTACGGATTTGATGATCCAGGGCGTCGAGGATTTTAAATTTTCCAGGAAAATATCGCTGACTACGTCGCTCCCATAAAGGATCTCCCTCTGTTTTGCCGTGTCCAAGCGAAGGTTGGTAAAAATCCGGTATTGAAGAAATACCATGGTGACCGTTTCCGCGTCCAGTTCTTCGGCAGCCCGGCGCACCAGTTCATAGCAGGGATTCTCCGGCGAAAGTCCGGCTGTCAGCACCTTCAGAGAGCGGACGGCGGCAATCCGGTTCTGCGGATCCGCGTCCTTCATATGGGCTACGGCGAACCGCAGCAGCGTTTCCAATCTCCCCTCTTTTCGGAAAAGCTCCACGGGAAGAGAAAATACGCAGTCCAAAAGATAGAAGACCGGTTCGCCTTCCAGTTTCTTTTCTTCTCCGAACCACTGCATAAAGATTTCCAGCATTTCCTGGCGAACCCTTTCAGAAGCCCGGTCAACGGCGGAAACCATAACAAATTTCAAAGCGTTCTGGATCCGCCGCTTCTGCTGCAGCGTCAGCCGGTAGTCCGGCCAGATCAGCCGTTCCAAATACTCCTCCCACAGCGACCGCGCGGTCCGGTCGTCCGGATCCGACATATTGGCGGGAAGCTCCTTCCGGTATCCGGCGTTAAAGTCGGCAAAGATCTTTCCGATCAGCGCCGCCGCCTGTCTCCGGATATCCCCCTCCCGGTTCAGTAAAAGCTCATAAAGGAAGCTTAACGTCTGCACCTTCTGCCGGTGATTCAAATGGATCGAGTATTCATTAAACATATTCAGATAGGCGCGGACGTTTTTCCAGTCCTTTTCGCTTCGAGCCGCCTCCAGAATATTTCCGAACTGGCGCTCGGTCCCCAGCCGGTGCATTACGTCGATATTATGCTCGATCCCCCAGAACACAAAGGAACGCACCACCGTCTTTCCGGTCTGGAGAACAATGTCCAGGGGCTTTTCCTGCGGCCGTTTCTCACCGCTTAAGTCTACGTCCGCCCCCAAGGAGCGCATATAATTTTCAAATTCATGAAGCCTGGAGTAAACCACCTGGTAGCGGGTGCGCTTGGCCTCGTCCACATTGTCCAGCTTGGAAAGGATCACGTCATAGGAATCTTTCAGCGAATAGATCTTCGTGATCTCTTTTCCATCCGTCCCCCGCATCTGTTTCACGCGGAAATCCGCATAGATCAAGACCAGCGATTCCACTGAAATATTATCCAGCTCCAGATCCCAGGTGGAATGGTTCGCCGCGATATGGCCGATATTTTCCATATGGTAAGCGCTAAACCACTGGGCCGTATAGTAATAATGAAGATAGGGAACCCGCTCGTTGGGCTTGCAGCCGAATTTTCCCAGGTCATGACCGGCGGCCGCTCCAGAAGCCAAGGCCAAATCGATGGGCACTCCCGCCTCCTTCAATCCCCAGGCCACCGTCATCGCCACGTAATGAACGCCGGCGATATGCTCCAGCGTCTCAAAGGGCGTCGCTTCCTTATTGAGCCGCATCATTTCATAAACATACTGATCCCTAAATTCCCGCATAAAATGGGCGTACTCTCCCGCCCGCTCGCAGGAGGAATATTCCTCCTCCGGCAAAAACGCGAAATCCTTAAACGGGTCAAAGGGAACCGTTTTTCTCTCCTCGTCGAAGAAAAACTGCAGGATGTTCAGATATAAAAGGGCGCCGGCGGCAAAGGGCGCCGACTTTCTCTGAAATTCCTCGTCCGGATACAGGATATGGGTCGAATATTGATAGGAAAACGAAAGCCAGCCTTCCTCCGGCACCCCGCACAGCCGTTCCAGCTCCTCCCGGCAGTATTCCAGAATCCCAGCGCAGGTAAAGCGTTCCTTCGCCGGAAGCACTTCACTTAAAATCGCTCCCCATTTTTCCCTGTCAAAGACCGTCTGCACGCTTCTTCGGCTTAATCCGGCCCGCTTTAAAAATTCCCGGTCGAACAGTCTCGCTCCTAATTCCGCTACCAAATGTCGGACATGTCTGCTGTACATCCAATCCCCCCTTAACTCTGCGGCTGATCTTACTTTACAGTATAATGAAAATTCCTTTGGTTTTCAAGGAAAACCCCTTGACATCCCCGGATTCTTTTGTTATGTTATTAATAACAATTATTATTTTTATTATTAAGCACTGTCCAGAGGAGGTGAAAGGTGTGAGAACGCTGAAGCACAGCCGGCAGCGGGAATCCATTAAAAACTGCCTGATGCAGCGAACAGACCATCCAACCGCCGACATGCTTTACCTTTCTATCCGTGAGGAATTTCCCAATATCAGCCTGGGAACCGTTTACCGGAACTTAAAGCTTTTATCGGAGCTGGGCGAGATTACCCGCTTCTCCTGCGGCGACGGTTCGGAACATTTTGATTACCGGACGGAACCCCATTACCACTTTGTCTGCAAAACCTGCGGAGCGGTTTATGATATGCCCGCCGAGATCGTCCGCGATACCAGTGAGCTGCTGACGGCGCAGCCGCCTGGACGGGTGGATTCCCATACGGTATTTTTTTACGGAGAATGCAAAACATGTCAGCAAAAAAAGAGCTGAAAAAAGAAAAAACCAGTTGACAAATAAAGTTTTATCGTGTATATTGATATCAGTAACAATTACTATTATTGTTTTATAAGAACCATCGATCGTTCCAATTCAATTTTAATTTATAAAAAGGAGAGAATGAAATGAAGAAATTTGTATGTACTGTATGTGGTTATGTTCATGAAGGCGATGCAGCTCCCGAGAAATGTCCCGTTTGCGGCGCTCCGGCTTCCAAGTTCAAAGAGCAGGACGCTGAGATGTCCTGGGCCGCTGAGCATGAGGTAGGCGTTGCGCAGGGCGCAAGCGAAGATATCATCGAGGATTTAAGAGCCAACTACGAGGGCGAGTGCAAGGAAGTCGGAATGTATCTGGCGATGGCAAGAGTTGCCCACAGAGAAGGTTATCCGGAGATCGGACTGTACTGGGAGAAGGCCGCTTATGAGGAAGCGGAGCATGCGGCGAAATTCGCAGAGCTTCTCGGCGAGGTTGTAACCTCCTCCACCAAGAAGAACCTGGAGATGAGAGTTGAAGCTGAGAACGGCGCAACCGCAGGAAAGACCGATCTTGCTAAGAGAGCGAAAGCCGCGAACCTTGACGCGATCCACGATACCGTGCATGAGATGGCAAGGGACGAGGCAAGACACGGAAGAGCATTTGCTGGACTGTTAAAGAGATACTTCGGTTAATAAAATCAATGCTTTTAGAGGGTGGGCAAGTTGCCTGCCCTCTTTTTAGGTGGAAAAAAGGTGGAATTCTTTCCGCTTTTCTCTCCAATAATCATCATAAAGTGGATTTTGAAAAAGTGGAATTTTTAGACGGATTCTTTCTGTCCCCTATTCCACTAGGGCTACAGTTGTAGTCCTTCCTCTTTTTTTGTCAATGTGCAACTATATATCAAACGTTTTTAACGCCTAATATCATATTTCCAAGATAAAACAACAACTTTTGAAAACTTTTTAAGTCTTTTCCTCAGTATCTTTTCCCTGTTTTTTAGCCCGTTTCAAGTTCTTCTTAAACTGGCTAGTGAACCGAATCTCGTATTTCATTCTTCCAGCGCGCCTTTAACTCATCCATACTGTGATAGCCTCTTGCGTTCTTATCCCGCATAATTCGCCTGCCCTCCGCAATAGCAGTAGCAGTAATTTCAT
>DGYMR06203__coassemble_1828_pt1 | contig 11926 bp, 11 predicted proteins | sample DGYMR06203__metabat2_high_PE_052 | metagenome-assembled genome bin DGYMR06203
TCCATCCTCTTTTTTCAATCATATGTTCAAATATCCAATCGCTTCCCGCACGTTAGAAACGCCGATCAGGCGGATCCGTTTTTCTTCCTTCAGCTTTTCCAGGTTCGCCTTTGGAAGCATACAGCTGGAAAATCCCATTTTTACGGCCTCTGCCACTCTCTGGACTGCCTGGGAAACGGCCCGCACCTCTCCGGCCAGTCCCACCTCTCCGAAGATCATCATCCCCGGATCCGCCGCGCGGTTTTTAAAGCTGGAGGCCAGCGCCATGATCAGCGCCAGATCCAGCGCCGGCTCATTCATTTTCAGACCGCCGGCAATATTCACATACGCGTCGTAGCGGCCCATGGCGTAACCGCAGCGCTTCTCTAAAATCGCCAAAAGAAGATTGACCCGATTATAATCCGCCCCGTTGGCGGTTCTCCTGGCCATACCGAAGCCGCTTTCCGTAACCAGGGCCTGCACCTCCAAAAGGATCGGCCGGGTTCCCTCCATAGAGCAGGCGACCACAGAGCCTGACGTTCCCTCCGGCCTGCCGGAAAGAAGCATTTCCGACGGATTCTTTACCTCCGCCAGTCCGTTTTCCGCCATTTCAAAAACACCGATCTCATTGGTGGAGCCAAACCGGTTCTTCACCGCCCTGAGGATCCGGTAACTGTCGTTTCGGTCGCCTTCAAAATAAAGAACCGTGTCCACCATATGCTCCAGCACCCGGGGACCGGCCACCACGCCCTCCTTCGTAACATGGCCCACAATAAAGATCGTGATCCCGTATCCCTTCGCGATCTGCATCAAAAGGTTCGTAGATTCCCGTACCTGGCTTACGCTTCCTGGAGCCGAAGACAAGTCCTCCCGGTACATGGTCTGGATCGAGTCGATCACCACGATCTCCGGCTTCGTATTCTCAATGGCGCCGGAAACCGCGTCCAGGTTCGTCTCGCACAGGAAAAACAGCTCGCCGGAGACCGCTCCGATCCGGTTGGCCCTCATCTTGATCTGCTTTAGGGATTCCTCCCCGGAAATATATAAAAGCCGTTTCCCCGAAGCGGCCAGATTCCGGCAGACCTGCAGAAGCAGCGTCGATTTTCCGATTCCCGGATCCCCGCCGACCAATACCAGACTTCCCTTAACGATCCCGTCTCCCAGGACCCGGTCCAGCTCTCCAAATCCCGTTGGAGTCCGGTCCTGCTCCTCCAGGGAAATATCGGAAATGAAAACCGGGACCGCGGCCTTCCCCGCATTTCGTTTTATCATTCCCGGACGGGCGGTCTCCGCTACCGGTTCCTCCACAAATGTATTCCACTGGCGGCAGGAGGGGCACTGTCCCATCCACTTCGCCGACTCATATCCGCACTCTTTACAGAAAAAAACGGTGTGATTCTTTGTTTTCGCCACGAAACGCTCCCTTTCTCAATCCTTCTCTTAAAAGACCGAAAGGGGCTGCCGCACAGCCGGATCTGACCTGTACGGTGCCCCTTTTTTCTTATTTCCGAACGATCCGGACCTCTACGCTCTTTCCTTCGGAAAGCTCCACAGAAAGGCTTAGCTTTCCGCTCATGTTGGTGACCATTCCTCCGACGGCCACGCCGTCCTCAAACACCTCATATTCCATATCGTCTTCCAGCTGCACGGTAATCTGCGCGTCCTCCGTACCCTCAACGCGGAAGGTAACATCCGTGTCGCTGACGGAAAAATCATTGACGGCGGTTCCCGGAACCGACTCATAGACAAACATGCCGTTTCTTTCCAGCTTGGTGATATCCTTAAATGTCTTAACCTTATACAGATCGCCGTCATGTTCAAAATCCTCTGCCTTGGATTTTACATCCAGCATATAATTTCCAAAACTGATAGTCCCATTCTCCTCCGCACGGATCAATTCATTGATTACTGGCATAATACTTAATCTCCTTTTGTGTTTCCTACTAATCCATGGTTTTTTGCATGCGAGCATGAAGAAACCATTCCTTTAGCTGTCCTATGCCCAGCTCATTGCTTGCTGTACATTATACCATACCGACCGGCGTTTTTCCAGCGGTTTGTGGATGGACGGCGGAAAATTTCAGCTGGCCGTCCAGAACGGTGACGTCAACGGTATCGCCCTCCCGGACGGTTCCCTCCAGTACGGCTTCCGCCAGCTGATCTTCCAGCAGATTCTGGATGGTGCGCTTTAACGGTCTTGCCCCGTATTTTTCATCATAGCCCTTTTCGATCAGGAATTCCTTCACATCCTCCCCGATTTCCAGATGAAGATCCATCTGCCGGGACGTCCGTTTGGCCACTGACCGCAAAAGGATCGCCACGATCTGCTTCATATGCTCCTTGGTCAGCGGATGGAATACGATGATCTCATCGATCCGGTTTAAAAATTCCGGTTTGAACAGACGCTTGACCTCGTCCATCACTCCGGTCTTCATCCGGTCGTACCGCATTTTTTCATCATCCTGAGAGGTAAAGCCTAAAAGCTTCGGCGCCACGATGTTCTCCGCTCCCGCGTTGGACGTCATAATGATCACCGTATTTTTAAAGTCGATCTTATGGCCCTGGGAATCGGTAATGTGGCCGTCGTCCAGAACCTGGAGCAGGATGTTGAATACATCGGGATGGGCTTTCTCCACCTCATCGAACAGCACCACGGAATAGGGATTGCGGCGGATCTTTTCACTCAGCTGGCCGCCTCCCTCATAGCCTACATATCCTGGCGGGGAGCCGATCATCTTGGAAACGCTGTGCTTCTCCATATATTCCGACATATCGACGCGGATCAACGCGTTTTCCGTTCCGAACATGGCTTCCGCCAGCGCCTTGCACAGCTCCGTTTTTCCCACGCCTGTGGGCCCCAAAAACAGGAAGGAGCCGATGGGCCGCTTAGGATCCTTTAATCCGACCCGGCCCCGGCGGATGGCTTTCGCGACGGCCGCCACCGCTTCCTCCTGGCCGACGACCCGCTCATGAAGAATGGATTCCAGCTTTAAGAGCCGCTCCGTCTCCTCCTCCGCCAGCTTGGATACCGGGATTTTCGTCCAGCCGGATACCACGTCGGCAATGTCGTTTTCCCCAACTGACAGCTTTTTGGAGTCTTTTTCCTGCTGCCACTTTTCCTGAAGCTTCTGGATCTCCTCCCGCTTCTTTCCCTGTTCCTTTTTAATCTCCCCGGCTTTTTCGTAGGCCTCGCTTTGAACCGCCTTTTCCTTCTCCGTCTCCAGCTCCTTGATCTGGGCCTCCAGCTCTTTGATCTCCTTGGGTTCCACAAATACCGTCAGCCGGAGCTTGGAGGACGCCTCGTCCACCAGGTCGATGGCCTTATCCGGCAGGAACCGGTCGTTGATATACCGCGCGGAAAGCTTCACCGCCGCCTTTAAGGCCTCGTCGGTTATGGTTACATGGTGATGCTCCTCATACTTTGGCCGAAGCCCCTTTAAGATCTCAACGGCTTCCTCCTCCGTCGGCTCCTCCACGGTCACCGGCTGGAACCGCCGTTCCAGGGCCGGATCTTTTTCGATATATTTCCGATACTCTTCGATCGTGGTCGCTCCCACCAGCTGGATCTCGCCCCGGGCCAGGGAAGGCTTTAAAATATTGGAAGCGTCCAGGGCGCCTTCCGCTCCGCCCGCGCCGATGATGGTATGGAGCTCATCCAGGAACAACAGCACATTCCCGGCTTCCCGCACCTCGTTCAACACGTTTTTGATCCTCTCCTCAAACTCGCCCCGGTATTTGGAACCGGCCACCATTCCCGACAAGTCCAAAACCACCACCCGCTTTCCGCGGATTGTTTCCGGGACGTCTCCGGATGCGATCATCTGGGCCAGGCCCTCGGCTACGGCCGTCTTTCCCACGCCCGGCTCTCCGATCAGGCAGGGGTTGTTTTTGGTCCGGCGGCTTAGGATCTGGATCACCCTCTGGATTTCCTTCTCCCTTCCGATCACCGGATCCAGCTTTCCCTCCTTCGCTAACCGCGTCAGATCCCGACTATAGGAATCTAAGGTCGGCGTTCCCTGGCCGCCTTTTTGCGCCCGTCCCGAGGCAAGTTCCTCCCGTCCGGCCGCACCATCCTCTCCCATAGCGGAAAGAAGATCGATGTAGAGCTTCTGGATACTGATATTCATCGTATTCAAAAGCCGCACTGCGACACAGTCCGACTCCTTTAACAGCGCCATCAAAATATGCTCCGTGCCGATTAGCGGCGCGCGGTAGCGAACCGCTTCCCGGTAGCTGTTTTCCAGAACATGGCGGGCGCTGGGCGTATAGCCCTCCCGTTCCCGCACCTTCGTGTTCTGATAGGAAGCCACCAGCTGCTGCTCCAGAGCCAGAAGCTTTTCTAACTTCACCTCATTGGCCTCCAAAACCCTGGCGGCCGTTCCGCTTCCCTCCTGTATCAGGCCCACAAGAATATGCTCCGTCCCCACCATGCGGACGCCCATATTCTCTGCGGCCTCTGCAGCAAGCGCCAGCGCTTCCTTTGCTTTTTCTGTATATTGATCCATTCTGTCCATAATCCTCCTACTGAATTTCCGGTAGCCTCTCCCGCAGAAACGCGGCTCTGGCAGCATCCAGCTCCTCCCGGCTTAAAGGCTTCTCCGACCGGCTCAAAAGATTCGCCGGCTGGATCCCCACCATCAATCCAAAAAGGGAGCAGGGTTCGTCTGTTTTTAAGATCCCGTCATTGATTCCCGCCATAATCTGGGATAACAGCTCCATGGCGTCTTTTCTTGTAAGCCTTCGGGCATACCGAAGCACGCCGTAGGATTTATAAGCCTCGTCAGCCCGGCCCAAAGGCCTCTGACGCAGCGCGTCCTTCCGCAATTTCTTTTCCTGTACGTCTAACTCCGCAGCCGTTTTGGCCACAAGGTCGATGATCTCCTTCTCGCTCTGTCCCAGCGTTTTTTGATTGGACACCTGGTAAAGGGAACCGAAGTTTTCCCCGCCGTCTCCGTAAACGCCTCGGATCACCGTACCGAAGCGGGCCATATCCGCCGTAAGGCTGGCAAAATTCTTCTTTCGGGACAGCACCGGAAGATGGACGACGGCCGAAGCCCGAAGCCCCGTTCCCACATTCGTCGGGAACGAAGTCAAATACCCGTATTTTTCATCAAAGGAATAGTCAAACCGGTTCCCGATATAATCGTCGATCCGGTCCGCCCTTTGGTACAGGCGGGAAAGGCACAGCCCCATATCCACCGTCTGGATGCGGATATGGTCGTCGCCGTTTAAAACGACGCCCTCCCGCTCATCCTCCGAAAGGATCAGCCCCGACGGCTGATGCTTCTTCAGCACGCTGCGGTTGATGGCGCGCCGCTCGAAAAGCGCCGTTTTTTCCAGATCCGCCATCCGGTCCAGATAAGCGAACCGGAACTTTTTTCCCTCAAGGGACCCGATTCCCGCCAGCCCCTCATAAAGCTTTCCCGTCATTTCCGCGCTCTGTTCCCTCGTCATCTTTCCGGGGAACGGATATTCCCGCCAGTTGCGCACCAGGCGGATCCGGCTGTATATCACATTGGAGCCAGGCGTTCCCGGATCCTCATACCATTTATTCATGCTGACTGATCTCCTCCTCCAGCCTATGGATCTCATCCCGCAGCGAGGCCGCCTCTTCGTACTCCTCCCGTTTTACGGCGTCCTTGAGCCGCGCCTGTAAAAGCCTTACCCGCTCCTTCGCCGTAAGCGCCGCCTGCGCCCCGGACGAAGCCGCTTCATTTTCCGAAGGCTCCGGTGTTTCCTGGGATGCGCCGTCTTCCTTTAAGGGATCCTCGGTTTCCCGCGCCGTCTCCGCCTCGCCTGCAAGCGGGCGCTTCCAGTCCGCCGGCCGTTTTCCCACATGCTTTTCACTTCCCTGGAGATGGCGGATATTCTCCGCGATCAGCGGGTCGAAAACGCTGTAGCAGTCGGGACATCCAAACTGACTGTTTTTTACAAACTCCTCATACGTGGTGCCGCAGGTGGGGCAGACCACGCCGGAAAACCGTTCGCTGGTACGGTCCGTCTCCTGCATCCCCAAGAGGCCGGACAAGAGCTTTCCCAAGGGAAACTCCCCCTCGAACAAAGCGGAATACTGTCCCATATCGATATGGCTCGCGCACTGGGCGCAGAGGTTATGCTCCGTCTTAACGCCGTTGATAACCTCCACATATTTCACGGTTGCTTCCCGTTTTTTGCAATGTTCGCAAAGCATTTTGTTCCTCCTTCTATGCCGGTCACGCCTGTCCGCCGAACTCGTCAAAAATCTGGTCCACAAGCGCATGGACCTCGTCCCGGCCCACGTTCTTGCAGATCCCGCGGGCCACTAAAAGCGTCAGATTTTCCTTCATCTCCTCCATCGCTCTCAGTTTATCCATATCCAGGGCGATCACGGCTCCCCGTCTCCTGTCCAGACGGAGATATCCCTCCTGCTTTAGTACAGAATATGCCTTATTGACCGTATGCATGTTAATCCCGATTTCGTCCGCAAGCTGCCTTACGGAAGGAAGGCTGTCTCCCTCCCGCAAAGAATCCGTCGCAATCCCTACGATGATCTGATTGCACAGCTGAACATACAGCGCTTCCTCGCTGTTAAAATCAATTTTCAATATCATACGCTCACCGTCTTTCGTTTTCTGTCTGCGCCGTTTCTACTGCGACGCGCAGATTTTAAGATATTATTATTACATCTGTTATATTCACATAGTAACAAATTCCCACATTTTCGTCAAGTGCCAATTCCTGGCGGACGCCGCAGTTCCCAGCAGTCCGCAGTTCCCGTCGGATATCCTCCCGCCCCGGCAGCAGCCCGCAGCTCCCGGCGGATGTCCCCCGTCCCCGGCAGCGGCCGCAGTTCCCAACAAACGCCGTCTACCGCCTCGTCCCGTCCGCCGCGCGGCTTTCTACGATCGTTCCCATGAGCCAGGCCGCGTCATTCATCTCTTCCTCCATATAAGCCCGGCCCTCTTCCTTCTCATAAGCGGCGAACAGCGCCGCGAAAACCAGCTCCTGATTCTTCTTTTCCTGCTCCGGAATCCCCGTTAATTCCAGGATAAAATATTCTCTGTGACGGAGCATATTTTGAAAAAGATTTTCCTTCCGCTCTTTCTCGGAGCTTTGATATAAAAACGCGCCGAAGCCCATCGTAAACCCGTCCGGCTCCGATGCGTAAAGGGTCCGTTCCGTATCGCTGATCCGGTAGTAAACCAGATATTCGCCTCCGTCCTCCCGAGGAACCGTCCGGTACGGGCCGGCATCCGGCTGATAAACAAAATGCCAGTCGCCGTCAATAAACGCCTTCAGCCACCCCTTCGGAAGCCGGTTTAGCTCCGCTTCGACCCGCGCCGCATCCTCCGGGGAAGCGAAAACCGGATTTCCCGACAGATCCCAGACGCGCACATCGTATCCCGGCTCCGGCTGTCCCTGGGAATTGTAATATTGAAGTCCCTGATACTGGTTGGTCAAAAGCGCGCCGTCCGGCGAAAACCAATACAGGTTTCCATCGATTTCCCTAGGGCTTTCCTGGTTCATGATCCCATCCGGCGAAAACCAATACCAGCTCCCATTCTCTTCAAACCACCCGATAACCGCGTTTCCCTCTTTGTCATAATAATACCACCGGCCGTTTTCTCCCTCGCCGAGACATTTCCAGCCCACCGTCAGCCGGCCGTCCTCTTCAAAATGGTACATCTGATTGCTGATCTTGCGCCAGCCTGATACCATATTTCCATCCGCGTCAAAATAGTACCATTCCCCATCGATATCCTCAAAGCTGTTTTGGGCCATGCTCCCGTTTTCCCGCCGGTAATTCCAGCCGCCGGCCCCGTTTTCCATCCAGGTCCCGCCAGCCCCATACGCCGTCAGTTTCCCTCCGGCAAAGGGTGCGGCCAGGAAAAGCGCCGCAAAAAACGCCGCTGCAAAGAAATATCTCTTCATTCTCCGTCCTCCTTCTCGTTCTCCCGCCGTTTTCCTGTCATCCGGTAAAACAGCATGCAGCCGTAAAGGATCGCCGGAAACAGGACAAGGCAGACCAAAGCCGCCACGATCGCTCCCGCTTCTGCCCCGGAGACCGCCAGAACGATCAATAAAACGAAAAGAGCCGCGATCACAAAAATGCCTGCCCACGCAAGAATCCGCTTCATAACTTCTAACTTCCTTTCTCCCGCCGGTATCCGGCCGGATTCCCCATTTCCCCCTGCCGCCGTATCGTTTGTTTCTCAAAACTCCAATAAAAAAGGCTCTGCCGGTACCGGCAGCCGGGGATCCCTATCCTTCCAGCTTCATTGTACCATATCAGAGCCTTCTTTTTCACTATTTATTTTCTTATAATAATCTCATCCCGGCCCGGACCGTTGGAAACCATGGTGATCGGAACGCCCAGCTCCTCTTCGATGGCTTCGATGTACTTGCGGCAGTTCTCCGGAAGCTCTTCATAATTTTTAATGCCCCGGATCTCGCATTTCCAGCCTGGAAGCTTCTTATACACTGGCTTTGCCTTCTCTAAAAGATGGGTCGTCGGGAAATCCTTGGTCACCTTTCCGTCGATCTCATAGCCGACACAGATGGGAAGCTCATCCAGATAGCCCAATACATCCAGAACCGTCAGAACAACCTCCGTCGCGCCCTGGACCCGGCATCCGTACCGGGTCGCCACCGCGTCGAACCAGCCCATTCTTCTGGGCCGTCCCGTCGTGGCTCCGAACTCGCCGCCGTCGCCGCCGCGCTTTCTCAACTCGTCGGCCTCTTCGCCGAAGATCTCGCTGACAAAGGCGCCTGCGCCCACCGCGCTGGAATATGCCTTTACAACAGCCGTAATATTCTTAATTTCATAGGGCGGGATCCCGGCTCCGATGGCGCCGTAAGCCGCCAGCGTGGAGGAGGAGGTTACCATAGGATAAATTCCATGATCCGGATCCTTTAAGGAACCCAGCTGACCCTCAAGAAGGATATTCTTTCCCTCCCGGATCGCCTCATGAAGGTATTTCGACACATCGCATACATAAGGAGCGACAATCTCCTTATATTCCATCAAGGTCTGGAAAATTTCCTTCGGATCCAGCTCCGGCTGATGGTACAGATGCTTAAGCATCACGTTTTTCAAGGTGCAGACATTCTCCACCTTCTCCATAAGCTCCTCTTCGTCCCCGAACAGCTCGCTGACCTGGAAGCCGATCTTCGCGTATTTATCCGAATAGAACGGAGCAATCCCGGATTTGGTGGAGCCGAAGGACTTTCCGGCAAGCCGGGCTTCCTCGCAGGTATCAAACAAAATATGATACGGCATCAATATCTGGGCCCGGTCAGAAACCAAAATCTTCGGCGCCGGAACTCCCTGCTTGGTCAGATCCTCGATCTCCTGTTTTAAAAACGGAATATTGAGAGCCACTCCATTTCCGATAATACTCGTCGTATGCTGATAGAATACGCCGGACGGAAGCAGATGCAGGGCAAATTTTCCATAATTATTGATAATGGTATGGCCGGCGTTGCTTCCTCCCTGGAAACGGATAATGATATCGGATTCCTTCGCCAGCATATCCGTGATCTTGCCTTTTCCTTCGTCACCCCAGTTGGCGCCCACGATTGCTCTTACCATTCTTATATCCTCCTTTGGGTCTTGCTATACGTTGATCTCTGCCTTCATTCCCAGGCAGTCCCTGTTTTCCTCCAGGATCGGGCGGATCACTTCGTTTAAGAATTCCTCCACTTGCTCCGGAGCCCGGCCCACATAACGCATGGGATCCATGGTCTTCTTAAGCTCTTCCAGAGAAAGATTGAAGGACGGATCCGCGGCGATCAGCTCCAGCAGATTATTATCCTTTCCTTCCACCTTCACGTTCCTTCCCGCTTCCATGGAAAGCTCCCGGATCCTCTCGTGCAGTTCCTGACGGTCTCCTCCGGCCTTTACCGCATCCATCATGATATTTTCCGTCGCCATAAACGGAAGCTCGGACATCAGCCGCTTCTCGATCACCTTCGGATATACCACCAGGCCGTCCACCACGTTCAAGTACAGATCCAGAATACCATCCACCGCCAAGAAGCCCTCCGGGATTGAAAGCCGCTTATTGGCAGAGTCGTCCAGCGTCCGCTCAAACCATTGGGTGGACGCCACCAGCATGGGATTCATCATATCGGACATCACATAATTCGCCAGGGAAGCGATCCGCTCGCTTCTCATGGGATTTCTCTTATATGCCATAGCCGAAGAACCGATCTGGTTCTTCTCGAAGGGCTCTTCTACCTCTTTTAGATGCTGAAGAAGCCGGATATCATTGGAAAACTTATGGGCGCTCTGGGCGATTCCCGCCAGCACGCCAAGGACACGGCTGTCAATCTTTCTGGAATACGTCTGTCCGGAAACCGGGAAGCAGTCATGGAAGCCCATCTTTTCCGCGATCCGCCGGTCCGCCTCGCGGCACTTCTCATGATCGCCGTCAAACAGCTCCAAAAAGCTGGCCTGGGTTCCCGTCGTTCCCTTGGAACCCAAAAGCTTCATCGAACGGATCACATGATCCAGATCCTCCAGATCCAGGCTCAGATCCATTAACCACAACGTCGCCCGTTTTCCTACCGTCGTCGGCTGCGCCGGCTGGAAATGAGTAAACGCCAGAGTCGGCTGCTTTTTGTACTTATCCGCAAAAGCCGCCAGCTCGTTCATTACATTGATCAATTTTCTCCTGACTAGCTTAAGGGCTTCGGTCATCAGGATCAGGTCCGTATTATCGCCCACGTAGCAGGAAGTCGCTCCCAGGTGGATGATTCCCTTGGCCTTGGGACATTGAAGCCCATAGGCGTACACATGGGACATCACATCATGACGAACCAGCTTCTCCCGCTCTTTGGCGGCCTCAAAGTTAATATCGTCCTGATGCTCCTTTAATTCGCTGATCTGCTCATCTGTGATCGGAAGGCCCAGCTCTTTTTCCGTTTCAGCCAGGGCAATCCAGAGTTTTCTCCAGGTACGGAATTTCTTTTCCGGTGAGAAAATGTACTGCATTTCTTTGCTTGCATACCTCTCGGAGAGAGGGCTCTGGTATCTGTCGTACATGGCACTCCTCTTTTCCAGACGGACTTGCCGATACCTTCGGCAAACCGTACTCTAACTATTTGCAATGACCCTGCGGGAAGCAGCCGGCTCCCCGCAGGATAGATCTTTTATTTCTTATTCTTATTTTCTGTCCTCAATTCCCAGTCTTCTGAACACTTCGTTATAAGCGTCCTCTACGTTCCCCATGTCTCTTCTGAAACGGTCCTTATCCAGCTTTTCATGGGTCTCTTTATCCCACAGACGGCAGGTATCCGGGGAAACCTCGTCGGCAAGGATCACCTGGCCCTTATAGCGGCCGAACTCGATCTTAAAGTCTACCAGGTCGATTCCCAGGCTTCCAAAATACTGCTTCATGATCTCGTTAACCTGGAACGCGTATTTTTCAATGGTATTGATCTCTTCCTCCGTCGCCAGATCCAGCGCCAGGGCATAATACCGGTTGATAAACGGGTCATGGAGATCGTCGTTCTTGTAGCTGAACTCCAGCGTCGGGCGCTTTAATACGATTCCCTCTTCCATTCCCATCTTTTTCGCAAAGCTCCCGGCGGTGATATTCCGGATGATCACCTCAAGGGGAATGATCTCAACCTTCTTTACGGCTGTCTCACGATCGGACAGCTCCTCGATATAGTGGGTCGGGATCCCGTCCTTCTCGAACAGCTTGAAAATATGGTTCGTCATCCGGTTGTTGATGGCGCCCTTTCCTACGATAGTGCCCTTTTTCTGACCGTCAAAGGCGGTGGCGTCATCCTTATAGTCTACAATCAATACGTCGGGATCCTCCGTCGTATAAACCTTTTTTGCTTTTCCTTCATACAGCAATTCAACTTTCTTCATGGCTTCGCCCTTCCTTTTCTTGTGTTGCTGCGCCGATTTTCAGCGCATCGATTCCTTTCCTCAGACGGCCCGCGGCAGTCCAGA
>DGYMR06203__coassemble_1852_pt1 | contig 11804 bp, 8 predicted proteins | sample DGYMR06203__metabat2_high_PE_052 | metagenome-assembled genome bin DGYMR06203
TCTCTTCTACCATGCGGTTCACCGCGTTATTTCCGGCGCCGCCTACGCCGATTACAAGAATTCTCGCGGAATTCTCCGCCTCATTTATCTTAATCTCCAACAAGACTGTCTCCTCCTTCTCCCTCTCGTCCTGATTTCTATTATGATCTTTTTTCTGTATTCATCACTCGCTGGTCTAACATATATCATATTTGATTTTTATGAAAATATCAACCACTAATTTTTTAAATAAAGCTTTAATTTTCTTTCCCTGACCGGCCGCGAAATCCGCCTAAGATTCCTGCGGTTCCTTGCGGAACGTATAAGTCGGACTGGAATTGGCCGCGTCGTAGGTGTCCAGATACAGGGTGCCGGAAAGTCCTTCCAGCTCTGGAAGAATATCCCTTAATTCCGCGATCTTTCCATTGATTTCCGACGAATCTCCCAGCTCCACCCTGATCCCGCCGATGGACAGCTCCGCTTCTCCGAAGCTGTTGTAATGGATCTCGTCCACCTCGACCTCATTTAAGGAAAGCACCTGGGTCAGATTCAGGATCTCCTCGAAGATTTCCTGATCGGCCACCGGCAGCGGCTGATGGAGGACGATATGTCCGTATTCCAGGCCCGTTACCCACGGCACGCCGGGAAGCTGCTCCGAAGAGCTTTCCACAATAATGCCATCCTTATCAAAATACATATAGCTGCTCATGTCCGACACGTAGCCCACTACGCTCTTTTCAAACACCACGATCTCCACCTTCGTGGGGCTTTTAAACTCAATGGTATATTCTTCGATAAAGGGGATCGACTTATGCTCCCGGAACTGGTTCTCATAATAGCAATAAGCGGAATTATCCGACCACCGTTCACTAAAGATCAGATCGATGATCTGCTCTTTCGTATAATGTTGATTTCCGCTTACCTCGATCTCCGTGATCCGCACGGAAAACAAAAGAACGGCGATCAGAAGAAGAAGGCCAAACACCACTCCCAGCACCAGCCCGATCTTCTTCCCCCGCCTTCTGCGTCTGTAAAGTCCATATCCGCCGAATCCGCCGCGTCCTCTTCGTCTTCTCATCTCCATCACCTGTATCTCTTTCCCTCTGCCGCCGTCTCCTCGCCTGATCCGATTTCCCGCACATCCGCGCCCAGCATGCGAAGATCCCGGCAGATATCCTCATATCCTCTTTTTATATACCCGGAATCCGCGATCCGGCTCTCTCCCTCCGCCGCCAATGCCGCCAGCACAAGGGCCGCGCCGCCCCGCAGATCCGGCGCCCTCACAAAGGCCGGCCTTAGCGGATAGCGTCCTTCCGCAAAAACTGTATCTTTTTCAATCCCGATCCCGGCTCCAAACTGCCGCATCTCTTTGGCCGCCTCAAACCGGGCTTCAAACACCGTTTCCCGAATCCGGCTTTTTCCATTGGCCGTACAGGCCGCCGCCAGAAGGAGGGGCTGAAGGTCCGTAGGAAACATGGGATAAGGCCCCGTTTCCAGCCGCACCGGCTCCGGCCGCTTTTCCATCACCAGCCGGATCTCCCGCTTCTCCTCATCCGCCTGGATCCTGGCTCCCATCCGCCTCATTGCTTTCAGAGGCTCTCTCAGATCACCCGGACGGACGCCCGAAACCGTCACGTCCCCGCCGGCGGTCATGGCCGCCGCCAAATAAGTTCCTCCGCAGATCCTATCCCCCTGCAGATCAAATTCGCAGGCTTCCAGCTGCTCTTTTCCTTCGATCACCAGCTCCGGGCCGCCCGCGCCGCGGATCCTGGCCCCCATTTTGATCAGAAACCGGCAGAGCTCTTCGATTTCCGGCTCCATGGCGCAGTTTAAAAGGATGGTCGTCCCCTCCGCCAGAACCGAGGCCAACAGCGCGTTCTCCGTCGCGCCGACGCTGGGATAGGGAAATACGATCCAGGTACCAAAAAGCCGCCCGGATTTCGCCGCGGCCTTGGCCGTAATCCAGCCGTTCTGCTCCTTAAATCCGGCTCCCAGCCGCTCCAGCGCATGAATATGGAAATCGATGGGCCGCTTTCCGATCACGCAGCCGCCGGGATAAGCGATCACCGCCTCCCCCAGTCTTGCAAGCAGCGGGCCTAAAAGAAGGCAGGAGGAACGCATCTTCCCCGCATAGGTTCTGGGAATCTGGTTCCTGCAAAGCGCCGAAGCGTCGATCGTCACGCAGTCCTTTTCCAGGCTGACCAGGCATCCTAAATATCTCAGGATATCCGCCATGATCCTTACATCGGAAATCCGGGGAACATGGCGAAGCACCGTCACGCCCCGTCCCAAAAGCGCCGCCGCCATCAGGGGCAGCACCCCGTTTTTTGAGCCTTGAACCTGGATCCTTCCATTTAACGGCAAAAGCCCCTGCACCTGTATCGCGGACAAGCCGATCCCCCCAGAAAAAAGCTATACCGTATCTTATGCAGGGGGAGAATGTCCGGTTCCCGTTATTCCTTCCCGCCGGTTCCGGCCGCCTAGCTTTCCAGCCGGATCTGATTGGAAACACTCAAAACCATTCCCATTTCGATCATCAAAAACAAGACGGAGGTGCCACCGTAGCTGATAAACGGAAGAGTAATTCCCGTATTGGGGATCACGTTGGTAACAACCGCGATATTTAAAACCACCTGGATGGCGATATGGGCCATTACCCCGACCACCAAAAGGGCGCCGAACAGATCCGGCGCGTTGCCGGCGATCACCATGAACCGGTACAGCATAAACAAAAAGATCAGGATCACGGAAACCGCGCCGAACAATCCCAGCTCCTCGCAGATAATGGCGAAGATCATGTCGTTCTGGGGCTCGGGAAGGAAGCTGAGCTTTTGGATGCTCTGTCCCAGCCCTTTTCCAAGGAGGCCGCCTGAGCCAATGGCGTAAAGTCCCTGAAGCACCTGGAAGCCGCCGTCCTGGGCGTAAGCCTCCGGCTCCTTCCAGACCAGGATCCGCTCCAGCTGGTACTCATGGAGGATCCCCACCTGCTCCAGCGCCAAAGCCACCGGTTCGGCAAACAGGATCACCGCCGCGATCAGCGCCGCCGTCAAAACAAAGGGCCACTTCCGTTTGCAGGCCACAAACATCATTACAAACGCGATTCCGACGATAATAATTCCGGAACTTAGGTTATTAACCGTTACCAGAAGGGCCAGCGGGCCGATCAATGCCGCCAGCATTCCCCAGACCCGCCATTCGTTGATCTTTTTCCCCAGCTTGGTAATGATCACCGCCAAAACCAGGATCACCGTAACCTTGACCAGCTCCGCCGGCTGGATCCGCAGCGACCGGGTTCCCAGCCACCGCTTCTTTCCGTTGACCTCGATGCCCAGGCTGGTAAAATTCACCAGCAGCATACAAACGTAGGACACCACAATGGCCGGAATGGTGAACCTCGCGAAAAAGTGATAGTTCATTTTGGAGATCACCAGCATCATCACGAAGCCGGCAAAGGCGATCTGCGCCTGGCGGACCATATAATAGGACGGAGACTGGCCGTTTACCTGAGCGTTGTAATAGCTGGAGCTGTAGATCATGATCAGGCCGAATACCGTCAGGAAAATAATGGTAAACAGCAGGCTGTAATCATAAAACCGGCGGGGACGCTTCTTCCTGGGCTGGGCCTCCCCCTGGATGCGGGTCTGATCCCGGACCGGAACCTTGGGCGTCCTTGTCTGCGCATGGGCACGTGCCATCCTGGTCCTCCTTTCCTCTCAATAACGGGCGTTTCCGCTTCTTTATTTCAAAGCGCTACAGGCTGTTCACGCATTCTTTAAAGATCCGTCCCCGTTCCTCATAATTCTTAAACATTCCCCAGCTTGCGCAGGCGGGAGAAAGCAGGACGTAATCTCCGGCGTTGGCGTAAGAGGCGCAGACCTGAACCGCCTCCTGCATATCCTCGGCGTACATAATATCGGTAATTCCGTGGCGCTTAGCGCACTCGGCGATCTTGTCCCTGGTCTGTCCGATCAGCACCAGATACCGCACCTTGCCGTCAAAGCTTTCGATCCACTCATCATATTCGGAGTGTTTGTCGTAGCCGCCCGCGATCAGGAGCGTCGGCCCCGGCATCGCTTTGATCGCCTGGATCGCCGCGTCCGGATTGGTTCCCTTGGAGTCGTTGTAATAGGTAACCCCGAACCGTTCGCGGACAAACTCGATCCGATGCTCCACCGCCTTAAAGGCCAGGCAGGCTTCCCGGATCTCCTTTATGGATACGCCCATCAGGATCCCGATGGCCGCAGCCGTCATTACATTTTCATGATTATGACCGCCGATGATCTGAAGCTCCTTCACATCCAGGATCGGCTCCGTTTTCCGGTCATGACGGTAAACGATCTGATCTCCGTCCATGAAAACACCGGTTTCCAGCTTTTCCCTGCGGCTGAAATACAACACCTTGCACTTTAAGGTCTCCCCAAAGGCACGCAGGATCGGATCGTCATAATTTAAGACGCAGCTGTCCTCCTCCGTCTGGTTCCTGGTGATCCCCTCTTTTACCTGGATATAGCCCTCCATGGTCTTATGGCGGTCCAGATGATCCGGCGTAATATTGGTGATCGCCGACACGTTGGGATGGAAATCCATGATCGTCTCCAGCTGGAAGCTGGAAACCTCCGCCACCACCACCGAATCATCGGTGGTCTCCAGCGCATGGGCCGTATAAGGCTCGCCGATATTGCCCACCACAAAAACGCTTTCAAAATGGCGCTTCATGATCTCGCCTGTAAGTGCGGTCGTCGTCGTCTTTCCGTTGGTTCCCGTGATCGCCGCCAGTTTTCCCTTGGAACAGTGGTAGGCAAGCTCGATCTCACTCCAGATCGGGATCTTCGCCTCGTCTAAAACCGCCACAAAGGGCGCGTCCAGAGGGATTCCCGGGCTGATCACACACAGCTCCACTCCCGAAAGATCCGTCTTTTTCAGCTCTCCCAAAAGGACCGTAACCTTCGCGTCCTTGTCGAATTTCTTTTTCAGATCTTCCGCGGAAAGCTCTGTGTTTCCGTCATATAAAACCACTTCGCCGCCCTGGGCCAAAAGAAGCTTTGCCGCCGCGATCCCGCTGATCCCGGAGCCAGCTACCAATACTTTCTGTGACATGCTTTCGCCTCCTATAATCCTAAGTAAGCAATCAGGCAGAGAATCGCCGTTATGATCGAGAATACGGCAACCACCCTGGTTTCCGACCAGCCGCCCAGCTCAAAATGATGATGGATCGGCGCCATCCGGAAAATCCGTTTTCCGCCAGTCTTCTTAAAATACGCCACCTGAATAATTACGGACAGCACCTCTACCAGATAGATGAGTCCCACGATCGCGATAAAAATCGGCATCTGCATCATAAAAGCGCTTGATGCCACAAAGCCGCCCAACGCCAGAGAGCCGGTATCTCCCATAAAAACCCGGGCCGGATATACATTAAATAGAAGAAACCCTAAAAGGCTTCCCACTACGGCTCCGGTAATGGGACTGATCCCGCTTCGTTCCCCCAGCGCCACCACCGTAAAAAAGGTAGCCACCAGGATCGTCACGCTGGTACAGAGTCCGTCCAGCCCATCGGTAAAGTTTACGCCGTTGTCCGTTCCCAGAACAATAAAAAAGAGCGCGGGAACAAAAAGCCAGCCCAGATCCAGATAATAACCGTCCTCAAAGCCTCCGGTAAACGGGATCAGCATTTCGGTTCCCACATCCTTTGAGGTCAAAAGATAGCAGGCAAAGATCCCGGTGATAATGATCTGTCCGATCAGCTTCTGCTTCGGGTTTAAACCCTCCGAGCGCTTCATGACGATCTTGATGTAATCGTCCAGAAACCCAATGATCCCAAATCCCACGGTCACAAACAGGACCGGGATGATCCGCGGGTAATCCTTAAGATAAAAAAGGGACGTGATCACAATGCTGGTCAGGATGATCAGTCCGCCCATCGTCGGCGTCCCCTGCTTTTTCAAATGGGCCTGAGGGCCGTCGTCCCGGACCTGCTGGCCGAATTTTAATTTGTGGAGAAATGGGATCACCACCGGGCAGAGCGCCGCGCTGATCGCAAAGGCGATAATAACCGCCAGGATTGTTTCGTTTACCATGCTGCACCTCTATCTTTTATGTACACGTAGAAATAGTATAAGTCCTTTTCCCGGAATAATCAATCGTAACCTTCTTGAAATTGAATTTCCAGATAAGGCAGAATATTCTTGAAAATATCCCCAATTACGGGAGCAGCGATGGTCCCGCCGTAATAAACGCCCACAGGCTCGTCGATGGTAATGAGCGCGATCACCTGGGGATCGTCTGCCGGCGCGAAGCCGATAAAGGAGGAAATATATTTTTTCAAGCTTCTGGGAAGCTTTTCCGAAGTGGCGGTTTTCCCGCCGATCCGGAAGCCGGCAACCGCCGCCTTCTTCCCGCTTCCCTCCGCGACAACCTGCTCTAAAATATAACGCATGGAGGCGCTGGTTTCTTCGGAAACGATTCCGGAGCGCACCGGATATTCCAGCTTTTTATAGGAAGAACCGTCGCTTTTGCTTACGCTTAAGCCCAGATGAGGCGTGATCCGGTTCCCGCCGTTGATGATCGAAGAAGCGGTGGTGATCAGCTGGATCGGTGTAATCTGGAAGGACTGGCCGAAGGAAATGGTGGCCAGCTCCACCAATCCGATGTTTTCCTTTTTGTGCATGATCGTAGCCGCCTCGCCCGGAAGATCGATCCCGGTCTTTTCCAGGAGCCCAAACTGTTCAAAATAGTGGTAAAACGCCTCCGCTCCCAGCCGCTGTCCCACGTCGATAAACACCGGGTTGCAGGAATTCATCGCTCCCTCAAGGAAGGTCTCGGAACCGTGGCCGCCCGTTTTATGACAGCGGATCCTCCGGTCCTCCACAATCCGGAAACCCGGACAAAAAAAACGATCCGTAAGACTTACGGCGCCCTGCTCCAATCCGGCGGCCGCCGTTATGATCTTAAAGGTCGAACCTGGTTCATACGTATCGTTGATGCAGCGGTTCCGCCACATTTGGTTCAGCGCCGCCTGCACTCCTGCTTCTGCGGATCCGTCCGCGTTCTCCTGTGCTTCTTGCCCGGCAAATGCTTCCGCTGTCTCCGGCGCTCCTATCCCGGCAAGCGCTTCCGAACTCTCCCGCGCTTCCGCCGCCTCCCAGGGGGCCGTATCCTGCGTCAGGGAAAAAGGATCGTTGAGGTCAAATTCCGGAGCGTTGACCATGGCGTAAATCTCGCCGTTCCTGGGATCCATAATAATGATCGAAACGGCCTTGGCGCCCTTCTGCTCCATTACCTGATAGGCCGCCTGCTCCGCGTATTTCTGGATGTTCACGTCCAGACTCACCGTCAGCGTGTTCCCCGGAACCGGTTCGATCCGCTCCTCTCCCGCGTCCTCCAGTTCGATTCCCCTGGCGTCGGCGGGCGTCAGGAGCGTCCCGTCCATTCCCTTTAAAACCGACTCATACATGACCTCCAAGCCGATGATCCCCTGATTATCCGCGCCTGTAAATCCCAGCACCTTGGAGGCCATGCTGCCGTAGGGATAATACCGTTTATAATCTTCGTCCACCTTGATCCCCGACAGGCCGTAGCTTCGGATCCGGTCTCCCGTTTCCTTGGCCACATTGGTCTTGATGATCTCGCGGGAGGAGCGTTTTTCCACCTTTTTTTGGACCTCCTCCTGGGGAAGTCCCAGTTCGGCGCAGAGCGCGCCGATCACCTTCTCCGGTTCCGAAACCTGGCTGTGGATCACGGAAACGGTGCAGACCGTCCGGTTGGCCGCGATCACCGTCCCATTCCGGTCCCGGATCTCGCCCCTGGCCGCCTTGATGGTCCGCTCCCGCTCATGAAGCTCTTTTGCCCGTTCGCTGTAATGCTCCGACCGGAAAATCATCAAGTATCCCAGCTGGCCGCAGAGACCCGCAAGCATCAGCGCCAGGATCAAAGCCGCCGTCAGGATCTTTCGTTTATGACGCGCCAGAAACAGGGCCATTGCCATCCCGTCCTCATGGACATTTGTTATTCATTATATTAAGATGGTCCGGAATTATTCGTCTCCGGCGTTTCCTGCTTCTCCCAAGCCGGCGTCCCCGGATCCCGGCCCTTCGGTTCCCGCGCCCTGGGACTGTGCCCCGCCGGATTCCAACCTGCCGGATTCACCGCCGGCGGATCCGGTCCCGCCGGACTCAACACCTCCGGGGCTTTGTTCCCCGGGGCCGGGCGCTTCCATGATCTGAGCGTCCCCAGGCATCGGCTCGATCACCGAGCCGCCGGGCATACTGTCAGGCAGCCCCAGGCCGCCCTCATAGGGGATCACCTCTTCGCCGGGATTCTCCGTCTCCATGGGGATCGTCTCCCCGTTTTCATCCGTAGCCGGTTCCATCGTCTCTCCGGCTTCTCCGCTCTGGGTTTCTCCGGAGGTCCCGTCTCCGGTTTCTCCGGCGCCTTCCGTCGGCTCTAAGCCGCCTTCGTTCTGGTTTACGATTCCTTCGCCCTGTTCTGCCAGGCTCTCGTCCTCCGGCGCCGCCACATCGATATCCGGGAAGATATTCAAGTAAGGAAGAACCTCCGTCAGAATCTTCTGAAACACCTCCGTCGCAAAGGTGCTGTGGGCCTGCTCCTGTCCCGGAAGATTCGGCGTATCGATCACGACATACACCAGAATCTGGGGATCGTCCGCCGGCGCGAAGCCCGCGAAGGAAAGAAGATAATTTTCTGCGGAGCGGGGGATCTTCTGGGCCGTTCCCGTCTTTCCGCCCACCTTATAGCCGGCAACCCGGCCGGCCTTACCGGTTCCGTCGTCGCTTTCCACCGTCTGGAACAGCGCCTCGCAGATGAAATCGCTGGTGGACTGGGAAACCGTCTCCCGAACCAGAACCGGGTCCACGTTTTTCACTACCGCGCCCTGTTCATTTAAGATCTGCTTCACCACATGAGGCTCATAGTAGGAGCCGCCGTTGATAATCGAGCTTAACGCGGCCGCCATCTGCACCATGGTACAGTTATAGGTTTGTCCGAAGGAATTGCAGGCCAGGTCCGTCGGCCCCATATTTTCCGCCGTGTAAATCAGTCCCGAGGTATCCGCCTCGCCGGGAAGATCGATGCCGGTTTTCTGCCCCAGGCCGAACAGCGCCTGATACTTGGTAAACCGATCCACGCCCAACGCCGCCGACATCTGCATCATGGCGTCGTTGCAGGAAAGCATCAGCGTATGGGCCAAGTCGATGGTTCCGTGTCCCATGCGGCTGACGCACCGGATCCGGTAGCCGCCCACTTCATAGCCGCCGTCGCAGACATAGGTGGAATTGGGGCTTACGACGCCCTCCTCCAGGCAGGCCGCGACCGTCATCGCCTTGGACGGGGAACCAGGCTCAAAGCTGTCGCTGACGCAGAAGTTTCTCCACAGCTGGTTCCACGCCTCACTCTGTTCCTCCTCGGTCATGGCATCGATTTCCGCCTGAGTATAGTAGCCGCTTAAATCCCTGGGATTATTAAGGTCGTACCGCCGGTTGGTGGCCATGGCCAGAATTTCTCCGTTTCTCGGATCCATGGCGATTACCGCCGCCGTCTGGCTTCCGATTCCAGCCATCCATTCGTCAATATATTTCTCTACGATCTTCTGTATGTTGGCGTCGATGGTGGAGACGACGGTATTGCCGTTTTCCGCCGGTTTGATCACCCGCTCCATGTTGGACTCATCGTCCAGATATCCGTACTCGCGCCCGTTGGTCCCGATCAGATGGTCGTTGTAATACTGCTCGATCCCGCCGCTTCCCTGCTTTCCATTATCATAAGAAAAGCCCACCACGTTGCAGGCCAGAGAATTGTACGGATAAACCCTCCGGTACTCCTGCTCAAACCAGACGCCCTTGACCCGGTTCCGGCTTCCCGACGCGGCGTAGGCCTCGTTCATCTCATCCGCCTTGGCCTCAAACGCCTCCTTCTGGTCCATGGAAAGCTGCTTTTCATAAGGAATATAATAGGAATCCGCATTTTCGTTGATCAGGTTCGTGATTTCCGTCCTATCGTATCCAAATACCTCGCAGAGGGCCGTCACCGTCGGCTCCAGATAATTGTCCCTGCGCTGATTGATCTGATTGGGATCGATGATCAGGTTATAGACCATCTCGCTGGTGGCAAGATAGGTTCCGTTCCGGTCCACGATGTCTCCCCGTCTGTAGGGCAGCGTCCGGCTGTCATAGGAGGAATGCTGGCGCAGGACGATCTGGGTATAATCCTCGTTGTTTTCCTCTATCATCTGATATAAAACAACCACAAGTCCAAATAAAGCCAGCATCGTCACGAGAAACGTGACTGCCAGCTTTTCTTGCATGAACCGTGTGAATATTCGCTTGTTTCCGCCGTTATTGTTCCGGGATGTCTTCATATTGTCTTACATACTCGCTTTCTGTCTTGTCATACAGGCGCACCTGATCCTTATTGGCATAAACCATTCCAAGTTCCTCAGTCGCTACTTGATAAACATAGTCCAGATCCACGGAAGTTTCGATCCTGGTTTCCAACGCGTCGTTATTTGTCTTTAAGGTCTCGATCTCCTTTTCCAGCGTCTCGATATTCTTTAGCTTCGCCGTGATCGAGGACTGAAGCTGAAGGTAATTTACACACAGATAAAGAGCGCACACAACCGCCGCCGTAAGCGCGATCACATACGGCAGATCCATCTGCAGCGCTTTTTCCCGGTTCCTGCGGATCGTCACCGCGCTGACCCGGTTTGTTTTTTCCTGGCGGACCGGCCGTTCCAGCTGGCTCTGCGGCTCCCTTACCGCGGCAAGCTTTCTTGCGGCTGTTCCGGATACATATGGAGTACCGGCTCTGTAAGGCGTTTCTCTTCTCCGGCTTTTCGCTGCTGCCATATGTCCTCTCTCCCTTCTATTCCAAAACAATCATTTCAAATCTACGTTTCATCCTCCGCCCGCTGGAACACGCGGAGCTTTGCGCTCTTGGAGCGGTGATTCTCAGCCAGCTCTTCCTTTGACGGAACCACCGGTTTTTTCGTTACCACCGTTCCCCGGCTTTTCCGCCCGCAGACACAGACCGGAAAATCCGGCGGGCAGATACATGGATGTTCATTGGTGCGGAATCCGTTTTTTACGATCCGGTCCTCCAAAGAATGGAAGGTAATGATCGCCAGCCGTCCGCCCGGCTTTAAAAGCCCGATCATCGTATCGATGGAATCCTGTAAAACCTGAAGCTCCTGATTTACTTCGATCCGAATCGCCTGGAAGGTTCTTTTGGCCGGATGTCCGCCTCCGGTGCGCATCTTTACCGGAATCGCCGCCTTAATTAGCTCCACCAGCTCGTCCGTCGTTTCGATCCTGTGATCTTCCCTGGCTTTTACGATTTTCTCCGCGATCTTTCCCGCGAACCGTTCCTCCCCGTAATCCCTTAGGATCCGGGTCAGCTCTTCTTTTGAATACTCGTTCACCACGTCCGCCGCCGTCAGAGAACCTCTCTGATCCATCCTCATATCGAGGGCGGCGTCCTCCCGGTAAGTAAAGCCCCGGTCCGCCGTATCCAGCTGGTAGGAGGAAACCCCCAGGTCCAGATAGATCCCGTCTACCCGGCCGATTCCCAGCCTCTTAAGCACATCGTCAATGTTCCTGTAGTTGTCTCTTACAATCGTTACCCTGTCTCCAAAACAGGATAACCGCTCTCCCGCCGCCCGGATCGCCGCTTCATCCTGATCGATTCCAATCAGGCGGCCGCTTCCGTTAAGACGGCTCAATACCTCAAAAGCATGTCCTCCGCCGCCTAAGGTCCCGTCCACGTAAATTCCGCCGGTCTTGATATCCAGGCTGTCCACCGTTTCCTTTAAAAGC
>DGYMR06203__coassemble_1910_pt1 | contig 11453 bp, 10 predicted proteins | sample DGYMR06203__metabat2_high_PE_052 | metagenome-assembled genome bin DGYMR06203
TCCTCGTCAGTTTTCTTTGGGCCTGGTATTTCCCAGATTGGCCTGCACCCGGTTATAAAGCTCCTGCGCCGCGTTGTAGCCCATCTTTTTCTGACGGTAGTTGATGGCCGCCGTCTCCACGATCACCGCCAGGTTCCGGCCGGGACGGATCGGGATATTATGGCAGATCACCCGGTTCCCAAGGAACTCTGTATATTGATCCTCCAGGCCCAGACGGTCGTATTCCTTATTCTTATCCCATTCCTCCAGCTTGATCACCATATCGATGGACTGGGTATCTTTTACGCTTTCCACGCCAAACAAGGTCTTTACGTCGATAATGCCGATTCCCCGAAGCTCGATCAGGTACTTGGTGATCCCCGGCGCCGTTCCCACTAAGGTTACCTCGCTCACCTTGCGGATCTCCACCACATCGTCGCTTACCAGACGGTGTCCGCGCTTGATCAACTCCAGGGCCGCCTCGCTTTTACCAATGCCGCTCTCTCCCATGATCAGCACGCCCTCGCCGAATACGTCCACCAAAACTCCGTGAATACTGATCCTGGGCGCCAGCTCCGCCTTCAGCCAGCGGATCACCTCCGCCATCGTATCGGAGGTCGGCTTCTGGGAAAGCAGGCAGGGCACCCGGTAATAATTGCAGAGATCCAAAACCTCCGTCTCCGGGACCAGATTCCTGCAGAACACCAGACAGGGAATCTTACTGGACAGCAGCTTATCATACATGGCGATCCGCCGGTCCTTTCCCAGGCCGGAAAGATACGCGATCTCCACATTTCCCAGCATCTGGACGCGCTCATTATCAAAATGGTCATAAAATCCGGTCAGCTGCAGCGCCGGACGGTTCACGTCCGGATGGGACACCACAATTTTTTCCGTATCCAGCTCCGGCGTCAAATTCTTAAAATCCATCTTCCGGATCAGGTCCGTTATGGTAACTCCGTACATCTTCCTTCCCCCTCGTTTTTATCTGCGCGGTTCTTGGTCCGCTCTATTCTCAGGCTGCTCCGTTCCCAAGCCGTTCCTCTCGCAGCCAGCTCTATTTCTGATCTCGTTTCATCGTATCACATCCGCTTTTTCTTGTCACGGATTTTCTGCGGCGGCCGCCTGTTCCGTTCCGGTTTCCTGCCTAGGATCCATACCGCCGGCCGGTCCTGCCCCCGCATCGCCGGCTTTCTGCGCCGCCTGTTCTCCATGGAAAAACGCGTACACATTCTCAGCGGCTCTCCGGTTCATGCCTTCGGTTTCCGCCAATTCCTCGAAAGACGCGTCCCGGACCGCCTCCGGCGTCTTGAACCGCCGCATCAGCGCCTTTCTTCTTGCGGGCCCGATCCCTTCGATATCGTCAAGGACCGAATGGACCTGGCTTTTGCTTCGTAAGCTCCGGTGGTATTCAATAGCAAAACGGTGCGCCTCGTCCTGGATCCTGGTGATCAGCTTAAAGCCTTCGGAATGGCGGTCGATGGGGATCTCCACATTCTGAAAATACAGTCCTCTGGTCCGATGGCGGTCGTCCTTCACCATGCCGCAGACCGCGATGTCCAAGCCCAGCTCCCTAAGCACCTTAAGAGCTACGTTCACCTGGCCCCGGCCGCCGTCCATCATGATCAGATCCGGGAACCGGGTAAAGCTGCCCAGCCGGTTTCCCTCTGTCTCCCCGGAATACTCTTTCTTTTCTTCCAGCCCATGCTCAAACCGCCTGGTAAGCACTTCTTCCATAGACGCGTAGTCGTTGGGCCCCTGAACGGTTTTTATCCGAAACTTCCGGTAATCGTTGCGCTTGGGCCGTCCATCCTCATACACCACCATGGAGCCCACCGATTCAAAGCCGCTGATATTGGAAATATCGAAGGCTTCGATCCTGCGCACGCCGGAAAGTCCCAGCCATTCTCCGATCTGGTTCATGGCGCCGATGGTCCGAAGCTCCTCCCGCTTGATCTTTTCCTTATCCTGAGACAGGACAAGAAGCGCGTTTTTCGCCGCCAGCTCCACCAGCCGTTCCTTCTGTCCCTTTTTGGGGATCACGAATTTCACGCCCTGGCCCCGCCGTTTCGTAAGCCACTGTCCCACCAGCTCCATTTCATCAAACTCCTGCTGGGTCCAGATCTCCCGTGGAATAAAGGGCGTTCCCGCATAGAACTGCTTGATAAAGCTTCCCAGGATCTGTCCGTCCTCCTCCGCCGTAGAAGCGGAAACATGGAAATGTTCTCTTCCGATCAGCTTCCCGTCCCGCACAAAAAACACCTGCACCACCGCGTCCTCGTCGTCCCGGGCCATGGCGATAATATCCCGGTCCTCCATGCTCTGGCTGGTGATCTTCTGCTTTTGGGCCACCTGCTTTACACTGTTTAAAAGCTCCCGGTATTCAATGGCCTTCTCAAAATCCATTTCCTCAGAAGCGTCCATCATCTTCTGCTTCAGCATAGAAAGCACCGGGCCATAATGGCCGTTTAAAAATTCAACCGCCTGTTCCACAGACGTTCGGTAATCCGCCTCAGAAATAAAGCCCTGGCACGGTGCCGAGCATTGCTTAATGTGATAGTTCAGACAAGGCCGCTCCTTTCCCATATCCTTCGGGAGGTTCCGGCTGCAGGTACGGATCTTCCAAAGCTTATGGATCAGATCGATGGTATCCTTTACCGCCCCGGCGCTGGTGTATGGGCCAAAATACCGGCTCTTATCCTTCTTCATCGTCCGGGAAAACAGGATCCTGGGAAAGGGCTCCTCCACCGTCACCTTGATATAAGGATACGCCTTGTCGTCCTTTAACATCGTATTATATTTGGGACGGTATTCCTTAATCAGGTTGCATTCAAGAACCAGGGCCTCCAGCTCGGAATCCGTAATGATATACTCAAAGCGGGCGATCCGCGAGACCATCTTTTCAATCTTCGCCGTCTTATTCCGGCTGCTCTGAAAATACTGGCGCACCCGGTTTTTCAGGCTGATGGCTTTCCCCACGTAAATGATTTCATCATGCTTATCATGCATGATATAAACTCCCGGCGAGGCAGGGAGTTTTTTCAGCTCTTCTTCTATATTAAATAAAGATTCCGTCAACGCAATCGATCTCCATCAAATTTTTTCAGCGTCAGGATATGGTTTCTAAGGAGGCGGATCCGGCTCTCCCTATCCCCGGCGCCATTTTCCGGCGAAAGGTCAAAAACCATGTAGATATCATCCAGCTCCTTCGGCGTAATCTTTCCCGCCATCTTTGCCAGGTATTCCAGCATCCGGTTATAATCCTTTTCATCCATGGCGTCAAAGAAATCCAAAAGGAACGGATTGACCGGCTGCTGCCCGTCTCCGCTCTCTGCGGTCTCCAGATCGTAACCCTCCTGGTCATTCGCTTTCTTGCCATTTGCCTTCTGGCCGCCCGCCCCCTGACTGTCCGACCCCTGGGGGCAAACTCGCTCAAACCGGTACTGCTGCGAAGCCTCGGGATACTTCTCCCGATCCACCGGCTCCATAAACATAGAAAGGGGGCGCACCCAAAATTCAAACCGTCCATAAAGCGCCTGATACACCACCATTTCCTCTCCGGTTTCCGAATCACGGGCAATGGCGATCACCTGATACAATTTATTTTTAAAATGCCGGTAAAATTCCCCCGGCGCCGGCCGCTTTCGTTCCACTCTGAACTCCCTTTCTCTATCATCCCGATCCATTCTGATTCCAAATTTTTCTGAACTGGCCCAGCGTTTTCCGCTCTGGCTCTGCGGTTTCCGCCCTAGTCCTGCGGTTCCTCCGCCGGTCCCAGCTGGCCAAAATGATACCGGTTGGCGGCGCTCCAAAGCATCCATTCATCATACCCGGCGTCCTTTACCGCCTGGATCTGCACCGCTACCTCCGCGTCTCCATAGGAAATATAATTTCCTTCGCCCAGATAGGAGGCCGTAAAATCCTGGAGCCACGGGCGCACAATGGCCTGGCTGCTCACGTGGCCGTCCGCCTCCGCCGCAGCCTCCAGCACCTCTCTCGACTTCGTCAACGCCCCCAGGACCGTATCATAGGGCTGGGTATCCGGATGCTCGATTCCGAAGTTTCCCGTGCTATAATGGGACGGATAGATCATGGGACAAATATAGTCCAGATGCTTTGCCATCTCCGTATAGCTCTGGCCCACCGCGTTGGCGTCGATCTCGCTGCCGATGATCGTTCCAAATACGTCCGCCGACACAAAAAGCCCCTGGGAAGCTAGGTTTTCATACGCATAAGTAATAAATTCCGTGATCACATCCATCTTGGAACGGCCCTGGGTCACCGCCTCGTCAAAGACCACGTCGCTCATGCCGCTCTCAGTGGAAAAACGGATATAGTCGAACTGTACCTCATCGAATCCGGCTTCCTTCGCCGCCGTCCCCACCTCTACCAGGTAGTCCCAGACCTCTTTGCGGTAGGGATCCACCCAGGCCATTCCCTGGCGGTCCCGGTACAGGCTTCCGTCAGCCAGGTGAAGGCTCCATTCCGGCTTCTGTTCCGCCAGATATGGATCGCGGAAAGCAACCACGCGGGCGATCACATACAGCCCCCGCTCCTTTAAAGAGGCGATCAGGCTCTTGATGTCCTTCACATACGGACGGCAGGCGCCGATCTCCGTAACCACCGGAGAATCGATCTGGCAGGTGATCCTTCCTTCATCGTCTTTAAAATCGATCACCACCGTATTGATCTCGGTTCCCGCAGCGCTGTCAAGAATATTCTGGAACGCTTCCGGGCTTCCGGACATCGGCCCGGTAATATAGATTCCCCGGACTTTTTTGGGAACACGTCCCGGCAGCGCCGGATTCTCGCCATCTACGATCCGTACCGAAACGGTCCGGTCATTATTTTCCCCGGCCCCTTCGATCACCTTGATCCCGCTTGTTTCCTCTTCTGCCGCCGTTTCCTCCGGCATGGCAGGCGTTTCCTCCGCTGTTTCCGTCTCTGCGGACCGGCTGCAGCCCATAAGCGCCAGCAGTCCCGTCAGCATAAACGCAAATAACCATCTTTTCATTCTCAATCGATCCTCTTGTGTAATATTCTAACTCACTTCATATCCTAATTCAGCAATCCTATCATATCATAAGAAACCATAATACACAAGGGATTTTGCCGCGGGCCGCCAAGCGGCGCCCCGGACTGTCAGACAAAAAATCAGCGCCAGGAAAGAAACTATGGAAGAAATTTCAAAAAACCTCTGTTCAAATTCCGTTTTTTGTACGATAATAGACAAGTATAGAAATGACAGATGAATGCAAATGAGATTTTTGATTCAGGCAGGAGGAACAAACATCATGATAAGACAGGGTTTTGACAACGAAAAGTACCTTGCCATGCAGTCCGATCACATCCGGGAGCGGATCAGCCATTTCGGCGATAAATTGTATCTGGAATTTGGAGGAAAGCTGTTTGACGATTACCACGCGTCCCGGGTTCTCCCCGGATTTGAGCCGGACAGCAAGCTGCGGATGTTGATGCAGTTAGCGGATCAGGCAGAGATTGTGATCGCCATCAGCGCGGAGGATATTACGAAAAATAAGGTCCGCTACGACCTGGGAATCACCTACGACGTGGATGTACTGCGCCTGATCCGGGTTTTCACAGACCGCGGCCTCACCGTAGGAAGCGTTGTGATCACCCACTACGTGGATATCCCGGCCGTCGTCCAGTTTAAGCACAAGCTGGAAAAGCTGGGAGTCAAAGTCTACCGTCACTACGCCATCGAAGGCTACCCCGGAAACGTACCGTTGATCGTCAGCGACGAGGGTTATGGAAAAAACGATTATATCGAGACCTCCCGTCCCCTGGTGGTCGTAACGGCTCCCGGACCCGGCAGCGGGAAAATGGCAACCTGTTTATCCCAGCTTTATCATGAAAACAAGCGGGGCGTCAAAGCAGGCTACGCGAAATTTGAAACCTTCCCTGTCTGGAATCTTCCGTTAAAGCACCCGGTCAATCTGGCGTATGAAGCCGCCACGGCCGACCTAAACGACGTAAATATGATCGATCCCTTCCATCTGGAAGCCTATGGAAAAACCACGGTCAACTACAACCGGGATGTGGAGATCTTCCCGGTGTTAAGCGCGATCTTCGAGGGGATCTTCGGCGAATGCCCCTACAAATCCCCCACCGATATGGGCGTCAATATGGCTGGCTTCTGCATTTTTGACGACGAGGCCTGCCAGGAAGCGTCCCGCCAGGAAATCATCCGCCGCTACTATCAGGCGCTGGAAAAGCTGGTGAAGGACGACGCCTCAGAAAATGAAGCCTATAAGATCGAGCTGATCATGAAGCAGGCCCGGATCACGCCGGAAAACCGTTCCGTGGTTCCCGCCGCCACAAAGCTGGCGGAGGAAATCCAGGCTCCCGCCGCCGCCTTAGAACTTCCGGACGGACGCATCGTCCTTGGAAAAACTAAAAAACTCCTGGGCGCTTCCGCCGCCGTTCTGTTAAACGCCATAAAAGAACTGGGCGGCATCGATCATGAGCTGGATTTGATCTCCCCCGAGGCCATCGCGCCGATCCAGGAATTAAAGGTCCGCTATCTGGGAAGCATCAATCCACGGCTCCATACGGACGAGGTGCTCATCGCCCTCTCCGCCTGCGCCGCCCATGATGAAAACGCCCGGATCGCCTTAGAACAGCTTCCCAAGCTTCGCGGCTGTCAGGTCCACACGACGGTGCTGTTATCCGACGTTGATAAAAAGATCTTTAAAAAGCTGGGAATCGATCTCACCTGCGAGCCGGTTCATGAGGATAAGAAAATGAACGCGGACAATTAAACATTCGGACAGACGGCCGCCTCCGCTTAGAAAATTTTTGCCGGACTTTGCCGGCGGTCTTCTGGCCCGCTATAAAAAATCATCACAATAAGGAGGAGTTTGCCATGAACGAACCGATTTCTGCCGGCCTCAAAGCCTATGTGGAGGAAAACCAGGAAACCCTTGTAAAGCTTCTGGATACCCTTTGCCGGATCCCGTCCCCGTCCAACCATGAGGAGCGGAGGGCGCAGTTTATCAAGGACTGGTTTGAAAAAGAGGGCTGCAAGGGCGCTTATATTGACAGCGCGCTCAATGTGATCTATCCCTTCCACTGCGAAGAACAGAAGAATCTGGTTGCCTTTACCGCCCATACCGACACGGTGTTCCCAGATACGGAGCCCTTCGATGTCGTCTATGACGGCGATATCATGCGCTGCCCCGGCGTCGGCGACAACACCGCGAATGTGGCGATCCTGATGCTTTTAGCCAGCTACTTCACGAAAAGCGGCATGATCCCAAAGCAGGGAATCCTTTTTGTTGCGGATTCCGGCGAAGAAGGTCTTGGCAACTTAAAGGGCGTTCGCCAGCTGATGAAGGATTATGAAGGAAAAATCGCAGAATTAGTCGCCATCGACGGCTCCTACGACTCCATCGTCAACGAGGCTGTCGGCTCTCTCCGCTATCGGGTCGGCGTACATACGGAGGGCGGCCACTCTTATGGAAAATTCGGAAACCAGAACGCGATCCAGACTCTGGCCTCCATGATCAACACCCTTTACACCTACAAAGTACCCAAACCCGGAAAAAGCACCTACAACGTAGGTACCATTACCGGAGGAACTTCCATCAACACCATCGCCCAATACGCGGAAATGCGGTTTGAATACCGCTCCGACGTGCGGGAAAGCCTGGCGGCCATGAACCAGTTCTTCCAGTCGGTTTTGGAAACCTACCGGCATATGGACAACGTCCAGGTGGAATGCGAGCTGTTGGGCGAGCGTCCCTGCACCGGCGACGTAGATAAGGAAAAGCAGTCCGCGCTGGAAAATAAGGCCGCAGATCTGATGGAGGCGTTTACCGGAAAGCGTCCTCAATTCTATTCCGGCTCCACCGATTCCAACATCCCGCTGGCCGAGGGCATTCCTTCCATCTGCTTCGGCGGCCATATGGCGACCGGCGCCCATACGCGGGAAGAATTCTTGAACGCAAAAGACTTAAAGCTGGGCATGATGATCGTAGGCGCCTTTATGGAAACCTATTTCAACTAGAACCATGCCTGGAACCGTGCATTGAACGAAAATTTTTCTCCATAACGATCAACCGATCAAACAAACGAAACCGGACCGCAGGCCGGGAAGCATCCTTCCCCATCCGCCCGCATAGTCCGGTTTCTTTTCCCCTTATTCTATTTCCCCTTATTCGATCCCGCCGTCCCTTTCGCCCTCCAATGCTTAAAAGAACAGAAACAGCGTTCCGCCGATTGTCGATAACGCAGCCAAAGCATAGGAAGCCGCTTTCGCGCCGTTTTCTTCTCGTTTCAGATAAAGAAAAAGCCCCGCCGCTCCTAAAAAGCCGAGTCCCCAGGCAGTAAGCTGCCGTCCTAAATCATTGACCGGCGCGCTCCTGGCGCTGATAACCGCGATCACCATTGCCCAGGCAGTCATAAAATAAAAGATCCATTTTTTCGCCTTCTCACTCTTTAAGAAGCATAACAGAATCAGTCCGGCGATGCTGATCGCAGCCATCCCGACAAACATGATCATGTAAATTCCCAATGCCATTTTCTTTTCCTCTCTTTCTTCGTTTCATTGGCGCCGTCATTGAACCAGTACCGTTATGTCAGCGATGCCGGTTTCGGCCGATACCGGCCTTTCAATCATTCCGGCCATATCATTGGTATGGCATTATCATATCCGCAAATTCTGAAGAAATTATAGAGGAATTTCTGAAAAAGAAATTTGAATCTGAATTTGAAAACTTCCCTCCTGATCTTGAATCTCCAGCGTTCCGCCGTGGCGCTCTGCCATTCTCCGTATTCCTTGAAGACCCAGCTTATGGCTGTCTGCGGCGTTCCCGTCCGTCTCTTCCTTAATCTTATTTTTCTGCATCAGTGTCAGAACCCCGTCTTTTGCAGTGATCCGCAGAAATACCGGCTCTGCAGGATCCGCATACCGTTCCACATTGGAAATCAGATTATCGAGTATCCGCCTCAAATCTTGAATGCTCAAGGATCCGGCCTCCGCCTGGCATTGGGATAGATCCACCCGGCATATAAACGTCTCCTCTAAAAGCTCCTCCCATTCCTCCGCCATCTGTTCCATTAAAAACCTGACGTTTTCCACATGCTCCCTTTTTCCCGTTTCCTGTCCTAATAGCTGGTCCGTCAAATCCCGGATCTGCTCCGCCTTTCCTTTCACAAGGGACAGGTAGGCGTCCATTTCTTCCTTCTTCAGCCCTTCTTTATTCTGGAGAAGCTCGGAATAGGAAAGAATCGACGTTAGCGGCGTACGGATATCATGCGACAACGAGCGGATCCATTCCTCCCGCTCCATTCTCAGCTCTTGTTCTTTCTGCTCCAACTCCCGTTTTGACGCAAAAACAAGTCGAATCGTATCCGCCAGTTCCGCCAGCTCGTCCTCCCCTTCAATCGGGACCGCATCCTCCATTTGTTTCACATCCAGCGCCCGCACCGCTTCCGTGATCCGAATCAAATAAGAAATTCTCCCGCTTAGCAGGGAAAGAAAAAGCACCACAAAAATGGCCGCGGAAGCAGCCAGGCAGATGCTGCGCAGCCAGGCCGTCAAAACCGCGGCCTGCACCTGAGTCAGCACCATCCCGCGGTTCATCAAATAAATTTCCGCAACTGAATCTGAAGTAAAGAAAAGGAAGCAGAAAATAAACGCGGATAAAAGCAGCGACACGCCTAAATATTCCAAGATTTCCCTGGCCAGTTTTTTCCCTTCCCGACCCTTTCTTCCGGTCATATTTCCTCCGTTCATATCTCCACAGCCTTTGCCGCCGGTCCCGGCCGCGTCAATCTGCATAGTATCCCTTTCCCCAGGCGGTTTTAATATATTTAGGATCCCTGGCACTGTCGTTCAATTTCTTCCGCAGGTTTTTAATATGCGCCATGATCGCGCCGTCCCCAACCGCCTCCTCCTGCCAGAGGCTCTGATAAATATTCTCCAGGGAAAAAATCTTTTTGGGATGGCTAAAAAACAGCTCCAGCAGCTGAAACTCTGTTCTGGTCAGCAGAATCCATTCCCCGTTTCTCCTGACCGACTGACTATCCAGATCCAGCTGCAGATCCTTGTAGTAAAGAATATTTCCGGCGGCCTGGCTTGCTCCAGTTTCCTGACTTTCTTGCTCCGTCCCTGCCTGTTTTTCCTCCTCCCGCCGGCTTTCTCCTGCCTCCCGCATTCTTCCCGCGCGCCGCAGCAGCGCCCGTACCCGAAGAAGCAATTCCACATTAGAAAACGGCTTTACCAGATAATCATCCGCCCCGGAAGAAAATCCAATCGTCATGTCCGCCTCGCCGGAATATGCCGTTAAAAACATGACCGGCGCATCAGAATGTTTTCGTATTTCCATCGCCGCGGCAAAGCCCGACATGACAGGCATGTTAACATCTAAAATATACAGCTGGATCCCCTCATCCGCCTTGTCCAGCGCTTCCTTTCCGTTCTCCGCCTCTGCAACCTGATAGCCCTCCTGCGTAAGCAGCAATCTTAGAATATCCCGGATCTCTTTTTCATCATCCGCGATCAGGATCCGCTCTCTCCGATTCTCCATTTCTCCTCCTCTTAGGTTCCCGCCGCCTCGCTTCCATATCCGAGGAACGCAAGAAATCCCCGGCATCCTTCCGTCACATCCTCATACGTCCGCTTAAAATCCCCCGTGTACCAGGGGTCTGAAATCTCCGCTCCTGGCCTCTCTGTAAAATCCAGCAGAAGATGCAGCTTTTTTTCCGGATCCCCTCCCAGAATCCGGTTCATATTATGCAGATTTCGATGATCCATCCCTATAAGATAATCATACCGTTCATAATCTCCTCTGGTCAGCTGAACCGCCCGTTTCCCCTCGCAAGAGATCCCATGGCGCTCTAATATCTCTCGGGCCGGCGGATACACCGGATTCCCGATCCCATTCCAAATTTCTTCGCTGCTAGTGGCTGCGGAAGCGATGACGAACTCGTCCGCGATTCCAAGCTTTTTGGTCATGTCCTTTAAAATAAACTCTGCCATGGGGGAACGGCAGATGTTGCCGTGGCACACGAATAGTATTTTTATCATATCTCTTATATCCCTTCATAAGCCTTCAAACCTTGATATTACGGGCTTTCCGGCGCTTTTTTCGATTTTTGTGTTTTGCCCTAAACTCACACAATTCTTTGTAAATCTACGCAAATTCACGGGCAAATGGTGTAGTAAGTGGTGTAGTAACTTGGTGCATTTTCAACCTGATTTTCTCTGCTTTTCCGGCGTGACAGTTCCCTTGAAATCTATGATTTTCGCCATCTGCTCCGCTGCCCGGTCATAGCTGGCGTGAGTGTAGACATTCAGCGTCACTCCCACATCAGAGTGTCCCATCACATACTGCAAGGTCTTTATATCCATACCGGCGTTTGCCATATTGGTACAGAAAGTATGGCGGAACACATGGGGCGTGATATGCGGCAGCGGCTTGTCCGGGTACAGCTTTTTATACTTTTTC
>DGYMR06203__coassemble_1911_pt1 | contig 11452 bp, 9 predicted proteins | sample DGYMR06203__metabat2_high_PE_052 | metagenome-assembled genome bin DGYMR06203
GTTTTCCGCACTGAGGACAGAAATTTCCCGTATTCACCGAGCCGCAGGCGCAGGTCCAGGTTCCCGGCTGGTTTCCCGCCTGGCCCATCGCCTGGTTCATGGCAAACAAAGCGGCCGCGTCGGCTCCTCCGGCTCTGGAGGCCATATTCATTCCGGCGAAGGCCATCATCGGCCCCGCGTTGGGATTCTTCGCAGCTTCCTCCATCGCCCGCGCCTGAGCGTCCGTAAGCCGGGCCGCGGCCATTCCAGGATTCCGGAATACGGCGCTTCTCTGCAGCTCCTTGATCATCGCCTCGTCCTCGGAAGAAGCCGTAACGGAATTAATTCCCACGGAGCTGACGGCGATCCCGTAATGGCCGTCCCACTGTTCCGACAGGACCTCGTTTAACGCGTCCGCCAGATCGTCCGCATGGGACGGAAGGGCGCTGTAGCGGATCCCCATGGAGGAAATTTTTCCAAAGGCCGGCTGCAGGGCGGTCAAAAGCTCGCTTTTTAACTGGGAATCGATCTCGTCCCGCCGGTATTCCTCCTCCACGTTGCCGCAGACATTTTTATAAAAAAGAATCGGATCCACGATCCGGTAGGCATATTCCCCGTGGCAGCGGATGGAAATATCCATATCCAGCCCGATATTGGCGTCCACAACGCGGAAGGGCACCGGATTGGCCGTTCCGTACTTATTGCCGACGATCTCTTTCATATTGAAATAATAGATCCTCTGATCCCGGCCCGTATCGCCGCCCATGGTAAACCGCTTTCCAAACTGACGGAAGCTGTCCAGGATCCCTTTCTTTAAGCCGCCGTAGAAAATGCTGGGCTCCGCCGACTGGTCATACACATATTCCCCCGGCTCCGAGCAAAATTCCACGATCTGCCCCTGATCCACGATCATCATGCACTGGCCTTCGTTGACGGCGATCAGCGACCCGTTGGAGATCAGGTTTTCGCTTCCCTTCGTATTCCGGCTCCGGCCCGATCTGCGGTTTTCCCCTTTCTTTGCCAATACATCCGCCTCAAGGGACGGGCAGTAAAAATATTCTCTCCAGGAGTCTTCCAGCACGCTTGCCGCCGCTCCCGCTCCTACCTTTAAAATTCCCATCGCATTGCCTCCTGCTCTTTTCTTTCTTCCATTTCTTATTCCGGACCCTCGGCCGAAACCGGCTCCCTCCTAAGGGTTTTTAACAGCGCGATTTCCCCCGCATAGCCGGAAAGTTCGTTGGGCGTTTCCAGGCAAAAGGGAAGGTCCTTTAACGCCGGATGGTTGATGATCGATCCCATGGCGGAAAGTCCAAGGAAACCTTCTCCGATTTTCGCGTGACGGTCCTTTCTTGCCCCCAGCGGATTCATGCTGTCATTTAAGTGAACCGCTTTCAGCTTAGAAAGGCCGATGATCCGGTCAAATTCGGAGAGCACCTCCTCCAAGCGTTCCTTGATATCATAGCCCCCGTCCCATACGTGACAGGTATCCAAGCAAACGCCCATGCACTCCGGATGCTTCGTTCGGGAAAGGATTTCCGAAAGCTCCTCAAACCGTCCTCCGATCTCGCTTCCCTTTCCTGCCATGGTCTCCAAAAGCACCGTCGTATGGAGTTTCGGGGTCAAAATCTCGTTTAGCATCCCGGCGATCAGCCGGATCCCTTCCTCGCTCCCCTGCCCCACATGGCTGCCGGGATGGAAATTATAATAATTTCCCGGAACAAGTTCCAGCCGTTCCAGATCCTCCGACATGGCCCGGAACGCAAAATCCCGGACCTCCGGCTTATCAGAAGCGGCGTTTAACGTATAGGGCGCGTGGGCGATCAGCGGCCCCAGGCCCAGTTCTGCCTTCCGCTTTAAAAACGCCGCGATATCCTCTGGATCCGGCTTTTTCGCGCTTCCTCCCCGGGGATTCCGGGTAAAAAACTGAAAGGTTGTCGCTCCGATCCGCTCCGCATCCTTTGCCATCGCAAGAAATCCTTTTGCCGAGGAAAGATGACATCCAATATAAAACATAAATCCGCTCCTATTTCCTTTTTCTTCTGACCGGCTCCAAAAACCAGACCGCGCCCCTTAGCAAAACGGCGGACAGAGCCAGCTGGATCGCCGCGCTGACGAAAACCCAATGCTCCGTGATAAAATTTCCGGATGCGGCTCCCAAAAAATAACGGACCGTAAACTGTCCGCCTCCGCCGGACACCTGGCTTTCCAAAAGTTCCGCGAAGGTCGCTGCCGGATTCAGCAAAAGCAGGTACGCCGCCCATCCGGAGCTTGGCGCGGGCCGGACCTCTCCCGCCTGCAGGACCATGGAGTTGACCTCCATCTGGGATACGTTCAATAAAAACTGATTGAAAAGGTACGTTCCCGCCACCGCCGCCAAAAGCGTCCCATAGGTGACCACATTGGAAAACGTGGAGCGGCGCATGAGGGCCGACGCAAAAATCCCCAGACTGCCGCAAAACAGGGCCACCGTCACAAAGCAGAACATCAAAAGCGCCAGATCCTTTAAATTCATGCTGCCGTACACAAAGGTCAAAAGCAGCACTGGGAAGCTGGAAAACGCCATCACCAGCAGCTGGCTCAAGGCCGACATCAGCTTTCCCGCCACAATGTCCGCCGCCCGAAGCCTGGTAGTAAACATTAATTCCAGCGTATGCCGCTCCCGTTCCCCGCTGATGCTGGCCGACGTCAGCGCCGGCATAATAAACATCAAGAGGAGAAATTCCAGGGTCGCGACAAAGGCGTACAGCTGGAGAAAACTCTCATAGCGGATCGTATTGGAGATCCGCACCTGGACAATGGACGAATACATATTTAAAAGCGCCGCCGCTGCCAGAATCCCGTTAAACAGCATGATCAAAACCGGGATCCGGGGGCTTCTGGCCCGTACGGCCATCTCCCGCTTATAAACCGGATTATTCCTCACTGGTCAGCACCACCTTTTCTTTTTCATGGCTCGTGATCTGCATGAAAATGCTCTCCAGATCGCCCTGGTCTCGGTAGAACCCGCTGACCGGGACTCCGGCCTCCACCAGAAGGCGCAGAAGCCTCGCTTCCTCCGCTTTTCCTCCATGGAACCCGGCCCGGATCTCGCTCCCGTTTACGGAAACGGTACGCACATTGCATTCCTCGGAAAGGAGCTTTAACGCCAGCTCCTGGCTTCCGTTCACCCGGATTTTCAACGGATTGGAGTCGTTGACCTTCTTAAGGATCTCTTCCATGTTCCCGGACAGTACGATCCGTCCCGCGTCGATGATCCCGATATCGGTACACATCGACGACAGCTCCGAAAGAATATGGGAGCTTACCAGGATCGTTTTCCCCTCTGCGCAAAGCTCCTTTAAAAGCTCCTTAAACTCCATCCTCGCCCTGGGATCCATGCCCGACGTGGGTTCGTCCAAAACCAAAAGCTTCGGATCATGGATCATGGCCCTGGCCAGGCACAACCGCTGCTTCATGCCCCGGGACAAGCTGTCCACAAAGAAATCCGCCTTATCGGAAAGCTTAACCTGTTCCAAAAGTTCCCTGCACCGGTTTCTTCCCACCAGGCCGGAAAGTCCGTAGCAGGAGGCGAAAAACTCCATATATTCCCAGACCTTCAGATTATCATACATGCCGAACTCGTCCGGAACATATCCAAAATCCTCTTTTACCTGCTCCCGGTAAAGGAACGCGTCCTTTCCTCCAATCTCAACGGTGCCCTCGTCAGCCTCCAAAAGTCCCGTAATAATCCGGATCGCCGTCGTCTTTCCCGCCCCGTTGGGGCCGATAAACCCATAAAGCGCGCCTTCCTCCACATCCATGTCCAGCCCGTCCAGCGCCAGAAAGCTTTTAAATCGTTTTTTTAATCCCCGTATCTTAAGCATCAGCGCTCCCTCCCCGTCACCATCACCAGGGGAAGAACCTGGCTGATTCCAGCCGTGTCGGATTCCCCGCTGATATACTTGACCAAAAGGGCTCCCTCCGGCGTCAGATAATCGGAAAGCGCCTCCTTTGTAAAATCCCTCTGCCAAAGATCCACCGCGTCCCATTCCTCCGTCATCCGGTTATAAAACTCGGCTTCCCCGGAAAATTGTTTGATATAGGAATATCTGGAATCCTCCAGGAAACACTCGGAAACTGGCAGGAAGGAAACCGTTTCGATCTCCAGATCCCCTCCCAGGGAGTACTCCGCCGTCACCGGCTCCTCGCCGTAAATCATCATACCGCTTCCGTAGGTCATTCCGCCCGCGGAGGTAAACACCGGTTCGATCCCCTGGCCGCATCCATACACCAGCCCGTCTTTCTCATATGCCGCGTCAAGAACCGCCGTGTAGAGTACCATCCCATCCGACTGTCCAAGCTCCGAGCTTTCCTCTCTAAGTCCTCCCGCCGGGCCAAAGGCCAAAAGCCGTGTCTCCGGCCGGTAAACAGAATAGGTTTGATTCAGAAAATGGGTATAAAAATTGGTCCGCTCCACCGCCCGGATCACATCACCCTCGGAAGCCTGTTTGGAATCCACCTGTTCCACCAGCTCTCCGGCAGCCAGATAAGATAGCCCCGCCGGCCAGATCAGCAGCTCCTCTTCTTTGATCTCCCGGATCTCTCCGGCTTCCAGATCTCCTAGGGGAAGAACCTGTCCATACAGAAAAACAGCAGCGTCCTGCAGCGGGAACGGGAACCGGTTTTCGATGGTCCCGCTTATTTTTCCATCAAAAATTTCCAGGCTGGAGACGATTCCCCGATCCTCGTCCACCGCAATCTCCCGATCCAGACGGAATAACCTGGGCTCGAAGGCCCGATTGTCAATGCTTTGGACCGCCGTCTCCTCCGCTCCGTAGAAAAAGCTTACGGAAGGCGTCCGTCCGGCGGCAAACTCCGCCTCCGGGACCTGGTCGTACCGGCTGCTTCTGGTAAGCGCCCGCACCTCATATTCCGGCTCCAGCTTGGCGGTAAACTTTCGCGCGTCCGGCGTACGGATGTTCAGATACGTCGTCTCCTCCGCCTTCTGGCCCGAAAGATCCAAAACCGTCGCGTACGTGGAAAACGCCGTGGTAAACCGGGTTCCAGTCCCCATCATATAAACCACTCCGCAAAAGACCAGAGAAGCCACCGCCACCGAAAGCCCGTAGTATTTCCCCATCCGCCGTTTCCTTAGCACCAGATACAGCCCCGGCCCCACGATACCGATATAGCAGAGCATAACGGCGCCGTAGGCAAACACATTGGGGATCCGGTCCGCGTTCCCTCCCGTTATCAGATTCTGGGCATTCCAGTAATCCGTATCCTCGCCGTAGGAGCCGTAAAAATAAAGATTGTAAATGGCGTCCTCGCCCATGGCGGCCGTTAACAGCCGAACGCCATAGGAGGGATTCTCCTTGGCAAAGTCCGAGACGTCCCCCAGATCAAAGGGGAAAAAGCCGATCCATCCGTTCCCGTCCCGGACCATGGTCAAAAGCGGGAACCCGTCGTCCTCCATCCGGACCTCGCCCTCCGGGATCGAAAGCTTGGTACAATATAAAGAAAGATTGGCGTCTCCCGGCCGCTCCCTGGCGAATTCATCGCCCATATCCACAGACAGCATGAGGGACTCTGCGGAAGAAACCTCGACCGTTTCCTCCACCAGTCCCCGAAAGGAATCCGCGCCCCTTCTTCCCGTTCCGAACAGCAGGACGCCGCCGTCATCCACCCAGCGAAGAAGCGCTGTTTTCTGTTCCCCGTTCAGCCGGGAGCCGTCATAGTCATTGATCAGGACCATGTCCAAAAGTTCTAAGCCTTGGGCCGTTTCCGGAAAAACGGACTCATCTAAAGGAATCTGTTCCGTCTCGACCATTCCGTAATCCAGGCTGAGGCCGTCAAACCAAGAAAGTCCCTCCTGACGGTCCGAAAGGGTCCCGATAAACAAGCGTCCCGTATCCCGCGGGATCCAAAACTCCACGCTCTGCTGCTCCAGTTGGGCTCCGTCCGCCTGCTTTAAGGAAAAGTCGATCCGGCTGTTTTTCTGTCCCAAGGGTACAAGAATCTTTAAGACCTTGGTCTCCGCCGGCTTTACTTCCACCTCCCAGGCGTATTCATAAACCTCTTCGCTCTCGCTGGCCCCGCTCTCCAAAACCGCGGCGCAGACCGCTCCCTCAAAGGGCGCTTCCGTCTGGCCGTAAAGCCGGACCGTAAACGGGAGGCTGGCGCCGTATTTGGCATTTTCCCCGTAAACCGGGGTGATCTCCATGCTGACCGGCAAAACCGCCCCGTAAGAAACCATTCCCCGTAATCCGTAAGGGAAAATTCCCGTTAATAAAAATAAAACCGTCACGGCAAGCCAAGCCGTCTGCTTCCATTTTCCCATGCTTCTCATTCGATCGTCCTAAAATTCTCCCTGCTGACATCAAAGTCCGTTTTTAGCTTCACGGTAAAGACCGTCCCGTTTAGATCACTGGAAACGGAAATCGTCCCGCCGTGCATATCCACGATATTTTTCGCGATGGCGAGGCCCAAACCGGTTCCGCCCGTATTCAAGGAACGGGACTGCTCCACCCGGTAAAATTTATTAAAGATCAAAGGCAGCTCCTCGGCGGGAATCACGTATCCGTAATTGATCACCGACACGGTAACGATCTCTCCCTCCGAAAGGATCTTCACCAGAACCTTCTTTCCCTGAGCCCCGTATTTGATCGCGTTTCCAATGAGATTATCAAAGAGCCTGGCCAGCAGATTTCCGTCGGCCGTGATCGTCAGCGCCGGCACGTTGCTCGTCAGCTCATAGGTCAGATGATGGTCGGCAAAGCTGGGGTAAAACTCCTCCAAAAGCTGGCCCAAAAGCTTCACGATATCCACCTTTCCCACATTCATGGAAACTTTGCCGCAGCTCATCTTGGTAAAGCCGAACAGCTCCTCGATCAGCTTTTCCAGACGCTTCGCCTTTGTGTAGGCGATGTCAATATATTTCTGCTGGACCTCCGGCGGCTGCGGCCCGCCCTTGGATAAAAGTTCCAGATATCCGATGATTGACGTAAGGGGCGTCCGCAGGTCATGGGCCACGTTGGTGATCAGCTCGTTTTTCGTCCGCTCCGATTCCCGCTCCTTATCCATTAACTCCCGGATATCCTCCTCCATCCGGCTCAAGTTGGCGGCCATGGCGGCAAATTCATCGTCCCCCTGGATCTCGATCTGGGTATTAAGATCGCCCTCTGAAATGTTCTGGATCGCCGCCGCGATCTTTCCGATATAGCGCATGGAGCGGCGCTGCAGAAGGAGGAACTTAACTCGCGCGAAGACTATCTGAAGGCCAAGAAAATCCCGATCCCGATCACCACGTAAAGGACCGTCGTCGCCGTTCCCAAGCGGAAGATCCGCACCGCCGCCGGGTAGCTCCCATCTTCCTCCAGATAATTCACCACCAGATCAATATTGGTGATCAAAAACACCTCTACCAGACAGGCGATCATCGTACTGTAAAGCATATTGACGACCACCCGGCTGTAAAAGCGCCTGCTGAAATCATTTTTCAATTTTATATCCTACCCCCCAGACCGTGGTGATGATCTTATTCTGCCTGGTATCCTCCTTCATCTTTCCCCGCAGACGCCGGATATGTACCATGACCGTATTGTTCGCCTCGTACACCTTTTCGTTCCAAACCTTCTCAAAAATCTCGTCGGTGCTGAAAACCCGTCCGGGGTTGGACGCCAAAAGATACAGAATATCAAATTCGATGGGAGTCAGCTTGATCTCCTCCCCGTAAACCACGACCTTATGATTATCTTTGTTGATCGAAAGCCCCCGGATCGAAATCTCGTTCTTTCCATTCTGGGCCGCGCCGCTGTTGGGATTTAACTGCGTATAACGGCGAAGCTGGGATTTTACCCGCGCCGTCAGCTCCAGCGGGTTAAAGGGCTTTACCACGTAATCGTCCGCTCCCATCCCGAGGCCCAGGATCTTGTCCAGATCCGTAGACTTGGCACTGAGCATGATGATCGGAATATTGTTTGTCTCCCGGATCCGCCGGCACATTTCCAGACCGTCCATTCCCGGCATCATAATATCAAGAAGGACCAGATGGACCTCTTCTTTATTCAGGATCTCCAGGCCTTCCTGGGCGTTCCCGGCCTTTAGCACCCGGTAACCGTCGCTGACAAGATAAATTTCCACTAAATCCGCAATTTCTTTTTCATCATCCACTACAAGAATCGTAATCTGCTCCATGAACTCTGGTCCTCCCATTCTTTTTCTCTTCGCTGTATGCCGCTATCTTATCACATTTTCCCGCCGGTTTCCTGTCTTTTTGACAAATTCCGGCGGAAACCGCTGCTATGATTTCCATATCTCGCCAAAACATATCTCGCCAAAACCGGGCAGAACGCGCCGGCCGAGGAAACTTCCTGCCTTCTTTGCTGTCTGGCTGCCTGCCTTCTTGCGATCCGGCTTCCTTCCGCTCCCGGCTACGCCTCCGCCGCCGCGACGCCGTTCTTTTTTAAGAACTCCCGAACTGCCTGATCCCATTCCCGCTCCAATGTACGGTCCATGGAAAATACATTTAAGGAAACTCCCGTAATACAGGTCAGCCCATGATTTTCATACTGGACATTTAAGTACAGGCCCTGGACCTGCTCCGCGGCCAGCCCGGCTCCATGGGCCGCGACAAACCGCGCCGTTTCCTCCGGCGGCAAAAGGAACACGATCCGGAAGCTTTCCGGAAGCCGTTTCCCGCGGATCAAAGAATAGCAGAAAGGCTTTAAGACCTTCCAGGCGGAAAACTCCTCGATTTTCTGAAGCTCCAATTCCTCCTCGGAATAGTAGCCCTGGCGCACCCGGCCATCGATCAAAAAGCTGTTGTACGTAACAAAGGACGCCTCCCGCACCAGAAAACGGTCAAACAATTCGCCGATAAACAAGTTTTCCGTAAACGCCTTCTGTTCTTCGATTTGCAATGCCGTCATATCCCGCCGCTCCGTTTTCTCTTTTTTCGGATCCATGGATCCGGTAAATACCCATTTTCTATCTTACAACAAGTAGACGGAATATGCAATCCCAATGCGGTTGGTCTGGAATTTATGGCGGGCAGATGCTATAATGATCCCAGAACAAGCAGGACGCCCGCACGGCGCGGGCGATCAAACGGCATATGGGGAACTGGACTTCCCCGCCGTCAAATAACAGGAGGATTTGGATCATGAATGACGCGAAAAAAGCATTGGACAGCCTACAGACCCTGCTTTCAGCCGGAGTCTCCCCCTTCCACGCGGTAAACGAGGGGATCCGCCGTCTGGAGGAAAAGGGATTTCAAGAGCTGGAATTGGGAAGCGCCTGGGAAGTGGCCCCCGGCGGCTCCTATTATGTGAATCTCTATGGTTCCAGCCTGGTGGCCTTTTCCATCGGAAAGAACGTGGGCGCAGACAAAACCGCTCCCCGATTCCGCATGGCCGCTTCCCACACCGACTGGCCCTGCCTCAGGATCAAGCCGTCGCCTGAAATGAAAAAAGAGGGGTATGGCCTGCTGAACGTGGAATGCTACGGCGGAATGCTTCTGCAGACCTGGCTTGACCGTCCCTTATCCATTGCGGGCCGGGTATGCCTGCGGGGCCGCGACGCTTTTCATCCCGAGGTACGGCTGATCGATTTTAAACGTCCGCTGTTGGCCGTTCCCAATCTGGCCAACCACATCAAACGGGAATCGGAAAAAAATGCCGAGCCCAACAAGCAGATCGATATGCTCCCGATCATGACCGCCTTTAAGGATCAGCTGGAGGAGGATGACTTTTTCCTTGGCCTGCTGGCAAAAGAGGCGGGAGTCGCCCGCGCGGATATCCTGGACTATGAATTCTGCGTCTACAACTGGGAGCAGGGAACCCTCTGGGGCTTGAACGAAGAGTTCTATTCCTCGCCGCGGTTGGACAACCTGACTTCCGTGGAAGCCTGCCTCACCGGCCTGCTTTCCGCCGGACGCTGCGGAAAAGATGAAAATACCATCTCCCTGATCGCCCTTTATGACAATGAAGAGGTGGGGAGCCGCACCAAGCAGGGAGCCGCTTCCTCCGCCGCCGACCGGATCATGGAAAAGCTGTACCTGTCCTTAGGCTTTACCAGAGAACAGTATTTAAGCGCCCTCTTTGACAGCTTCCTTCTTTCCATGGACGTAGGCCACGCCTACCATCCTTCCAAGACTGGAAACTATGACCCCAAGAACCATACCAAGGTCAACGAAGGCGTCGTGATCAAAATGTCCTCGACCCAGTCCTACGCAACCGATTCCACGGCGGTCAGCGTTCTCGAAGAGCTCTGCAGAGCCCATGAGATCCCCTATCGGAAATTCTCCAACCGTTCCGACATCCGCGGAGGCTCCACCTTGGGAAGCATTTCTTCCTGCGAGCTGGCCGTTCGCGCCGCTGACGTGGGCGTGGGCCTCCTTGCCATGCACTCGGCCATGGAGACCATGGGCGCCTGCGATCAGGACGCCTTAAACCGGCTCACCACCGCTTTCTTTGAAGACTAAAGAGCTTTGACCGGATCTCTTTGAAGACCGGATAAAAAGCCGGCAGCCGCCGCAAGCCATTTCCAGCCGTCTGACTGGATCCGGTTTGCCGCGCGCTGCCGGCTTTTTAAAGGCTTCCAAACGCTTCTTCATACACCGCGAAAAAATCAGCGGATACCTGAGGACTGTCCGAAATGCGGATTTCCTCCCAGAGCGCGTCGTCTCCCGTTAACAGAAGCTCCGTCTTAAATTCCTGATAAGCATTGTAAAATGTTTCATTTTTCCGCTGTCTTACCATCCATTCTTTCCGTTCCTGAGTCGCCGCCTCGTCGTAATCATTGACGCAGAGGATCACATAATATTTCCCATTCTCCTCCACAACGCCGCTGATGCCGCCCGCCGTCAGATCAAAGGCCGCCGACTCATAGGCCGTTCCCCTCTGGCCCCGGTAAATACGGATCTCCTCCAAAGGCTTTTCGGAATACTCCTTGGCCGCAGTCTGGAAACTTCCGCCCTCCGCCTGGATCGCCACAAGCGCGGCCGCAGCCGTCTCGGCGTCGGAGGTTTCGATCTCCTCGACGGTGATCACCCGGGCTTCGCTGTCGCTGACTTCCAGATCCGCCCCAGCCGTCAGCTGATCCACCAGCTTATTGGCAAGGCGATAGTCCTCATAAAATTCCTCCGCCGTTTTTTCCTCCAGGCCCAGCGCCTCCGCGCCCCCGTCGCCCAGCGCGGCAAGATAGGCATCCGCCGCCGCCCGCACAGCCTCCTGCTCCTGCCCGGAAAGCGTCAGTTCGTTTTCCTCGGCCATCAGACTCATGATTTTCAATTCCTTTAAAAATTCATGGATCTGGGAAAGCAGGGAGGACTCGAACGTCGTTCCCCGGTTATCGACGGCCGCGGTCCAGATCTGACTGGTATAAAGCTCCTCGTAGCGAAGCCGCTCCGATGTCACGATCATCATGGTTTCCGCTTTTCCGTATTCCTTCTGCTCCCTGCCAAAAATCTCAATCCTCCCGGAATCTGCCTGGT
>DGYMR06203__coassemble_1914_pt1 | contig 11448 bp, 5 predicted proteins | sample DGYMR06203__metabat2_high_PE_052 | metagenome-assembled genome bin DGYMR06203
GGTGGAGGCCGGCTGCGATTTTTTAACGACGCAGATGTTTTTTGATAATAATATCCTTTATAATTTCCTTTACCGGATCCGGGAAAAGGGGATTACGGTTCCAGTGATCGCGGGGATCATGCCGGTGACCAACGCAAAGCAGATGAAGCGGATCCTTTCCATGTCCGGCACCTATCTGCCGTCCCGATTTAAGGCGATCTTAGATAAATTCGGGGATCATCCGGCGGCCATGCGGCAGGCGGGGATCGCTTACGCCACCGAACAGATCATCGACCTGATCGCCAACGATGTTCATGCGGTTCATGTTTACACGATGAATAAGCCGGAGGTGGCGGCGCAGATTAAAAGCAGCCTGTCAGAGATCCTGATCTGACGGGGACGTTTGGAGAAAGAAGACGGGAAGAAGCGTCTGGCAGAGAAAGCGAACGGGAGGAAGTAGATGAAGGAAGACGGCGGTAAAACCTGGCGGGAGGCGCTTCGGTATCTTGGATACAAGGGCTGTGAGCCGGACGAGGCGGCGAAAGAAATGCTCCTTGCGTGCTTTGATCAGGCGGAAAAAGAAATCCGTCCACGGGTGATCATGGGGGAATTTCCGCTTACGAAAGAAGATACGCCCTTGGGGGAGCGTTTGGACTTGGGATTGTTTCAGACGGAGAGCGTCAGTCTGGCGAGAAATCTTTCCGGCTGCTTTCGGGTTCTTATTATGGCCGCCACGCTGGGGATTGAGGCGGACCGGCTCCTTCATAGGACGCAGGCGGTTTCTCCCGCGAGGGCGGCCGTACTGCAGGCGGTCCTTGCGGCGTTAATGGAAGAGGCCTGCGATCGGTGGAACCGGGAGTGGGAGGAGACGTATAGAAAAAAGGGGCTTTTTCTTCGGCCCCGGTTTTCTCCGGGCTACGGGGATCTCCCTTTATCGCTGCAGAAGCCGCTTTTAGAAGGACTTGAGGCGGGAAAACGGATCGGGATCGGGCTGACGGACGGCTTTTTAATGACGCCGTCCAAATCGGTAACGGCTGTCATTGGCGTCAGCCGGACGCCGCAGGAATGCGTGCCGGAGGGCTGCGCATCCTGCGGGAAGAAGGACTGTTTATTTCGCAGGTGAACGGAGCGGTTGATGAGCGAGTCAGCAGGTGAGTGCGGCAGAGGAAGGGGACATCAGGTGAATAGCAGCAGATGAGGGGACGGCAGGCGGATGAGGCGGCAATAAGGAAGTTTGGAGGAGTCCATGGGAATACTGGAATTATTAAAGCAGAGAAGGGTCTATTTTGACGGCGGAACCGGGAGCCTTCTGCAGGAGCGGGGATTAAAGCCGGGCGAACTTCCGGAAACCTGGAACCTGCGGCGGCCCGAGGTGATCGAGGAGCTGCACCGGGAATATTTGAACGCGGGTGCGGATGTGATCACCATGAATACTTTCGGGGTCAACCGCTTTAAATTTAAAGGAGAAAATGGGGAAACGCCGAAAGCGCTTGTAGAGGCGGCGGCCGGCTGCGCGAGACGGGCGATCCGGGACTGTGGACACGGTCTCATGGCCCTTGATCTGGGGCCCACAGGAAAGCTTTTAAAGCCTTACGGCGACCTGGAATTTGAGGAAGCCTGCAGCGCTTATAAGGAAGTGGTACAGGCGGGCGCGGCGGCCGGAGCCGATCTGGTCATAATCGAAACCATGGGGGACTGCTATGAGTTAAAAGCGGCCGTCCTTGCCGCGAAGGAGGCCTGTAGCCTGCCGGTGTTTGCCACTGTGACCTTGGATGAGCGTGGGAAAATGCTGACCGGAGGCGACGTGGATTCGGTGACAGCGCTTTTAGAGGGTCTTGGAGTTGACGGAATCGGCTTAAACTGTGGCCTTGGGCCGGTTCAGCTGCTGCCTTTTTTAAGGAGAATGACGGAAATCGCTTCCGTTCCGGTGCTGGTAAATCCCAACGCGGGCCTTCCTAAGAGTGTTGACGGAAAGACGGTTTATGATATTGATGCGGACGCCTTTGCCGAGGCGATGGCCGAGATGGCGAAAGCGGGGGCCATGCTTCTGGGCGGCTGCTGCGGAACCAGGCCGGAGCATATCCGGAAGCTGAAAGAGCGGTGCCAGGGGATCCCGCTTCCGGTCCTGGAAAAAAAGCGCCGGACGGTGGTTTCCTCAGGGATGAAGGCGGTAGAGTTTTCCGGGCCGCCGGTATTGATCGGAGAACGGATCAACCCGACGGGAAAGCCCAGGCTTAAGCAGGCCTTAAAGGATAAAGATCTTTCCTATCTTCTTTCCCTTGGGATTTCCCAGCAGGAAAACGGCGCCCAGCTATTGGATGTAAACGTGGGGCTTCCGGGAATCGACGAGCCGGAACTGATGTGCATGGCGGTGAGGGAGCTGCAGAGCGTTCTGGAGACGCCGCTGGGGATCGATACTTCGGATCCGGCTGCGATGGAGCGGGCCATGCGGATTTATAACGGAAAGCCGCTCTTAAATTCCGTCAACGGAACGAAGGAATCCATGGAGCGGATCTTTCCGCTAATGAAACACTATGGCGGAACGGCGGTCGCTCTGTGCCTGGATGAAAACGGGATCCCGGAAACGGCGGAGGGCCGGATCGCCGTGGCAAAGAAGATTTATGAAACCGCCGAGTCCTATGAGATCGGCCGGGAGGATCTTTTAATCGACGCCCTCTGCATGACAGTCAGCTCGGATCCCAAGAGCGCCCTGACGACGCTGGAGACGGTCCGGCGGATCCATGAGGAGCTGGGCGGGAAAACGGTTCTTGGAGTTTCCAACGTATCCTTTGGACTTCCCATGCGGGAGCAGATCAATGCCGCTTTTTTCCTGATGGCGATGCAGAACGGGTTATCGGCGGGAATCGTGAACCCGAACCTTCCTGCGATGCGGCAGGCTTACGACAGCTTTTTAGTATTGTCGGCCCAGGATGAAAATTGCAGCCGCTACGTCGGTATTTACGCCCCATTGGAAGCGGAGGCGAAAAACAAGAAAAAGGAAGGAGATCGCGGGGCGCTTGGTTTACCGGAGCGCCAGGCGGGCGGCCTGGCAGGCGCTTTTCCGGAAGATCCTTCCTTAAAAGCTTCCCAGCTCAAAGCTTCTCCGCTAAAGAGAAGCATTCTGAAAGGGCTTGTGAAAGACGCGGAGGCGGTGGTGAAGGAAGCGTTGATCTGCAAAGAGCCTCTTGCTGTCATCAACGAAGAGATGATCCCGGCTTTGGACGAGGCCGGAAAAGGCTTTGAGGCGGGAACGATTTTCCTCCCTCAGCTTTTAATGAGCGCCGAGGCGGCAAAGGCGGCGTTTTCGGTGATAAAGGAACGAATGGAGGAGAGCGGACAGGAGCAGGAGAGCGCAGGAACCGTGCTTCTTGCCACCGTAAAGGGCGATATCCATGATATCGGGAAAAATATCGTTAAGGTGCTGCTGGAAAATTATGGTTTCCGAGTGATGGATCTGGGCCGGGACGTGGCCCCGGAGACGATCGTCAAGGAAACGGTGAAGGGCCATGTGCGGGCAGTGGGCTTAAGCGCCTTGATGACTACGACCGTGCCCGCGATGGAAGAAACCATTAAGCTCCTCAGGAAAAAGGCTCCCTGGGCGCGGATCATGGTGGGAGGCGCCGTTTTGACAGAGGAGTATGCCGCCGCCATCGGAGCGGACGCCTACTGCAAGGACGCCATGGCTTCCGTGAACTTTGCCATGAAGATTTTGAAGGAGGAAAAGGCGCAGGAGCCGAGGGAAGCGCTGGAGCCGTAGAGGCCGAAGGATACGGACATGAAATAGAGCTGAAATAGAGGCAGAAAAAATACCGGCAGATATTGTCAACCGCCGGAAAGTATGGTAGAGTTTGATACAGTACGCCGGGGCAGGAAGGATGCCGGGCGGCTGATGAAATCCTGAGCCGAAGGGCTCCATTTAAGGGGAATGATCAGATGAAAACAATGTTGGATGTAATAACAGAAAAAATGAAGAAGGCGTTTTTGGAATGCGGCTATGACGAGGGATACGCGAAGGTAACGCTTTCCAACCGTCCCGATTTATGCGAATATCAGTGCAACGGGGCGATGGCCGCGGCAAAGGCCTATAAAAAGAAACCCATTGAGATCGCGCAGGCGGTGGTGGAAAAGCTGCAGAACGATCCGGTTTTTGAACATGCGGATGCTGTGATGCCGGGCTTTATCAACTTAAAGATCGGCGCCGGTTTCCTGGCCGGATATATGGATCAGATGAAGGCCGGAAAGAAGCACGGGATGGACGAGGTGGCGCAGCCGCAGACAGTGATCGTGGATTACGGCGGAGCCAACGTGGCCAAGCCGCTGCATGTGGGACATCTGCGGGCGGCTGTGATCGGAGAAGCCATTAAGCGCATGGGCCGGTTCGTGGGCCATACGGTGATCGGAGACGTCCATCTTGGAGACTGGGGCCTTCAGATGGGATTGATCATTGAGGAATTAAAAGACCGTCAGCCGGATCTTCCGTATTTCGATGAGAGCTTTTCCGGGGAATATCCGAAGGAGGCCCCGTTTACGATTTCCGAGCTGGAGGAGATCTATCCGGCGGCCAGCGCCAAGTCCAAAGTGGACGAGGCCTTTAAGGAGCGGGCCCAAGAGGCGACCTTTAAGCTTCAGAACGGATACGCGCCGTACCGGGCGATCTGGAAGCATATTATGAACGTATCCCTTGCGGATCTGAAAAAGAATTACGCCAATCTAAATGTGGAATTCGATCTCTGGAAGGGCGAAAGCGACGCCCAGCCGTATATTCCGGGGATGATCCAAAAGCTGATCGATATGGGCCTGGCCTATGAGAGCCAGGGAGCGCTGGTAGTCGATATCGCGGAGGAAGGAGATACCAAGGAGCTGCCTCCGTGTATTATCCGGAAATCGGACGGAGCCTCCCTGTATGCCACCTCCGACCTGGCGACGATCGTGGAGCGGGAAGAAGATTTCCATCCGGATCATTATATTTATGTCGTAGATAAACGTCAGGATCTCCACTTTACCCAGGTATTCCGGGTGGCGAAAAAGTCGGGGATCGTTCCGCCGGAGCGGAAGATGGACTTTGTTGGTTTCGGAACGATGAACGGGAAGGACGGAAAGCCCTTTAAGACAAGAGAGGGCGGAGTCATGCGCCTTGAGGATCTGATCGCGCAGATCACGGACGCCGCTTACAAGCGGATCATGGAAAACAGGACCGTATCGGAGGATGAGGCCAAGGATACCGCGAGACTGGTGGGGATCGCCGCGTTAAAATATGGGGATCTGTCCAATCAGGCGACGAAGGACTATGTTTTCGATATCGACCGCTTTACGTCCTTCGAGGGAAATACGGGGCCGTATATTCTCTATACGATCGCCAGGATCAACTCGATCTTAAAGAAATATGAGGAGCTTTCCGGAACAAAGGAAGGCGGCCCGATCCAGGCGCCCGAGACGGAGCCGGAAAAGACATTGATGCTGGCGCTGGCGAGATTTTCGGAAGTGATGCTGGCAAGCTTCGAGGAGCTGGCTCCTCATAAGATCTGCGCTTATATTTTTGAGCTTTCCAACGCGCTCAACCACTTTTACCATGAGACGAAGATTATTTCCGAGGAAAACAAGGACCGGCAGGCGGGCTATATCAGTCTTGTGACGCTGACCAGAGACGTCCTTACGACCTGTATCGATCTTTTAGGCTTTGAGGCGCCGGAGCGGATGTAATTGGGAGGAATATTTTGGAAGTAACAGAGCTTTCCGTAAATACCTTCTGGAAGGGCGAAATGGAATTAAAGGGGACGGTAAAGGAGAACGGCGAGCGTTACCGGGTCCGGATTTTAAGCAAGGGTAGTCAGATTTATGACTACTCTTGTTCGCATGTAGATCAACATGGTTCCCGGACGGTGTGCAGCCAGGCGCCGCAGAATTCCGGGACAAAAACGGCGGTTCCTGTAAGCGGGCTGTGTCCTCATGCGAGAGCCTTGTTTGAGGAATGGGAGCGGCGTCAAACGGAGGCGAAAAAGCCGCCGGTATCGACGTCCCCACGGGTCCGGTTTATGATCCGGGAATATACGAACCGGGAGGTCAGCCGGATCCTGGGAGCGGAGGAGATGGGAAGCGTGTCTTTGATCCCCCATATTTCCGTCTCCGGCGGCCGCGTGCAGGCCGGCTTTTCCGTATGGAAGGGAAAAGAATTTCCCATCCGGGATCTGGCCGATTTTGCCGAAAAGATGGAGTCCGGCGCTTACGGAGAGTACGGAAAGGGCTTCGGCTTCCATCACAGCCTGGACGCCTTTGAGGAGAAGGACCGTCCCCTGGCGCTTTTTCTCATGGAGCGGGCGGCGGCTTACCGGGAGCAGTACCTGCAGGCGTCAAGGAACGCGGCGGGATTTGTTCCACCCCTGAAGGAGCTTACGTTAGGGAGAGCGGCCAGGGAGCGCTTGTTTACGCTTCTGGAGGGCCGGAAGGCTGAGTTTGAGGTATTTTCCAGAGAGCGGCGGACGCTGGAAATAAAACGAGAGAATCCGGACCTGGAGATTTGCGTGGAGCGGGCGGGAAAAGACGGCCTCCGCCTTTCCATCGACCGGTCGCTTTTTGCTTTTCATGGGGAAAACGGACTCTTTATCGGAAACCGGGAGGCGCTTTATTTCTGCGGCCGGGACTATACCCGCGCGCTTACGGTGCTGATGGAATATACGGTGATGGATCCGATACCGGAATATGAGATCACGGTGAACGACAGGGACGTGCCCCTGTTTTATGAGCGTGTTTTAAAGAGGCTGGAGCTTTTAAAGCTCCTTAAGGTTCAGGATGTGGACTTGGAAGCATACCGGCCCGAGGAATTAAAGGCCAGGTTTTATTTTGACAGTCCCTCGCCGGGGATCGTTCTTCTTAAGCCGGAGCTTTCCTACGGGGATTATTCCTTCCATCCGCTGGCGGATGAGAATGTGCCGAAGGAGATCTGCCGGGATGTGCCGGGAGAGTTTTTGATCAGCCGTCTGGTGACGGAATATTTTAAGATGAAAGAGGACGGAACCGGAAATCTTGTGATCCGGGAGGACGACGACGCCATCTACCGCCTTCTTTCCGTGGGGATCCCCAGGTTCATGGAGCTGGGCGAGGTTTTTATTTCCGACGCGTTAAAAAAGATCCGCCTGCTTCCTTCGGCGGGAGCTTCCGTTCAGATTCATTCCCGGGGACGGCTTTTGGATCTGTCCGTCGATCTGGGCGGCATTCCCAGGGAGGAACTGAAGCAGATCCTTACGGCCTATGAGAGAAAGCGGCCCTATTACCGGATGAAAAACGGCGATTTCCTGACGTTGGGAGAAGGCGGCCTTTGGACGGTGTCCCGGCTGGCGAAGGAGCTGGAGGCAGAAAAGGAGTTCCTGGATTCCGGACAGATCACCCTCCCCATGTACCGGGCGCTGTTTTTGGACGGCGCGCTCAAAGAGGACCGGAGCATTCCTGCCTACAGGGACCGGCTGTTTAAAACGGTGGTCCGGGGGATGAAGGATGTAGAGGACAGTGATTTCGAGCTTCCGACCCGCCTTGTCCCGATTTTAAGAGGATATCAAAAGGCCGGCTTCCGCTGGCTGAAAACATTGGATTCCTACAGCTTCGGCGGGATCCTCGCGGATGAGATGGGGTTGGGGAAAACGATCCAGGTGATCGCGCTTTTATTGGACCAGAAGCTTAAAGAAGGCGGACAATCGTTAATTGTCTGTCCGGCGTCGCTTATTTATAACTGGGAGAGCGAATTCCAGAATTTCGCGCCGGAAATTTGCACGAAGGTGATCGCCGGAACCCAGGAGGAACGGGAGTCGGCGCTAAAGGAATGCCGGGACCATCCGGCGGATGTTTTGATTACGTCTTATGATCTGTTGAAACGGGATATCGGCCTTTATCAGGAAATGGAATTCCGGTTCCATATCATCGACGAGGCCCAGTATATCAAAAACGCGGCGACGCAGGCGGCAAAGGCGGTCAAGGCGGTGCGTTCCGTTACAAGGTTCGCCCTTACGGGAACGCCCATTGAAAATCATCTGGGAGAGCTGTGGAGCATCTTTGACTTTCTGATGCCGGGCTTTCTGTTCACGGCGGCTAAATTTAAGAAGCGGTTTGAATCGCCGGTGATGCGGGAAGGAGATCCAGAAGCGCTGGCCCTTTTAAAAAAGCTGACGGGCCCCTTTATTCTCCGGAGGCTAAAAAAGGATGTGTTAAAGGAGCTGCCGGACAAGCTGGAAACCGTGTTGTATTCCAGTATGGAAGGAGAGCAGAAGAAGCTTTATGCGGCGGGAGCGTTAAAGCTTAAGGAGGCGCTGGAAACACCGGGAGAGCTGGAGGCTAGGGAGCGGATGCAGATCCTGGCGGATCTCATGAGCCTGCGTCAGCTCTGCTGCGACCCGTCCCTCTGCTACTCGAATTACAAGGGCGGATCGGCGAAACTGGAAACCTGCATGGAGCTTTTGCAGAACGGGACGGCGGCAGGCCATAAGATCCTTTTATTTTCTCAGTTTACTTCCATGCTCTCGATCATAGAAAAACGGCTGAAAAAAGAAAAACTGGATTATTATATGCTGACGGGAGCGACCCCGGCCAAAGAGCGGATGCAGATGGCGGCGGCCTTTAAACGGGATCAGGTTCCCATCTTCTTGATCTCGCTTAAGGCCGGAGGGACCGGGTTAAATTTAGAGGCGGCCGACATGGTGATCCTTTATGATCCCTGGTGGAACGCGGCCGCGGAGAGCCAGGCGGCGGACCGGGCCCACCGGATCGGCCAGGAAAACCAGGTGACGGTTTTTAAATTGATCACGAAGCATACAATCGAGGAAAACATCTTAAAGCTCCAGGAGCAGAAGCGGATGCTGGCGGATTCTGTCGTCGCCGGGGCGGGAGGCTCCTTCGCAGGGCTTACGAAGGAAGAGCTTCTCAAGGTGCTGGGAGAATAACTCTGTGAGGATCATTCCGGGGGGATTTTTCTCCAGGCTTGGATGTGCCCGCATTTTGCGCCAAAATCGAAAGAAAAACGTAAGGTTTTAGAAGAACGGTCATGTTATAATGCAGAGTGGACAGGAATTACTGTGAGAAAAGATAAAGGGAGCAGGATAAAAGAGATGAAAAAACGGATACGGATATTGACATTGGCGCTGGCGTTTTCGCTTATGACATTCCAGGCGGCGCAGGCGGCCTTGATCTCGCCGCTGAGCATGGGACAGACCGGAGGGCCGGGGGTTACGGAGAATCAGCAACCCTCCAACGCGCAGACCGGCGGCCAGACGGGAAACGCCTCCGGATTTCCGGGGAACCAGCAGGTTGCCTTGGAAGGGCCGGGATATAACGGCGGGACATCTTCCCAGCAGGGAACCTCCGGGGTCGCGAACGGCCAGCCGGCGGCAGGAACGGGAACCCAGATCGGAACAGGAACCGGGACGCAGACCGGAATGAACGCCGGAATGGGAGCCGGGATCCAGCCTGGAACGGGAACCGGAACTCAGACGGCGGCTGTCCAGAAGCCGGAAATCTCCGCGGAGGCCGGAGTCCTATACGACGCGACGCACAATGTCTTTTTGTTTGAAAAGAACGCGGATGAGAAGCTGTATCCGGCCAGCATCACCAAGCTGATGACGGCGCTTCTTGTTATGGAGCATGGAAATTTAAACGACACGGTGACGTTTTCTAAGGCGGCTACGACCAATCTGGAGTCCGGAGCGGTTACCTTAAGCCTGACGGAGGGCGACAAGGTTTCCGTCAAGGACTGCATGTACGGTCTTTTGCTGAAGTCAGCTAACGAGGTAGCTAACGGGCTGGCGGAGTACGTATCCGGAAGCGTTTCGGCGTTCGCGGATCTGATGAATCAGAAGGCGGCGGCGCTCGGATGTACCAATACGCATTTTGTAAATCCCAACGGACTTAATGATCCTGATCATTATTCCACCTGCCGCGATATGGCGAAGATCGCGAAGGCGGCCTTTGAGAATCCGACGATCCGGGAGATCAGTTCGACCTTAAGCTATACGTTCCCGGCGACAAAGAAGGCGGCGGCCCGGTCCATAACGCCGGGACATAAAATGCTGTATCCGACGGATTCCAGATATTATTCGGGAATTTTAGGCGGAAAGACCGGATATACCTCTCTTGCGGGAAATACGCTCGTAACCTGCGTGGAGCAGAACGGCGTGCGGCTTATCGCCGTCGTTATGAAGGCCAGCGGCACCCATTATACGGATACGAAGGCGATGCTGGATTATGGCTACGCGCTTGCGGCGGCCGGGCAGTTAAACGGGCAGACTGGTTCCCAGGCATCGGGACAGACCGGCGCCCAGACGTCCGCCGCTCAGACCGGCTGGATCGAGGACGGTTCTGTATGGCGGTACCGGCAGGCGGACGGCTCTTACCTTGCTTCCGGTTTATATGAGATCGGCGGCGTTGTTTATGGCTTCAACGACAGCGGGGTCATGGTAACCGGATGGCAGAAGTTCGGCGGAGAGTGGCGGTATTTTAAGAGCAGCGGAGCGATGGCCGTAAGCTGCTGGCAGCAGGACGCCGGAAAATGGTTCTATCTGGGAACGGACGGAAAGATCGTGAAAAACGCTCTGATCGATAATCAGTATTACGTGGGGGCAGATGGTGTCTGGGTTCAGTAAATCAAAGATAATTGCGGGAATGGGGCTTATGGGAGCCGCATTCCTGCTGCGGTCGCAGTATGAAAGAAACTGCCTTTCGACAGAAGAATTTGTGATCCGTTCCCCAAAGATAACGGGGAAGGAGAAGACCTTTGTGTTTTTGTCCGATCTTCACGATAAGGAATTCGGGCCGGATAACCGCCGCCTTCTGCAGGCGGTTTCCGGCGCGGATCCGGACGCGGTTTTCATCGGCGGCGACATGATGGTGGCGAAGGGAACGGCGGATCTGTCGGTTTCCCTGGCGCTTCTTTCCCAATTGGCGAAGCGGTATCCGGTTTACTGCGCCAATGGGAATCATGAGAGCCGGATGAGGCGGGAAACCTCCCGGTATGGGACGCTCTATGAGGAGTACCGGCAGGCGCTGGAAGAAAACGGGGTTCATTATCTTTCCGACCAGCGGGCGTTTATTGGCGGTGATACGGCGGTTTACGGCCTGGATCTGCCGGATGAAGTGTACCGGCCCGGCGGAGGGACGCTGCCGGAGGGCTATATCCAGGCTGTGCTGGGAAAGGCGGATCCCGGCCGCTTTTCAATCCTGTTAGCGCATTCCCCCTGCTTCTTTCCTCAGTACGCAGACTGGGGAGCGGATCTTACCCTTTCGGGACACTTCCACGGCGGCACCATCCGGCTCCCGGTTCTTGGCGGCGTTATGACGCCCCAATATCAGTTCTTTTATCCGTGGTGCGGCGGCTGTTTCCGGGATTCTAAAAAAGACCGGTCCATGATCGTAAGCCGCGGCCTTGGAACCCATTCGGTGAATCTCCGATTGAATAACAAACCACAAGTTGTAGTGGTTAAAGTTGCATCCAAT
>DGYMR06203__coassemble_1920_pt1 | contig 11421 bp, 9 predicted proteins | sample DGYMR06203__metabat2_high_PE_052 | metagenome-assembled genome bin DGYMR06203
TTCCAACATATTCTCCCAAACATACAAAAAGCAGGGACTGGATTCCTGCGGGAGCGTATCATTCTCAACCAGCAAAATCCAGTCCCTGTTATGATCGATTTTTTAAGCTTAAAAGCTTCTCATTCTTTTATAAAAGCGATTTCAGATCCGTATATTCCATCCCAAAGCTGTCCGCGACGTTCTTGCAGGTCAGCTTGCCGTCATAGGTATTCACTCCAGAAATCAGGACCGGATTGGTCCGGCAGGCTTCCTCCAGGCCATGGGACGCCAGAAGAAGGCCATAAGGCAGCGTCGCATTTGTCAGCGCGATCGTCGACGTTCTCGGAACCGCGCCCGGCATATTTCCAACGCAGTAATGGACCACGCCGTCCACCTCGTAGATCGGGTCATCATGGTACGTTACCTTCGTCGTCTCGCAGCAGCCGCCCTGATCCACCGCTACGTCCACGATCACGCTTCCCGGACGCATCTCCTTAAGATAAGCTTTCTTCATGATCTTCGGAGCCGCCTTTCCAGGAATCAGAACAGCGCCGATCACCAGATCCGCGTTCTTAACAGAATTTTCGATATTAGCGTCGTTACTGACCAGCGTCTGAATCCTGGCGCCGAAAATATCATCCAGATAAGCAAGCCGCGGAAGGCTAATATCGAGGATCGTTACATTGGCTCCCATTCCGACCGCGATCTTACAGGCGTTGGTTCCCACCGTGCCGCCGCCCAGGATTACGACGTTCGCTTTGGGGGTTCCCGGTACGCCAGACAAAAGAACGCCGGAGCCTCCGAATGTTTTTTCCAGATACTTGGCGCCCTCCTGGATGCTTAAGCGGCCGGCAATCTGGCTCATAGGCGCAAGAAGCGGGATACTTCCATCCTTCTCGATCAGCGTTTCATAAGCGAAGCCATGCATTCCAGAAGCCAGCATCGCGTCCGTCAACGGTCTGTCCGCCGCCAGATGAAGGTAGGTATAGAGAAGAAGGTCTTTTCGGAAATACGGATATTCCTCTGGAAGAGGCTCCTTTACCTTTACCATCATGTCCACGCCGTCCCATACCTCTTTGGCAGTATCCTTAAGCACGGCTCCGGCCTTTTCATATTCCTGGTCCGTAAATCCGGACCCCAGCCCGGCTCCCCGCTCGATCAAGACCTGATGCCCGGCATTCACATAGCTCTTTACATTATCCGGAATCAGTCCCACGCGATACTCCCTGTTTTTGATCTCCTTCACGCACCCGACTTTCATGGCTTTCTTATCCTCCTTTTAGAATAAATCTATCATCCCGGCTTTATGCCGCGGAAGTCCCTTCTTCCCTGCTTCTAAAAAGACTCGTTCGCTCTTGGTATCCTCATTATATCGCTTGAGCTGTGCAAATACAACACATTTTTACACTAAATTTTCAGAATCTTACCCCTCAGGATCCGGCGTTAAATTCCAGCCAAAATCGCCATGATAGATCATCTGGCGCGTCATTCCGCCGTCGATGCAGATGTTTTCGCCAGTGATAAATCCCGCCTGATCGGAGCAAAGATAAAGAACCATATTCGCGATATCCAGCGGATTTCCCACCCGTCCCGCCGGCTGCTGAACGGCGTCCGGGCCGGAATATACCCGAAAGCCTGTATCGATCCAGCCAGGCGATATGGAATTCACCCGCACGCGTCCTGCAAGACTGACCGCCAGCCCATGGGTCAAGGCCGAGATCCCTCCCTTGGCGGCCGTATAGCTCTCCGTCTGGGGCTGGCTCATCCGGTCTCTGGAGGAGGAAATATTCACGATCGCGGCCCCCGGAGCAAAATACGGCAGGAACAGCTTCGTAAGATAGAACGGCGCCGTCACGCCGACCCGCAGGGCATAATTAAACTCTTCATAGCTGCATTCATCAATTCCCTTCATCAATGGAGGCGCGTTATGGATCAGATAATCCACCTTCCCATGATCCGCGGTCACCTTCTTAACAAACCGCCGGAGCGTTTCCTCCTCCGACAGATCGCCGGTAAAATACTCATTGGGCGTCTTATCGATCACGCAAACCTTCGCGCCCCGTTTTTCAAACTCCTCCGCGATGCATTTTCCGATGCCGCCCGCGCCGCCGGTAACAACCGCCACCTTATCTTGAAACATACAGACCCCTCCCCGTTTTTCTTTCAGTATAGCATCTTTCGGTATAACATGAAAGACGCGGATCCGAAAGCAATAAGCCTCCGAACCCGCGTCCTGTATTCCCGAAATCAGCATTGACTATTCCAGTTCTTTTTACATGCATCTTTTATTTCAAATACTGTCTAAGCTCCTCCACCTTATCCAGCCGCTCCCACGGCAGATCAAGATCGGTTCTTCCGAAATGGCCGTAAGCCGCGGTCTGCTTATAGATCGGGCGGCGCAGATCCAGCATCCGAATAATTCCTGCCGGACGCAGATCAAAATGCCTGCGGACGATCTCCATTAATTCCTCATCCGACAGCTTCCCGGTTCCAAAGGTATCCACCATCACCGAGGTGGGATGGGCGACGCCGATCGCATAGGAAAGCTGCAGTTCACACTTATCCGCAAGACCGGCAGCCACCAGGTTCTTCGCCGCATATCTGGCTGCGTAAGCCGCGGAACGGTCCACCTTCGTGCAGTCCTTTCCAGAGAAAGCGCCGCCGCCGTGACGGGCATATCCGCCGTAAGAATCAACAATGATCTTCCGTCCGGTCAGGCCGCTGTCGCCGTGGGGGCCGCCGATCACGAAACGCCCTGTGGGATTGATAAAGAATTTCGTATTCTCATCCACCATCTCCGCCGGAAGCACCTCGTCGAAAATATATTTCTTAACATCCGCGTGAATCTGCTCCTGGGTCACAGAATCATCATGCTGCGTAGACAAAACAACGGCGTCCAGCCGGCTGGGCTTTCCGTTTTCATCATACTCCACCGTTACCTGAGACTTCCCGTCCGGGCGCAGATAACGAAGCGTGCCGTTTTTACGGACCTCGGTCAGCCGCCTCGTCAGCTTATGGGCAAGGGCGATGGGATAAGGCATAAACTCCGGCGTTTCGTTGGTGGCGTATCCGAACATCATTCCCTGGTCGCCGGCGCCGATCGCGTCCAGTTCGTCCTCTGTCATCGAATTCTCCCGCGCCTCCAGCGCCTTATTGACGCCCATGGCAATATCCGGAGACTGCTCGTCGATCGCGACGATCACGCCGCAGGTATCACAGTCAAAGCCATATTTTGCCCGGTCATAACCGATTTCCCGTACCGTCTCCCGAACGATCTTCTGAATATCCACATATGCGCTGGTGGTAATTTCTCCCATAACCATTACCAAGCCCGTTGTCGCGCAGGTCTCACAGGCAACCCGACTCATGGGATCCTGCTCCATCAGCGCGTCTAAGATCGCGTCCGAGATCGCGTCGCACATTTTATCCGGATGTCCTTCTGTCACGGACTCGGATGTAAATAACCGTTTCTCCATAGTATCCTCCATTCCTCCGCCTGTCAGGCGGAACCTCTGCAGTCTGCAGGGCATCGCATGCCGCCGGGAATCCGTGTGTTCTTAGGCTGTACGCCGTCTCTCAAACGCCGGAAACGCCCGTCCTATCCTGTCCGGCCCGGCTAACCAAAGCCGTCCGGCGGCCGTCATTCGCGCAAAAAAGAAGCCCGCTATAAGCGGACTTGACATAACACGATTCAGTCAAATCCTCTTATTGCTCGATTTCTCGCTCAGGTTGGCACCTTCCTGCCCTCTCGCGTTTCGCGATTAACAGGGGTTGCCGTGACTTCACAGGTCCTATGTACCTCCATCACTCTGAATAAGGGATGCTGCAAACTTTTCTTTCTTCAATTGTTACAGGCAGTATCTTAACGGATTTTCATCCAAATGTCAAGTGCTACCCAACCCGCAGACGGAATTTCTGCGCTTCCTTCTCCGAATCTACCCGCTCGATGCAGGCCCCGAGGGAACGAAGCTTCTCTTCAAAATTCTCATAGCCGCGCTCGATATACCCGACCTCGTCCACCGTCGTATAGCCGTCCGCCGCCAGTCCGGCCAAAACCAAAGCCGCTCCGGCGCGCAGATCCGGCGCCACAACCTGAGCGCCTGTCAGGCTGTTTACGCCATCGACGATCGCCACGCTGCCTTCCACCTTAATATTGGCTCCCATTCTGGAAAGCTCATCCACATATTTAAACCGGTTTTCAAAAATACTCTCCGTCACAACGCTGGTGCCCTCTGCAAGAGACAGCGCCACCGTCATCTGCGGCTGCATATCCGTTGGAAATCCCGGGTAGGGAAGCGTCTTGAAATTCATATGACGCTGCCGCGGCTTTCCGACAACACGGATTTCCTCGTCAAACTCCACCACCTCGCAGCCCATCTCCATCAGCTTGGCGGAAATTGCCTCCAAATGCTTGGGAATTACGTTCTTCACCGTAATATCGCCCCTGGTGACCGCCGCCGCGCACATAAACGTCCCCGCCTCAATCTGATCCGGAATAATAGAATAGGTGGTTCCATGAAGCTTCCTAACACCCCGGATCCGGATCACATCCGTACCGGCGCCCTTAATATTCGCGCCCATGCTGTTCAAAAAGTTGGCCACGTCTACCACATGAGGCTCTTTCGCCACATTCTCAAGAATCGTCTCGCCTTCGGCCATCGTCGCCGCCATCATGATATTGATGGTCGCTCCGACCGAAACCACATCCAGATAGATATGGCTCGCCACAAGATCGATCGCGTGAGCCACCACAGCTCCGCGCACGATGGAAACATCCGAACCCAATGCGCGGAATCCCTTCAGATGCTGGTCGATGGGCCGGCTTCCAATGGCGCAGCCGCCCGGAAGCGGCACCTCCGCGCTCTTATACTTTCCTAACAGCGCGCCAATAAAATAATAGGACGCGCGAATTTTTCTCATATGCTCATCTTCTACCGCCACGCCATGGATCCCGCTGGCGTTGATACGAACCGTATGGCGGTCCAGGCGGTCCACCTGAGCTCCCAGATATACGATCGCTTCCAAAAGCGCGTTAATATCGCTGACGTCCGGCAGATTCTCGATCACAACATCGTCGTCTGTCATAATGGAAGCCGCCAGGATCCCAAGGGCCGCATTTTTAGCGCCGCTGATGATCACATCGCCTGCAAGCGGAATGCCGCCCTTCATAATATACTGTTCCATTCTGCACCTCTATATCATACCTCTGGCTCCTGCAGAAAACTGGAGCCAGACCCCTTTTTCTCATAATTCATCCGCAGGTATATAGAATGCCTGCTCCGCAGTCATTACGCCATGGCCTCCGGCCGCGCCGTCTTTTTGCGCCCGGATTTCTGCGGTAAACGCAGAAACCGGCATGCGCAGATATAATGCCTGCTTCGCAGTCATTATATCATAGTTTCCAGATTTGTAAAGTTTTTTCAGGATCGGCCGGCTGTTCAAGGCCTTGGAGCTGTTCTAGCTGCCCTAAGGGATCAGGCACAGAAAATCGTTTCCAAGCCGGGCATATTCGGCCGCCGCCGTTTCCTGCGTCATAGTTTCCGTAAGGCCGGTTATCGGATTGTAAACCCGCACATACACCTGATCGAAGCCGGTAATGTACTCATATTGCCCTTCGCCTGTATAAACAAGAACCGGAACTCCCTGACCGGCGAAATACAAGATCTGCGCCAGCTCGGTTCCCGACGCATCCAAAAGGAACTCTCCGTTCTCCGTCCATCCGCTTCCGGACGCCGTCTCCCTGATCCGTTCCATGCCGCGCACCGCCGTCTCCGGATCCCGGAGCGAATATGTGCCCGGTTTATTGGCGCGCACCCAGAGAACATCGTTCTTTCCGGCCGCGACGAATCCCATGGCGTCATACGCTGCTGCCGCCGCCTGGGCAAATTCATTGTACCGTCCCAGGAGCTGCCCTCTTCCGTATGCGTAAAACTCCATAGGAAGCTCCGTCTGCCTCTGCTCCAAGGAAACGCTGCGGCACAGCTTAGAAAGCGCCGGAGCGTCCGTTATGATCGCCGTTCCCGCCGGGATATCAGACGGAAGCTCTGCAAAATAAACCCGTTCCTTTAAGCTGGACGCATACCAGCCGATATGATCCGCGCTTCCAGGAAATCCTTCGGAATTGCAGATCAGCGTATCGGTTTCCGCCGTTCCGAAAAATCCGCCGTCTTTATTGGAAACCCGCTGGATATGGATCCGGCTTCCGTCCACATCGGCATCCCGGATAAAACCGCCGTTCCCGTCATAGTGCATGACCGTTTCCATATTTCTGTCTACAATATCGATGCTGGTCAAATACAAGCCCATGATCCGGCCGTTGGACATTATATAGTCTCCCTGGCTTCCAGTGCCATAAACGCAGTCGTTTCCAACAAAGCCAAGGATCCGGCTTGCCTGTCCCGGCTCTCCGCCCAGCCGGGAGGTTGTTCCGGAATCCAGATCCATCACGGAAATATACGGTGAATCATAAAGTCCCGTATTCTCCTGCCACGCGATCCTGCTGTGGTCCTCGCTGACCGCAAAGCTCCCATCGGAAAGCCCAGAAGCCACCGTTACCGTCTCCAAGCTCTTTAAGTCGATCCCATAGACCGCATGATCCAGATACAGGTAGAAAATCCCGCTGCTGCCCCGGTATGCCAGCGTCTCCATGTCCGCCTTTAATTCCTCCCAGGACTCCGCCGCCGGCAGGAAAAACAGCTCCTCCAGAACATTTTCCTCAAGATCGCAGGAAAAATAGGAAATGCCCGTATAGCCCTCATGCTCTCCTTGGTTCATCCTGCCGTACACCAAAAACTCCAAGCCGCCTTCATCCGACAGCGAAAGGATTTCGATCCCATGATGATCCAAATTCTCCCTCAGCTTCTCCGTTCCCGCGTCGCCAAAGCCAAAGACCCGAATATTTCTGTTCTCTTCCTGATCATATACCCACAGCTCCCGGTTTACCGCAAACGCCGTATAGCGGCCGCCGGCGCTTCGGGCGCTCTGGAGCTCCCGGCCGCTGGAAATCCCCAGAAGAATCCGCTTTCCGGAATACAAGCTTTCATCCCCCGTAAAAATCTGTTCCATGGTCCGCTCATAATCCATCATATAGATCCGCTGCGACGCCCAACGCATTGTGAAGTTCTCCGTCACCGCATAAAGCTCCTCCTGTCCTTCCTCCATGCGGGTCACATAATACTGAAACTCGATATTCGCCAGCTCTCCGGACAGCTCCCTCAGCTTCATAAACGCCGCGCCCGTGCGTTCCACCGCCAGGTTTCCCCATGTCAGCTGGGAAAAGCTGTTTTTTAACGTAACCACCCCAAAGCTGCTGTTGTCCGCTCCGGCCTCCGTTTCCATATACATCGTCAAGTCCTGGGCGTTCTCATAATTGAGCGTTTTTAAAGAAAACTCCTCCGCCAGAGCGCACATCTGCATGGTATGCTCCCCGTCCGTCTCCACGATCCTGGTATAGTACCATGGAGCCGTTCCATCCGCCAGCTGGATCTGGATCCCTAGAAGATACTCTCGTTCCGGAGCCAGCAGGTTCTGGATCGGAAGGACCGCCGTCAGCCCGTTTTCCGCCTCTTCCCAAGATGAAAGCTCGGTGCGCTCCACTAACTCCTCCATGTCCAGGCTCCGAACCTCATAGCGGATCGCAGAAACCGGCTCGCCGCTTTCAATCCGTACCGTCATTTTTCTATCTTCCGGCAGCACGATCAGGCTGTCGCGGCTCGCCGTGACAGCCCGTTCCTCCATCTGGCCAAACAAAGGAGCCATCTCCCGTCCCAGCATCCGCGGATACACGACAGGCAGAACCGCATCCTCCATTACTGTATAAACCGTCTCCTCCCGGGATTCTTCCTGTCCCATGGGCCGGAAAAAATAAATAACGGCCGCCGCCAGGAAAACCGCCAGCAGCACCGCAGTTCGTTTCAAATATTTCATTCAGATATTTCCTCGTATGTACAGCATTGCCAGAATCCGGCGGCTTTATCCGCGGGTACGGGCTTATCCGCGGGTATTTCTCCGCCGCCCGATCTCCTCCAATAAAAGCACCTGCGTCAGATCCTGCCGGACCTCCATTCCCTGATCCTGCGCGTTTTTCATGATCTGGTCCCGCACCCGATATAAAAATTCACGATCCGGATATTCATCATACATGGGACTCCCAGAATAATCCAGGCGGTCGCAGGCTTCCTCCACAAGGCATTGGCAGCGTTTTACGCTTAAGGGGTACATTCCCTTCAGATATTCCGATTCCGTCCCTTTTCTGCGGCCCGCGTTTCCGCTCTCCGGAGGCTGGCTGTCCTTCTTATAAACCATGTAGGGCATCAGCTTCCGGCCCGTCTCTGCGGCAGCGAGGGCCTGGGGATACCCCCTAAAAACCTGTTTCATATAAAAATCCCGCTCCTTTGCAAGTTCCTGTTACTACAGAACCATTATATGCCGCAAGGAGCGGGAACGCTACAATCCATCACCGAAACGCATCCGGCCGTTTCATAAAATCGGCTGCCGTTTTCTCCGTCGCTTAAAACAGCGGATCCGAATAAACGCCCTCTTCCACCAGCTTCCGGATCGACGCCACAACAGACGGCTTGTCCTCTTTATAAGTCACTCCGAACCACTTATCCGGCGTCTCCAGGACGCGGACGCGCGCTTTCCCCGCATGAATGCAGCCGTCGATGATCGAAGGAAGCAAATATTCCGCCTTCAGATCCCCTTCTTTTACATTCGCGAGGAACTCCGGGAAGCCCTTCTCAAGTTCTTTTACAAACGCCGCCGGGAGACCGAACATATTCATGGAAACATGCTGGCCCGCTTCCACAGGCACCGGGTTTCCGTCGTTATCGCTGGCATGCATGCCATCCTGATCCCGGTAAATATTATAAGTCTCCGTCACCTTTGTCAGGCATCCGTCCTCTCCCACCGTGCAGACGCCACGGGTAACGCCGCCGTTTTCGCTCAGCGTATTCGACAGGATAAAGCCGGCCATGCACATATCATAAACATCGCCGTCCTCCTTCATTTCATTTACCATATAATCATGGATCTTCCGAAAGCCCTCTTTTCCATAATAGTCGTCGGCATTGATCACCAGGAAGGGCTCATGGATCAAATCTCTGGCTGCCAGCACCGCCTGTCCGGTTCCCCAAGGCTTCTTTCTGCCCTCCGGTACTGAAAACCCTTCCGGCAGATCATCCATTTCCTGGAACGCATATTCCACATGGGCAATCTTTTCGATCCGGTTTCCAATAATTTCACGGAAATCCTTCTCCAGATCCTTACGGATAATAAAGATGATCTTATCGAATCCCGCTTCCAAGGCATCGTGAATGGAATAGTCCATAATAATCTCGCCGGACGGACCTACCGGCTCCAGCTGCTTAATTCCGCCTCCAAAGCGGCTTCCGATCCCAGCAGCCATGATCACAAGAGCTGTCTTTTTCATCTCAGTGCTTCCTCCTGTTTCGATTTCATGACCATATCATACCATAAGAAGGGGGTGATTTCAATTCATTCTTCTGTCCCTGCATTTCTACCTCTGCATTTCTTCCCCCTATCATTGCTATAAAAAATGCAGAGAAGAATCGCTTCCCCTCTGCATCTTTGATGTTGTTCTCTACTGCTTAATGATCTTGTCCGCATTATTGAGCTTCTCAACGATCGTGTACATATTGGAGACAGTTCCAACCGCCAGCTTGTCCTTGATCCCGTAATAATCCAGGCAGGTGCCGCAGGTAAGGATCTCAACGCCCTGCGCCTCCAGCGTCTTCAAATCCTCCAGAGACTGAGAGCCCTCCGTTGTCAGCGTCGCTCCGCCGTTATAAAACAGGATGGTCTTCGGAAGCTCCTCCAGCTGAGTCAGTGCGAAAATAAAACTCTTCATAAGGATCTTTCCTAGCTCCTCATTGCCGTGGCCCATATGGTCCGAAGCGATGGCCACTACCGTATTTCCTCTTCTCTCCGGGATGCAGCAGGCCGCCTCTTCTTCCTTTCCGTCCTCCAGCAGCTGATCTACCTGGATCGTCACCACGAAAAGCTTCTCTTCCTTCTTTTCCGCAAACGCTTTCAGATTCTTGCTGTCCGCCAGCCGGCACAGATTCTGAACCGCTGTCTCATTATCTACCTGGACCTCCAGCGTTCCCGGCTCCGTCATTCCCTTTAAGGCCTTCGTTGCCTTTACAACCGGAATCGGGCACTGATCCCCAACCGCATTTACAACAATTTTTGCCATATTTACCGCTCCTTTATCGAAAAAATTATGGTTCTCCAATCCCTCTCATTGTACTCTTCCTCTCAATTTTCCGTCAAATAGAAAATATAAATACCTTCTTTTATTCCCATGGTTATTTCTATACCGGGGCGGTTTGGGTTTTCTTTCTGGCTCCAGCAAATATACCGCCGGTCAAATCTTCCGCTTGAAACATTTACTTTTGTTGTATATACAACGGACTTTTTATCTATATCATGATATGCTATGCCCGGAAACGCTGGAAAGCATTTACCGTGTCAGATTGCAGGCCGATAAAACCTCAACGACTGGGACGGATGCATCAATGTCTTATAAAATCAAAGAAAGGATGGATCGGGAATGATTCGGAAAATTATTCAAATAGATGAAGAAAAATGCAATGGCTGCGGCGCATGTGCCGATGCCTGCCATGAAGGCGCCATTGGTATGGTAAATGGAAAAGCAACGCTTTTGCGGGACGATTACTGCGACGGCCTAGGCGACTGTCTGCCAACCTGTCCGACCGGCGCGATTTCCTTTGTTGAGCGGGAGGCCGCTGCCTACGACGAAAAGGCTGTGCAGGAGCATATGCAGAAAAAGAACGCACAAACGACTGCCTCAGCCGGTTCCCATACAGGATGCCCCGGAAGCCGGATGCAGCAGTTTAAACGGCAGGAGACGGCTTCTCCGATCCCGGCACAAGTTAATTCGCAGCTCGGACAGTGGCCCTGCCAGATCAAACTAGTCCCCGTCAGCGCCCCATATTTTAACGGAGCGAAGCTGCTGATCGCAGCCGACTGCAGCGCATATGCCTATGCCAGAATGCATGACGACTTCATGCGCGGCAAAATCACGCTGATCGGCTGTCCCAAGCTGGACAGCATCGATTACAGTGAAAAGCTGACGCAGATCATTCAAAGCAACGACATCCAGAGTGTAACCGTTGTTCGCATGGAAGTTCCCTGCTGCGGCGGTCTGGAAATGGCTGCGAAAAAAGCCCTGCAGGCCAGCGGAAAATTTATTCCCTGGCAGGTAGTGACCATCTCTGTTGACGGCAGGATTTTAGAGTAGAAAGATGAAGGATTTCGCAGATGCATCATCACAAAACAGCGCCGGAATCAATTTTGAGATTTGACTTGAATTTCTGTCTTTCATTCACTATAATATAAGTGTAGACAAAAAAGAAAGCACCCACTCCCAAAGTGGATGCCTCAAGGTTTAAAGGTTAT